>Ga0307508_10006879_pt1 | contig 10632 bp, 2 predicted proteins | sample 9_EM_MG_FD_203089 | JGI IMG/M metagenome (GOLD analysis project Ga0307508, IMG submission 203089) | Populus trichocarpa ectomycorrhiza microbial communities from riparian zone in the Pacific Northwest, United States - 9_EM | ecosystem: Host-associated > Plants > Roots > Unclassified | place...
GTCATCTCGAAAACCTTTTGCTGGGTCTGATCCGTGAAGATCTGGCGGAGCTTCCCGTCGCCGAGCTGCCGCTGCTCGCACCGGCCGAGCGGCAGCAACTGCTGATCGAGCTGCCTGGTGATCTGACCGGGAAGCCCACCGCGCTCACCGAGCAGCTCGCCCAACGGGCCAAACGTTCCCCCTGGCAGATCGCCGTAGTCTGCCGCGGCGTGCCGCTCACCTACGCCGAGCTCGATCAGCGTTCCGCCTGTCTGGCGGGCTACCTGCGCCGGTCGGGCGTCGGACCGGAGGTGCGCGTCGGCCTGGCCGTCGAGCCGTCGCTCGAAAGAGTCGTCGGCCTGCTCGGAATCCTGCGCGCCGGCGGAGCCGCGGTTCCCATCGATCCAGGCGAGGACTCTCGCGTGCTGGACGAGGCGCAGGTGGCGCTGCTCCTGACCATGCAGCGGTGGCAGTCCGGTTTCTCCTTGTCGAGCGTGGTCTATCTGGACCGTGACTGGCCACTGATCGCCGCCGAAAGCGCGCGCGCCGGACGTCCCATCGACCGCTGCGGAGAGCCCGAGAGCCTGGCCGTGATCTCCTTCGCCTCCCAACCGCCGGGACTGATGCTCAGCCACCGGGCGATCGCCGCGATCGCCGGCCCGGATCTCCCCTCCGGCCTCGACGCCGCGACCGCGGAAACCCTCGAATCACTGCGCAACGGCGCTCGCCCGCAGCCCCACGCCTTCGTGCTCGACCGGCGGCACCAGCCGGTGCCCGTGGGGGCTCCCGGAGAGCTGTTCCTCGCCGGTCCCGGCCTGCCCCGCGGCATCCTGGACCGGCCCGATCTGACCGCCGAGCAGCTCGTGCCTCACCCGTGGAGCAGCGAGCCGGGAGAGCGGCTGGTCCGGACCGGCGACCGCGCCAGGCGGCACGCGGACGGCACGATCGAGCTACTGGGCTCTGCCAGGAAGCCGGGCAGGATCAGCTCGACACCTCCGGTGCCCCCCTGCGAGATCGCCAGCGTACCGGCGTCGGACGTCCCGCCGGGCTCCGGCGGCAAACCGTAGAGCGTGGCCGTCGCCAGAATCCCGTCGACGGCCGCTGACGCCGTGACGATCAGGTCGCCGTCGACTGTCGGTACTCCCGGCAGGGAGAAGGTGCCGTCCGCGGAAGTCAGCGTCTGGAACACGTCGAACGAAGTGAAGACGTTGATCCGCGCGCCCGCAACCGGAGCGCCGGCCGGGGTCGTGATCGTGCCCACCACCGTGGTGAGGGGATCGGCGACCGCATCGACCGGCAGGAGCGTGACCGCTCCCGCGTCGCTGATCCCGCCGGACTGGGCCTCCACACCGGCAGTGCCGCGCAAGCGCGTGCTCCCCGCCTGGCTGCTGGCGCTCACCGTGAGTGATCCCTGCCCGGGAGCGCCGAGCACGGTGAACCCGCCGTCCGGCCCGCTCGTGGCGCCGAGAACGGTGAAGCTGTTGTAGACCTTCACCGCCGCACCCGCGATCGGCGAGCCCGTTTCATCGACCGTCTGCCCCACTACCGTGGTGCCGGGAATGTCGGAGGTCAGCACGACGTCCCCAACCCCCACCACGATCCCCGGCACCGGCGGAACGCCTTGCGGCAGCCCACCATGTAGCGTGTTTCCACCGATCACCGCGGAGACGCTGAGGAACAGGTCACCGTCGTTGGTGGGCAGCCCCGACAGGGTGAACGAGCCGTCCGCGGCGGACAGGGTGAACAGGCCGGCCGCCTCGATGCGCGCTCCGGCGACAGCCCGCCCGGACTCATCCACCGTCCGGCCGCGAACACCGGTGAGGGGATCGGGCACCGCCGTCACCACGACCTCGGGAGACGTGGTCTGATGGAACTGGCCGTCTTCCGCCACCACGGCGATCCGCAGCGTCCCTCCCGCCTCCGGCGCCGCGGCCGTCCATTCATATGGCGGGCTCGAGAGGATCATCACGTCGTTGCCGTCGACCAGGAAATGGACACGGCGAACGCCGACGTCGTCGGTGACCCCGGCGAGGATGCGGACCGTCGACTGCTCGGTGACCTGACTGCCGTCGAGCGGCATCAGGACCATCGCGACCGGCGGCTGGTCCGGCCCGACGGCGACGGCGACCGGCCCCGCCGGAGCGGACGGGCCGCCGTCGTCATAGGCGACCGCCGTCACCGCCACCTGCGCCAGGCCCGGCGGCACGAGGTAATCGAAGCGGTAAGGCGGCGCCGTGAACGTGCTCTTCACGGCACCGTTGACCAGGAAGTCGACCTTGACGAGTCGATGGTCGTCGCTCGCCTCGGCCGCGATCGTCACGCGCGCCCCTTCGGTGGTCACCTGGCCGGGTACCGGCGAGAGCAGAGCCACCGCGGGTGCGCTGTTCGCAGTGACCGCCACCGTGACCTCCTCAGCCGTCCCCTCATGACCGCCGCCGTCGACCGCGACCGCCCCGACCCGCAACGACGAGACACCGGCCGGCACCAGGTAGCTGTACTCGTACGGCGCGTCAAAGTCGGCGAAAACCGGCTGCCCGTCCACCAGGAACCGGACACTCGCGACGCGCACGTCGTCCCGCGCGTCGGCCTGGAGCAGGAGGCGCAGCCGCTCACCGACCGCGGCGCCCGCCACCGGCGCCGTCAGCTTGACCGTGGGAGCACGCTCGCCGTCGTCCGTGAGAACGGCGTAACGGCCGATCTGGAGACGGCCCATGTCATAGCCGTAGTAGCCGACGTCCGTTTGGCCTCCGCCCCGGGTCGCCGCCAGATAGACCAGGCCGTCGCGCACCGCAAGACTGTGTCCCTCGGCATCCTCGAAGCCGGGAGCTGTGGAGAAATCCAGGACGGCTCGCAGTTGCAGCGACCCTGTGCTGCCGCCGAAGATCGGCACCGCGTTCTTGTAGAAATAGTCCGAGCTGAGCGCCAGGCCGCTTTCGAGCGCCGTGGAATTGAGCCCGAAGCCATCTCCGCTCGTGCCGACCACCACCGGGTTCGCCGGGTCGCGGAGATCCACCACACGCAATCCACCCAGGACGGATTCCGCTCCATCCGCCACATAGGCGAGCCCGCCGCGGATCACCACGTCGGCCGCGTTCGCCGTGCCATCCGGGCGCGTCGCCGTGGACCCGACGACGACCGGATTGGCCGGATCGCTCACGTCGACGATCTGGACCCCGGCGCCGCTCGCCGCGACCACAGCGAAATTCCCGGCGACGTCCACGCCGCGCGCCCGGTCCGGCAGGCCGACCGCGCCCAGGAACACCGGATGGGTGGGATCGGAAACGTCCACGATGCTCAAGCCCTGCTCGTCCGCCACATAGGCCCGGCCACCGGTCACCACCAGATCCGTCGCGGTGCCGGCAACCGATTCCTCCGCCACCACGCGAGGTGCCGCCGGCCGGCTGACGTCGATCACCGCCAGGCCGCTGATGCCGTCGGCCACGAACGCGAAGTCACCGACGATGCGGACGTCGTTCGCGCTCCCCCGCGTGTCGGCGGCCCCCGCCACGAACGGCGCCAGGGGGTCCGACACGTCGACGACCTGAAGCCCGGTCGAGCCCGCCGCCACGAAGGCGTAGTTGCCGCTCAGGGTCACGTTGTTGGGGAACCCCGGGATCTCGACGAAGGACAGGGCCTGCGGAGAGAAGGTCTCCACCGTCACCTGCGCCGCCGCCGCAAAGCCGTTGTTGCCCAGGGCGATCGCCGCCTGGCCGTCGCGCCCCGCATAGATCCTGCCGTCCTCGGCACCGAAGCCGGCGATCGTCAGGTCGCTCGACCCGTACGTCGTCCCATAGCGGCGCGCCGTGATGTCGAGAGACGTGCCGTCGATCAGGCGGCCGGTCACCCGGAGCTGCCGTGAGCCCTCGCCGAAGACGGTGTTATAGAGCAGGCGGAACGAGCTCGGCGCCACTTCGATCGACGACAGCGCCGCCGCCAGATTGAAGCTGTTCGGGTCGAGCGGATCGCTGCCGGTCCGCACCTCGAGACCGTCCCGCAGGCCGTCGCCGTCCGTATCGGCGAGCAGCGGATCGGTGTGGAAGAGGTTGATCTCATCACCATCGGACAGCCCGTCGCCATCCGTGTCGGCCTTGAACGGGTCGGTGCCCAGCCGGTACTCGGCGAGCGTCGACAACCCGTCGTTGTCCGGATCATCCAAGGCGTCGACCGGATTGTTGGGATCGAGCCCATGCGCCACCTCCCAGTCGTCCGGTAATCCATCGCCGTCCGAATCGCCGGACGTCACCACCTGCAACCGCAGAACGCCGAGAGCTCCTTCGTTGACCGCGCTCACCAGCACGACACCGCTCGCATGCGCCGTCACGAGCCCATTGGCATCGACCGACGCGATCGCCGGGTTGCTCGACCGGTAGTCCGTCCCCGCTTCCGCCGCCGTCACATCCGCCGTCGCCCCTCCCGGATAGGTCGCGACCGCAGCGACCTGCACCGTCTGCCCCAGTGCCGTCAAAGACGAGAGGGGCACACTCAACCCAAGCCCCGAAGGAACCGGAGGCGGCCCCTGGAAGTCGATGCTCTCGATTTTGATCACACCGTTGGCCGGAACGGTGATCAGACCTGAAGCCCCGGAGCGGAGAATGCCATTCTCGACACATGTCGCGCGAACCCGGACCTGCCCCAGGTTGGCGGGGACGTTGGGAAGAACCCAGACGCCGTTGTCATCGACCGGAGCGGTGCGGTTGAGGGCGCTTACCATGCAGGCGGAATTGAGCTGGGCGTGGCTCGGCGACGGCACGCTCGCCAACAAAGACAGACCGAGCACGACGGAAGACGGGATGGCGCACCTTTTCACCACAGGGCTCTCCTCTACCGGTTTTGCTTCAGGAGGTCCTTGATCTGATCGCAGCCCTCACCGTTTGGATTTCTTCGGCAGTCAGCGATGATTTTCTTGTTGCCTTCCGGACAGCCTAAGCTCAAAGGCTTTTCCGAGCAGTGAACCCAGTAAATAATGCTCGAGAGCGCAAGCCGGGCCGCTTCTCGTACCTCCGGAGCAGGATCCGTTTCAAAAATCTTCTGGGCTGCCTGTTGCAGTGGCTCCCGCGGGCTTCCTCGCCTTATCGTTTCGATAAAGCTATAGAGGGCCGCGCTGCGAACGGAAGCGTCCTTGTCCTGAGACAGGCGAAGCAGGACTGTCGTCGCATCATAGCCGGACCCTGCCTTCTCCACCCCAAGCTTGCCGGCAAACTGCGCGACCAGCGCCCTCAACTCCGGATCGGTTGCACGCGTCAATTCATCGAACACAGGGTAAGCCGCTGCATCTCCAGCTTCCACAAGGATGGAGGCTAAAATCGCCTTCTGGCGAAGGTCCTTGGCCTCCTCCATGAATTTTCTCAACATTTTCAGCCCACGCTCGTTTCCCATTCTCGCCAAGGCGAACCCTGCGGCTCTCTGGATGTCCTGATCTGAGTCTGAGTCCAAGAGATCCAGCAGCGCCGTCTCCGCCTCCGGAGACTTACTTTCTCCCAGTAGAGCAATCGCGTGCGCGCGGTCAGAAAAGGCTGCCTGCCCTCTGGCCACTGCGACCAGTGAAGGCACGTCCGTCTCCGGCCGCACGACTGCATCTTGCGCATCTGGCATAGCTCCCGACGGGAGGACTGCAAAACCAATGAGGAAGCAGAACAGGCACGCAATTTTCATCCGCTTACTCCTTACAGATCGAAGGCCACTTTTCTGAGGCCGGAGCATTTCGCAGTCGCGTTTTTATTTTCTCCACGAGCTCAGCATAGAGAGGATTGGAGATCCTATAGGCCAAAGGTTCGGCTTCCGGATGAAATACTTCGCTATACCAGTGGTGCCAGATCTTCTGCCTTTCTGCTTCAAATTCCTCCATCGGTGATCCAGAATCAAAGCACTCCTTGCAGTGACCAGGAGAAGCCAAAAAATCCCGGAACTGTTCAAACGCCGGTATCGAGCACAGCTTCCTCAGGTCCTTGACATGCTGCTCCTCGTGGGCGCGGGTGATTTTTTCCGACCAATATCCGATGTTTGTCGGGCCAAGAGTGTTGTCGGCTATCTGCGGAGTCAGAGCCAAGATCACCCGCAGACATGTTTGTGGAGTAATGTCTGGGTCCATTTCATCCGCTATATCACTCCGGCCGCAAGCGTGGACACCAATTCTATGGGTCTCTTCATAGTGCGAGAGCCTGAAACATCCCTTGCCTTCGTCTGCACAAGGAGAATAGTTCCACTCGAAATTGAGTGGAGCCACCTGTCCACGATCCTGACAGGTGTCTGGCTCTACTTCGGCTTCGTGCTCTACGCGTTCCACGACAACCGAGCTACAGGCCTTGGCGGCGTAAATCTGCTTTCGCTTCAGATAGACCTTACAACCCACGCCAATCGCCTTGTACCCTTCTTCAGCCCAGGCGGGAGCAAATACCGCACCGAACGTGGTCTCCGGCTGCCCTCCCGAAGCGCGCCAAAACGTGTGGTCCGGATTATTCGTGTCAACCGACAGGCTAAGCGGCTCGCCAAGGGCCGCCACACAGTTCCCCTTGATCTCACTGATCGAGATCGGAGTGCCGGAGCACCCGCCGTTCCCGTCGCATGTGTCGTTGATCGTACAAGGGTCATTGTCGGTGCAATGGCAAGCCGGCGCGGATGCAGCCGACACGGTACTCGCCGAGACCGTCGAGCAGCCAGGAACACAGCGACTTCCATTACACACCTGACAGGGTAGAGGACAATCGTGCGCGGTTCCTGCCGAAGCAGGATTTCCGCCACAATGCCAGCCTGCCTTGATGACTCCCACTCCTGCATCCGACGCGATGACAGTCCCATCCTCGCTGACCGTGGCCGGACCAATGCTTACAAAAGACCCCAAGTCGTGATCAAAGGAATACATTTCCGTGACCTCGCCCGGAGCCAAACCCTCGACGTTGGGCAGACTGAGTCGGGCGGGCGGGTCAAAACGAGCGCCGGCGGGCTGGATCGTTACGATGAACCGAGGTTGCTGGCCGAAGTTTGGAACCATCGGCACCTTGTCGGAATGAACGCTGGTGACACTCACTACACCGCTCTTCGAGCGCGTCAGGGTGCCGCCGTGGGTTTCATCGATGAAGACCCCCTCGCCGAGGTTGATCGGGAGAAGATAGATCGGCATGTTGACGGTGTTGTCCCGGCCCGGGACTGTAGTGATCACAAACTCGAGATCCGGCCAGGAGCCGGGGCGGTCTGTCGTGCTGCCGTCCACAATGAGCCTGACCGTTCCCACGGGGGCACCGGGAATCCGGAAATATCCTCGGGCGTCCGTGCGAGCACTCAGCGTAGTGTCGCGAAGCCGCAGCGTGACCCCGGCGACAGGAACGTTCGAGTTGTCGAGCACGACTCCGCTCACCGAAGTGGCGGCCGGATCGGCGGGCGCCCGGCCTGATGCGACAAAAGTGGCCACATGCCCTGAGACTAAGCCGTCGATCCTGGCCTCCACGACGTTGTTGGCGACTCCCTCCGTTGGCTCGAGGACAAGGGGGACAATGACGCGGCCGTCGCTGTCGGTGACAGCCACCAACGTCTGAAGCCCATTCGCGAAGTATCCCTTGCCCTTGACGACGTCAAGAACGACCGCTACTCCAGCCAGCCTGTTGTACCCGAGGTCGGTCACGACTGCGACCAGAGGCCTGGAGAGCTCCTGCCCTGCCACGCCCACCTGCTGGTCGCCTGCGTCGATCATGAGCAAGGCAGCCGGGCCGGGCCGAACCGTCGGTACGAACACGGCGCTCCCCTGGAAGCCAGAGGCCGTCGCTTCGACGCTCTGGCTGCCGACCCCGGCTCGCGTGCCAAGCTTGAAGTGAACGCCGGCCTGACCGGAAGCATCGGTAATGACCGCAAGCTGGCGCTTGCCCCCCGCAAGGCTCCCGTTACTGCTCTTCACTTTGAACAGGACGGGCTTACCCACCACCGGCAGGCCCCGCTCGTCAACGAGAGAGACCACCAGCGGAGCAGAGAGCTCCGAGCCGATGACCGATTCCTGGCGGTCGCCGGACACCGTCATGATTCTTGGCACGTCGGCTGGAAGTAGACGGACTGTCACCTGCGCTTCGCTCCTGTTCCCGCTGACATCGGTCGCCACGGCAGTCAGGAGGTTGTCACCCGGAGTGAGCGGGACACCATCGACAATGAATGAGCGGTTGGAGACTTGAGCCATATGCCCATTCACTGAAACCGTCGCTTCAGAGGCGTTGACCGTGCCGGCGACGATATCGTTGACCAAGCCCGAGACAGTAGCCGTCGGCGCAAAGAGCCTGGCTCCATCCCGAGGATAGTGGATCGCGACCCGTGGAGGAGTCAGATCCCGGACAATGCTGACGCTGGACAAGCCGATCCGGCCGGCCGCGTCTCTGGCTGAGGCGGTCAGGATATTCCCGCCCTCGACCAAGGGAACCTCCGGCGCGACAAACTCTGTTCCGCTGACCGTCGCAGGGACTCCGTTCACCACGACGGAGGCTCCCGGTGCCGCAACTGTTCCTCGGACTTCGACCGTCGTCGTGGCCAGAAATGCCAGATTTTGCGGTGACGTGATCGCGACGCGCGGCAGCTCGAACCTTGTTACATCGCGGTTCACGACCGTCACGTTACCCGCTTGATCGACAGCGCGCACGGTGATCCTGTTCGCCCCGGGATCCAGGGCTAACGTCGTCGCGAAACGGTCTCCGTTGAGAGGCACCTGGATACCTTGTATCGTCAACTGTGCGATGCCGTTTGCGTCCGTCGCGCGTCCGGTGACGGCGACTTCTTGGGCGCTGGTCTGCTGTTCGCCTTCCGGCGTCTCTACCTTCAGGAGAGGAGGCGTGAGATCCAGCGTCACTGACCGGACCGCTAGCGTCTGCTTCCCTGTGGAATCGGCAGCAACCACCAGGATCTCATTGAGACCTTCTCCGTCAAGGTCCACCATGGTCTCGAATTGCCCACCCACGAAAGGAACCTGAGACCCGTTGACTGTCACGGACTGGAGGGTTCCGTCATCAGAGACGGTGCCCCTGACCAGGACGGTAGACTGCGAGGACAAACCGGCAGCGGGTGAATCGAGGGTAATGGATGGCGGGGCAAGGTCCAAGATGACACTGAACATTAACACAGAGATCGTTGAATTACCCGAACGATCCTGAAGAACCACATGGGCAGAGTGAGAGCCTTCGGACAGATGCGTCGTCTGACAAGAGGCCGTTGCGGGACCGATTGAGCATCGGTCCGTAAGATCGATGTCGTCAAGCAGCAGCCTGAAGCTTGCAGGGTCGACCCCCGAGGTCGCATCTGAAAAAACCACGGCAAGCGTCGGAGCTGGGTTGCCCAGGATCACGAGATCGAGCGGACTCGAGAACGTAACGATGGGACCTTGCGTGTCGGTGATGAAGCGCAAGGAGGATCTTCCTTCGTTGCCCGCCTGATCGCGAACCGACAGGTCGACGGCGTGAGGGCCGTCTGGCAGTCCGTCGGATGGGCTGAAGGTCAGCTCCGAGTCGACCAGCCTTGCCTCCCCTGTACGATCTGTGCCGTCAAGCAAGAGGCGAACCGTGGCCGGATTGATTCCAGATCCCGTATCTGAGAGTGAAGCCCTGACGAAGGGCCGTGCGTTCGGCAGGATACTGCCCGTGGCGGGCTCCAGGACGGTGACGACAGGCGCTGTCGTGTCTCCTGTCAGCGTCGTGAACACCAGCACCAGGCGCGGCGCCTCCCCTGCTGCACCCTGCCGGGAGTCGTAGTCCACCCGGCCGCTCTTCTTCTCGTCGGTCTTCTTGAGCAGCCAGCCGTTATTTGGCGTACCGCTCGCGAAGGCGGCGACGTCGGCGGTGACGTCGAAGCTCACCCAGCCGGTCAGGTCCTTGGTGTGGAGAACGCTGGCCGTCGGGGCCGGGGCGAAGGTGCCGCCGCTCCACGGGACGGCGCAGTCGGCCCGGTCGTTGGTCGGGTTCGTGTCGAGCGGACAGTTCCAGGTCGCCCCCGCTTCCGTCCACGCGGCGGTCAGCCGGTGGGCGTCGACGGTGCGCCCCTGGCGGCCCCAGTTGCGGCCGTTGTGCTGGATGTGGAGCTGGAGGTTGGCCGAGAGCAGGGTGGCGCCGGCCAGCGTGCTGGAGAGGATCTGGGGATCGATCTGCACCAGCGCCCGGTTCTGCCCTCCCTCGCGCACGCGGAGGATCGGCTCGCTGTCCTGGTTGCGGTTGGGCTCGCCGCTGCGCAGGTAGGTGTCGCCGGTCGCCGGCAGGGTCACGAGGTGGGGTCCAGGCCCCAGGAGGAGCTGGAAGGCGAAGCTCGCCTGCGCGGCGTTGCCGGCCCGATCCTGGACGAGAGCCTGGACGGTGTGCGCACCGGCCGCCAACGGGGCCGGCCGGCAGGTCGCCGCTTGTGCTCCGGTGGCACAGCTCGCGGTGATGTCCTGCGCGTCCACCAGCACCCGGAGCGTGCCGGTGTCCACTCCCGCGCCGCCGTCGGTGTAGGCCACCACGATATCGGGCGACGGCTCGTTGACCAGAATCGGCTCATCCGGCGCGGTGATCGCCAGCGAGGGGGGCACCTGGTCGTGCGCCGCGGATTCGACCAGCAGGACCAGGCGCGGTCGCTCAGCCGCCGCTCCCTCGCGGGAGGCGTAGTCCACGCTGCCCGGCTCGCTTTCATCCATCTTCTTGAGCAGCCAACCGTTGTTGG
>Ga0307508_10006880_pt1 | contig 10631 bp, 6 predicted proteins | sample 9_EM_MG_FD_203089 | JGI IMG/M metagenome (GOLD analysis project Ga0307508, IMG submission 203089) | Populus trichocarpa ectomycorrhiza microbial communities from riparian zone in the Pacific Northwest, United States - 9_EM | ecosystem: Host-associated > Plants > Roots > Unclassified | place...
GAAGCGGCACTGCGGTGGCCTTCGTCCAGGCCGGATCGGCGGTGGTGATGCTCGAGACGTCCTGGCCGAGCCCGGCCTGGCGGCCGATCTCGAAGGCCGGCACGAGGAACGCCGTGTACGACGTCTCGGCATCGAGCCGGCGCGGGCAGAGGAGCCGCGAGATCACATTTCCCGGCGCGTTCGTGAGCGCATCGGAGAGCGCCGCGTCGCCGCTCACCTGCACGTGCGCCCAGTTCCAGGAATCCGCGAGATCCGGCAACGCACCGATTTTCAGCACGTCGAGCGCGGGGAGCGGATGCGGTGCGATCGCAGGCAGATTGAATTCGTCCGGCTTGAGCGCGATGAGCGCGAGCCACGGTTGCAGGCGGTCTCCCAACGGTGCGGCAGGAGTGAACAGCCACAGGAGATCGGGGCTGTCGAATTCGATGCCGCAAAGATAGTTCGGCTCGAAGTTGACCGTCGAATCACGGGGCTCGGTTTTGATCACATGCCGCGGATCGAGGCCGATGACGTCGCCCGGCCCGAAGAGCTCGACCGGCATGGACATTGGGGTCGCTGTGCTGGTGCCGCCCTGCTGGACGTTCAGGGACAGTTGCACGCTCAACGACGCGCGGCTGGGTGGCGCTCCGCTGTCGGGATTGGTGATATTCGAACCGATCCCGCGCCGTGCCCAGGTGAGGAAATGATAGCGGCCCAGCGGCGCATCGCTCATGAGGCCACCTCGTGCGCGGGAAGGATCTGCAAATCGTTCTCTTCCTCGGGATGGAGGGATAGATACGAAGCGAGCGCCACCCGGGCCTGAAAGTAGGTGCTGCCCGCGGCGGGGACGATATCGGCGCGGAGCGAAAGGTCCTCCACATGCGTCACCACGTAGGAGGGTTCGCGCGTCACGACGGCGGCGCCCGCACCGGCAACAATGCCCGCGCCGTACTTCGCCAGCCCAGAATTCTTGAGCGGTGAAGCGGAGCCGGCTCCCTGCCGCGACAGGGCGAGGTGGACGTTCGCGGGCATGGCGTAGAGCCGCGGTCGGAGAGAGAATCCGGTGAGCACGTCAATGTAGCGCTCTTCATAGACCACCGTGCGCGGCGAGTCCGCGCCCGCCTGGATGACCGCCGAGCCGACCGTCACACCGGCGTCATATTTCTCGAAGCTCGGAGCGCTCAGCTTGTCGGCATCGCTCAGCGTGAGAAACTGGCCGGCGGCGAAGTAATCCTGAATCGTCCCCTGCACGTCCGCACCGCTCAAGGAAAAATAGTTGCCATCCGCGGGAGCCGCGTTGCCGTAGCGGGTGATCGCGAGGTCGAGCGGCACGACCTTCTCGCGGACGCTCAAGACTCCGAGCGGATGGACGCGGAGCGTTTTGTCGTCTGGTTTTGGCGACGCCAGCGTGACGGCGAGGGTCGCTCCGTCGGGCAGCACCGCCTGCCAGTTCCGCGGGTCCTGAAGCGCCGGCAGCAGATCGGGCAGCACCGCCCGCTGCGGCAGGATGGCGGGTGTCGCGTCGCCCCAGGTGAGGTCGAGCCCGACGCTGACCGAGAAGAAAAGGATGTCAATCGAGGCCTCGCCGTGCAGATGCCAGGGCCGCGGACCCGAGAACACGCCGTCGACGCGCAGGCCGCAGAGCGAGTGCCCTTCGAAGGAGACGTCGAAAGCCGCGGAGAAGTCGAATTCGAACGAGAACGGCGAGACGATGATCAGTACGTCATACCCGAGATACCCGTGGATCGAGAAGCCGCCGGCCGAGGCGTAGGCCTCCACGTTGGCGCCGAACTGCACTGTGTTCGAGGTGTAGGCCAGATAACTGTTGGAGCTGATCCGCGGGTTGTCGCCATTGCCGATGCTGACGCTCATGCGGCGCAGCTTGGGAAGATCGAGTCCCGCGGTGTTGAAATTCGGATTGAAGCCGCCGAGCGCAAAGACAAAATTGGGATCGTCCCCCCAGCCGAGCCGTAGCGTCAGGTCACCCGCGAGCGCATAGAGGAGGATTCGCGAGTCATAGAGCGAGCCGTCGATCGCGAGCGTCTTGGCGCCGAAATCCAGCAGGCCGAGGACGTCGATATGGAGCTCGACGAGCGCCTCCTCGGCCGTCGGCAGGCCCGCGCTGACCAATCCCAGGAGGGCAAGCCGCACCGGATCGGGAACTTCCAAAAGGATTGCGACCTCGAACGTGATCAGCGTCGGCGAGCCCCAGCCGATCTCCAGCATCGGCCCGAACAGGTAACGGCCGAGCGCCGGCGGGAAGAAGCTCTCGATGGTGCTGATGATCTGCGGCGCGTTGGCGATGGGATCGGGCGGAAAGAGGATCGAATTGAGCGTATGCGCCCGGAACCCGGCATGGAGCGCGTCGGTGTTGAACGTGCGGTTGACGCCGCCCAGCCCGCCGACGCCGTTCAACGTGAAGCCGAAGCCCAATTGGATCGGCGGCAGTTCGAAGGTGATGATCAACAGGAAGGAGAAGCCGTGTGAGCCATCGGGCAAGTGCGTGTCGAGCACGCCGATGACCTTGACCTGGACCACGTCGGCGAGCGTGACGTCGAGAACGCCCGCGTACTGGCCCTTGTCGGGATCGAACTTGATGTAACCGCCGCCCGCGACGGCGCCGGCATCGATCGCGATCCCCAGCCCGGTGGGCGGCTTGAAGCCGAGAGACAGATCGGCGGGTCCGAGATTGCCGCCGCCGCCTCCGGAACCGGGGAAGCTCAGCAAGCCCTTGAGACCAAGGCGGTCGACCGACACCTGAAGCGGCCCCAGCGTCAAGCCCAGCGCGGCCGAAATCTCGATCGGAATGCCGCTGTCGCTCACACCCAACACGAGATAGAGGGTCGGCAGCGTCACCGGCCCGAGGCTCAGATGGAGAGGGAGATCGATCTCCAACTGCGCGCCGCCCGTGACGTGAAGGCCGGTGTCGGGCGCCCACGTCGCGGTGAGGTCGAAGCCCCCCTCGACATGGATTCCCGAGAGCACGGTGGCGAGAAAGCCGTCGGCATTCGAGGTGTCGATGACCACCTTGCCGCCCTTGACCGCGAGCTGCACCTGAGGCTCCGCGATCGCCTGGCCCGGGCCCGAGCTGGTATCCCAGTGGAATGTAACTCCGGCGCCAAACGTGAATGAATCGGTTTGCAGGCGGCTGCCGCCGGTCTCGCCCAGAAGAATGATCGGATGCGTGGCATCCGCGCCCTGGGCGACCAGGTCCATCTGAAGCAGGCCGTCGAGCGTGCCTGTGGGCGGCAGGAGGGAGAAATTCGCCGGCGGCGTCAGCGTCGCCGCGAGGCCGGCTACGATCGCCCCCTGCGCCTGCACGCGTACCGACCACATTTCCGTGAGCGGCAGCGTGAGATCCAAACCCGAGCTGATGGGATACCTGAGCGTCGCGATCAAACCTGGTGGAGTGGTGGCCGGGTTCGCCTGCACGCTCAGGAGTGACGCGGTGAGAATCATGTCCGGTCCGGTGCCGGTGATCGCCGACGAAAGGCCGAGCAGGTCGAAGGAGGAGCCGAGGATCGGCAGCAGCTTGGTGCCGTCGAATGTCGGGTTGCCCCAGTCGAAGAGCGTCCGCAGCAGCTCGGTCGGCGAGGTCAGGATCTTGCCGAGGTTGCCGAGCTGGAGCCGCTGCGAGAGGTAGGGTGGATGGGTGGGATCAAGCGGATTGCCGGGCTGGGGGAGCACCTCGACCAGGCCGAGGGTATTGGCGACTCCCACGGCGGCCGGAGCGATGCTCCGCAGATAGGAGATCACCACGTAGCTGAGAAGATTTTTTCCCAGCGCGGCGACCTCCCCGGCGTCAAAGCCGGGCAGGGTGGCCGCCGCGGTATTGAGCGCGGTGCCGATCTGCTCCAGCGCCGTGACCACCGCGCTGATCTGCTGGACGAGTTAGAGCCCGATCGTAAGGATGCCCGCCTCGTCGTCGCTCTCGATGGCGGTAGAGAGCTGTGTCAACAATGCGGACAGCGCGCCCGCAGCGGTCGCTCCCGCGTGGATGGCACTCTTGAAGTCGTTCTGGTTGAGGAGGTCCGGAGGGAACTGCACACCCAGGCGCGCCAGGAAGGGGAGGACGTTGTCCTGGGTGAGCTGGCTCTCCAACGGCTGAAGGGCCAAGCCGACCTGCTGCGCGAGGAATTCGAGCGTTCCCGCCTTCCCGGCCATGGTTACTCCGCTCCTCCCGTCTGCAACGCCGAGAGGACCTCGGCGTAGGTGAAGCCCGAGAAGCCTATCAGGCGCGGTGAAAACCGCGTGAGATCGGCTGCGAGCGCCGGGCTCGCGTAGCGGGTGAGCACGTTTTTGATGCGTTCCAGGCATTCGGCGAACGGCCGGCCGTCGATCTCCTCCGGCAGGCGTTTGTCGCGGCGTTGCAGCACAGCGAGCACGGCCGCCAGAATCCGCGGGCCGCCATTGCGATGCCACGCCGTGGCCACGCGGCGGTTGGAATTCACCAGGCGCGCGGTCTCGGCGGCGTGGCGCCGGACCATCTCCGCCACCTCGGAGCCCGAAGGCGTCGCCGTGAGCTCGCTTTCCGCTTCGGCCAGGCGGCGGCCGAGGAAAGGCGCGGGAGAGGCCACGGCCGGCCCGGCGAGCGGCGAGACAGCAGCCATCGCCGCCGGAACGACGCGCACGTCCCCCGGAGCGTGTCCGGCCTCGGGGGCCGGCGCCAGATTCAGAGCCAGCGACTGAAAGGCCGTGGTGATCTGGCTGATAGGAGTGAGCAGACCGTTCCGGCCCGCCTGAAGAAAGAGAATGCCCACCACCCGGGTGCCCTGCAGGACGGCCGAACCGGAATCCCCGGGGAGAGCGAAGAACACCTCGCCTGGCTTGGGAGCGATGCTCACCGCATTGGTATACAGGCGCTCGAACGCAGAACCGTCATCAGCTTCTCCACTCACATTCATGGCATCGACGATGCCATGGGTCAGCCCCGATGTCCGGCCGCGTTTCTGAACCTCGAGCTGCTTCACATCCTCAGGCAGCAGATCGTAGGTTCCGGTCACGAGGCCGATGTCCTGGATCTCGGGCTTGTAGCTCTGGCCGGCGTCCAACTGAATGAGAGCGGTGTCGAGATCGAGGCGGGCGTCGAGCACACGGCCGATGCGTTGGTTGAGACAGGTCGAGCAGGAGGAAGCGAAGCTGGCGGAAGGCTGCCCAATCCGGCAATCGCTTTTGATGATGCATTCGACCTGCTGCGCGTTGCTCACCGTGACCCGGGCACCGCTGGCGGTCGCCTCGACGGCGCCGCGGACCGGGACGACAGGCAGGTCGTTGATCGCTTTCGCAACGCTCTGTGCGATCGCGCTCAGCGTCGATCCCCGCGCGGGATGGGTGTAGACGCCGAATGTCGACGGCACGGAGGATAGGGGATTCAACTCGCCGCCGGGGTTGATGTTGACGAAGATCCCATAGTCATCGCCCGAGACGTCGCCCGTGAAATCGATGTCCAGGTGGGTCACCGTGGCTCGCAGGGTCGCCGCGGCGTCGGCGATGGGCGGTCCAGTGACCTGGCAGGACGGAGTCCCACCGAAGACGGTGACGACCGGTCCCACCGCGGTCGCGGACAGCGCGAGCACGTTCAGGTTGGTGATCGTCAGGGCCACGCTCTTGGCGATACTGGGGGCCGTGTCGCCGGTGATCGTCGTGTAGAGCACGACCTCCTGCAAGCCAGGTGGCGTATCGAGATTGATCGTCACCACGACGAGCGTGCCGGGAGGGATCGGCAGGGTGGCGCTGAAATCGATGTCGTTTCCCGGCGTGCCGTCCGGAGCCGAGGGGACGTCGGCCTTCAGGCTCGTATTGCCCTGCCGGTCGAACGAACCGACGACATGGTGGCAGGTGAGCGCGACGACCTTGCCGTGCGGGTCCGCCGCCGTGGGAGCCGTCGTGGCGAGACAGCCCAAGGTGCCGATCGAAGTCCCCTGCTCGATCTGGATACCGCCTCGGAGGTAGTCTCCGGCATATCGCTTGTCGTCGACGGTCGTCGCGATACATTGCGTGATCGCCGCGCGGAACCCCGGTATTGGCGCCAGCGCCACCTGCGCGCCCGTCGCCGTCGCGGTGATGACACTGGCCACGGTGACCGACCCGGCGACCTTGGTGGCGATGCCGTTCAAAGTCATCACGCCCAGCGCTTCGAAGTGAACGGGCCGCAGGTTATCCGGACCTCCGGTCTTCCCCCAGGTGAGGAGCAGCATGACCACGGCGCCGCTCGGGCTGGCTGTACCGCTCAAGGTGACGCTCTGCTGGTCGGGCGCGACGGTGGCGACCAGGCTGGGGCCCGCCGTGAGCCGCGGCACCTCCATCTCGACGACGTCGGTCTTGACGCCGTCGATCTCCGGCGGCACGACGGCTTCCGGAGCCAGTTGGTCGAGCGGCTTTTTCTCGACGAGGAAGACGACGATGCAGAGCTCGCCGGTAGGCTTGCCCGCTACGACCTTCTTGCTGATGCCGACCGCGTGGACGCCCGGGATCGTCCGGAGCCGTGCTTCGGCGTCTTCCTTGACCTTGAGGATCTGCTGGTATTCGGTCATCCGAGAGGTCGCCTCCTTGCCTCTCTGAGAACAGGCGCCCGATCGGGCGATTCGTTACGTCCAGGCCTCGCGGCCGCCGGGTCGAGGGGTCCTCTCCAGGGAGGATGCCGCCTCCCTAAAGATCCTCCCTAGAGACGATATCCAAACTGGACGCGGACCGCTATGCTGAACGAACGTCGTCCTCCAGCGCGTTCTGGAGGTGGAGGTTCTGATGTTCATGTTGCTTTGGAGTTTTCTCGGCTTTGCGGTGCTGTTTTCTCTGGCCGGCCCGGCCGGCGCCGACACCACCGTCTCGACCTTCGCCGGCAACCCCCAGCACACGGCGGTCTATGCCGCGGCCGCCCAGGATCTGAACGCCATCCGCTGGTCCACCGCGATCGATCTCAACACCTCGGGGGCTTACGCTCACTTCGGCGGCCCTCTGCTCACCCCGGGCAACACCATTGTGGTGCCGGTGAAGACGGCGACCAACGGTTTTCTGCTCAACGTCTTCGACGCGGCCGACGGCAGCGCGAAATACTCCCTCACGACCGACTACATTCTGCCGTCGCACAACTGGATTCCGGTGTATCAACCCGCGCTGGCGACCAGCTCCTCCGGCACCCGGCTCTACTATGCCGGCGCCGGTGGGACGATCTACTTCATCGATGCTCCCGACTCGGTCAGCCATGGCGCTCCGGTCCAGCAGGTTTTTTACACCACGTTGGCGAATTATCAGACCCATGCCGCGGCCTTCAACACCACAGTGTTCATCAACACTCCGCTCACCCCGGACGGCAACGGCAACATTTTTTTTGGCTTTCGCGTGCAGGGCACCGCTCCCGCTCCCTTGAGCACCACGCAGAGCGGATTCGCCCGCATCGATCCGAGCGGCAACGCGATCTACGTCCTGGCCGGCACGGCTGCCGGCGACGCGACGATCGGGCGCGACGCCCACAACTCGGCCCCCGCCTTGAGCAACGATCAAAGCACACTGTATGTGGTGGCGAAAGGTGCAGCCACGGACAGCTATTGCTATCTGCTCGGCCTGGATGCGACGACGCTGGCGACGAAATTCAAGATCTTCCTGCGCGATCCGCGCAATCAGGCCGCCGCCACGGTTCTCGACGACGGCACCGCCTCTCCCATGGTGGCGCCTGACAATGATGTCTATTTTGGCGTCTACGCCGCGAGCACCGGCTCGCGCGGTTTCCTGCTCCATTTCAGCGCTGATCTCACACGGATCAAAATCCCCGGCGGCTTCGGCTGGGACAACACCGCCGCGATCGTGCCGGCGAGCATGGCGCCCTTGTACACCGGCGCCTCGCCGTACTTGATCTTCACCAAGTACAACGATTACGCGGGCGCCGGCGGCGGCAGCGGCCAAGGGGTGAACCGAATCGCCCTCCTCGATCCCAACGCCACCGAGGTTGACTATCACTCCGCTTCGAACGGCATGTCGATCATGCGCGAGGTGCAGACGGTAATCGGTCCAACCGCCGACGATGAAGACCGTTCGGCCAGCTTTCCCTATGCGGTGCGCGAATGGTGCATCAACACCGCCGCCGTCAATCCCGCGACCTTCAGCGTGTTCACCCCCAGCGAGGACGGCCATCTCTACCGCTGGAACCTGGCGAGCAATAGCTTGACCCAATCCGTCCCGCTCACCGCCGGCATCGGCGAGCCCTACACGCCGACGGTCATCGGTCCGGACGGTACCGTGTTCACCCTGAACGGCGGCACGCTCTTCGCGCTCGGCAGCCTGAGCGGCGTCGGCATCGTCCTCACCTCGTCCAGTCCCGACGTCCGCAACGGGGTGAGCGGCCAATCGCTCACGTTGACTGCGAAGATCACCAATACCGGCGGCTCCGGCGGCATTGGCGGCTTTCCCGGCGGCACCGTAACATTCCAGGACACTGTGTACTTCGTGCCCAGTCCCAACGTCCTGAGCAGCACGACGGCGGTACTGGCTGCGAACGTTCCCCTGGACGCCACAGGCCATGCGAGCTATACCACCTCCGCGCTCACCGCGGACGCTCATTTCATCACCGCCCTCTACAGTGGGAATGCCTACTTCAGCGCCGGCAGCGCAGCCCTGATTCAAAAAATTCATGCCGGTGCGTCGGCCACCACACTGACAGCCACGCCCAATCCCGCCAATCCAGGTCAGTTGGTCACCTTCACGGCCACGGTGGCCGCGGGCTCGGGAACCCCGACCGGCTTTGTCACCTTCCAGGAAGGCAACACCGTGCTGGCTCAGCTTCCGCTCAACGCGAGCGGCGCCGCCGCGTTCAGCACCTCGGCTCTGGGGCTCGGAAATCATTCCGTCACCGCGGTGTATGCCTCCGACAGCGTTTTTGCGGCGAGCAGCGGCGGCGTGGTGCAGGTGGTCCAAAACCCCATCCTTACCGCGACCTTTGCCTCGATCGCCGCCCAGGATGGGTGGGTGATGGAGGCGGCCTGGTCCTCCAACACCGGCGGCTCGCTCAGTGCCAACGAGAACCGCGCCGACGCCCTGAGAGTGGGCGCCGACACCAACAAACGCCAGTACCGGAGCGTGGTCTCCTTCGACACCTCGGCGATCCCTGACGGCGCTGCGATTCTCGCGGTGACCCTGCGGCTGCGCCGCGGCATGGTTTCCGGCACCAACCCGTTCACCATCTCCGGCACCTGCTGGGTCGACGTGCAGTCCGGCGGTTTCTCGGGATCGACAGCGCTCCAGCCGGGAGACTTCCAGGCCGCGGCGACCGCCGCCCAAGCGGCCAGTCTCACGAACGCGGCCACCGATGGCGATTGGTCGGAAGGCAGTCTCAACGCCGCGGGCCGCGCCGCCCTCAACAAAACGGGGACGACGCAGCTCCGCGTGTACTTCACTCTTGAGGGCAAAAGCCTCGGAAGCGCCGATTATATCGGCTACTACTCCGGGGAGAGCTCAACTCCGGCCAACCGGCCGCAGCTCGTGGTGACCTATCAGTAGGTTATTCGGCCGCGCCGCCCCTCGACAGCAGATCGATGTGCTTCTGGGGGTTCTCCACGTCCACCGCCAGCTTCGAGTACGTCCACTCACCGGCGGACTTCGTGGCTTCCACCTCGATCGTGGCCTTGCCTTTGGGGCCGGAGAGCGGGATGTGCAATGTCGCATCACCGCCGGAGGTGCTGGTGCTGACGCTGCCGCTGGTGAAGTAACCCGTGGTCATCGGGGTGCCCAGCGCTTCGACGACCTCCGGGTTGGCTTGCGCCTTCGCGACCGCTTCCTTGTAGACGTCGGACGACTTCATCGCGCCGGTGGCCACCAGGAAGAGCGACCCGACGAAAGCGGCAAACAGCACGATCAGGGACAGGCAGCCGACGGGGACAAACCACTTCCAATTCCGGCCCCACCAGTTTCCGCGTGCAGGTTCATTCATCTCACCCCTCCATGTTTTTGGAATGTTGACCGACACCAGCATGACGGTCTTGAGCCTCGATGGCAAGCCGCCGGGTTGTAGTAGTCTGCCGGCAGGAGAGCTCACTCCCGCCCCAGGGGAAAGGACGTGGGCCGCTCCAAATCAAAAAAAGGAGAGAACCCTATGAAGATCGCACAGATGCTTTCGATTCTGGGCCTGCTCACGCTCGGAGCCAGTGTCGCGGCAGCCGCACCGCTCGGAAGCCATGACGGTTTCACGGGCACCTATTTCACCTCGCCCACGCCTCCCGCGGCCGAGATCCTGCAGATCCATGACGACGGCACGGCGATTCTCACCACGTCGGACCAGGTGACGGTGGGCGCCGGAGGACTCACGTTCAGCGACAGCATCGGCTCCTGGAAGGCCATCGGACCGCGGACACTCTCGGCGCGATTCCTGAACCTCAACTTCGCCGGCGTCATCCCGTCCGCCACCTTCGCGGGCACGGCGGTTGTGGACTACGTGTATCACTTCTCGGCGAGCTTCAGCACCATCACGGTGACCTGCGCCGGCAAGATCTTCGAGCCTGGGGTGGACCCGCTGAACCCAAGCTCGACTCCTTTCATCACCTTCGATTGCAGCAACCTGAACGGCCATCCCTACCGGCGCGTACAGGTCCCGTAGCGGCGGCCAGCAGCGTCACCGACGACGACTCCGGCCCGATCCGGATCTTCGTCTGCACCAGCACCGGCCA
>Ga0307508_10006881_pt1 | contig 10628 bp, 10 predicted proteins | sample 9_EM_MG_FD_203089 | JGI IMG/M metagenome (GOLD analysis project Ga0307508, IMG submission 203089) | Populus trichocarpa ectomycorrhiza microbial communities from riparian zone in the Pacific Northwest, United States - 9_EM | ecosystem: Host-associated > Plants > Roots > Unclassified | place...
GATGGCAGCGGATTGCTCATACCTCCGCTCATCAACGGCTTTCACGACGGTTTGCGCGCCGTATTGCTCTGCGGATGGCAGCGGATTGCTCAATCTTCCGCTTGCCAACAGCTTTCACGACGGTTTGGGCACCATACTGCTCAGCGGATGGTATCGGATTGCCCCCACCTCCGCTTGTCAACGGCTTTCACGACGGTTTGCGTGCCGTACTGCTCAGCGGATGGTATCGGATTGCCCCCACCTCCGCTTGTCAACGTCTTTCACGACGGTTTGCGCGCCGTATTGCTCAGCGGATGGCAGCGGATTGCTCAATCTTCCGCTCGCCAACAGCTTTCACGACGGTTTGCGCGCCGTATTGCTCAGCGGATGGTATCGGATTGCCCCCACCTCCGCTCGCCAACGGCTTGCACGACGATTTGCGCGCCGTATTGCACACCGGATGGCGCGGCGGATCGCTCATTCTTTCTCTCGTCAACGGCTTTCACGACGGTTTGCGCGCCGTATTGCTCAGCGGATGGCAGCGGATTGCTCATACCTCCGCTCGTCAACGTCTTTCCCGACAGTTTGCGCGCCGTATTGCTCAGCGTACCGCAGCGCATTGCTCATACTTCCGCTCGTCAACGGCTTTCCCGACGGTTTACGCGCCGTATTGCTCAGCGGACGGCAGCGCATTGCTCATTCTTCCGCTCGTCAACGGCTTTCCCGATGGTTCTCGCGCCGTATTGTTCAGCGGATGGTAGTGGATTGCTCATACCTCCGCTCGTCTACGGCTTTCCCGACGGTTTGCCCGCCGTATTGCTCAGCGGACGACAGCGCATTGCTCATTCTTCCGCTCGTCAACGGCTTTCCCGATGGTCCGCACACCGTATTGCGCAGCGGATGGCAGCGGATTGCTCATACCTCCGCTCGTCAACGGCTTTCACCACGGTTTGCGCGCCGTATTGCTCAGCGGATGGCAGCGGATTGCTCATTCTTCCGCTCGTCATCGGATTTCACGGTTTGCGCGCCGTTTTGCTCTGCAAATGGCAGCGGATTGCTCATTCTTCTGGTCGTTGACCTCTATTATCCCCGGCCGGTTCGGGTACTGTATTCCTCAGCGGATGGCAGCGGATTGCTCATTCTTGCACTCGTCAACGGCTTGCACGATGGTTTTAGCGCCGTATTACTCAGCAGATGGCTAGGCAGATTGCTGATTTGTTTGCTCGTCAATGGTTTTCACGATGGTTTGTGCACCGTATTGCTCTGTGGATGGTAGTGAATTGCGCATACTTCCGCTCGTCAATGGCTTTCACGCCAGTTTTCGCGCCGTATTGCCGAGCGGATGGCAGCGGATTGCTCATACTTCTGCTCATCAATGGCTTTCCCATCGGTTCGTGCACCGTATTGCTCTGTGGATGGTAGCGGATTGCTCATACTTCCGCCCGTTAACGGCTTTTAGGACGGTTTGCGTGCTGTATGGCTCAGCGGATGGCATCGGATTGCTTATACCTCCGCTCGTCAACGGCTTTTACGACAGTTTGCGCGCCATCTTGCTCAGCGGATGGTAGCCGATTGCTCAAACCTCCACTCTTCAATGGCTTTCCCAACGGTTCGAGCGCCGTATCGCTTAGCGGATAGTAGCGTATTGCTCATTCTTCAGCTCGTCAACGCCTTTCATGGTTCGCGCGCCGTTTTCCTCAGAGGATGGTAGCGTATTGCTCGTCCTTCCGCTCGTCAACGTCTTTCACCGTTTACGCACCGTTTTGCTCAGCGGATGGCAACGCATTGCTCATTCTTCCACTCGTTGACGGCTTGCATATCTGTGGTAATCGACTAAGCTATTTGGCACGCTGTGTAAACTTTAAATTTGTAGGAAATATGTAGGAAAAGCTAAATGTTTGAAGTTGTACGCACTACTAAAGTTTGGGTAACACAAGAGAGTCTGAAAAAAATGTGAGTGTCTTGTGTAACCTGCTCTTCTAGTGGCAGGTACCACTTTTGCAAATAAATTGATAATAATTTAATTTATATGATATTGCTACGTATTGCTTGCAGGCTAGGGAACTCATTTTGTAGTATATTTCTGTCCTCTATTCAGTATTTGCTTATCTAGCCTGCTACCCTCCACTGTCCAGCGTATGTTCGTCCGGCATCCGACAGCATATATATATCTTCCTCTGTTCTCTGTTCCACATTTGCTCATTTAGCTATCACCTGCTCAGATATTCAGCATATTGGAGTAACTTTGTGTAATAGGATTTGAATAGACCTCGGCTTCTAGTAGTAGTGGACTGTCATGCGGTTGGTGCAAATGTTGGGCAGACGGAGGTCAGCTGGCTATGGGAGAATACGTGTCACTCCAAATCCTTCCCTATCTATCCCTCTAGTTCACAGCAATTGTCTGGGGGTTGAGCGCTGATAGTTTTTTTTTTTTGTTTATTTATACTCATAGGCAATCTATGTAGGTCATGGTAGCGTATTTATACCAGCCATATCCCACCCGTTATTTAATCACTACTCGTAGGTGGCCTATCTAGATCATACCAGGAATTATTTACAGTTCTTTTTGTAACTGCTGTCTATGTGGTGGTGGTACCTTACCAACGACCGTTTGATCTCCATCTTAAAAGCCGGGTAATGTAGGAAATACCAACCTGGGGATTTAAGCGTTACATCCCTGTATGCAAGGATCTGAAAACGGGATTTAGGCGTTACAACCCTGTTAGTTTGGATCTGTTAGCGTCATAATTCATGTTGCAAGTACTGAAACAACTGCTCAACATCCAGTTTACATCCAAAAGCGCCAAGCCACGTGTTTCTGGAATTAGAAGAGACTTATTGATCATATATACCATACCCAGAACTTCTTTCTTATAAGTCAGGAACTTATTTGCACTTAAAGTTGTACCATCGTGATTTTTGTGCAAGAATTTTTGATGTGGTGACAGGGATAATAGTTCGGTTGCACACATAGTAAAAGTGTTCAACAAAAAACCTAAACGTACACTTCGAAGGAACTGGACCTGAATGAATACATACTGGCAGAATATCACGAGTTCCTCCCATTATTTTCGGAAGCCTTGGCAAAGATCCTACCACCCCAGCGGCCTTATGACTACAAGATTCCCTTGCAAGAGGGATTCACGTCTCCCTTTCGCCCGCTATACTCGATGTCCAGCACTGAGATGCAGACGTTAAAGGAATGGTTGGAGGAGAATTTGAGTAAGGGATTCATTAGGGCTTCGTCCTCCCCTGCGGTCTCAGCAATTCTCTTCGTCAAAAAGACTGACGGCAGCCTACGGTTGTATGTTGATTACCGCGGGTGGAAAGAAGAAACTATCAAGAATCATTACCCACTGACATTGCTGCAAGAAACATTGATGTAGTTGTCGAAGGCCAAATACTTCATGACTCTGGACATTCGCGGTGCATACAACATGGTACAAATGGCAGAAGGCGAAGAGTGGAAGACGGCATTCCAGACACGTTACGGGTTACTCGAATAGTTGGTTATGACATTCGGGTTGACGAATGCACCATCCGATTTCAAGGCGCTCATAAACGATGTGCTCCGTACCTACCTCGACGACTTCTGTACCGCATTCCTCGAAGACATCTTCATACACAGCAATACCTTGAAGGAACACAAGGAACAGGTGTACAAGGTGTTGCAAGCTTTGTCGCAGGCAGGACTACACCTGAAGCCCGAGAAATGTCATTTTCATGAGCAGGAAGTGAAATATCTGGGATTCAACATCACCACCAAGGGAATCCGGATGGATCTGGAGAAGGTGTCCTGCGTCTTGGGTTGGGTAACCCTGAAAAATGTTACAGATGTCCAATGCTTCCTTGGGTTCGCCAGGTTCTACAGACGATTCATCAAAGATTACTCGGAAGTGGTGACGCCGTTGACCAGAATGACGAAAAAGGAGGGAGGCAAATATGTTCCATATGTGTGGGGACCAGAGCCGCAGGCAGCCTTCGATCTCCTCAAAAAAGCATTCACGTCGGCCCCCATTCTCGGCCACTTTGACTACGACCGAGAAATAATAGTCTCAACCGATGCTTCGGATTATGTCTCGGCCGGTATCCTCTCTCAGTACTACGACGAAGGTATCTTGCACCTGGTGGCCTTTTACTCGAAAAAACACAGTCCTGCAGAATGCAATCATGAAATCTATGATAAGAAACTCCTTGCAATCATCCGGGCATTCGAGGAATGGAGACCTCACTTGGAGGGCTCGTGCCACCCAATCTGGGTATTGAGCGACCACAAGAACCTGGAATACTTCATGAGCACGAAACTGTTGAACCGTTGACAGGCTTGATGGTCCGAATTCCTTTTCCGTTTTGACTTCAGGATCACGTATCCGCCAGGAAAAGCGGGAGGAAAGCCAGACACCTTGAGTTGGAGATCAGGAGATCTCCCTAAGGAGGGGGATGAAAGACTGCTTGCCAACCAGCATGCCATTTTGAAACCTCAGAACCTGTCGGACTTGCATCGGGATTGTGGCATGGAGTTGCCGGCCAATGACTTTCCGGACGCCGGACAGCTGGACGCCAGACGGATGAACATTCCGGGTGCTGAACGGATCGACCTTCCTGATGCCGGACAGCAGAAAACCAGACAGAAGGACGTTCCGGGTACCGAATGGATCAATGTTCCAGACGCCGGACTACCACATGCCGGACGGATGGACATTCCGGGTGTCGAACGGATCGATGCTGGACAGCTGGACGCCGAACAGTACGACATTCCGGACACTGGATAGATATCCACCTTACTCGCCGAAGCCTAACAAGCCCATCCATTTCCAGAGCCGATACTGGTATTACTCTGGAACGGTGCCAGGCAATGCAAGGAAATATCGTTAGCCCACTGCCAGGAAAGAAACACCAGGTTGATCTACCGGGATTGCATCTACGTACCAGACCAGGTACCGCTTCGGCTTCGACTACTGCAGGACCATCATGACCCTCCTGCTGTGGGTCATCCAGGACATGCCAAAACGCTGGAATTGCATGCAAGAAGATACTACTGGTGGTCAATCAGTAAGGATGTCGATCGTTTTGTAGGGAACTCCCATGTCTGCCACGGAAGGAAGTCTACACGCCATGCGCCGTATGGAGTCCTGCGACCGTTGTCGGTACCAGAAAGTCCATGGCAACACATCTCTGTGGACTTTGTTACAGGCCTACAGCGATCAAAAGGATTCGATGCCATTTGCGTGGTGGTTGATCGCCTGACCAAACAGAGGCATCTTATCCCCTGTACGACTACGATTACTGCGGAAGGATTGGTAGACCTCTTTTGTGATAGGATTTTCCGCTACCACGGACTACCGGAGACGATTGTATCCATTAGAGGGCCCGAATTTGCATTCCGCTTCTGGAGGCACCTCTATTCTTGTCTTAAGATTGATCCACGCCTCTCTACCGCTTTTCATCCTCAGACTGATGGACAAACCGAATGGGTGAAGGTAGTGGTGGAACAACACCTGAGGGCTTATGTCACCTATCTGCAGGACGATTGGGTGGACTCTCTGTTTCTGGCGGAATTCGCAGGCAACAACCAGGTATCCGACACCAGCTTGCTGTTGCTGTTCTTGGCCAACCTGGGGTGCCATCCGTGTTACGACTTCGAGTTGGATATATGAGTGGATGCCCCCGAGGAGAGTGAAGCTCAGATGGCAGCGGAATGACTGGAATCCATCCACGAAGTCGCCAGGACGGAGATACGATACGCCCAGATGTGGCAGGCAGACGGTGCTGACCACCACTGTACGCCTGTCACCGCTTTCCAACTAGGCGATTTGGTTTGGGTTGATGGAAGAAACTGGTGAACTGCACACCCGAGCCAGAATTGGAGAATAAGCACCACAGACCGTACCGCATCATCCGAACCATAGGGACCTATGCCTACGAGCTGGATATACCAGCAACAATCCAGAAACACCGAACATTCCCAGTTTCGCTCCTGTATGCAGCGGCTGAAGACCCACTGCCCAGCCAGGTGACACCACCACCACTTCCAGTGATTGTTGAGGGAGAGGAGGAGTGGGAGGTGGAAGAAATTCTGGATAGCTGGAGGATGCGAGGTCGGTTGCAATATTTGGTAAAGTGGAGGGTTTTGCAGACCCAACGTGGGAACCCGAGGAGAATCTGACCGAGGTGGAAGCCATTGACAATTACCATGAACGATATCTGGAACGGCCCACACCTACACGAGCTGTACCTGTACGAGCCGCTCTCGTGTGAACGCGAGCCTAAAGGGGGGCTACTGTCACAGCGCGTACCAGCTGGGTCTGGACCCTTGACGCCGACTGGAATGCGGGAGGATGGAATGTGGAGTGACGGGAGGATGGAATGTGGAGTGACGCCATGCGGGTAAGGGAATGTGAAGTGACGCTGTGCGGGTGATGGATATCCTCTTAAGGAGCCGTCGCCCACTTCTTTCCCTTCCTTTTCCTTCCTCCCGCAACAACTTGTTCCCTTGTTTCCCTGCTAGAAGAATATTAATACTTCCCCACAACCCTCTTTCTTGCGGTGTGCCACCTGCTCGCTGTACGTTGTTCTTCTCCTGTCCTTGGCCAGCTTGCTGCACACTGTCCTTGTCCGGTCCTTGGCCAGCTCGCTGCGCACCGTCCGCTCACCGCCGTCCTTGTCCTGTCGTCGCTGCACGCTGACCGCTCGCTACGCGCCGTCCCTGTCCTGTCCTCGCCGCATGTCATCCGCTCACCACTGCCCTTGTTCTGTCTGCTACCCCGAGTCCGTCTGACCCTGCGCCATTACACCTACCTGTTCTACTTGTAATACGTGTCGCTTGCCTACCCTTATTCTTCATGCTGGTCTACATCTCGTATGTATTGTGCATCTGGCCTCATTCTCCTTGTTGACGTATATCTCGTAGGCATTTCTTGTCTGCCGTAGTTCTCCTCACTGGCCTACCTCTCCTATGCGTTGGTCATCTTGCCTCATTCTTCTCACTGAATTTCATCTCATACATGTTGCTCGTCTGCCCCGATTCTTCTCGCTGGCCTACTGCTCGTCCCGGTTGCTCATCTGCTATCATTCTCAACACTGGCCTCAATCTCCTCGCTCTCCTACCTGTCCTACTTGTAATACGCGTTGCTGACCTGCCCTTATACACCGCTGTAGCTACTCTGTACTTGGTCGAGATTTGGGACGTTGGACTTTGTATCATAATGAATATATAGATTTTAAATACAATAATTGATTTTCTGTGCGATCGAAGAGCATAGCCAACTGTGTGTAGTAGCATTATAACTAGTAATGAAACTGCTCAGAGTGCACACTTGTTGCTCCCATATGCTTCCCTAGCTTCCCTAGCTTTTCTAGCTTTCCTAGCTCCCGTAAGGTGGTAGTTGCTTCGGTAGGGTTGGTGGTTGCATCGCTAAGGTTGGTGGTTGTGTCGGTAAGATTGGTGGTGTGTCCGTAGCTTTGCTAGCTTTGCTAGCTTCCGTAAGTGGGTGGTTGCTTCGATAAGATTCACTATCCTTACCGGAGCTACAGATGCTAGCAAAGCTACCGACACAGGTCATTCTTACCAACATACAGGGATAATTTCTTAATTTTTTCCTGATGAAAGGCTGGTGGCAAGTCGGATATATTGACTCAGAGATCAGGAGATCTCCCTAAGGAGCGGGATGAAAGACTGCTAACCAACCGGCATGCCATTTTAAAACCTCAGAACCTTATTGATCTACCGGATGCAGGCTGGACCGGTGTTTCGGACGCTGTACAGAATCCTTTGGAATTGTCGATTTTGCGAATCTACGCTGGATGGATCGGTGTTTCGGACATCGTGAGGAATCCATCGGAATTGTCAGATTTGCAGAGCGGCTCCGGACGGATAGACTTTTCGGACACCGGACGGCTGGACATGCTGGACGTCGTCAATAGCTTGAACTTGATGGCAAACGACACGCCCGATGACGGATAACCGGACGCCGAACCACTGGATGCCAGACCGATAACCACCCTACTCACCGTAGCCTACCAAGAGGACCAATTCCTGGGATGGATACTGGGCCTTTTGCATAACTTCACTAGGCAATGCAAAGAGATATCACTGGCCGAATACAAAGGAATGAATGGCAGGCTTTTATATCGGGATTGCATTTTTGTACCAGACCACACCCCACTTCAACTCCGGCTGCTGCAGGACCACCATGACCCCTCAGCCATGGAACAACCAGAACTCATCAAAACATTGGATTTACTCGCAAGAAAGTCCTAGTGGCCATCAATGAGGTAGGATGTCAATTGATTCATACGAAACTATCATGTCTACCGCCGAACGAAGTTCACACGACATACATCATATGGAGTCTTGAAACTATTGTCGGTACGAGATCGGCCATAGCAACACATATCCGTTGACTTCGTGACTAGCCTACTCTGGTCCAAGGGCTATGACGCTCGCTGTGTGGTGGTGGATCGTCCAACCAAGCAGAGGCACCTTATTCCCACCACGACAGCGATTACAGCAGAAGAACTTGGCACTCTCTTCTGTGACAGGTTGTTCCGCTACCACGGCCTACTAGATTTTTTTGGACCGAGGGCTGCAATTCACTTGCCGCTTTTGGAAATACCTATTTCATGTCTGAAGATTGACAGACGACTCTTGACCGCATTTCACCCACAGACAGATGGACAGACCGAGCAAGTAAAAGTAATGGTGGAGTAACACCTCCCAGCGTACATCGCGTACCTCCCGGACAATTGGGCAGATTACCTCTTCCTGGTGGAATTTGCAGGCAACAACCAAGTATCAGGTACCACGACCATGTCACCGTTCTTCGCCAATTCTGGTTTCCACCCCTGTTACGATTTCTAACTGGACATCTGAGTAGATGCTGTGGAAGACGGTGAGACACAAACTGCAGCAGAACAACTGGAACTTATTTACAAGGTAGCCTGAATCGAGATACGATACGTCCAGGTATGCCAGGCAGAGGGGGCAGATACCCACAGGACTCACGTACCAGTCTTCCGACCTGCTGACCTCGTATGGGTGGACAGCCAGAACTAAAGAATGGTACGCCCAAGTTGAAAGCTGGGAAACAAGTACCATGGACCCTACCAGATTGTCCACACCATCAGAACGTATGTCTATGAGTTGGACATACCGGCAATGATACAAAAACACCGTACTTTCCTGGTATAACTCCTACATGCTGCGGCTGACAACCCGCTCCCTAGCCTGGTAGTTCCACCACCTCTACCTGTAATCGCTGAGGGCAAAGAAGAGTGGGAGGTAGAAGAGATTCTGGACCGTAGGAGGATGAGAGGACAGTTGCAGTAATTGGTTAAGTAGAGGGGGTTTACGGACCCAACATGGGAACCTGAGGAAAACCTTGTCGAGGTAGAAGCGGTGGACATTTACCACGGACACTACCTAGAGTGGCCGGCACCTAGACTGGCTGCCCTCGTGGGAACTCGGGCCTGAGATGGGGCTACTGTCACGGCGCATCAGCTATCCCTCGACTCTTGGTGCCATCTGGAATGCGGGAGCAAGGAATGTGGAGTGACTCCAAGTAAGGGGATAGAATGTGGAGTGACGCCAATTGGGCAACAGATATCTTTATTAGGAGCAATCGCCTACTTCTTTCTTTCTTTCTTTCCTCACACAACAACTTGTTCCCTAAGTTTCCTTAATAGAAGAACAATACTTTCTTTCCCATAACCCTCTCTCGCGACGCGCCGTTCACTCACTACGTGCTGCCCTTGTCATGTCCCCACTCCGGTCGCCACGCGCTGGCCTTCTCCTGTCCCAACTCTGCTCGCTGTGCATCATCCACCTGCTGTTTGCCGGCCTTCTCCTGTCCCTGCTCCGCTCGCCACGCGCAATTCACTCGCTGCGTGCTGCCCTTGTTCAGTCCTCGTTCCGCTCACCGCATGCCGCCCTTGTCCTATTCCAGTTCTGCTCGCTGTACGCCACCCTTGTCCAGTCTCTTATCAGGCGCCCAGCCTGACCCGCCGTGTTACAAAATCAGTCGACTTTGCCATGGGCCTACCACTATTGAAGGGATACAATACTATCTGTATATTCTTAGACTGTCTGACAAAGCAGAGATACCTGCTCCCCTCCACAATGACTATTACAGTGCAAGAACTGGGCGAGCATTTCAGCGACAGGGTCTTCCATTACCATGGACTGCCAGAAACCATCATGTTAGAAAGAGGGCTGCAGTTTGCATCCAAGTTCTGGAAACACCTATGCTCCTGCCGGAAGATCGACCTACACCTGTCCACTGCAATATATCTTCAAACAGACAGTCAAACCGAGCGAATGAATGCAGTAATGGAACAACACCTATAAACCTACATCAAGTACCTATAGGATGACTGTATCGACTATCTCTTTCGTACCGAGTTCACCAGACACCACAAGGTATTGGATTCAACCACACTATCTCCGTACATCACCAACTTAGTGTCAAGATCCTGCCTCGACTTCTCCGTTGGGCTCGACAGGTAACGTAGGTGGGGCGGTGGCGCACGGGGTCCTACTCACACTACCGGCGTACTCACACTTCGGTCGTCCTCATACGCCTTTGCGTGGGCTCGTTGTTCTCGCGGTATCCGTCACGCCCGGCGTGGTCTCTTCGCGGCTCTTCTCACAC
>Ga0307508_10006882_pt1 | contig 10628 bp, 12 predicted proteins | sample 9_EM_MG_FD_203089 | JGI IMG/M metagenome (GOLD analysis project Ga0307508, IMG submission 203089) | Populus trichocarpa ectomycorrhiza microbial communities from riparian zone in the Pacific Northwest, United States - 9_EM | ecosystem: Host-associated > Plants > Roots > Unclassified | place...
GTACAAGAAGAACAGCAGATATCCCTTCTTACTTCCCCGCTCTTGCGTAAACGTGTCCTCAACAAAACTGTAAAGCAGAAGCGCCAAACCTAAAGACCGTCTCGGCGCGAGAAGCATTTCCAACACTTTCCACCTCCTAGTCTCCTTCTTCACCTCCGCCCACAGGATCTTCTGATGCGGCTTCCACTCGGGGCACTCCTTGAAGACGTGGTCCCGGTTTGCGTCCGATATCGGCACCACCAGCACTCTGGGGGTGGATCGGTTCTTCGTCCAGTTGAGGTACTGCCCGGTTAGGCAGTGCCCTGTCTTGATCTGGTAGAACCGCGAGGCGAGCCTCTTGGAGCTACTAGCCACCGCACCGCTGGGCTACTGGCTCGCTGGCATGCGGTACTTCGCCTTCGAGGTTCGGCCTCCAGCCCACTGGCGTGCCTCCACCCACTTCCTCCCCGAAATCTCCCGCTTGGGATTGGCGAGAGATCGGGGGATGGGTCTGTGGTTGCCTGCCTGCTCTGCTGCCGCCTTGGCCCACTCATCCGCTTTTTCGTTTCCGGCGACACCCTTGTGCGCTGGGCACCATCGGATCTCGATGACGATACCCGGCCTGGCCTTCCGCAGTGTGGCGATGTGCTTCCGCGCCTGGAGGGCGTACTGTTGCTCGCGACCGGGTTCGTCCGATGCCATCCGTCTGATGGCAGCCTAAGCGTCCGTGAAGATAGTGACCCGTTCCGGGGTCGTGTTTCTTCTCGATGCCTCCTCCAGTGCGTGGGCAAGGGCAGCGCACTCAGCGTCGTAGGCCTGCTGGTTGCTGCCCACTCATGATCCTAATTTGGCGGTGGGCCAAGCTGGTAGCGGATGAACCGGATCACACGGACTGGAACGGCAGTAATATGTAGGCCGATACCCGAAGGCCAATGTCTCTTCCCATATCGCTTGCTCACCTTAAATGGAAAATCTCGGAAAAGAAGTGTCCTGAAGCCAAAGGCGTGGGGGGATACTCGGAAGAAATACCAACACTGCCAGCAGGAGAAAACGATCCAAAACGGGGCCCAGTACTGGCAAAGAGTAACAAGCGACTGGCGGCGAGACTCTACCACTTAAAGACCGGACATTGTCTCGCTTGCCAGCACCTCAAGTGGACGAAGAATAAGCACACCGTTAATTGCTGGCGGAGTCCGTGTAACCGGACCCAGACCCGGGAGCACCTTTTCAAGAATTTTTTGCCGATAAACATTCAGAGGATCAATGCCGAGACCGGACGTCGGCGACCGCTTCAGCCCCGGTATGGGCAGAATGAGAGACGGCCGTGTGTCCCACCTGAGCGCTTTATTGAGGGACCACACCGGGATCCTCAGCCTAATCCTCAAATGCAGCGGGAGATGGATGAACTCCGTCAACTAACTCGGGACCTACAACGTGATCGGCAACAAGGAACCGGAAACTCCTAGGGAACCGGTGATCGGCAACAAGGAACCGGCAACAGCCAAGGAACTGGCACTGGTCGAGAAACCGGTAACCGACCTGCAATTGCTAACACGATTGAGACCGAAGAGGTTGGTATGTTGAGCTCCGCAATCGATGACATGGACATGAGGACGTCTTGCAGTTTGCTTCCGCTTTATCGCACGGCATAATCAGCTACGGAACATCACAAGCGGGGATTCTTCAAACCTACCAAACACCGCGAACGGGTCGTTGCCTCCTTTGATGATTGTCGTTGTCGTTGTCGTTGTTGTTGTCGTTGTTGTGTTGCCGCAGTTGGTAGCGTTGCCGCAGTAATTTGCTCGATCGTAGTGAATCCCTGGAGCAGTTGTTTCGACCTCAGAGCTACCTCGAGCCAGTATTTGCTGCGTGGTTAAACTGTTAGCCACGTTTTGGACCCCAGTAACATCGGAAAGGTAATGCTAACAGCCAACCCCGTTGCCCCACCCGCCCGAAGGTTCTCTTGCTGATCCGACGGTCTTGCCGTGTCCCATGGCCAGCTCGTCTGCTTGTCCTTTTTCGCCAGTTCTCCCAAGGGAGGCATCTTGCGTGTTGGAATATAGGGGTCGATAGAGATGAAGATACTGAATTGATTAATTGATACAACTTCGAAGGAGGAACATTCTCTCTATATACAACGGGCTTGAGGGACTCGCCAGGGGGAAAGGACGGAAGACTGTCCCCCGAGCCGGTGCTCGGAGACTCAGGCAGCTGTCATCTCCGGACGTGCCGTCTCCGGTCCGTCATGTCCGGACGCCCATTATTCTGACATTGCGAGTTGCTGAAGGTCTATGAATCGGGGTTGAACTCAAATGCTGGGTGGTAATGTATCCGGTTGGAAGAAAACAGACTTCATGGAGGGGGCCAGGTATGGTGTGTTCGCTGATCGTGGTGCAGGGTCGCTTAACTGCGGAGAGGTTAAGGACAACTACTTATGTAACTGCTTGCTTCCAGCGTCTCGCCTTCCAATTGGCTGGAGGTGCGTCTCGGAGTTAGTTATGTATCTAGTTACTGCAAACAATTCAGTCGCACACTAGAACGCGCTGGCAATCTCCACTGGCAGCTGTCCCCGACGATCTTCTGATCGCGACCGGTACGTAGAGCCCAAACGTAGACTCTCTCGCTACGAAAATTCGCTTCATCTGGGTGCGGTCCGTTGGACGCCAGCCCACAGTCGACTTGCACGCTGTCTAGTCTAGTCCGGGGGCTTTCTCGGCCTAGCCTGCCCCGTTTGTGGAATTCGCAGGACTGTGGTACGCTTTATTCCATCCAGTGAGCCGATCAGCACTACGTAGGTATTTCGACTCCTTACGTGGCTGTAGGCCGGATTGCTGATGGTTGTTGGATCGGTGTGCACCTAGTCTCGAACTAGCTCGGAGTTTGCAGCTCTTCCAGCGTAGCAAGCGGGATGATGGTTTCTCGGCGGTGTTGGCGGTGGGATTGGCTTCAACTGTGGGCTGTCCTCTGGGAGCGGAATGACCGACGATGCGATCCGTGCCTGCAAACCACACGCGAGCGGACACCTACTTCCGAAGAGAAAGTGGTGGGCGCGAAGACGGTGCGCGCGATGCGTGTTGGGATATATGGATCGATAACAGTGAAGATTGTATTACAGCATTATGCGAGCGCAAGTTCTCTCTATATACAGGAGGGCCGTCAGGACAAATGGTCGGAAGACTGCCCCCCGAGTCGGTGCTCGGGGACTCAGTCATGTCCGGATGCCACCTCCGGTCCGTCATCTCCGGACGCCCATTATTCTGACAATGCGGGAGGCGGGGATGGCGGGTCGTGGCCGAAGTGTCTGCCGTACCCATGCCGGCGCCTTCGGCAGCTGGCAGCTGGCAGCTGTGTTGCGTTCGCTAGGTGTAGTTATGGCACTGGCGGCGGTCGGGCCCTCGTCGGATTTCGCGAGAGACCGATGTCACGATTAGCCTCGCACACAAGAGGAACTTGCGGAACTACCGCTTTGGGGTATGCATTCGGCAATATGGTAATCACCACTTTTACTAGGTCGAACAGGGTCGGATTGAGGCCTACGAAGGCCTGGAAGTGAATCAAGAGCCGCAAAACAAAAGCAGTCAACATGGAAGACAAAAATATAGGACGCCACGAACCCACGGTATTCAAGGTATTCACGGACAGCCTTTTACGAGAGGAGAGAGGAGAGAGGAGAGAGGCTCCTTTGCTGGCTGCCTCCAGACTCACGCCCAACATCGCTGCCATAGTCAACATAGCCTAAATGCGAGTGATTAAACAAAAATAAAACTCACATCCAATATCGGAACCGTTCCGGATCCATTGTCTTCCATGTCTGCAACGAGTATAATTCTGCTTTCCTTACCGGTTCCACCCTTAAATACGTCTTTAACCCCTATACGACCATCTCAACGGTCACCTGCAGATAGCCGCTTCACCCGGTGGGGAAACCACTATCGTGCGAATCCCGTTCTTGCCATCCGGCCCCGCCACGGTCGGAGTGTCTCTGCCGCGAGGGAGGAGCCGAAGCCCAAACTACCCCTTTTGTTGTCACATTGGGGGCGGATCGTGGGGCTGTGTGGAATATTTTAGGCTGGGCGTGTCGTGGCTTTTCTCGGCATTTGAACTCTACTTCCTATTTCGAGTCGCTGTAGCTTGCTGTCACCGACGGCGTGACTCCCTCCCGTCGTCGTGCCCGCCTGTCGCCCCGGCCCCAGCACTTTTTGGTGCCCCTCTCTGTTGAAGATTACGGCCGGCCGTGCGGCTTTTCGAGGTAGAGAATCCGGCGCGAGCGCGGAAATAGTCCATTACACACGCAAGATTAGCACAGTGCAACAGAGATTTGTAGAGGATTAGGAGAGAGGGGTTATTTACAGAAATAGAGGCGATCGTAGACGCGGTGATCACAGCGGGAACTGTAATGGGCGGAACGTAGGCGCAGCGGGAGCGGAGGCAACAATTCTTGTTGTTATTGTCTGTGAGAGAGAAAGAAAGAGTAGAGAACTAAGTACAGAACGACCCTCCATCTCTCCGCTGCTGCCTAATCGGACGCTCCACAACTTTAGCCGTCCCAGTGTCGCCACGGCACCACCCAACTCTGGCCTCGCCTAATCCTCCGCCGACGCCGTGTCTGAGCAGCGAGAAGCTTTTCCGACTCTCGTCGTCCCTAGCTTTCGATAGGCACGGCGCTCTTGGGTCGAGGTGTTGGACCTATTCGTAACAAAGATGAGAGGCGGAGCCACGGTTAGCTACCTACTTTAATCACCGTGTGAGCGCAAGTTTGTACTGTTCCACTTTAGTCGAAAACTGTTATTCCCGGTGGGGTTCTGGCGCCGCAGGGACTTCCCCGCCTTCGTCTCTACGGATTTGGATCGTGAAACGCCGTTCAGTACCCAGCTCGGGCGCATGGTCAGGGTGGGTCCAGCTGGCGGGCATATCTTGTGATACCAGAGCTGCTACCACTATCTCAGTGTTCCGAACTGCCCCTCCGTGGCAGCCCTGCCTATCGATTGGCAGAAATATTCAGCTTCGGATGCTGTTTTCAGGCTTGAAGACAAATAACTACAACAGCCATGGCCGCCACCGCTGCCGCCACCGCTGCCCCAGCCACTCCGCCCCACACGGACCTCAGGGCAGCCACTTGCAGTCCGCTCAACCGCACTGGTATCTCCTACTCGCTCTGGAGCTGCAAATTCCTAATGCCATCCAGCCTTCTCGGCTTTGTCCGACATCGGTAGTCAGCGACTGCAGTACATTCGTTCGGCTGACGCTCAGGGTTTGTTCCTGAAAACGATGGAGACTGCCAGCGCACCATCCCTTACTCCATCTTTCCTCACCATATTCCAATCTCCAGCGTCCATTACATAATTACCGGAGAAGACCCGGATTTGTACTCGGATTCAGATGACATGGGCACGGCGTTCTGCGCCAAGAGGAATTCTTGCAAAAATGCTACCCCTCACCACGGCGCATCCACCGCCCCAGGGCATTTACATCTCCTAAGTCTGTAGGCCGGAATCGCGTCCGTAGGTGTCGCTACGTCCCGCAGCACCGCTTGCAGTATTCGCATTCCCCAGCCACAACAATGTCTGCTCGGTTATGACGAGACGCACTCCACTGCCGTCAGGCTGGTGCGGCTTCGAATTTATACTGCATCCCGAGGGGCAATGCCGTAGCTCCACGCACGCCACAGCTATGAAGCCGCCTGGTTTGAACTTGCTGAAATACATTCACTCCGCCGCCGCCACCGCAGCCGGAACCGAGCTGGAGTCAACCTATGGCAATACCTTCATTCTGCAACTGCAGACTGGCAACATGGAGGGCTCATTGTCCACCACCGTGACGTCGACCTTTCTGGGCAGCCAGCTTGTGTAGCACCGATGTCCTGCTGCACTCGGAGACACTTCCGAGCACAGGTGCCAATAAGGCGTCCGGACTACAACCCAAATTCGGCCCCGGGCATTTATACTGGGACCGTGGCCGTCTACCTAGTCCTCCGGAGAAACTGCCCAGATCCCCATCAGGGCTCTGCAGGGCCCGGGTAACATTGGTGCGCCAATGCATATATGTATGTGTGGATCGACTTTCCCTCGCCACAAAAGCAAATATCTTCCACCTGAGAATCATTGGAGATTTGCGGTCAGCGATTGCCTGCGGCTGTAGGTACTTGTGCGCAGTGATATGGGATTTAGCACGGAGATAGATTAATTAAATCGTTATCCCGGGCGCGGTAGGGTATCCGTTCACGTAAGACAAGCCCTGAGTCCCGCCGTCCTTCTCACCCTGTGCCTAACATTATCCGCTTCGTCCCGTGAAAGACGAAAGAGTCGAAGACGGACTGGGTGCCCCGTCAACAGGCCTGCTTCCGAACTTTAGGAACCCCCCATTTCATTACCTTCGTTCAGCTATTGCCGCTTTAGGGGCGACAGAAGCTGAAGACATCCCATTTTAGTCCCTCAGCTCTGTATCTACTGAGTCTTTTGCTGGTTTTGGAGACGGTAGCACTCAGTACCTCCCTGCTGTCTCGGCTTCAACGGTTGTTGATTACCGCGATGTCCATCACCATGGTGGGCACGTTGCCACTCTACTTGTAGAAAAGTTTGCAGGTAAATTACAGCAGCTCCTCTGGTTCGCCCACATCGCCAAGGCATCGACCGACGCTCAAGGCAACTTGTGGTGTGGCCATCGTTTCTTCACCGCGGGGTCTTTAACTGGAACCGAAGATCACGCCAGTCAATGCCTTGCTGGTGTCCCCGCTCCAACTGCTTTGCAAGCCTGCACCTACGACTTGCACTACCACGATAAGGACGGCGCGCCACAGGGAGACCAGGCACGGGAGGTGGTGGGAGCTTCAACCGGAATCGGGCGGCGGCTCACAAATGCCCTCTCATACGGGGGACAGACAGAGAGCACAGTGCTGCTTCAGGAGCCGGAAACCCTCGAAGCGGAGCTACTACAAGAGGAGGAAGCTGAGGCAAAAGCAGAGGCAGAGAGGACCCGACCTGGACTGACCGTGGTCACAGACAGCTCACGGCTAGATGATGGGGCCACCGGTGCTCGGTGGTGTGGAGGAGGGGCCTAACCTGGGCGGGCGCCAAAGTGCACATGGGTAACAACCAAGAGGCCTATAATGCAGAGTGTACCACTCTTGCCCGTGCGCTGGAGCTGGCAGCACAAAGAAACTCGACCCCGGAACGGATCACCATCTTCTCAGACGCACAGGCAGCCATCAGGCGGATGGCATCGGATGAACCTGGCCCTGGGCAACAGTACGCCCTCCAGGCGCGAAAGCACATCACTACCCTGCGCAGGGCCAGGCCGGGCATCATCATCGAAATCCAATGGTGCCCAGCTCACAAAGGAGTCGCTGGCAATGAAAAGGACGATGAGTGGGCGAAGATCGCAGCAGGGAAGCCGAACACCCGCGGGGTGGAGTGGCTTAGCTCCTCAGGCCGGACGGAAGTGCGGGTGGCGACTCTCCCACGATCCCTCGCCAACCTCAAGTGGGAAATCTTAGAGAAGAAGTGGGTGGAGGCACGCCAGTGGGCTGGAGGTCGGACCTTGAAGATGAAGTACCGCATGCCAAAGAGCCAGAAACCCGATGGCGCGGTGGCCGGTAGCTTCAAAAGACTCGCCTCGCGGTTCTACCAGATCAAGACAGGGCACTGCCTGACTGGACAGTACCTCAACTGGACAAAGAACCGACCCACCCCACCATGCTGGTGGTGCCGATACCAGACGCAGAACCAGGACCACCTCTTCAAGGAGCGCCCCAAGTGGAAGCCGCAGCAGAAGATTCTGTGGGCGGAGGTGAAGAAGGAGACTGGGAGGTGGAAGGACCGGCGGAAGGTGCGGGACCTCCTGGTTGATGGAAGGTGCAGCCGGGCGGTACTAGACTTCCTCTACGGAGGTGGGAAGACGGGTGCCAGCTGAGGTAGAGGACGACACGGTGAGCGCGGTGTCGGAGCTGGAGGTGCGGGAGTGGCTGGAGGAGCAAGGAGCGGGGGCCGAGGAGCCGGGCGCTGGGGGGGAACCACCGTTGTTCCTACCCACCCCTGACTTCATGGCGTCCGCAGGAGAGGGCTAGGTGGTTCCATTTGTCTTTTCTCTTTCTCGTTTCCTTTCTCTTTTCCTTTGTCATTTCTTTGGTGCGCGACACACTTTCTTGGGACAGGCCTGGGCGGAGGGCAAAGGGGCGCTTGCAACGTGCCGCCACTGCGCGGACAGCGGACAGGAAATGGACTGTACATAATCTCGCCATGATCTAGATAGGTCGCATGCGAGTAATGATTAAACAAAAAAAAAGATACGGACGGCGCGGTAGTTCTATCGAAGCTTCAAGAAAACCAATCCAGTACCTTCGCTCTGCCGCCGCAGCTGATGGTGTGACAGTGGTGGTTGACATCCGATTGCGGTTCCTTCGTTCGGTCGGCGGAAGCCGTTGGAAAGGTCGGAATGCAGCAACGCCGGACGCGGAACTGCTGCAGGGAGATGGAACCGAAGCCAAGGGGGGGGGCAGAGGAGACCCGGCCCGGACTGACTATATTCACAGACGGGTCGCGGCTGGATCACGGAGCCGCCGGATATACGGTACAGGTAGAATGGCCAATCCTGGGCGGGCATCAAAACCCATATGGGCTACAACCGGGAAGCCTACGACGCGGAGTGCACCGCTCTCGCAAGGGCACTAGAAACGGCTTCACGAAGACAGACGACCCCAGAGAGGGTCCCGATTTTCACGGATGCCCAAGCCGCGATCAGACGGATGGCCTCAGAAAAGCCTGGCCCCGACCAGATGTACGCGCTCCAGGCAAGAAAGCACATCGCAGTGCTACGGAGGGCCAGACCCGACATCACCATCAAGATCAGGTGGTGCCCGTCACATAAAGGAGCCTCAGGAAACGAGAAGGCCGACGAATGGCTCAAGCACGCAGCGGAGGAGCCAGACGTCCGCGGGGTGGAATGACGAGGCTACTTGGGCCGGGCGGAAGTGCGTGCGATGCCGCTCCCCAGATCCCTCGTGCACCTCAAGCGGTAGATCTCGGAGAAGAAGTGGGTGGAAGCTCGACGATGGGCTGGAAGCCGGACCTCCAGGAAGAAATACAGGATGCCAAGCCGGCAGAAGCCTGACGGCACGTATACCGGTAGCTCCAAGAGGCCCGCCTCGAGGTTTCGCCAGCTTAAGACAGGTCACTGCCTCTCCGGGTAGTACTTCCACTGGACGAAGAACTAGCCCACCACTCAGTGCTAGCTTGGAGCAAGTACCGGACGCAGACACGGGATCACCTCTTCAAGGGGTGCCCCGAGTGAGAGGCCAAGCAGAAGATTCTGTGGGTAGAAGTGCGGAGGCAAAGTGGGAGGGGAAGAGCAGAGGGGAGTGGAGGCCGAGGAGCTGGGTGCCGCGGAGAAACTGCCTTTGCTTCTCCGCACGCCCCCTCCTTCATGGCATCCGCAGACTAGGAGTAGGACGGGCGTTTGTTCTTTCCTTTTGCTCTTTCTTTCGGTTCACGATCTCCTTTGTCCTTTTTCCTTTTTCCTTTGGGGTTTCCTTGGTGCGCAACTATTCATTCTTGGGACAGGCCTGGGCGGAGGGCAAAGGGGAATTTGCAACGTACCGACCTCGCGCGGACAGCGGACGGGAAACCCGGACAAAAATGTGTGCCGCTATAGTCTACATGGGTTGAATGCGAGTATGATTAAACAAAAAAAGGGGGGGAAGGCCGAATGTGCACCTGCACTCAGCTGCGTCAGTTCGATGATCGCTGTGACGACCGAGAGAGAAGAAAAGTCGTCTGTGTCCAAGCTATTTAGAAAGAAAGTGATTATACGTACGATGGTGGCTCCTATTCTTCATCTACAACTCCCAGTTGCGGTGATAACAGCGCCGGCCCCACTTGAGCCCACTCCGAGTCCCGACTTCATCAACTTCTCGCCTTTTTCGGTTACCAGATTCTATCCGCTCCATTGACACTCTCCGCCTCGCTCCTGCCAAAAATGTTGCCCGCATCGAGCGCTTGCTGACATGCGTTCGGATAATTGCAGTCGAATTGGGCTCGCGTTTCCCCAGATTGCGGGCCTTTCGCGTCGAATGCTAGTGACATGACTGGTCCCAGAATATAGAGATGATAGTGAATTGGGTAGAGGTACATCGTCGTTGACAGAACATCCGTTTTGCGAACAAGGGGTCCCGGGTACTTGTCAAGGGATTTGATGGTAGGCTGTCCTCCGAGACGGTGCCCGGTTACTCAGGGAGCCGCCATTGTTGGACTGTCATCTCCAGACGCCCATTGTTTTGACAGCTGGTACACATGACGAGGGGAAAGGTGGAAGGAGTGGGGACGTGATGAATTCTCCCCATTTGCGAAGGAGTTGATTACGGGGTAGCAGTCGCTAATGAAGGCCACTGAGATATATGCTCCTCTATTTTCAAAGGCCTGGGTGCACAGCCCCTAGCTGCATCGATCGAATGCGACTCGTCTTCCTTCGGTACCGCATCGTAAGTGTTGGAAATGCTTCTCGCTGCGGTGCTGGAATGGATGACGAGGCAGGAATGGATGACGAGGCCGGAATGGATGACGAGGATGGAATGGATGACGACGCAGGAATGGATGACGAAGAATGTGGAAGGTCGACATCGGCAGGCCGGTGTATAAAATGTCTCTGTTTTCCTTGTC
>Ga0307508_10006883_pt1 | contig 10628 bp, 10 predicted proteins | sample 9_EM_MG_FD_203089 | JGI IMG/M metagenome (GOLD analysis project Ga0307508, IMG submission 203089) | Populus trichocarpa ectomycorrhiza microbial communities from riparian zone in the Pacific Northwest, United States - 9_EM | ecosystem: Host-associated > Plants > Roots > Unclassified | place...
CACATCCCGCCAGTGGTGAAGAAAAATCGAACTACTGTCTTCCCGGCGCCGTCACTCTGCGTGCATTCACGCTGACCTGTGAGTTTCCTGGTCAGTGTGAATGCTGTGTCCAGAGGGCGCCCCACCGCCCAACTATCCTTTGGAATAGATCATCTAGGTCGATGTCTTCCCTCTGCCGTCACCCTCGGTGCAGCATCGCCGCCGCCGCCGGCGGCCTACGCAAAGGGACGCCTCGCACAGGTCCGCGGCTGTCGGGTCAGCGGGACGGGAGGTCAGGCCTCGGCCATCGCCGACTCGCCGGCCTGGTCGGCCTCGAGCGCGACCTCGGCCTTCGACCGGCCGCGCAGCACGAACGCGGCCAGAAGGCTGGAGAGCAGTGCCGCGGCGCCGCAGATCAGGAATCCGGTCGCGTACCCGTCGCCGAGCGCTTGGAAGGCGAGCCCGGCCGCCGCGCCCGGCGGCGAGCCGGGCGGCAGGGAGTTGACGGCGAGGGGTCCGCCCTGGGCGGCGATCTGCCCGGCCGCGGCGATGGCGTCGGGCGGCAGGGGCGCGGCGGCGAGTGCCGTGCGGAACGCGTTCGCGGCTTGGCTGAGCGCGACCGCGCCCACGACGGCGGGACCGAGCATGAAGCCGAAGTCGCGTAGTTGGCTGGTGGCGCCGCTGGCCATGCCCTCGAGTCGGGCCGGCACGGCGTTGACGGCGCTTGCCGTGATCGACGAGAGCGCGAGGGTGATGCCGAGCCCGACGAGCACGAGGGGCACGATCAGGGACGGCAGGGCGCGATCGGCGATCGGCAGCCGGGCGAGCAGGACGTCTCCGGCCGCGATCACCAGGAAGCCGGCGCTGAGCAGGTAGCGTGCCGAAACCCGCTGCAGCAGGCGGGCGCTGAGCGGGGCCAGCAGCAGGGTGGGCCCGTTGGTGAACAGGAAGGCGATGCCGGCGCGTCCGGGGTTCTGGTGCTGGATCGGGCCGAGCCGGATGCTGAGCGCGTAGACGGTGCCGACGAAGCTGAACATGCCGATCACGGCGACCACCGCCGCGACGGCGAACGAGCGGTTGCGGAACAGGGACAGGTTGAGCAGGGGCGCAGGAGAGCTCAGCTCGGCGACGACGAAGAGCGGAAGCAGGACGGCGCCGACGGCGAACCCGGTGACCACCGGGAGGGACGACCAGCCGTCTGTCGGCCCCTGGATCACCGCGTACAGCAGGGCGAACAGCCCGAGCCCGACGGTGAGCTGGCCGGGCACGTCCAGCGAGCGGCCGTGCCGTGAGCTGGAGTTGCGGGCGGTGAGCGCAACCAGCGCCGCGACCAGGCCCAGAACGGTCAGGATGACGAACGCCGCACGCCACGAGCCGTGCTGCCCGGTGATGCCGCCGAGCGCCGGCGCGACGAAGCCGCCGCCGGCGAGGAAGGCGGACCACGCGGCGATGGCCGTGGCCCGCTGACGTGGGGTGCGCGCTCGGGTCGCGATCATCGCCAGCGAGCTGGGCATCACGGCGGCGGCGCCGATGCCGGCCAGCGCCTGGCCGGCGATCATGGCCGGCGCGCCGTGCGACATGGCGGACACGGCCTCGCCCGCGGCGAGCACCACTCCCCCACCGGCCAGGAGCTGCTTGCGGCCGAACAGGTCGCCGAGGGCGGCGAAGGTGAGTCCGAGCAGGGCGACCGGCATCAGGGTGGCCGAGGAGATCCAGCTGAGCTGGGAGCCGGTGGTGTGCAGGTTCGACTGGAACAGCCCGTTCAGCGTGGAGGGGATGGCGATGGCGGACTGGGCGATGCAGACGGCTACGCAGCAGGCGATGGAGGTGGGGTCCAGCAGGACTTTGCCGTCCTGAGGCAGGGCGAGAGTGTCGTCGGTCATACCGCTTCCAAGCTGTGGGTGGGGCGGCCGGTGGCATCGACGGCGCCGGGCCTTGGAGGGCGGCAAGAGTCGATGAAGTTTCATGCAACCGTTACAATTTCTGAGTATGACCATCGTCACGTGCGGATGTCAAGGGTGTCTCGACGACGTTAAGGAACCCATTTGAGCAGGAGGGATCGAGCGGCCGACCTCAAATGGATCTGGCTGCAAACGTTCTAATTACTAGGCTCAGCGGGGCGCTACGCGGCCGGTGGTCGCGCGGACGTGGAGGGAGACCGGCACGGTCAGCGGCGCGGGCGCCGGCGCGTCCGGGTCGGCGAGGGCGGCCAGGAGGGCGTCGACCGCGGCGGTGCCGAGCTCGGCGAGCGGCACGGCGATGGTGGTGATGGCGGGGGTCGAATAGCCGGCGAGCTGGGAGCCGCCCCAGCCGACCACGCTGACCTGCCGGGGCACCTGTACCCCCAGCTCCAGCAGGCGCCCGGTCAGCCCGAGCGCCATGACGTCGTTGAAGCAGATCACCGCGGTCGGCAGCCGGCCCTGCACGATCAGGTCCGCGGCGGCGACGCCTGAGGCGAACGTCGGCCGGTTGGGCGCGGTGACGTCGATCGGGAAGTCCGCCTCGGCGCCCGCGAGCGCGAGCGCGTTCTCGCGCTCGCGGGCCGCCCAGGAGTTCTCCGGGCCGGTGAGGTACAACGCCGAGGTGTGCCCGAGGTTGCCCAGGTAGCCCACGAGCTGGCGCATGCCGGACAGCGCGTCCACCAGCACGCAGCGAAACCCCGGGACGAGCCGGTTGACGAACACGGTCGGGCTGCGCCGGGCGAGACGCTCCAGCTGCTCGTCGCGTAGCAGCGAGGAGAACAGCAGGAGCCCGTCGACGTCCTTGCCGAGGGTGTGTATCAGCTTCAGCTCCTCGTCGGCGTCGTCGTCGCTGTCGCCCAGGAGCGCGGCCAGGTTCTGCCCGCGCAGCCGGTGCTGCGCCGCCTTGACCATCTCCGGGAACAGCGGGTTGGCCAGGTTGGGCACGATGACGCCGATGTTGCCGGTGCGGCCGGTGGTGAGCGCGGCGGCGCTCCGGCTCGGGGAGTACTCGAGCAGCGCGGCCGCGTCGTGCACCTTCTGCCGGGTGCCCTCCCGGAACAGCTCGGGCTTGGTGAACACGCGCGACGCCGTCGACACGGAGACGCCGGCGGCTCGGGCGACATCGCGGATCGTCGGCCGGGTTGCCATTCGGTCCAGACACCTCACGTCAGAAGCTGGTTACAGAGCTGCGCGTACGGTACTTGCGGTCTTGCCGTCCAGAAACGGGTAGTCCGTGTAACCATGCTCGCCGCCACCGTAGAACGTGCCGTGGTCGGGCTGGTTGAACGGGCCGCCCTCGGCCAGGCGTCGGGGCAGGTCGGGGTTGGCGAGAAACAAAGCGCCGAACGAGAGCAGGTCCGTCGTGCCGTCCTGCACCAACGCCAGGTCGTCAAGGCCGGTCGGCCGGGGCGAGGTCTGCGGGTTGAGCATGAAGGCCGCGGGCCAGCGCTTGCGCAGGTGTGCGGTCAGGCTTCGGGCGCCCTCGGTCACGCTCAGGTAGGCGAGGCGCTGCCCGGCCAGGGCGTCCACCAGGCTGCCGTACAGCTGCTCCAGCTCGTCCAGTTCCACGATGTCGTTGTGCGGATTTCCCGGGGAGATCTGGATGCCCACCCGGTCGGCGCCCACCGCGTCGGTCAGCGCGGCGACGATCTCGAGGGCGAAGCGGATCCGCCCCTCGATGGCGCCGCCGTAGCGATCGGCCCGGAGGTTGGCGTTCGCCGAGAGGAACTGGTGTACCAGGAAGCCGTTGGCGGCGTGCAGCTCGACGCCGTCGAACCCGGCGCGGACCGCGTTGCGGGCGGCGGCCGCGAACTCGTCGACGATGACGGCGATGTCCGCCTCGGTGAGAGGACGGGGCGTGACGCACGCGACCGGTCCGGCCGGGGTGAAGACCGTCGCCTCGGCCGCGACGGCCGACGGTCCGACCGGCACGGCGCCGTCTGGAAGCAGGCTCGGGTGACCGATCCGGCCGGCGTGCATGAGCTGCGCGAAGATGACGCCGCCCGCCGCGTGCACGGCGTCGGTCACCTCCCGCCAGGCCTCGACCTGGGCGTCGGTGTGCAGCCCGGGCGTGGCCGGATAGCCGCGCGCGGCGGGAGAGGGCTGGATGCCCTCCGTGATGATCAGTCCGGCGGAGGCGCGCTGGCGGTAGTAGAGCGTCGTGGACTCCGGCGGACAGGCGTCCGGGCCGTACGCGCGGGCGCGGCTCATCGGCGCCATGACGATGCGGTTGGCCAGGCGTACCCGGCCCAGGACCAGGGGATCGAAGGCAGTGGCCATGGTCAGGATTCCTTCTCTGCATCCGGCTCCGCGCCCAGCGGGAGGCCGAGGCGGTCCAGCAGCCCGAGCTGGGACAGCAGTGCAAGCTCGTCGACGAAGAACCAGGCCTCGGCGAGCAGCCCGTCGCGGATCCGGAAGTGTCCGGTCTCGAGCACGCTCAGCTTCTTGCCGGTGGGCGCCAGGCCGTACAGCGGGCCCTGGTGGGTGCCCTCGATCAGCCACGCCAACCAGACCCGGTCGCCGTGGGCCAGGAGGTCGACGATCCGGTCGGTCCGGTCGGGGATCGAGGCGCCGATGTAGCCGGGCCCGGATCCCGCGGGCAGCAGCGCCGCGAGCCCGGCCATGCCGATCCGGGAAGGCTTGAATCCCGGCGCCGTGTGCCGGGCGCGTTCGGCGAACGGCAACGAGCGGAACCTCTGCACGACGGCGATGTTGGCCCGCTCCTCGTCGGTGAGAGTGGGGTCGGCGAGCGCCGCGGCTACGACGTCAGCGCCGACGTCGGCGTGCGCGATCTGGTGGGAAGTCATGGTTCTCCTCGCGAGGGGTCGCGGTTGACGTGGAGCAGCAGTGCCCTGCTGCCCGAGCGCACGGCTCGGGCGTACGCGACCGCGGGCGGCGGGGCGGACCCACCGTCGACGACCAGGTGGGGCGCGAGCAACTGCCCCGGCCGCAGCGTGACGCTCCGGCCGGGCAGGTCGACCTGGTAGCCGCCGCTGACCGTGTAGAGCGTGGTGGTCAGCGGCTCGAAGCGCCACGGATCGCCGGCCGCGTCGTCTCGGCGCAGCACGACGCGAAGCTGGGCTCGGGTGTCGAGCGGTTCGGCCAGCACCGTCTCGGCGGAGCTGTTAGCCGGCCGGACCAGCGCGGCCGGTCCCGGTCCGCAGTTCTCGAGCAGCCGCGTGGCCACGGCACGGTTGGCCGCCTCGAAGATCGGCCCCGGCTCGCCCGGCGTGCCGAAGATCTCCGGCATCTTCCGGAAGACCTCCTCGAAGCCCGCGGGCGCGAACAGGACGACGGCCCGGGCGTCGCCCTCGACGACCTCGAATCCGTGCGGCGCGGCCCGCGGCACCAGGGCGAAGTCGCCGGGCCCAAGGTGGCGCCCGACACCGCTGACGGTCACCCGGTACCGGCCTTCCACGACGTAGAAGCACTCCACAGACGCGTCGTGAGCGTGCCAGCCGACGGTTGCGCCGCGCGGGCTGGTCGCCTCGGTCAGGCTGAACGCGCCGCCGGTCCGGCCGCCGTCGGCCAGGATGCGAAAGGAGTGTCCCGGCAGCTCGGCCGGGGTCACGTCCGCCGTCGAGGCGACGAACCACGCCGCGCGGCCCGCCGTGATCCGGCCTGCCTGAAAGGTCATGGCGGTCAGGACCCGGCCGCGGCGACGGGCGACCCGTCTTCCTGGACGACGGTGTAGAGCGACGGGTAGGCCGGGAATTGGGACCAGCCCGGCTGCGCCTGCATCCGGCGGAAGGTCTCGTCGTGAGCGGCGTCGAAGTGCTCCGCGGACTCCCAGCCCGCCACGTTGACGTACCGCAGGCGGGACCCGGGGTCGATCGAGCGATGCAGCCGGCGCCAGCGATACCCGGGCTTGCCGCGCATGTAGTCGTCGATCTCCTTCCAGAGCAGGAGGAAGTCCTCGTCCCGGTCGACGGGGACTTCGAACGAGTTGATGAAGACGGTTTCCGGCATGCCACGCTCCCCTCATACGATGACTCACAGTGATGCAACCGTTTTCAAGAATGACCGGGTACGCCGCCGCTGTCAACGGAATCCGGGCGCGTGTCCCCTTTACCTTGCCATGACCATGTGCCTATGCTCCGTGCAACCGTTCTAAATTCTTCGAGGAGAGGTGGTCGCTATGCGGTTCTCCATCTACCTGAATCCGCAGACCCGCGGACCTGAAGAGGACGTGGCCGTCATCGAGCACACGGCCGCGCAGGCCCTGCGGGCGGCCCGCGCCGGCGTCCAGGGCATCGCGCTGACCGAGCACCATTTCTCGGGCTACAACACGTACGGCAACAACTTCATGCTCGCCTCGTACCTTGCGTCGCAGGTGCCCGCGGACACCCGATTCCTGCTCGCGGTGGCGGTCCCTCCGCTGCACAACCCGATGCGGCTCGCGCAGAGTTGCAACCTGTTGGACATCCTCACGAAGGGCCGGCTCATCGTCGGCTTCGCGGCCGGCGGCTCCCCGGTGGAGTACGCGGGCCTCGGCCGGGACCCGTCCGTGCGCCACGAGCAGATGATGCACAACCTGGAGGTCATGGAGCGGGCACTCGACAAGAAGCCGGACGACCCGCCGTACGAGTGGGCGACGGCGTTCGAGAGCGGCTCCCTGCGTACCCGGATCATGCCGGCCGCCTATCACGCCGCACGTCCGAAGTTCGCCCGCGCGACCCAGAACGACGAGGGCGTCCTCTGGACCGCCCGCAAGGGGTGGTACCTGTTCACCGCCCGCGAGACGCCGGAGGTCATCGGGTCGCGGCTGGCCATGTACGCCGAGACCCTCGCCGAGTCCGGCCGTGACCCGGCGTTCGTCGAGGAGTGCCTGGACTGGAGCCTGGTGCAGAAGCAGGTCATCATCGCCGACACCGACGCTGAGGCGCTGGCCTTCGCCCGGGAGCGGATGGCCGAAATGGCCGCGCACCAGAAGAAGAACTTCACCATGACCAGCGACATCAAGGACGCAGCCCACCTGCGCAGCGTCGTGGGCGTGTCGCCGCAGAACCCGGACGAGTTCATCGAGCGGGCGATGCTCGTCGGCAGCCCGTCGAGCATCGTCCAGCAGATCGAGGACTACGCCGCGGCCGGGGCGCGGCACATGTCGCTGCTGTTCAACTTCGGCTTCATGGCCGAGGCGGAGTCCAACCGGTCCCTCGACCTGTTCATCGACCAGGTCCTGCCCAAGTTCGCCGGGACTCCAGGCGCGGGGCGGTGAGAGCCTCCACCGACGCCGGGCTGCTCATGCTACGCCTGGTCGTTCTCCTCGTCATGGCCTTCCACGGCACCCAGAAGCTCTTCGGCTGGTGGGACGGCGGCGGCCTGGACCATGCCGAACGGTTCTTCGCCGGCCAGGGTTTCCGCCCGCCCAGGCTGATGGCGCTGGTCGCGTCCGTCACCGAATGCGTCGGCGCGCTGCTCGTCGGTCTCGGCGCCCTGACCGCCGTCGGCGTCGCCATGCTCACCGGCGTGCTGGCCAACGTCGTCGCGCTGCACGCGCGCAACGGCCTCGACCACCGCAGACACGGCTGCGAACTGGAGCTGACGATCCTCGCCGGAGTGGTCGCGATCGGCCTCGCCGGCCCCGGCGACTGGAGCCTGGACCGCTGGCTGGGCACCCCCGGCCCGCCGTGGCTCGGCCTCGCCGCCGTCGTGCTCGGCGCGGTGGGTGGTCTCTTCGTCGTCAGCACCCGCAGCCGCGATCGCGGCCCAGTGCCCACCCCATGATCGAACGAAAGGAACTGTCCGCGATGAAGGCGGGTTGGATAGGAACAGGCCGCATGGGCCTGGCGATGGCGCGCCGGCTCGCCGCCGGCGGCGTGGACCTGGCCGTGTGGAACCGGACGCCGCAGAAGGCGGCGCCGCTCGCCGAGCACGGCGCGACCGCGCAGCTGGTACAGGCCAGCGTCGGCGCCGGCCGGGTGGGCGAGGACTTCGCGATCCTGCTGGACCTGCAGGCGGCGGCCTCGGGTCTACGCCTGGCGCCGGAGGACGTCCAGGTCGACGACGGGCTGGCGGCGTCGTGATCCCACTGGCCGCGCCCGGACACATGGGCGTCGGCTACGACCGCTACTGACCTCGGACTGCGAGCTGGGAAGGACGTGCCATGCGTGAGCTGTTCATCGGTGGGCGGAGCGTGCCCGCCAGCGACGGCGGCCGTTTCGACGTCGTCGACCCGGCGACCGGAGAGGTGCTGGCCGAGGTCGCCGACGCGACGGTGGCCGATGCGATCGCCGCGGTCGACGCGGCCGCCGCGGCCGCCGCCGGCTGGGCCGAGACCCCGCCGCGCGAACGCGGCGAGATCCTGCGACGGGCGTACGAGTTGATGACCGGTCGCGCCGAGGACCTGGCCCGGCTGATCTCCGCAGAGAACGGCAAGGCCCTGCCCGACGCGCGCGGCGAGGTCGCGTACGCGGCGGAGTTCTTCCGCTGGTACGGCGAGGAGGCCGTACGCGTGTTCGGCGCCCTCGGCGCCGCGCCGTCCGGGACCAACCGCATCCTGGTCCAGCACCAGCCCGTGGGGGTCTGCGTCCTGGTGACCCCGTGGAACTTCCCGGCGGCCATGGCCACCAGGAAGATCGGTCCTGCCCTGGCCGCCGGCTGCACGAGCGTGCTCAAGCCGGCCAGCGACACACCGCTCACCGCCTTAGCGCTGGCCGAGATCCTGGCCGACGCCGGAGTGCCGGCGGGCGTGGTGAACGTCCTGCCCGCGCGCCGCTCGGGCGACGTCGTCTCCGCCATGCTGCACGACAGCCGGGTTCGCAAGCTGTCCTTCACCGGCTCCACCGAGGTCGGCCGCATCCTGCTGCGGGAGGCCGCCGACCGCGTGGTGAACGTCTCGATGGAGCTCGGCGGCAACGCCCCGTTCCTCGTCTTCGCGGACGCCGACCTCGACGCCGCCGTCGACGGCGCGATGATCGCCAAGATGCGCAACGCCGGCGAGGCCTGCACCGCCGCCAACCGGTTCTACGTCGAGGCGCCGGTCGCCGAACAGTTCGCGCGACGGCTGGCCGCGCGTATGGCCGGACTTCGGCTGGGCCCTGGCGTCGACGCCGGCGTCGACGTCGGTCCGCTGGTCAACCGGGATGCGGTCGAGAAGGTGGACAACCTGGTCCGGGACGCCGTCAGCCGGGGCGCCAAGGCGCTCAGCGGAGGCTGCCGGCCCGAGCGGGTGGGCTGGTTCTACGAGCCCACCGTCCTCGTCGACGTGCCGCCGGACGCCGAACTGCTCCGCGAGGAGATCTTCGGCCCGGTCGCCCCCGTGGTGTCGTTCGGCACCGAGCAGGAGGCGATCGAGGCCGCCAACGACACCGAGTACGGGCTGGTCGCGTACGTCTTCACCGGCGACCTGGCCCGCGGTCTGCGGGTCAGCGAGCGGCTGGAGGCGGGGATGGTCGGCCTCAACCGGGGGCTGGTCAGCGACCCGGCCGCGCCCTTCGGCGGGATCAAGCAGAGCGGGATCGGCCGGGAAGGCGGCCACGAGGGCGTCCTGGACTACCTAGAGGCCAAGTACATCGCCACCGCGTGGTGAGGGGAGACATCGCCCGTGACAGAAGAGAACCGACCCCGGCCCGCCGCACCCTGGCTGCAGCTCACCACGACCGACGACGACTGGGACGTGGCCGAGCCCGGCCTGCTGCTGTCCATGTTCAGCCACCTGCTGATCATCCGCACGTTCGAGGAGCACGTCCTGGAGCTGGCCAAGGAGGGACTCGTCCACGGGCCCGCCCACTCCAGCATCGGCCAGGAGGCGGCGGCGGTCGGTTCGGTCCTCGCCCTGGGCCCCGGTGACACCGTCAACGGCTCGCACCGCGGCCACCACCAGTTCCTCGCCAAGGTCCTCGCCCACCTGGAGCCGAAGGGCATCGATCCGCGCGCCGACCTTCCGCCGCCGGTCCGGGAGGTGCTGCTGCGCACCCTCGCGGAGATCTGCGGCCTCGACCGCGGCTTCAGTCACGGCCGGGGCGGCTCGATGCATCTGCAGTGGAACGAGGCGGGGGCGATCGGCACCAACGCCATCGTCGGCGGCGGAGTTCCGCTCGCGGCCGGCTCGGCCTGGGCACACCGCCAAGCCGGTACGGACGCCGTCGCGGTGACGTACTTCGGCGACGGCGCCATCAACATCGGCTCGACGCTGGAGACCTTCAACCTCGCCGCGGCCTGGAAGCTGCCGCTGTGCCTGTTCGTGGAGAACAACCGCTATGCCGTCGCCACGTCGGTGCAGGAGGCGACCGGCGAGCCCCGGCTGTCCGCCCGCGGACCGGGCTTCGGCATCGCCAGCTGGAAGGTCGACGGGATGGACCCGCTCGCCGTGTACCTCACGATGCGCGCGGCCCTGGGTCGCCTTCGCGGTGGCAAGGGCCCGGCCCTGGTCGAGGCGGACGTCTATCGCTACTTCCACCAGAACGGCTCGTTCCCCGGCAGCGCGTTCGGCTACCGCACGAAGGCGGAGGAGCGGCAATGGCGCGACCGTGATCCGATCGCGCAGGTCACCCGCCACCTGCTGCGCCGCGAACTGCTCACCGAGCACGAGGTCGAGCGGGCCGCGGCGCACGTCAAGGGCGTGGTGGCCGGGCTCGACGCGTACCTGTTGGAGCCGCTGCCCGAAGGCCCGCCGGGCCGGCGGCGGATCCGGCCCGCCGAGTGGCCCGACCCCGGCTTCGTCGACGTGGGCGTCCGGGGCGACCT
>Ga0307508_10006884_pt1 | contig 10627 bp, 11 predicted proteins | sample 9_EM_MG_FD_203089 | JGI IMG/M metagenome (GOLD analysis project Ga0307508, IMG submission 203089) | Populus trichocarpa ectomycorrhiza microbial communities from riparian zone in the Pacific Northwest, United States - 9_EM | ecosystem: Host-associated > Plants > Roots > Unclassified | place...
CATTCTTATTGGACAGTTTGATAATATATTATACAACATTTGCCTTGGATCAGCCTTGTATTACCTTTTGACACCTTGTAGGTTCCTGAAGACACGTTTGTACTTATAGAATAACCAAAAATAGTCCGGTGCAACCCTATGGCACTTTGATAGACATTATGACACCTGTCAGAACTTTGATGAGATCAGTTTGTCAGAAGGCATCCCTGGGAAAAAATGATTTTTCCTGATGTGTTTGAAACACTGGTGAACAGTCGTGTTCACTAACAACAGTGGTAGCCAAGACTTTGCGGGCTCGAAGTGTGCTGAGAGAATCAATCAAGCGACTAAGCGAATAGACCTGGTTTGCCTCTGAGAGATATAGCGTGATTCTCAAGGTAGAACAGGTAATAATAAACTGAGTATCTACTGACATGAAGTCTAAGTATTTATACTACATAGCTCGTATTACAAAGCATAGAGAACAGATCATGCAAGAATAATGAATCATCTAAGTAAGCATGGTCCATAAGCATATGGTGCGATATGAGGTGATAATAGCATAATAGAGTGCAGGGCATAGGGCATAGGGCATGGATAGAACATCGGAGAATAATAAGGAACATCAAAGAAGCAGATGACAAAGAAAAGTAAAAATAACCGTAACAGTTACTTCATTCAAGACTAAGTGACGATTGCACTATACAAAGCTTTGGTCACTGCTCTGCTCGATGTGCTTGACTGGGTTCTGCTGTCTGGGTTCCTTCCTTGAAAATGAGCAGCTTTTATATCTGCTTGCACCTGATTCTCAACTAGCCCACATGTAGCACCCGCATGGATATCACACCGAGCTTGCCGAGGATTTCTCCATGGCAATTCCTCGCTCTTCAGTTTTTGCATCGGCCGCAATGGTACACGTGACTCTTGCATTGCTATCCATCAGGCTCAACCGTTTCCAATTGAGCTAGTTTTATGATTGGTTCATTGGATGCTCAGTTCCTTATCTCAACATATGGTGCCAATTAGCCCTCATGGTCTACTAGCGTCATTTGACACCATAGCTTGTGTTTCTGTTACAAGCCCTGTGTGCTCGATACTATCATCATGAGACATCATGCAACATTCTCTTTTTGGAGATTGTGCGTAATAGATCACATGTGCTTCCTAGCTTAGGCTCGTGTTGTTAGATGCGCGACCTAATTTAGATACACATCTGTTTAAGGAAGCTCAGCTTTAATATTGTGCTAGCCCTTGCTAGCTTGCTCTAGAACATGCAATATTGCTTCATCCTTGATATTCATTTGAGTTCTAAGACCTCTACCAAATATTATTAGGCATAAGGCTTTGTGTTGTTGAGAGTCCTTGCAATATAAACGATCTATCATGGCTATTTTGTTTAGCGAGCTGCCATGAACTGAGTCTGCTCAAGCTCTGCTGTGGTTTCCTTAGATAACTCTGGGCCCAGCTTTGTTGGACTATTTGAATGAGGCTAGTACCATACAGTTATAGTATGCTAGCAAGCTATATTATTCATATACTTGCAAAACATATGCCAATTGTGAAAATATATGGCTAGACTGGTGAGGGACTCATCATTGTGTTTTGAGCAAGGGAGGGTACTGAGACTGTAGGAAGCCCTTCACCAGATTGAAACATGAGAAGGAGGGTGGGTGGGTGGCAGTAAGCCCCTCTGTCTTGTGTTTTGAGCAAGGGAGGGGTTGTGGTTGTGTTGGAAGATGGGAGGGGAGTCGGAACAGGAATTCAACGTGATAGCACGTCAAATCCTTGGTAGGACTAGGTGTTTGTCAGTAGATACATAGATTGGAAGGAAAATTTTACAGGTGTATCTTGTTCCCCTCTCATTTCTGCCTACCCCAGTGTGGTGTTGTAAAGGAAGTCAAATTCTCCATCTTGCATTTTGAGTGAGAGAGGGATGGCCATGATGTTGAGAGGTGGTGGTTTGAGTGGAAGGTAATGCTGAGGATATTAATAAACTTATCTATCAAAAGACCAGTCCAGACTAGTCCAGACCTGTTTTTGTCCAGTCCAGTCCCAGTCTTTTTCCAGTTCTGAAACTGGACTTCCAAACACTACTGAATCTGGCAGATACAATGCTATTATGGTGGTTGGTGACTCTATAGGCAAACAGGCCCACTTCTCCAAGATGCTGACAACTGTTACAGCTACTGGAGCTGCCAATGATTCTGTACCACCACAATGTCTGGAAACACCATGGCCACCTGCAAAGAGTTGTATCTGACCAAAGGCCAGAGTTTGTCACCACATTCATAAAGGAGCTGTACCAACTGCTCAGAATTGAAGCTGCAACCTCTACAGCCTACCACCAAATAGTATCTGCAGATCTCTGTCAGGGAACAATAAAAACAACTGGTACATGCTCCTTCTGCTTGCAGAGTTCTTCTACAACAATCACATCCACTTGTCTATACAGCTGACTCCTTTCCTCTTTGACACTGGCTGGCATCCTTAGATGGGCTTTGAACTGCACCAACCTCTGTTCAGAATTGAAGCAGTTAACAAGTTCACAGATTAGATAAGGGACACACTGGAAAAGGCTAAGTCTGCACTGGCCAAGGCAAAGACAACATGGTATGGTATTACAACTGACACTGGTCTCCAGCATTTACATTCTCTTCTGGTGATAGAGTCTATCTTGACTTCACTAACATCCAGATGACCTGGCCTTCAAATTTGTTGCATCATCACCTGGGCCCCCATTCAATCTCGTGACATGTCAGAAAGTACTGCTTGATCCTTTCACCTTTGATGAAGCATCTTCACCCAGTCTTCAATGTTGTGAAGCTGACCCTAGCTTCAGAAGACCCTATTTTCAGAAGGCATCAGAGCCCCCTCTTTCAGAGCTTATTGATGGTAAAGAGGAGCATATTGTGGAAAAGATCCTGAACAGCAGAATGTTCCAACAGAGACTCCAATATTTAATCAAGTGGGAAGGCTACAGAACGAAACACAATATTTGGAAATATTCAGAGAAAATCAATAATGCCCCAGAGAAAATAGCTGATTTTTACACAAAAAATCCAGCAGCCCCATGCCATATTCATGCAATGACCTTTAGCACAATTTCCTTCTGTTCAATTTCACTCACTTTCACATTGTCCTTCTGCTTCTGCTTTCACCATCTCTTCCACTTCTGCCACTCTCTTTGACTCATGCAACACTTTCCACCACTCTCAATCTGCTTCCAGTGTGGCATGATGTTGTGAGACCACACTTTCAATCCACTTTTGCTTTCAACCCACTTTCTGCTTGTACTGTACTGGTGTACCACATGATGTTGTATCTTATATATATTTACTATGAAGCATGTAGAGTCTGACATGTGTTCTTTAAGGAAAATACAGGAAGCATCAACTGTGTCTTCTGTTGACTCTATGATCCAGTTATATATCTGTGGAAGACAATCAGCTGCACATTGGTGACATTTAAAAAAGGTGGCAGTTGTGCTACAGTACTGTAGCTTGCCCACATCAGGAAAAACCATTTCTGCCTCAAGAGACTTTGTTAAACCTTCCCATATCATATCCTGGGATGCGCTGGGACACCCAAGGCACTCAAGGCATAAAAGGTGCCTGGAAAGACAAGTCCACATGTGAACACATTTTCCAAGGCATCTGAAGGCAAGCCAAGGCACCTTTAAAGCACTCTCAGGGCACTCTCAGACACTCATAAAAAGGGCTCTATAAGCTACTGAGACATGCCTCTGGGCCAATCCAAGGCCAGCTTTTGACTAGGGCTAACACTTATTAAAACAAACTTGAAGTTAAGTGTTAAAGTCTATGTATATATAGCTTAAGTTTAAGTTGTACTTATTGAATTTATAAATTATACAGTAGAAATATTGATGCCACAAACTATGATTCTATTATTTGTTTTGATTTGAGGCCAGAAAATCATATTTTTAAAACCTGCCCAGAAAGCCAATTCAAAAGTCATATGACTTGCATCATTTCACATCATTTCATGATTTTCTCATGCTATACTTAGAATTAGAACATGAAAATACTACACTTAAAATCTACTCTTCAAGGGCTTTCTGGCAATATATAATTTGTTGACATTTGGTTATTTTATTTTATTTTTTTACAAAAATTATCAGAAAAAGTTCTGCCTCAAGAGACCTTCTTGTGTCTTGCAATGCCCTGGGACACCAAAGGCACCCAAGACATTGAAGGTGTCTAAGGGCAAGCCAAGGCACTTTCAAGGCACTCTCAAGGCACTCTCAAGGTTGTTAATTGTTATAAATGCCCTGGAATGCCTTGGGATACCTTGAGAATCTCTGTATCACTTTCTGAAGTCCCACTTTCTCACAAGGCATCTCCAGGAAATTATGCTTTTTCCTGATGCACTTCAATCATTGTGGCCTATATTTGACATTCACTCTATAAAAATAATTGACTAGTAAAAAGGACCCACTAAAACCGGATTTGCTGGGGCCTGAATGTGCTATGTTGAGGTTCAAACTATAAAATTGATTAGCTAGTAAAAAGTACTCACTACAAGTGGTGGAATATGAGACTTTTCAAGAAGCTCAAAGAAGTCAGGTGATAAAAGATTCTTACAATCCACAATCAAACTGAAACAATGGAATAGGGCAATGGTAACTAGATATAGTGCCCATCACAGGTTTGCAAATCCATGTGGGTAGCTGGGTATAGATGGGGCAGCAATGCAATAGGGAGGGTTTGCCCCTCCTCACTGCATCAGAAAAAAGGATTTTGGCACAGCAACAAGGGGGGAACCCTTGTTGTTGTGTTGAAAATGGATCCCTCTGCCACATCAAAATGGGATTTGGTGCAACAAGGAGGGGAAAACCTCCTTGCTACATTGAAAATGGACTGCAATGTGACAAAGAGGGAAATTCCTCCTTGCCACATTGCCATGTCTCTGGGCGAAGGTAACAGGAAGGTGCCAAGCACAAAAAACACACTCAGATGGGTGTGTTTTTTGTGTCTGGTGTCTGGTGTGTGTTGTTGTATGAAGGGGGGACTGAGATCCTGGGCCCTGGTAGTCTAAAAAAATGAGTAGAATATTTTTAAAAAGAAAGAAAAGGGCAGCGTACATTGTACACCCTGTCTGCCTTTTCCATGCCACCCATCCCTTACATCAGTGAAATAAGTGTATGATATGATGAGGGGGGAGAACACCCTCCTTGTTATATTATGGTATCTACAAAGGTTTGGTGTTAGAAGTATTAGTAAAAAAAACAATGAAAAGATGGCATACCTTGTACACCCTGTCTGTTGCCCCTCCCCCCTGTGGATCATTGTGTGTTTGTGTTTTCCACCCATTCTGGTCGTTTGCTGGCTTGTTGATGTTGTGTACACCATCCCAACCATGTCCTGATGTGTCATTGGCATGTTGTTGGTTGTCTGGTGGTCATAGAGGGTGGCGATGCTGGAGGGAAAATGGTGGTGGTGATGTGTGATGGAGTGATGGGGTGTGACAGGTGAGTCATAGATAAACTACATGGTATCCATACCCATGACCATGGGTACAGGTTTCATGTGGGTGTGGGCGCAGGTGGACCCAAATTTACCTGTGGATTACCCGTGATGGGCCCTAACTAGATATTTGACATTGTCAGGTATTGCAGCTGTATTGAGGTAAGCATTAAGCCTCTTAAGGTGAGCAGGGGTGCTGGAACTGAGGCAGGTTGTTTTCGAGGCCATGAGAATTCTTGGAGATCTCAAGTAACTTGATTATTGATATCTTTTGTACCCATACCAACTATGGATATATATGAGGGTTTGACAGAGGAAGCAAAATAATACTGTCCAAATGTTAGACACATTAGACACATCCATGCAGACAATTCATATCAGAGGCATTGCTCAATCTTAGACCCTAGTATGTCATTTTCATCCAAATAGAACTGAGGCTCAGAAAGTCCAATTTCTCATGAGACTAATGAGTCTGCAACACTCATCAGGCTCATAAATATCATGAGAGGGTGTTCGGCGGCTCAGAGATGGGAAATTTTGCGCAGCATCTCAGTATTGCCGAGCAGCCGGGAATGTGTTGGGAATGTGACTGTTTGTGACCATCGCAACCGATGGTTGTCATCGCACTCTCATCTCCGAAATGCAAACCCGTAGCACCTCCAATAGCCCAACCAATGAAACCCCTGGGCCAGCTCCTACCATGCAAGGTCGAAAGGCTGCTGTTCCGAAGATTGCTAAGGATCCTGGTGGTGCAGCAAAATGCCAGTGGTCACCGGATGAAGAAAAACGCCTGATCGAGTTTCTGGTTTCTAGGAAGTCCGAAGCGGGCGATGGTGGCAATTTTAAACAGCCAGCATGGACCGCTGCTGCCCTGGAGATGGCAAAGGTCCCCACCAAAGGTCCCAACAAGACTGGGACAGCATGCTCCTCGAAATATGGCCGTGTATGTATTCTCTCAGATTACCACACAAGTTGTCTGAATATTGTCCAGCTTCGTGCGCAATACAACAACATTACTACACTAAAGGGGCTTTCCGGGTTGGGGTCGAGATATACGGTCGAGTTGGGAATGAATATAGGTGTGGCTGAGCAGTCCGTATGGACGGACTATACCACAGTATGTTTCTTTTAGATAACCACTATTTGTAGTCTGACAAACATGGATAGAAACATCCCGGGTGTGCCCAATATGCCCACAAGGGTTTCACGTTGTACGATCTTATGACACCTCTTATGCCCAGCCTTGTGAAGGGCAACAATGTCTACCGACCATCACAAGGAACCTATGGTGCAGCAAGCGCCACAATAAAGCACCTTTCGCCTGTTGGTGAAGGGGCCAATCTTGATGAAGGTGAAAATCTTGGCAAAGGGACCAATCTCGGCGAAGGGGCCAATCTTGGCGAAGGGGCTACTGATCAGATTGATGACACCGACGAAGACCCTTTGTTGCCCCCTTCATCCAGGCTTTCTTCACCCGCACCAGCAGTACTGGATACCATATCACAATCCACTTCCTCCGCTCTCCATACAACTTCCTCAACTTCGTCTGCTTCCAAGCGCAAACAATCGGCGTTAAGTGCCGCACAGTCATCAAGTGCTGCCAGTGGTAGCAAGAAGCAACACACCAACCCTGGTGCTGTTGTAATGTATAGTATCAAAGAATCTCTTGACAGTCTCAATGCTACAGTGGCCAAAAGTGCTCTCATGCAATTGGACCGCTTACGTGCTGACACTTCACCGGAACGACGGGCCAAGGCAGTGGAGCTTATTCAAGTGCAAGACGACTATCTCAGCAACAATCAAATGGTTGCATTCCTTGATTTGTTTAGAGCTGACACCGCTGCAGCAGACATTTATCTTGCAATCAAACGTGAAAGCTTGCGAAAGGCATGGGTTCAGAAGCAGCTGTCAAAGGATCTTGGGTTTCCTCTCTTGCCCTAATTGGCATGCAAATTCTTTTCATATGTAGTGTTCATTAATCCAGCCTTTGTTTCATACATTACTGTTTCATTAAAATGTGTATCTCCAGGTGTTTTGTATACATGTGCAGTATGTATAACTTGATCATAAATTATATCTCGCCTCTCTCCTGAAGAATTTGTTGATATTGAATCCACATACAGTTGGCCATTTCATCTCTTCTCTTTACAACACCTTTCTTTTCAGCTTGCTTGGGTGGACCAGTTGCCAATTCTCCTTCACTACCTCTCTGAAGCCCAGTCTCCAGATCCAATTCATCAACATTGTGCTCTGCAACATCCAACTCCCTGATGTGATCCTCAATTTCTTTGGGATCAAATTTGCAGATTACATTGTGAAGTGCAGCAAGTGCAGCAGGAAGATGTGCTTGTACTTTGGGTGTGAGACCAGGATTGTGTTGCAAAATTGCAAACCGGTTCTTCAGAATTCCAAATATCCTTTCCACAATATTACGGGCTGATGCATGGCGAAGATTGAAGAGTTCTTGTGGAGTTTTTGGACTAAATGGATATGAATAAACATTGTAGAAATATTTATAATAAAAGATAACACACCGAAGATCTGCACGGCCCCATTCAGCAAGATGGTATTGTACACCCCGATAAGGAGTTAGGAGTTCATTGGCAAGTGGAAATCCTGCATCGGCAAGATAGTATTTGCCAGGATGGACTTTTAAATCGGTTGTATGGGAATCAAAATACATCGTGGAATCAGAAACTGTTCCCTCCCAACCAGTGGAAAGATAGGTGAAGTTGTGATCAAAATCACATGCAGCAAGACAGTTCCAGGTGATAAGCCCTTTTTGATCGCGTGCCAATGCTTGCTCCTCTGCTGAACCGGAACTGATGAAGTGAGTTCCATCCATGGCACCAATAGCATTCTCAAAGAAAGGATGGAACTTTGGATTGTCAAAGATGTAAGCAGAATGGGGATCGGTGTTTCGTGGCTGGCGGACAAAGTCGGAATAGAAGGGATCAGATGCAAAGGTGTACAGCATTTTTAAGAAGTATCTGAAAATTGCTAAATATAGGTGTAAATACAGACAAGAATAACCCACTTTGAAATTGTATCATTTGATCGTTGAAATCGTTCACCTGCATGCCATACTGATATGCCTGTGACACATCTATATAGAAAGATGGCCAATTGTTCTTCCAGAGTAATACCTCGGGAGTGGTTGATTCCAATAACTTGTAGATAGGAAATCAAGAAGTGGAATACGTGTTTGTTGACACCAAGTTCACAGCGGATCCGGTCAGGATGGCCCTCCAGAAGTTTACAAACCCATTCAGCACCAGAGAGAGTGGGTGTGTGATATGCTTCCTTGTCATACAGTGGACCTGCAAATGCAAGGACTGCAACCACTACAGCATTTACAGCCATGGCCACTATTTGCAAGAGCAATCGACTCTGTTGTCGACGATCCATGATATGATGATGGAGAGATGTCAGCAAGATAAGAAATTGCCTAATTAGGTTGTAATTATGTAGAGTGACAAATATTTAAGTTCCGACAAGTTTGGCACATGTGATGTGTCAAATATGAAACCAAATTTGCGTTACCGAACACTCTCTGAGACTGGTGAATTTTTCAATTCTGATAAAACAGATGCAATATTTACTGATATTTAATTATATCAAATTATGACATCGGCGCTATTTGATTTTGTATATATATCTGCTTCTGAGCATTGGATGTTATGCAATTTACTTTCCACTGAGAATGGCACCCATCTATGAAGGCATAGTTTTTTAATCTCAGTTTTGTCTCAGAAAGTTGATTGCAAAAGATAGCTTTGGTTTATGATAGAAATTTGTTATATGATTTGTTGTTTACAGAAAGTTGTCAGATGTCAAGAGCCAATACAAATGGTGATTGAAAGTTAGATTAGTTAACTGGAAATTAACTGCTAATCTAACCAGACCTAACTGCAAATAACCAGACTATAGTTAGTGGTTAGTTGATTTGAAAATGCAAAATAACCAGTGAACTGACTGTTAAAAAACTGATTATAACTGGTTCTAATTTTCCTTCAAAATGAGCCTATGGGCATAAAAGGGGGTTGAAAATTGACTAAGTTATTGCCAAAGCTGTAAAATATTCACCCAAAGAGTTGAACTTGCAGAATATTATCATAAATCTGTCAAATTTTGATCAAATTTGATGTTTTTGTGCACATTTTGAAGGGAATACCTGTGTAAATAATTGTTTCTAAGACATAAAAGGTTATACATGGTTATATATAGTTATAATCAGTTTTATGTTTTTCAGTCCTTAGTAACTGCAAATAACCAATTATAACTGGTTATTTTGGGTCCATGTGAAATGACTAACTGGTCTTGGTCTTGGTTAGTGCCAAAAAAGGCAAAAACCCAGACCTAACCTAATTTTCAGTCACTAAATACAAAAAGAGTGTTTAAGCTTAAGCAGCAGCTTTGAATTGATGAACTTAGCTATAGAATCTGTCTATTAGAAAGAGTAAACTAAGAAACAAGGCCAAAACTTGAATCTATTATTAGTTTATATTTGAGATGTCATATGATTTTTATTTTTTTATTTAATAATCTATATATGTGTGTTTTTTCTCTCCTTTCAATCTATATTTGGAATTATAAATGAGAAGACTATATTTAGAACTGCCTCATTAAGACTATTTGCTAAATATATAATTGTAATTTAAAAAAAAAAAAAAACTGAATGCTCACTTTTTTTAATTTATCTCATGCTATATTTGAGGCTGTGATCACCACTGTGTGTGGTGACTTTCATTTAACTTTGACTTCTGAAAAGTGATAAGTTTTTTTCATTATGGCCATCATTACTTCTCTGCCAATTTCATCTTGAAAATATTGAAAATAACAGATTGCAAGAAAAAGGTTTTTACCAGTTTGGACCAGGTATAGTTGAGGTGCTGCAGGACAATGACACATATGACATGAATATAATCTCAGATGTAGATTTTTAATTGTGTACTTTTGAAATTTAGTGAGTCAAAGGACCTTAATCATCACCTTCCATGTCTCTATAATCTTCCATACCTTGTATTTCCCTATCTTCCAGGAGTCCTTATCTCTCCCCCACGTAATCCGGTTGGACTCCGGTGGACTCCGGCGGACTGTAGTCCTGCTCAGTCCACCTCATAAAAAATTATTTACATCTTAATACATATGTTTTGTCATTTATT
>Ga0307508_10006886_pt1 | contig 10624 bp, 11 predicted proteins | sample 9_EM_MG_FD_203089 | JGI IMG/M metagenome (GOLD analysis project Ga0307508, IMG submission 203089) | Populus trichocarpa ectomycorrhiza microbial communities from riparian zone in the Pacific Northwest, United States - 9_EM | ecosystem: Host-associated > Plants > Roots > Unclassified | place...
TGGGACTTTATGTTTTCCATTTTTCATCCTTTATGGCGTTTCTTTGTCGTTCGGTCTTGCATGCTTGCTGCCACGGAGCGCAGCAAGAGGGGAAGTGTTGCAATATCTCACTCGTTCAGCTTTGTCATGTGTAGAATCACGTCATATACGTGTATTCAGACTTTTCACTTTTCCTGCCTTTCTCTCTAAGACAAGACAATACACACAAGACTTCATCGTTCCATCAAACTTCCATCATAATCTTGACAGATTCTCCTAGCAGAAGTAGTTGAATCAGAACAGCAGCATCGATAGGTTGCAAAGCAGAGGTCAGTAGGTACAAACTTTCGGTCAGACTGAATTGATACGATAGGGAATTATTGTGCGAATATAAACAGCGGGGGCCGGGGTATCGCCGACTAAGGGAGAGGAATTCACAGGTTACGAGCATTGTGAGTGATTTCGCATGCAACTTGTAAGGTGCCAAGCATTTGCTAGCGCCTGCACTTTCATATGGTTTGGCCCGCTTTCGACTGATCAGCACCCTTACCAATGCACGGCTTGCTAAATACGACGGCACGGGCCGCAATTCCACCCCTTCTTTCTTCGCCTTTCATCATATGCGCCACCTTTGCGCTCGTCCCATCTTACTTGCTATCATCCATGCTACCGGCAACCTCCTCACTGCCATCCTCATCGACATCGTGCTTGTCGCGTCGTATTGTACAACTTCCCACTGTCTGTCACTCTGAGAGCTGTGCTAACAATCTCAGGAAGCTCGTAGATCTTCTTGCCGCATCATACTTTGTATCATCCACGCCGCCGGCATCCTCATCGACATCGTACTCATTGTGTCTTACTTGCTATCATCCATGCTGTAATGGCACGCCGCCGCTGTCACCACCTATCCCGAACGACTAGATTCTGGAACGTTCTGGGTTGCGCAGCGAGGAAAGGTTCTAGGTGTGCGGTGAGGAAAGGTTCTGGTTGCGCGGCGAGGAAAGGTTCTAGGTGCACGGCAAGGGAAGGTTCTGGTTGCATGGCAAGGTTCTGGTTGCGCGGCGAGGAAAGGTTCTAGGTGCGCAGCGAGGAAAGGTTCTGCTGGTTCTGGTTGCGCGGCGTGGAGAAGGATCTGGATGTGGAGGATCACGCTCATTGTATATAAGAGTGCGCTGTTGTCTGTCTTCCATGTTTCTTCTTCACACAACTTGTTATCGTCAGCCATAGTCAGCCGTGACTACTAGCAATTGTTCCGCCTCAATGCCACGTCCTTGCCTTGCCCGTTTCCCCATGTCTTGTCCTTATCTGTCCACGTCCCCATGCCCTCGTCCATAAGTCCCGGTTCGCTACCTGGAGTTAGAGAGACATGCCCGTTACAGTTTGTTGCGTTGACACACGTCCCTCCACCTAGCGAACAGTTACGTCATATCCGACAATACCCAACCTATCTTGCAGGAGATTCCCGCTGATCTCGTTGCACAGCTGGAGTCAATCGCATGCAACGACTACTTTGCCCCGGAGGCTTCGCTCGAGACTGCCTATGAGCAACTCCACACATTGGGTCAAGCCATATTGAATGGAAATGAGCCTACCAATACCGAAACACCCCCCACTATCGGTGTGCCTACCGGTACTGGTATGCCCGCCACGATGCCCATCTGCTGCAGCGGCAAGATCCCCGATCCCCCCGTGTTCGATGGAAATCGCAAGAAGATCGAAGAATTCATTGCTCAGCTTCGGCTGAAGTTGTTCAGTGACCCAACACTGTTCCCGACACCAGCTTTGCGGATGGCCTATGCCTTCAATCGACTTGAGGGCCATGTGCAGGCCCAGATTCTTTCCTATATCCAAGCTGGCGCCACCTTCTCCCTTCCCGATGTTGAGGATATTATCCGTGTTCTCAACAATGCTTTCGGTGACCCGGATCCCCTGGCAACTGCAAGATCCAAGCTCCACCAGTTGAAGCAAGGCAAGAAGGAATTCACAAACTACTTTGCTGAATTTCAAACCCTTGTTTCCAAATTGGATTGGAATGAGTGTGCAAAGACTGATGCACTGAAGGAAGGCCTCTCCATCGAATTGCGCCGCCAACCAATAGGAAAGTCAAGGGACCTTACCTATGACCAGTTGGTAGCTCTCTGTCAGGAGCTGGACTCGGAGATGCGTGCCCTGCAGATGACCGAAGGGAAGCAGGGTTACCAGCAACCACGTGCCCATCAGCTGCGAAACCCACCTTCTATCCAGCCCGCTACACCAATGCAACCTGCGGCTGCTCCAGAGCCAATGGACCTAAGCGGGACCCAACGGGTTTCGGCACAAGAGAGAGCAGCTCGTCAGCGTGAGAAGCGTTGCTACTACTGTGGTGAACCGGGCCACATGGTTGCGCAGTGTCCGAATAAGCCTATTCATCCTGCTGCCACACAGGCTGCCACTGCGGGCACGGGTGGACTTCAGCCTCATATGGGGAACCAGGCGGGAAATGCCTAGACCAGCAGCCACAGGATGGCATTGCTGCTGGTCAGAGACCAAGCAAGTTTTTTTCGTTTCCTGTACTTTCAAATGTTTTCAAGTTGTCAAGTTTGTCCGTGTCGGAGATAGCAATGGAAGGAGAACACATGGTTGTGTCATGTATTCTCTCTGTTAATGGCCAGACCATTGCTACTCACGCTCTAATTGACAGTGGAGCAACAGAAATTGCATTCATCGATAAAGACTTTGCTCGCCATCACCAACTCACCCTTATACCCCTCCAGAATCCCAGATCCCTTGAAGTCATTGATGGTCGACCGATTTCATCAGGCGATATCACCCACACCACCACTATTACCCTCTCAATCAATGAACACCAAGAACAACTACCCATGTTTGTGACAAAACTTGGTCACTACCCAATTGTCCTCGGTATTCCTTGGATGAACCTCTACGATATCATCATTCGATTCCGCTCCTGTACTGTGACGTTTGGATCTCAGTATTGCTCCACCCATTGCTTGCCCAAGAAGTCAGATATGAACAGCAGCAACAGTACCTTGAACCTCACGTCAAAAGTAGCTCAGAAGTGTGAGCCAGCGGTAAGCGTGGGGGCCGGCGATATTGGGGCCCGGACATTTACGTCTCACCCAAATCCACATGAGATCCAAGTTGACAATTTTCAGGATATACCGAAATCTTTTCTGAAAAATATTCAGATTGCTGCACTCAATGGCAGGTCATTCCGAAGAGTGGCATACAAACAGAAACTCACCATTTTTTCCATTTCCTTGCATGAAATCAACACTGCACTCGGCACGGAAGAAAAAACAAAAAAGAAACTTGTTCTCGAGGATTATATACCAAAAGAATACCACGAGTTTCTCCCTCTTTTCTCGGAAGCGCTAGCCAAGAAACTGCCACCACATCGGAGTTACGACCACAAGATTCCACGCCGTGAAGGATTTACACCCCCCTTTGGGCCCCTTTATTCCTTGTCCAAAACCGAACTGGAAACACTGAAAGAATGGTTGGAAGACACTTTGAGCAAGGGATTCATCTGTGCATCATCCTCACCCGCTGCCTCGCCAATTCTTTTTGTCAAAAAGAATGATGGCACCATCTGACTGTGTGTAGACTATCAGGGTCTCAACGAAGGAACCATCAAGAATCGATATCCGCTTCCACTAATACAGGAAACGCTGATACGACTCTCCAAAGCTAAGTACTTCACCTGTCTTGATATACGAGGGGCCTACAATTTAGTACGAATCGCACAAGCAGAAGAATGGAAAACAGCATTCCGGACTCGATATGGATTGTACGAGTCCTTGGTAACGCCATTCGGATTGACAAACGCACCGGCTGATTTTCAAGCTCTGATAAATGACGTACTCCGAGCCTATCTAGATGATTTCTGTACCGCATATATCGACGACATCATGATCTACAGCAACACCTTGAAGGAACACAAGGAACAAGTGTACAAGGTGTTGAAAGCCTTGTCGGATGCAGGATTGCACTTGAAGCCAGAAAAGTGTCAATTTCACAAACAGGAAGTAAAATATCTGGGCTTCATCATTGGTACTGATGGAATCCGGATGGACCCCATGAAGATCTCCTGCATCCTTGAATGGCAAACACCAAAAAACGTCACAGATATCCAATGTTTTCTCGGTTTTGCCAATTTTTACAGACGATTTATCAAGGATTACTCCAAGGTAGTGACGCCATTGACCAGTTTGACCAAGAAGGAGGGCGGCAAGTATATCCCATTCCTGTGGGGCTCAGGCCAGCAAGCAGCTTTCGATCAGTTAAAAAATGTGTTCACAATAGCCCCAATCCTACGTCACTTAGATTATGAGCGAGAAATAATCGTCGAAACGGATGCCTCCGATTAGGTCTCAACAGGCATTCTCTCGCAGCACGATGATGACGGTATCCTGCATCCAGTCGCTTTCTATTCCAATAAACATAGCCCTGCCGAATGCAACTACGAGATATACGATAAGAAGCTCCTGGCGATAGTACGTGCCTTCGAGGCATGGAGGCCACATCTGGAAGGTTCAAGCCACCCCATCCGAGTACTAACCGACCACAAAAACCTCGAATATTTCATGTCCACCAAGATGTTGAATCGTTGGCAGGCCAGATGGTCCGAATTCCTGTCACGAGTTGATTTCAAGATTGTTTTCCGGCCAGGAAAATCCGGAGGAAAACCAGACGCATTGACTAGAAGGTCAGGAGACCTCCCTATGGAAGGGGATGAAAGACTGGTTGCCAATCAGCAGGCGGTCTTGAAACCTTGGAATCTGTCAAGTGTGACGACTTCATCCAATTCGGCAAACGGTTTACTCCAGATACTGTCGGACAACATGAACGAAGACCCGGATAATGCAGTCGAAGGCCCAGACGATGCAATCGGAGATCCAGAAAATGCCATCGAAGACGTGGAGAACCTAGACAACACTGGACAGATTTCGACCCTACTTGAGGAAGCCTACGAAGTGGATTCGTTTCCAGAGCGGATTCTCGGATTGCTTCAAGACGACATACAGCACTGCAAGGAAATATCACTGGCCGATTGCAAGGAGAAGAATGGCAGACTGGTCTACCGCAATTGTATCTATGTGCCCGATCACATGCCACTTCGACTATGACTATTACAGATTCACCACGACCCACCAGCAATTGGACACCCAGGTCGAACAAAAACCTTTGAACTTCTTTCCAGGCAATATTATTGGCCCACGATAAGGAAGGATGTGGACCGGTTTTTTCGCAATTGCAATATTTGCCACCGGACGAAGGCCATTCACCATGCCCCTTATGGAGTGTTACGTCCTTTGTCAGTACCAGACTGGCCCAGGCAACATATCTCTGTCGATTTTGTCACCGGACTACCGCCATCCAAGCGATTCAATGCCATTTGTGTGGTGGTAGATCGATTTACCAAACAAAGGCACCTGATCCCATGCAAGACTACGATCACAGCTGAGGAATTAGCACAGCTATTCTGTGACAGGGTTTTTTGCAGCCATGGATTGCCGAAAACAATTGTATCGGACCGTGGGCCCCATTTCGCATCACATTTCTGGAAACACCTCTGCCACTCCCTCAAAATCGAACCTCGTCTGTCGACAGCATTCCACCCGCAAACGGACAGCCAGACAGAGAGAATTAATGCTGTTGTGGAGCAACACCTACGCGCCTATGTCTCATATTTACAGGACGACTGGGTGGACTATTTATTCCTTGCAGAATTTGCAGGTAATAATCAGGTATTGGAAACCACCACTGTGTCTCCCTTCTTTGCGAATCTTGGATATCACCCCTGCTGTGACTTTGAACTGGATACCTGTACGGATAACCCAGAAGAGCAACAGGCGCAAACCGCAGTTGAGCGAATACAACACCTTCATGATTTGGCACGAACAGAGATACGATATGCACAGGCCCGACAGCAAGAGAATGCAGACTGCCACCGTGTACCTGCTCCCGCCTTCCAGCCTGGTGACATGGTCTGGGTGGATGGACGGAACTGGCGTACTGAACGGCCAAGCCGGAAGCTAGAGAATAAGCACCATGGACCCTACCGTATCCTTCGAACCATTGGCACCCATGCATACGAGCTCGATATACCTGCCACAATTCGGAAACATCGCGCATTTCCAGTCTCTTTACTGCAAGCCGCTGCAGAAGATCCACTGCCAGGAGAAGTCATACCGCCACCACTTCCCATTATAGTCGAAGGAGAAGAGGGATGGGAGATCGATGAGATACTGGATAGCAAACGAATGAGAGGAGGACGACTTCAGTACCTAGTCAAATGGAAAGGATTCGATGTGCCGACATGGGAACCGGAAGAAAACTTGACGGAGGTGCATGCAGTGGGTGCCTACCATGAACGCTACCCAGAAACGCCCAACCAGATCGCTCTCGTAGGAACTCGAGTCCTAGAGAGGGGATACTGTAACGGCACGCCACTGCCGTCACCACCTATCCCGAACGACTAAAGTCTGGAACGTTCTGGGTTGCGTGGCGAGGAAAGGTTCTAGGTGTGCGGCGAGGAAAGGTTCTGGTTGCGCGGCGAGGAAAGGTTCTGGTTGCGCGGCGAGGGAAGGTTCTGGTTGCACGGAAAGGTTCTGGTTGCGCGGCGAGGAAAGGTTCTAGGTGCACGGCGAGGAAAGGTTCTGCTGGTTCTGGTTGCGCGGCGTGGAGAAGGATCTGGATGTGGAGGATCGCGCTCATTGTATATAAGAGTGCGCTGTTGTCTGTCTTGCATGTTTCTTCTTCACGCAACAACTTGTTATTGTCAGCCATTGTCGGCCGTGACTACTAGCAATTGTTCCGCCTCAATGCCATGTCCTTGCCTTGCCCGTTTCCCCACGTCTTGTCCTTATCTGTCCACATCCCCATGCCCTGGTCCATAAGTCCCGGTTCGCTACCTGGAGTCAGAGAGCCACGCCAATTACACACGCCGCCGGCAGCCTCACCGCCATCCTCATTGACATCATACTCGTCGTGTCGTATTGTACAACTTCCCACTGTCTGTCCCTCTGAGAGCTGTGCTAACAATTCACAAAGCACTTTGATCTTCTCGCCGCATCTTACTTGCTCTCATCCATGCCGCCGGCATCCTCATCGACATCGTACTCGTCATATCATACTTGCTACCATCCACGCCGCTGGCATCCGCACCACCATCCTTATTGACATCATACTCATAGCGTCGTATTGTACAACTTCCCACTGTCTGTCCTTCTGAGAGCTGCGCTAACAATTCACGAAGCTCGTCGATCTTCTCGGCGCGTCTTACTTGCTATCATCCACGCAGCCGGCATCCTCATCGACATCGTACTTGTCGCGTTTTACTTGCTATCATCCATGCCGCCGGCATCCTCATCGACATCGTACTCGTTGCGTCTTACTTGCTATCATCCATGCCGCCAGCATCCTCACCACCATCCTCATTGACATCATACTCGTCGCGTCGCATTGTACAACTTCCCACTGTCTGTCCCTCTGAGAGCTGCGCTAAAAATTCACGAAGCTCGTCGATCTTCTCGCTGCATCTTACTTGCTATCATCCACACTGCCCGCATCCTCATCAACATCATACTTGTCACATCTTACTTGCTATCATCCATGCCGCCGGCATCCTCATCGACATTGTACTCGTCGCGTCGTATTGTACAACTTCCCACTGTCTGTCTCTCTGAGTGCTGAGCTCAAAATTCATGAAGCTCGTCGATCTTCTCGCCGCGTCTTACTTACTATGATCCACACTGCCAGTATCCTCACCGCCAGCCTCATCAATATTGTACTCATCGCGTCTTACTCGTTATTGTCCTTGCGGCCGGCATCCTCATTGGTATCCACTTAATTGATGTCATTCTTATTGCGTCGTGTCTCATCCGGGAAACTGCCTTTGTTACTGTCACACAGAGCGATGCCATCTACGTGACGTGGTATATAGATGTACATTGAATGTAATGAATAGAACTTGTTTGAGTCACAATGCCTGGAACCAAATGTGTGTTTAATAGTCTTCGCTGCAATGTACCATGCACTGACAGTCGCGTATGCTACCACCGTAACCGCTCTATTACCTATGTGTGGTGCGCCATCATAAGCCTCGTCTGGATCCCATTTGCCTTGACACTCTGCGCCTGTATGACACGCGCTGCATCCAGAAGGCAGATGCCGTGGCATGCATCATCCGTAGGACCGTTGCCTTGACAGCCTGCGTCCGGAAGAAATTTGCCTTGACACTGTGCATCCAGTAGGCAAATGCCCTGACACTCCTCGTCTGGAAGGCAGATGCCGTGGCTGGCATCGTCCGGATGACATTTTCCTTGATGCTCTGTGTCCGGAAGAAATTTGCATTGTCACTCTGCATCTTATAGGCAAATGCCCTGACATTTCTCGTCTGGAAGGAAGATGCCGTGGCACACGTCGTCCGGATGACATTTGCCTTGACACTCTGCATCCGTAAGAAATTTGCCTTGACAGTCGGCGTCCAGAAGGGAATTGCCCTTACACTCCTCGTCTGGTAAGCAGATGCCATGGCACACATTGTCCAGATGACATTTGCGTTGACACTCTGCGACCAGAAGAAATTTGCCTTGACACTGTACGTCTAGTAGGTAAATGCCCTGACACTCCTCGTCCAGAAGGCAGATGCCCTGGCTCGCATCGTCCGGACGACATTTGCCTTGACACTCTGCGTCCAGAAGAAATTTGTGTTGATACTCTGCATCTAGTAAGCAAATGCCCTGACACTCCTCGTCCGGAAGGCAGATGCTGTTGCGCGCTTCGTCTAGACGAGATTTGCCTTGACACCCTGTGTCCAGAACACATGCGCTGCGTCCAGAAGGCAGATGCTGTGGCGTGCATTGTCCGTAGGACCTTTGCCTCGACATGCTGTGTCTGGAAGAAATTTGCCTTGACACTCTACGTCCAGTAGGCAAATGCCCTGACACTCTTCGTCCGGAAGGCAGATGCCGTGGTACGCATCGTCCGGACGCAGACTTTCTTGCCAGGTTGCGTCCCGAGCGTCTAGACGTTTCAGACGCGTATATAGCGTCCGGACGCAGCCCCTGCATCCGGACGCAGAATTTTTTTTCCTGCTGCAGAGGAGAAAGAGTGCATCCTCTTGAGAAAAAACAGGAAGATAAAGGAACTCTATTTCAACCGCTTAACACATGGTCAGTTGGTAACTTCCTCTGAGTCCCTGCTTACAGGTCCAAGCCTGTGAACCTGCTTCCAGTGAGTGTCTTAAGGGAGGTTCTTCATCATGATGTTGGTGAGCATGTTGGAGGTTGTTAGGTATATGGTCTTGATGGTGGTCTATTTGCAGATATCACAGGCGAAGTGGAAGCAGATGCCTATCTCCTTGGTGGGCTCATGTAACTTTGGGTTCTTTGCAAGCTGAATTGCACCTTAATTGTCAACAAAGATTTGCTGGGGCTCAGTAGCCTTAGAGTCGTTGTCTGAGCATAGGTAGTTGGGGTATTGCTCAGTATACTTGGTAAGGATCTTGCCAAACAATATGCAAGTGCATAAGTATCGGATCCATATAGCTTTATTCACAGTGTCGGAGGCATCTTTGTATTTGGCTTCCACTATTAAAAAAGCAATATGGGCCTTCTTACAAGTACACCAGGTAACAGCACCTCTAGCAAGTGTAAACATGTAGCCAGATATCAATTTTTGGTCATCAGGATCTGCAGTGAAGTCAGAGTCTGTATAGCCAATGGGTATGGTTACTTCGGAGTGTGAAGCATTGTACGAAATAGTGAGATTGGCTGTATGTCTCAGATATTCTAATATGTATGTGGCTGTTGCCAAGTTCTCAGTAGTCAGGATGGAGGAGAATTTGCTCAGCATGACCGCCGCATTCCCTTGAAAGAGGGATTCGAACCGCCCTTTGGACCGCTATATTCCCTTGCCTGTCACAAGTTGGAAGCCTGCAAGAAATGGATCGAGGAAAATTTGGATAAGGGATTCATCCGGGCCTCTTCATCCCTGGCCCGAGCCCCGATCCTGTTTGTCAAAAAGGGTGACAGATCGTTGCGATTGGTGGTGGATTACCGAGGCATCAACGAAGGAACCATCAAAAATCGTTACCCCCTTCCGCTGATTCGGGAAACACTGATGCGAATATCGAAGGCTTGGTTTTTCACGAAATTGGATTTTCGTGGAGCATACAATCTCATTCGAATGGCAGAAGGAGAAGAATGGAAAACCGCCTTCTGAATCCGTTCCGGCCTATTCGAATCATTGGTAATGCCGTTTGGCCTAACCAATGCGCCAGCAGATTTCCAACGATTCATCAACGAAACCTTGGCTCTTTTCCTCGATCACTTTACATCAGCCTACCTCGATGATGTATTGATTTATTCGGATACGATGGAAGAACATACTCGGCATGTCCACCGAGTATTGGAAAGACTGACCGATACCGGCCTCCACCTCAAACCGGAAAAATGCGAATTCCACAAAACGGAAGTTAAGTATCTGGGACTAATCATTGGTGCGGATGGTATCAAGATGGATCCGTCCAAGGTTGAAACAGTGAAGGCGTGGCCCCCTCCCGAAAATCTACGAGATGTGCGAGCGTTCTTGGGATTCGCAAATTTCTACCGCCGATTCGTCAAAGGATACTCAAAGG
>Ga0307508_10006887_pt1 | contig 10622 bp, 8 predicted proteins | sample 9_EM_MG_FD_203089 | JGI IMG/M metagenome (GOLD analysis project Ga0307508, IMG submission 203089) | Populus trichocarpa ectomycorrhiza microbial communities from riparian zone in the Pacific Northwest, United States - 9_EM | ecosystem: Host-associated > Plants > Roots > Unclassified | place...
AAAAGAGTGTTGACTCACGCTTCCGGGGGAGGCCTCGGGGGTCGGGCACCTGAATTAGCGTCGCCAGAGGCCGACGATCCGGGGGCTGCAGCTTGACCTCCATTCTCCTCATCTGGTTCCTTTACATTGCACCAAAACCGGTGGCCTTCGGCCCAGGCGCGACTTTGGCAGTCTTTGCCACAATATTTTGCTTTCCGGCATCTTCGGCATTTGGCGAATTCGCGTGGATACTTCTCCCACTTTCCACACGTCATACTCGCACACTGGCGGATGCCGCCACGGCTCTCGTCTTTTCTACACGCGTTTCGCATGATTACACCAGCCCAATATTGAATCTCGTTGGGAAGCCGGGGGAGATGAGGTTCCGAAGGGGATGGGCGGAATGTGAAGCGTTCTACAAGCGAGAAAATGTTTGGTGATCGAGCGTTGTCCTCCCCTTGGGCCGCCTTCTGAACAATGCCTGCGGGAACGCTGCTTTTATTCCGGGACTGATAGAAGGCTTGTCGTACATAGGGATATTTTGATAAGTAGGCCAAGAGCTGAAGTGAGAGAAGGACGTCTTCGTCTTGATACGGGCCTTGCTGAGGCGCCGTCGATAACGGGCGAGTAGGAGTAGAATGATGACGCAGTTCTGGGCTTTGAGCCATAATTGTACGCACAATAGTAGTATCGCCGGCACCGGTTGCGCCGTTCAGCGTTTCTTGCGTTTGGAGGGGTCCGAGTACGCGGGCTGTGCCACCGCCAGCAGCGAGATTCTGCAAAATGACACGAGCGCCATCAACACCATCCAGAGCGGTGGAAAGGTCCATGGCTGATGAGTCATCATTGAGCACCGGTATGGGCGGCCGGGGAGTCACCTCCGTCACGCTAGCGCGAGGCGTCGCGGCCTGGGTGTTTGTTGCCCCAGGGGCTCCAGGAGGAGCGCCCATCGCGAGGGCCTCATTCTCTTCAAGATTGACCATTGCATGGTCGACGGCACCTACTCCGTTGATATCTTCAAAGTCACCCATACTCCCTCCACCGTCAAATATATCGATGACGGAATGACCAACAACAGCGACGGCCTGGGCAGTTGACGGCGGATGTAAGTCAGCGGCGTGACTTTCCTCAACCTCATCGCCCTCTGTGTCGTCAACATCTGTCTCGCCGGCTCGGCGCGGCCGATGATGGACTCCTGATCGTCTGCTCGAGGGCCCCGGCCGCGACGCCGAGGCGCGTGGAACGCTCGTCGGACGCGCCCGAACGGTTCCGCTTCGGGGCCGCGCCTCAGCCTCATTGGGGGTGGATGAACGGAGGGGAGTGTTGGAGGTGCTACTTTGGGCGCTGAGGAGGTCAGATGATGAAGAAGAAGGGCGAGGAGGAAGCGAGTCATGAGACAATGAAGTTGTTTCCTGATGATGTGATTGAGCATCCCCCATTTCTTCGTCGTCGTCTTCGGTGGACGGGCCCGCGTTTCCAAATGCCTCATCGGCGGATGATTGAGCTTCCTGTCGTTGTTCGAGTGCCCGCAATAGTTCAGCAGCCTGACGAGTATTAGCTTCCCGTAGTCGCCTTTCTTGTTCCTCCTGCCGACGAGCGTGTCGTACATGACGGCTCTCTCGTGGGGCACCACTCCCCGTCGAACTAGGGATGACGGCAAAACCCTTAGAGAGAAGCCATTGTTCTAGTACAGAACCGACAACAGAAAGCATGCCTGCTTGAACGACGCGCGAGCGGATGGACTCGGAGCCGCGGACACCGACATTGACGACACATTGAAAGGCCAAGCTAAACCGGTGTGCGGCCGCACGGTCGAATGGTCGCCACCTTCCTGGGACAGCTGGGGGATGATGGATATTTTGGCCTGGAGGCAATAGCCCATAGAAGTGACGTGGATTAATGGGTGGTGGTGGTCGGCTGCAGAAGTCGAGCAACATGCGGACGAGACATTCAAGCCCGCCGTCGACAGTAAGAATCTCTCGAATACGTGGCGATGAACTTGTAAGATACGTGAGGTGTGTAAGGGAGTTATTTAATGGGAGTGCTGAGGTCGCATCAAGCGCTGAAGAATGAGCAAGATGCGTTGCGATCAGGGGTCCAACACGGGGCATTACACAAATAAAATTCAACGCGAAGAGGCGTACCTCTACGGTCATAAAGCTGGGCCGTTATGCAAACCGACGCTCGACCCTGGGACGTGAAGCTAAAGTTTCCCTCTCTCATTGCTAAGGCGGGCTTTAGTCAGGCGATTGTCAGAGGACAGCCGTTGAGTGATCCTTTCAGAGCGCGCTGGTACCACTAGACGACTATTCCAATTAAGAAGAAGGATACGGGCAAGAAATAACGTAGCGCAGACAGTCGCGGAAGCGCTGGTGGGGTGAGTGTGGAATGACCGTTGTTTACTATTATTTATCTATTTTACAGGTAGAATGTGGTTGTTATCCAGTTACGACCTGGGATACATTCTATGGTTTTGTTGAGTATGTCACGACACAGTGCTGATGCCTTTTCCACCGGGTTGGGGTCCTCAGATCCAATTGACCTTGGACGGGCGCGCGTATCTCCAGCCGATGCGGTCCCGTATGCTGTGCCAATATCCCACTCATTCCGCGGGGCAGGACATCCACGAAACAGGAGTTCACAACACATATATATGCGCCCCCCAGATTTACTTGACCGCATAGCCTCAACGAGCGCCGTGGGGCTCACCAGCCGCACCAGCGACGTATCCTAATCGAAAATGGAGTTGAGAGTTTTGGGTTTCTGTCTTCATTTCGTTAGCAGCAGATGTAAAAGGTTCTTTCCTGCTAGCACGGTTGAGGTTGAGCAAGGTCCAACAAATATTGCTACGGATTCCGATCATTCGCCGAGATCTCATGAACCATACATGATCGTGTGCACTTGGACGCATTGAACATCACCAAGACAGGTTGATAACAGCAGATATTGACAGTGATCACGTCAAACCAGGGATGAAGTCAGGAAACCTCACGATCTATCCCAGTGGCGAATAGAGACCTAGGAACTTTTGCTCTCTCATTTCCACGGGGAGTCCTGCCAAGTTGGATGGGCGCACGCATCCGGGATCGGCCTTATCTTCCAGACGCATGTACTGTATCGTGCACCGCGATTTGATACCCGAGGATTCCACAGAGTTTCGACCGTTCTTATTGTTCGAGAGCGCAGTACTAGTAACAATCCATAAATGCGAAGAGTAACCAAGTACTTGGCCGAGATAAAACTGGACATACCATCGACACATGGTTATTACTTGATGATCTCGCTGTGCCGCCATGAAGGGGCGGGTGCGGGCAATGGGGCTTCAGGAAAACGCGGTATTTCCCTGACGGTCCTCATTTTCACAACAATGCGGAGAGCGGCGGAGAGCGCAGGAGTGCCTTGGGGCTCTGGGAGCACTAACAATCTGATGAAATCTGCGGGATATAAATTGCCTTCCCGAATGCAACCAAGCCGACAGCTCAGCGCACCGAATTCGATTAGCCAGGAACCCGTACAAACTTGAGGGTAAGCTTTGTCAGTTCAATTCTAGTCCGATGGTATACGGCAACACGTCGCCACAGGAAACCACGGGAGGTGACATGTTGTGGTATCACGAAGTCCTGATCAAACGCGGCGTCGCCCAAAGTGTGCCGAGTAACATACGGAGGCCCAGCATCCACGGCCGGCGCGTCCTTCAACTCATGGCGGATTGCCTTGAACCAGAATTCACGGGACCAGGCGTGTGTTATTCCTGTTTATTTACGCGTTCTCAGTTTCCTTGAATGGTCGCCCAAAAACTCTACGATACTGACACAAGAATATCAAAAAGTATAGCTTCAAATTCCCCTTTACGACTGTCTCTACGATCTCCCGCTCCAACACTTGTTGCTATCAGAATCCTGGAGCAGCCTGGGCTCCCCAGGGACCTGAGGACCTGTTTCCTTTAACGGATTGTTGGTCGATATATATCGAGTTCTCCTTGCAATGAACTTTGATTATCGTTGGAACGCGCCTTTTTGGGACACATTCTTGGATTCAGCCGGAACGAGGAGTGCTGCGACGATCTGAGAAGTTTGAGGATCCATATGTTATTCGTATTCAGCAGGCCTGTTCCCCTCTCCGATTTCCCCTTGACAGCCGTTATCACGAGCACTTGGGTTGTTGAGTAATGCTGACTGTGCCATGTTATGTCATGGCTTTCCCGTGTCAGGGATGTGGTTGACAAGCTCGCAGTATCAGCTGAATATCGCCCTCCAACGTTTTTAGTGGCAATTACGATCCCGTGGGTCACTTTACCACCTCTGTCAACGAACTGTCGGGTGCGGCGAGTGTCTTTGCGGTGTCTTTGCGATAGGTAGACATTGCCACTCGTCTTGGTCAAAATCGATGCTTCGGAGTCATGCCTCCGCTTCCCGGAAGCATAAATACGCCATCAGTTTGCTCTCAGGCCTCACTTGGTGCAGCGAAAATGTCCCTCCAGATTGGTGCAACCTACACCATCACATCCAAGGCTACTAGCACTGTCGCTGATTACAGTCAGCGAGATTTCAAGGTACTTCTTGATTGCGTACTCTGCTCATGTCCCTTACGCACAACGACGTCAATTTTACTTGCAGTACGACCGGGTCATGTGCATCCTTTACTCTCGTAGCTGATGCCACCATTACCAGGAGTCTCATTGGTTATCGACTTCACGCTGGCAACAATCAACAGGTCTGCATTCCTTATCCGACCTGAAAATGCTCACTAATCTTTCTTAAAACACAGTGGTTAATCGAAGATGCGGGCAATGGACTCTACTACATCAAAAGTTGGAAGGGCGTCTATTTGACGTATCCTACAACCCCCCAGTCGAAGACTCCAATAACGTGCACCGCCGCGAAATCCGCATTCAGAATTATCAAGGACAGCGTTGACCCTTCTTGCCTCAAGTCGGTGACTGTACCATCACTCTCAATACTCCCATATTTATTATGTTTCCAGAGTCTTGCACCCCACGCTGGACCTATCCATGGACCTGAGTGGCTCGTCTGCTGCTCTCGAAACTCCCATTATTCTTTATCAGACTCATACTGGCCGCAATCAGGCCTGGATTTTCAAGTTCACTACTGGTCCGCGACCGAAATTTGACCCCTATTTTGCTCCCGCTTTCTTCGTATGTAGCTCGCTGAGGAGTACACGGAGACTGTGTTGTGCTGATCTCGGACGCACATTTGACTCAGCTCACCAACTTATATACTCAAACTCTTGCAGATCTCAGTGCGACAGACAACAAGGTGAGTTTGTGTCCATGGCGCCAGGTTAGTCCTAACTAATCAGACCGCTCGATCAGTATGCAGTATGAGATCATGTTTCATAGCCAGGTTTAATGATGTGCATACGTTTACAGAAGCGTCACCGGTCGTGCCAAGACCAAGACGGCAAATCAAGTCGTGCGTCACTTTCCCCGCCGCGCACACGTTTCATATGAACTTCTTGAAATAGTGGCTTACGGAACCAGTTGATACATCAAAGAATTTGTACTATATCAAATCCGCCACAGGCTTATACCTCAGCATTACAAGCAAGCCAATCCCGAAGCTGCCCTTAACCTGCTCTAGTAATAAGCAAGTCTGGGAGATCCGTCCAGATAGCAAAGATCCACAGCTTATCAAGTTCGTCCTCGTTGTTATCCCACCTTTTGAGCGGTCCATCATCAAACATTTCCACCACAGGATTTACTATCCCGATTCTGACTTCCTCGTCGATCTCACCGAGTCAAACTCGGCGAATGGAACGCCCATTATCATGTACCCTACTCAGAATCCCGGCCTGAACCAACAGTGGAAGATTGTCCCCGCTCAGTGAAGGGCGTGTAGAATTCGAACTCGTCTTGTGGTTGTACACAATCGACTTTGCAGTGAAAATGCATCTGTCACACGTTGTCCTCGTCGATTTCCCTTCTTCCAAATCCTCATTTTGAAAATATTACAGCGGCGTGCGTCCTCGACTGTCCATGGCTTACGGTCATTCTCATGTTCTAATGCCTTGCGAGAGCCGACACTAACAGGCACGTAGCTGCGATCCGCAGCATCTGCTTCCACTAGCTGATCTTGCACGCGTTTGTCATGTCCGGTTTCCCGTGAGAGCATGGTGAATTTGAAAAAGAAGCCAGGATTGCATATTTTATTCGTCGGGCTGGTTGATCACGCTCTACGACGCATGTCAGCAACGGAAGAAAGATACAGTAAGTTCGTGGCCAAAACCAGCACACGCCACCGCTCCGCTATCAGCACTCCAGGTGATGAATGGCATTTGGGTCAAAAAAGCTTGCCCACCTTGCCAACAAAGCGAACCTCAATCTAGCTGCCCGGTACCGCGCAGCCTCTTCGCTCCACCCCGACTGGCCGCGCCGGCTGTACCCCCTGGCGCGTTGCCGCCAAAAAGCGAGGCCATCATATCTTGCAGGGGATTTGCAGGAGCACGAGGTAGAAGTATACCAAAATACGCATTACCCAGAGTTGCACACGCCTGCAGGATGGTGGTGAGTCCCGCGCGGGGAAACGATCACAATCGCAGAGAAAGCGCAAAAACGGCAATTTGATCAACATTTGTTCGGTTGGGCGGCTGCAACGAGATGATGGGAAGATAAGAGGAAAAAGAAAACGCGCCTGTGTCATGGCTTGCCCAGACAAGAGTGGACACTTCCCACGATATCGGGATTGAAGTCGGACCCACGCATTTCGGGCGTCGCGTTGCTTGTCGGATGTTTCCCCGTTCCCGCGCTGGCATGTGCGGATCGCGAGTTGCAAGAAATTGATGGTATAATCGGACGTCACAAACACTTCGTCTTCCGTCCTTTCCGACCCGGCGACCAAGGAAGGAATTGTGACAGGATTCGGGGAGGCCAAGAGAGTCGGCCGCGTTGGGCGTACATTCGCGAGGAATGTTTCCAAAAATGACCTAGCGGCTAAAATGTTTTGTAGAAGGAGAAAGCTAAGATATGGGCCCTTGTTTCAGAAGATGATGGTGAAATATGTTTGGAATGAGAAACGAACGGAACAACGCCCCGGACGGCAAAGTCACCGATTGAACCATCCACAGGCAGCCATTTCGCCATCATCTCTCCCAACAGGCGCGCGCTATCGCGGTTCCCAGCGGCTAAGAAGTGAATCTCTGCTTGCTTAAACTGACCCTCTAGTATCGTCAGGAAAGATGCAATACCAATGAAGCGCCCGCAGACTGATTCACCTTTGTATAGTAGCTCCCCAATATATTGCTGAAGCTGAGGATCCCCAAGAGGGTAATTCCCATACGCCGAGGTCCAACTGGGGCAAAACTTGAGCCACGAATCAATGCATAGATTATGAAAAGAGCAGCCCACGCTACAGCTTTATCGATGACAGTTTTCCTCCATACGCCAGCTGGGCCTGTAAGGGCAATGAGCTGCGTGAGATTGTCTTTAATAACGTAGAAAGCGTGTGCGATATCAGCAACCTAAGACGCGGCTGAGCCCCAGCGGGAAACACACCACGTGAGGTAGCATCGACTGGCTGTTCTTTAGCAATATAGACGTCGATGAGAAAGAGGGCTAGATCTGATCCACTTCCTGCATGGCCGGCTTTCAAGAGCTCTCGAGCAGAGGGGAAAATCACTTGGATAGCAATGTCGTATGCATGTGCTTTAAGATAGCGCGAGCCAAACGTTCTCGCTTTCTGGTGAGCCTCATAGGCCTGACCAGACGCAATCAGCGGCATTATAGCTTGCAGTGCCCTATCTGGAGACGCTTGAGGAGGCATGTTCCGAAGATGGCAGTCAAGATCGATATTATTATGACATGTTGACGTCGTCGCCCACACGAGCAAAAAATGAGGCTTCCACAACGCCTCGCGACCTGCGCGAGAGCGTATAAGTACCCTCGGGCCCCTATCTTTTTCTTCGCCATCCTTTTCCACCCTTTACTGATCCGTTTCCTTACCCGGGCGTTTGTTTCGTGAGTGGGAGTGGCGACTCGTCGTTGATTGGTGTCTTGTCTGTCGACAATCATGTCTCCCCGTGAGGACAAGACAGCCATTTTTTGGGATCTTGATGTAAAGTATTTTCTGCTTAAGCTGACAGGATCCATTCTGACAATTGTTGATGCGCATGCTTGCTGCATGTTTCTGCGCTCACAGGGTGAAGCAATACCCCCAATTGGAATGGGCATAAGTGAGGCATGCGAAGCCCTCCGGCACTATGGCCATGACTATGGGCGGCTTTGCGAATTTAAGGCGTATATTTCACCTGCCTCCGACACAGAGCTCTCACAGTCGACGCGTCTCGCATCTGACTTGAGGCAAAACGGTGTGGCGCTCTCGCTTCATCATCCGAACAACAATGCTTCGTCCCCATCCGCCGGGCCCAAAGAGCTGGTTTTGCTGTCGGATATTCTCGTATTTGTCCTCGACCACGGGAATGGTGGTACATTGACGGTTGTACTGGTGACTAACGACTACTCTAGTCTCGGGTACCCATTATCGCTGCTCCGCAATCGAAACTGTCAGGTTGCTGTGCTCTCCACCCGAGATGCACTCGGCCAACCCCGATACGTTAGACGCCTTGATGCAGTGTGGAGTTCGCGAGGCGAAATACAGCAAGCCCCCCCACGCCCTGTGACTCCAAGACTCCCTCAAGCATCCCGTGTCATTCAGAGTCCACAGCAGACTCGCGTACGATCTCACTCCCGCGCGCAATCATCTTTCGCGAGTCTGCCCTCAATTCTGCGTGGGACGCCGCAGCTGCCGCCACTGGCATCACCACGTCAACGTGTCCCTCGTCGATCGGGTAGCTTATCGCTCACTGCCGATGAGAATATCCCTGCCATGAGCTTGAGTCCCCAGGCAAAAGGGCTTAACCTATCTAGCCCCAAGTCTGGCTCTTCGAAGTCTAATGGACTCACGAATCATGTGAATGGACGCGACCTTCCACATCCGCCCCAGAATGCACAGGGCACTCAAGTCCAGCCGTCACAACACGCGCAGGAGGCTCCACAGGCACAGCCAGCCCAACCAGCTCAACCGCCGCCGCCACCTCAGCAATCGCGCTCGCGGGCAAGCTCTCGACCGCCGACCCAGCCTCGGCAATCCCCCCCTGGAACCGTCACTGCGACCCCTTCTTCTCCCTGGACGTTCCACAGCGTTGGTTCTATCAACTTGCCAAATCCCACAGCTCCTTCGATCTCCGATGTAGATTCACAGAGCACCATCACAAAGACAGGTTTTGGTTCTCCGTCTATATCCACGCAATCGACGAACTTATGGCTTCATAGCACTGGCGCTGGCACAAGTGCTCCCAGCTATGTCGAGATTCCTCGCCCAGAATCGCCCACCTCACTTGGGCTCCCATCGTCGCTTGCCTTTGAGAATTCTGCGCCGTCGGATAGGACCGCAAGGCCAGAACCATATGCGTTTTCTTTCAGGCCGCCTCCTGGAAATCCAAACGTGTTCAGGGTCGGCGGCACTGTGGAGCAACTAGATGAGCATCGACCATTTGCTTCGTCATTAGGCTTGTCAACAGCCTCGATTCAGCCTGCATCTGCACGATACGAGCCCGCAAATGTCAATACTGAGGTCCGTGAAAATAATCCTGCTTCGCCCGCTTGACAATTGCTGAGTTTGCAAGTTACAGATGAGATCGTTTGAGCTTACACAATTCCAACAACCTCGTTTTGGCTCCAACGCCCCCTCCGGTGCCCAATCGCCATTTTCGTCCATTGATCGCGGCATTCCATATCCATCGCAAAGCGCCTCCACGATAACCACGATTCAACCGATGCGGTCGTCTAATGGATTGAACAAAAATCAACCGCAACCTCGTTCGCCTCGCACACACTCTCGTCTCTCCTCATATTCGAGCCGGTCATTCCAGTCTGCATCTTCTGGGAGTCCGCCTACTCCACAATTTGCGTCTGTTAATCCCGGACCCCCCTTGCCTGGACCTATGTCCGGAGCGCCGTTGTCGGGGCCCCCTGTTCCATCAACACCGGTCTCCTTCCACCCGCTGATCCGTGTACTAGAGAAGTTCCGCGCACAAGGCCTGTACGCGCCACTTCGGAGTGCTGTGGGCAGCGAGCTAAGGCAGAGTGACCCACATGTGTATGACAAGCTTGGCGGTGGGATCCGGACATTCAAGGAATACGCAGGTGCGGCGGAGCGCAATGGCCTCGTTGTGCTGATCGGTGGCAGTCCTGGAAAAGAGAAGATTTCCCTTGTCAAGTGAAATCAATGTCACGGCCCAGAACCCGCTTCGCGAACCGGTCTGAGTTTTTCGGATGGATGGAGAAATCGCGTGGTGTGTGCAGGCTCACACATCACACATGCGGCGTGATGATTTTTTTTTCGTTTCCTGCAATCCACACCCCTGTAGTTCCTTGCTACACCATCACCGAACCACACCCTCACGGACTGTAGCACTGGCACAACAACATTTCATTCCGTGTGACTTTGCCGCAGCGCGTAATGAGTAGAATGTAGTGTGATCATGTTAAACTACTGTCAGGGAATATTAAAAGGGCAACTTGTCCGTTTTCAAAGCGAGGGGTGATTGCCGTTTGCCGCGGCATTCTTGCACGACGTGATATGTCATCGCGGGGGCAGGTCGCCGACGCGGTGTGCAAGCGGCGCATT
>Ga0307508_10006888_pt1 | contig 10622 bp, 9 predicted proteins | sample 9_EM_MG_FD_203089 | JGI IMG/M metagenome (GOLD analysis project Ga0307508, IMG submission 203089) | Populus trichocarpa ectomycorrhiza microbial communities from riparian zone in the Pacific Northwest, United States - 9_EM | ecosystem: Host-associated > Plants > Roots > Unclassified | place...
GTCGTCGGACTCGCCGACGATGACCCGGATGCGTGTGACCGGGGTCTGGCCGTTGTCGATCAGGTCGAACAGGCTTTGGGTGCTCACTGCTGTCTCCCTTGCTCGAAGTGCGGTTTTCACCAGCTGGCCCCGGAGATCGGGGTCAGCGAGGCGGGGGGTTGGCCGTCGCGGGTGTATACCGCGCCAGGGGCTACGTACCGGACGTTCAGACCGATCCGGGGCCAGGTGGCCGTGTTGGAGCCGCTACGGTGCAGCAGCCGCACGTCCATCAGCAGTGCCTGTCCCGCGGTGACGGGCACGTGCACCGAGGTGAGACTGCCGGGCGGTACGTCAGTGGTCAGGGCGCGGCCTCGTTGCCCGCCCTGGGCTTCTTCGCGCCGGGTTGGGAGGTACCCGTGTTGCCAGGAGCCGGGTATCACCTGCAGCGCGCCGGCCTCGACGGTGGCGTCCGTCAGGGCCGCCCACAGCGTCACCGACCGTCTCGGGTCGAGTTCGGCCCGGTCGTTGGTGCCGTCCTGATGCCACGGCACGCGAAAGTCGGCGCCAGGCTGCTTGCACATCAGGAACCCGCCCTCGACCGCGATCTCGGGTCCGATCAGGTCGGCGATGGCGTTGAGGATCTCCGGCCCACGCATGAGCCTGTTGATCTCCGGCAAGGTCAGGTGCGGGTTGGGCACGACCTGGCCGTGGGCGCTGACTCGCCAGGCGATCCGCTCGGCTTCCTTCGCGGTGGCCCAGATCAGGCCGGCGCGGAAACCGTCGCGGCCGAGGTGGCTGCGCGGGATCACACCTGCGGGGTGGTTTCTCATGCCAACCTCCGACACCATTGACGCTGTGTATTCGTTCCGTCACCCATTTCAGGGGATCGATGCGCCTCCGGTAACCCCAGCGAGGGGGCCCCACCAAGGGGTGCCGACCGCCGCACTGCACCGCTACGCTGCTTCGACCAGTCCACATTGGGGGCCACGGTGAACCCGATCTCCCGAGCCTTACCACGGCATCTGCTCACCGAACCCGAGGTGCGCCAAGCCCTGGCCCAGCGCAACTTCACCGTTGTCTTCACCGCCGCGCAGCGGGCTCAGCTGTCCTTCAACGCGATCGCCGACGCGATCGGCATCAAAGCCGACCGGGTCAGCAAGATCGCCCGCGGTATCGGCGAGATCACCGGCATCGAAACCGTCGAACGGATCGCTGACGGCCTGCGCATCCCGGGTGAGATGCTGGGACTAGCCACAAGGCCGTGGGAAACCGCCCCGCCATCACCGCCCAGGCAGGAGGATCCGATGCACCGCCGAGGCCTCCTGCGCGGCACGCTCGCCGCGGGAACCGCATCGCTGACCGGCGTCGCCGGCGCGCTCGCCCGAACCAACGAGGCGCTCGCGTACACCGGATCCGAGGCCCTGACCAGCATCGAAGCCGCCGCCGAGGCATACAGCCGCGGCTACCGCGGCCGCGCCCCCACCGACGTCCTCGACGAGTTGGCCGACGAGGTCGACCGAGCCGCACCCCGGTTGCTTTGGCAACAGAGCGCGGCCAGCCGCAAAGCTCTCACCCATGCAATCGGGCAGCTCGGCGGGCTGACCGCGATCGTCCTGCACGACCTCGGCCGACACCGCGAAGCCGACCAATGGTTCGCCACCGCCGCCCGGTCGGCACAACGGTCCGGCGACCAGCAACTGCACGCCTGGATCCTCGCCCGCCACGCCATGGTTCCGCTGAACTTCGGCGCCCCCCTCGTAGCAGTCCGCCTCGCCGAGCAGGCCCGCCACCTCGCCGGCGACACAGACACCCCGGCCGCCGCGCTCGCCGCGTCGGTCACCGCCCGCGCCCACGCGCTCGCCGGCACCCACGACCTGGCCCTCGATGCGCTCAACGACGCCGACCGCATCGCCGGCAAACTCGACGCCGTCCAGACCGCGGACACCTGGATCGGCTACTGCCCGCAGAAACACCAGGTCCACCGCTCGCAGGCCCTGACCCTGCTCGGGAAGACCGGCCTGGCCCGGGCCGCCCAGCACACCGCTCTCGAGCTAACCGCCCCGGCCTCGACCATGACCCGCACACTGCTACTGCTCGACGCCGCCGCTTGCGACCACCGCGACGGAGAATCGCTCGCCGCATGCGAAGCCGCCACTACGGCGCTGACCGCCGCGGCGGGCCGCTTCCGGGACGGCCTCGTGCACCGCCGCGGTGTAGAGCTACACCGCAGCCTCCCACCCGACCTGCGAGAGAGCCGAGCTGGCCGCGCGCTGGCTGACGCCCTCGCAGCTTGAGCCCGCTCCTAAGACTGGTTCAGATGGTTGGCACAGGGAACTCGCCCTTCGTCGCGCCGTCGAGGAAGCAATCCCACTCGTGCGCGTCGAAGATCAGAGGATCGCGATCAGGGTTCCGGGAGTCGCGAATAGCGACGAATGGGCCGATCTGGGCATATTCAACGCAGCCGCCGTTGTTTCCAGACTTAGTAGACTTATGCCACTCCGCGCCGGCCAGATCGACGTCGTACTTGTCCATGGGTGGGCTCCTACTGCTCAGAAAGCTGGCGGGCGACGCTAGCGATGAGCTCGCGTGACTCCTGCCTGCTGAGCGCCGCCGCGTTGATGTGGTTCAACGCAAGGTTAGCCCTCGTGAGATCCTCTTCCCGCTCCAGGTACAGGTTCCCGGCCTGCGACTCTACGTAACCGACAGGAGTGTGCAGGTTCTCGGCGAACTCGAAGAGCGTGAGAGCGCCCAGAGTCCCGGGATAGCCACCGTTAGTGAACGGGACGACCTGGACCAAGATCCTCTTGGGTAGTTTCAACAAGTGGTTGAGCTGCTCGGCCATCACCTTGGGGCCGCCGATCTGACGGCGGAGTACGGCCTCATCAAGCACGACCCATACCTCGGGCGGATCTTCTGCAGACACGCGCTCCTGGCGTTCCAGCCGGATGTTCACCTGGCGGTCCACCTCCGTGTCCGACAGGCTCGGGTTGAGCGTCTCGGCCAGCGCACGAGCGTACTCGCGAGTCTGCAGCAGGCCGTGCACCATGAGCGGCTCGAAGACTCGGATCTTCGTGGCGGCGCTCTCAAGGCCGAGAAAGGTCGCGAACGGGGCGGGCACTGCACCGTACGCGGACCACCATCCCCGCTGATTGCCCAGCGCTCGAAGGTCAAGCAGCCGACTCCGAAGCTCGTCGGGTGCGTCGTACAGGTCGAGCAGCGCCTCAAGTTCGACCTGCTTCATACCGACCTCGCCAGCTTCGATCTTCTGGATCTTGCTGATCGAGCACCCGAGCCGGTTCATGGCGTCCTGCTGGCTCTTGCGCGCAGCGCCCCGCAGCTGGCTGAGCTGCTCGCCCAGCTGCCATCGGGGGATCGTCGGGCCAATCGGCCTCGGCATGGCCTGCTCCTCTGTAGCCGGCAACACGGTCGTGGACATCCTCATCTCTTCCGGCAGGCATAGCAAAGAGGTCGGTAGGACGCGTACGTCAGTGTCGCCGAAGTTGGACGGATAAGTTATGCCATAAGATTGACACCTCAGTCTGAGACTGCCACTCTGAGTTTCGGAACCGGCACCATCGGACGTATGCATTACGTACGAGCGGTCCCCGTGGACATAAACGCGCAGTTCAAGGGGCCATCGAGGGCTGCAACCGGGCGGAAAGAAGGGATACCGATGCCTGCGCGTCAAGTCTCACCGCGCGGCAGCAAAGCCGCCGAGGTCCTCTGTGCCTTCGATGCCGCGCCTGAACTGCCGACCCGTCAATGCTCCGATCGGAAAGCGATCATGAGGACTGGACAACCAAACGGCCGCGAAACCGCGCAACCGAAGTACCGACGTGGCTCGGCCGGGCTTGAACCCGGCTCGGTCATGACGGTGCACCGACGCCTGGAATCGGTGAGGATCTGATGGCCGTCCATCTTTTGAGGCCAGATGCGAACGCTCACATTTTGTGCCTTGTCGGCGCGCCGATGTCGGGGGCCTTCGAGATCGCGGACGCGTTGGGGCATCGCTATGAACCGCTGGATCTCGCTGGCGGGTCCGACTTCGGCGCTATTCGGTGGGTTTCATCTCGTCCGATGGTGTCGATGCAGCTCGCGCACGGCGCGTCCACGGTTGTTGTGGTCCCTGGCGTGCCGACGGTCGAGGTCGAACTGCGGCTTCTCAACCTGGTCGCCCGTACCTGCGGTCTTCCGCTGAGCGTGCTGGAGTTGGCCGCCGACGATCTAGACCTCGTCGATCGGGCCTATGAACGTCGGCGGTGTCCGAACTGCGGCCAGAGCAGGGTTGGCGGTCAGGTGCGGCACGACACCTCGGACATGGGTTGCGCGGTTTGTCGTGACTGCAGCTCGGCGTGGCCAATCAAAGAACTGTCCGCCTTCCTGGGTGATTTGAATTTGTATCGGCAGCGCCTTACTGGTTTGCGGACGGAGGCAGCCAATCTGGACGTGCCGTGGATCTGCATCCGGAGCCTCGCGGACCCTCGGGCGTGTTCGACCGCGGTTCGGGATGCGATCGAGCACCTGGCTGCTCCGATCATCACTCGTGGCAGCATGCCGACTGCCTCGCCGTACAGGTCGAGCACGGCCGGTCCGTCGCCGGCCGCCATCGGGCGGGGTCCGGCTCGGCGCAATTGCGGTCCGAGCGGTCAGCGGCCGGCACTCAACCCGATGCGCGGCTCGCGATGAGCGGCGCGGCTGTCGCTGCGTTGCCGATGTGGTGGCGCCCGCCCCGGCTCTTGCGGGCCGAACGCGTGCACTGATCGCGAAATTTCGCGCGTCGGGCCGCCGTTTCCTCCGCTTTTATGATGTTCGTCCGTGTCGTGTGAGAGGTGGCCTGATGGGGATCGGCAGGAGGAAGACTCGGCCGCTTTGCCGGAGATGCCCGGAGCATCCACGGCGACGAGCAGGTGGAGGGCGTAGGCCTGCTGCTGCCGGGCAATACCAGCGGATTCTTATGCCGGGCGAGTCAGCCGGCGGGACTCCTGGCGGCCTCATCTTGCCCGGCAACCGCTAGCTCCCAGGGCTAACCATCTGGCCACCCCCGCTTGGGCAACATCGAGATGGTCGGGGCGGACCCCAACCGGCATTTGGACCAGGCCCCTTCCCAGCAACGGCCGCGCCCTGTCGCAAAACATCGATATCCACCGATTTAATCTTCGAAAGGACAACGGTTCCGTGGTCACCTGTCACGACGACGCGTCAGCTAGCTGCTCAAGCCCGCTGCTCGACCGGCGGGGTGGGGGTGCACGATGAGTGGACGCCATCACATTCCTGCGGCTTGGCCGGCGTTTGATGTCACCGCGGTGATGCCGGTGCAACCACCGGCGGCCAATCCCCCTGCACCGCCGTCCCCACGGCCGGATGTCGCGGCAGGGCACCTCCGACCGAACCAGGCCTGGCCGCAACCGGCCGCCGCTGCACCGTCGTACCCCCGGCTACCCCGGAGGGTGCCCCGGACACGGGAGCCTGAGGTGCCGGAGTACCGGTGGCAGTCGCATCGGATAGTGCGGCCGTTGCGGGTTTATCTGCTGGACCGGAGTTGGTCGCCGGACGGGTGGCCGCTGGTCGCGGATGATCTCTGGCGGGTGGTGCATTCCGATCGTTCCGGGGTGCGGCAGGTGGATCCGGCCGCCGTGGGTTTGGGGTTGGGCGCGGCGCTGCTGATCGAGCTGGCGTTGTGCGGGCAGATCGTGCTGGCTGGCGGCCGCCTGCATCTCGCGGAGGACCTTGAGGCATTTCTGAGGCACCGCGGGAGGCCTGCTGTCGGATCGGGTGCCCCCGGCTGGCCCTCGGGTGGCGGGTCGGTTCTGCCGGATCGGGCGGCGGACGAGTTGCTGATGGTCATCTTCAGGGAGCCGCAGCCGTTGCCGGTCGACGACTGGCTGGCCTTCGCCGCGCAGCGCGCGTACGAGAAGGTCGCGCGGCGGATGCTCGACGCGGGACACGTGCGCGAACAGCGAACAAGGCGGTTGCTGTCCCGGCACCCGGTGTACCCGCCGGTGGATATGAACGTGGCGGGCTGGCCGCCGACGCGCTTGGCCATGCCGTTGCGCTCCGGCAGCGGCGACCCATTGGATCTGGATGTCGTGTTGCTCGGCTTGTGCCGGGAGATCGGCGTGACCCACTGGATCTTCGACGATCTGCCCGCCGGCGCGGTGGAGGCGTTCTGCCGCCGGCCGGAGGCTCTTGCTGCACCGCTGCCGGAGTTGTTGTCACGGCTGGCCGCGGCGATCGCCGCGGCGTCCGCCCGGCTGCGCTGAACACCCCCCTTTCCCGGTCCTTGGTTGCCTCCATCCCCTCGTACGTAGGAGTTGTTGTGTCGAGAACACAAGCTCAAGGTCCGCCGAACCGGGTCAGCTTGGTCAGCCGGGCGCTGGCCGCGGACCGGCTCGGTGTGTGGACGGTCGTGTCCATCGTGGGCGGCGCGATCGCCCCGCTCACCGTGGTCGCCGGCGGCGCGACCACCGGGTGGGCGGTCGCGCAGGTGGTCGCGATCCCGCTGGCCTACCTGGTCATCGCCCTGCTCCTGGTGTTGTTCAGCGGTGGCTACACGGCGATGAGCCGCCGGTTCGTCAGCGCCGGCCCGCTGTACACGTTCCCGACCAAAGGGCTTGGCCGACCCGCCGGGGTCGGCTCCGGCTTCGCGGCACTGCTCGCCTACTTCACGATGGATGTCGGCCTGCTGGGCGGGTTCGGCGCCGTTGCGTCCCCGCTGCTCGCCGACAAGCTGCATGTCTCGGTCCCATGGTGGGCGTTCGCCCTGTTCGCGTTGCTGCTGGTGGGGTTCCTCGGGGTCCGCCACGTGGAGCAGGTCGGCAGGGTCCTCGCGGTGCTGCTGCTGGCCGAGGTGCTGCTGACGGTGGTGTTCGCGGTCGTGATGTTCGCGCATCCGGCGGGCGGGCATGTCTCGTTCACCGCGATCAACCCGAGGCAGATCGGTGTCGCAGGGTTCGGCGCCGCGCTCGCGATCGCGGTCGCCGGGTTTGTCGGGTTCGAAAGCACCGGGAACCTATCGGAGGAGTCGAAGAACCCGAAACGCACGATCCCATTGGCGACCTACCTGGCGGTGGGCATCATCGGCTTCGTCTACGGCGGCGGCGCGCTGGCGATGGTGGTCGCGGCCGGACCGGGCAACATCATCGCCAAGTCCGGCACGGACGGCACCGACACGATGTTCAACCTGGTGGCACCGTTCGTCCCAGCGGCACTTGTCACCCTCGGCAAGGTGCTGCTGCTCACCAGCCTGTTCGCCGCCTCACTCGCGTTCCACGCCATCCTGTCCCGCTACGCATTCACGATGAGCCGCGAAGGGGTGCTGCCCACCGCGCTGTCGCGCACCAGCGCCCGCACCCACGCACCCGTCGTCGCCTCGGTCACCGTCTCAGCGCTCAGCCTGCTGGTCGTCGGCGTATACGCAGTCAAACACTGGGACCCGCTGGTCAAGCTGTTCTTCTGGCAAACCGTCATCGGCGGGTTCGGGGTCCTCGCACTCATGGTGATCACCAGCGCCGCAACCGCGGTGTTCTTCACCCGGCGCCGCAACCGCGCGGACGGCATCGGCATTGGCCGCGGCATCATCGCCCCAACCCTGTCCGTCTTCGCTCTGGGCTGGGTGCTGATCGAAACGTTGCAGCAGTTCCACGAGCTGCTCGGCGTCGACCCGAGTTCCCCGCTGCGGTGGGTGTTCCCGGCGCTGTTCGCGGTCGCCTTCGTCTTCGGCCTGATCCGGACCGGCTACGTGCATGCCCGAAAGCCGAACATCTACCGGGCCATCGGTACCGGCATGCCACCCGCAACTGACAATCCGTTGCGGCCGGGTGTGCCCGCCACCGTCGCCGGTGGTTGGTGAGCCTGCCATGACTCAACCCACCCTGGGCAGGGCGGTCACCGCCCACGACGCCCCGATCCGGATCGGCACCAAAGGCTATCTGGACGCGCTGACTGGTGTGCTCTTCTCCGCGTTCCTGCACGGTGACCTCGGCGACCACCTCGTTCCCGACTTCGCCGAGCGCGCCCGGGTCTACTGGCCGTATTTTCAGATCCTGGCCGACTACGCCCTGAGCGCCGGGCACGTTGAGCTGATCGCGGCCCGGCCCGGCCTGCCGGCACGAGCTGCAGCGATCTGGTTCGAGGTCGGCGACCAGCTCGACCTCGACATTCCCGACTACGACGACCGGCTCGCTCGCGCGGTCGGTGACAGCCTGGCCACCTTCGTGACCTTGGACGAGTCGATGCACGCCCACCACCCGGCCGGGCGACCGCACCACTATCTCGCGTTCCTGGCTGTGCAACCGGCGTACCAGGGCCGAGGGCTCGGCAGCAGGCTCCTGGAGAACCGCCACCAGCAGCTGGACGCCGCCGGCGCCGCCGCCTACCTCGAGGCAACCGGGCAACGAAACGCCGACCTGTACGCGCGGCACGGCTATCAGCTGCAGACGCCGTTCCGAGTCGGTGGGGACGGTCCCCCGCTCTACCCGATGTGGCGGGATCCGCAGCGGCGACGACGCCGAACCCGGACCGGCCGGGCCCGGACAGCGCTTCGCGCGCTGTAGCACGGCCCGACCTGGTGGTGCGCCGCCGTCGGCAGAAATATGCCCCCGGTGTCCCGCGGCGGCGCATCACCGCCCCCTAACCCGAACCCGTGCGACCCTGTGAAGGACGTCATGACGCTGCGGCCGGACCCGCCATGCCGCCGGCATCCTGCCCCTCCGGCTGCGGCGGGCGTGCGCGTCGAACGCCGGCCACCGCATCGACTCAGGGCTGGGCCTAGCCGCCCCGCTCTCATCCCGTGCCGGGTGGCCCTACTGCTCTACCCCGCTGCGCGCCGAGATGTCGCCCTCTGCGCGTGGCCCGTGCCGCCTGACCGTCACCGCCAGCCGGTCAGCGCGGCAGCCGAGGGAATGCGCCGCCGCTGCTTGCCTCTTGCTGCGGCGGCGCATCCCCAGGCCGTCAAAATCACTGGCCCGACCGGCAGGTGCAGCGGGGCCGATGGCGGACGGCCAGGCGTTCAGCACCAAGCACGGCCTGTGCTGACGCGGCCTCGGTCGAAATTCCTGTCGGGCCGACAGCACCAGCCGCCGTCCTTCCTTCCTCTCGACTATGGAGTTCGAAGTCATGCCCTATGACCTGTTCGGAACCACGGACCCTGGCGCGGCCCAGGCACAGCTGTACCGCTCCGGCAAACCCGCATATCACCACGAGGCGACCAACACCTGGCTGCTGACCGGCGGCATGCCCAGGATCTGGAACATCCTGGGCAACACCCGCGCGTACTCCAACGCCGACGTGTTGGCCCCTATCCGCCCGGTGCCCGAACAGTTGTATCCGATTCTGTCGGGCCTACCGGCCGCGCGGTCGGTGATCACACTGGACCGGCCCGAGCACACCCGTAGACGCAAAGCCCTGGACGAGGTGTTCCCCCAGCGGCCGGAAACGGTGCGCACGAAGTGGGGAACTCTAGTGGCCAGCCGGGTAAACGCCGTGCTCGCCACGACGCCCACGGCCCGGGTGGATCTGAAGACGGTGGCCGTGCAGATCGCGGTAGAGATCTTGTGCGAGGTCGCCGGCCTGCCACTGGCCGACCAGCACGATCTTCGCGAGTGGACCAGGGACTTCGCCGAGCTCGTCTGGTCCGACCCGGTCCGACCCGTCCAGCGGGACAAGGCGCAGCGGTCGGTGGCGTTGTGGGACTACTGCGTGCGGGCCGTCGATCGGCGGATCGAGTCGGACGACCCGGGGCCGGGCCTGCTCGGGGACCTGCTGCGCTACCGGGGTGACGACGGCAAGCCGTGGCCCCCGGAGGTGGTCGCGGTCGAGTTACTCAACCTGATCGGTGCCGGCTGGACGACCACTGCCGATGCCATCTGCCACACGCTCGCACGGGCACTCGCCGAACCCGGCTGCATGGCGAGGTTGGCGGTGGACGACCGCTACCTCGAGGCGGTGGTGGCCGAAGTCCTGCGGCTGGACCCGCCGATCGCCGCCTGGCCACGGCTCGCCCTGGAGGAAGTCATCATCGGCGACGCCATGATCGAGTGCGGGGACCACGTGCTGGTAGGGATCGCGGGCGCCAACCGCGACGAACAGTTCTTCGGCGCCGACCCCGACAGCTTCGACCCCTCGCGGCCCAACGTCGGTAGACACGTCTCGTTCGGCTTCGGCGAGCACCGCTGTCTCGGCAAGAACCTGGCCCTCCTGGTGATCAATACCGCGATCCGCGGCATCGCCCTGCACGCCCCGGACCTGCAGCTGGACCCCGCTGGCGGGCGGCAGAAGGTTCGCAGCGCCGTCCTGTTCGAGCCCCGCGAGTTGCTGGCCACCACCGGCAGCGGCCAGTCCGGGTGCCCGGTCGCGCAGACCAGCCCGAACCCGGCCGACGTCGCCGGCTCGCCGGCTGACGGGAATAGCTGAGCCGCGATGACACCGCCGTCCGCCTGCGTCGCGCTGCGGGACACGCCGCACCCCGGCGCGTACCGCGGCCGGCGGCGTGCTCCTCGGAGACCGCGATGACGCTTCCCCACCTGATTGTTGTGCCGGCCGAGACGCTCGCCGATCTGGAGCCGGCGGCCGTGCTGCTCACCCGGGCCCGGATCGCCGTCCCGGACCGGCGGCTGTTGGGCAGCGGCACCGCCATGACCACGGCC
>Ga0307508_10006889_pt1 | contig 10622 bp, 11 predicted proteins | sample 9_EM_MG_FD_203089 | JGI IMG/M metagenome (GOLD analysis project Ga0307508, IMG submission 203089) | Populus trichocarpa ectomycorrhiza microbial communities from riparian zone in the Pacific Northwest, United States - 9_EM | ecosystem: Host-associated > Plants > Roots > Unclassified | place...
CGGTCACACCGCGCACGCTGCCCCAGACGACCCGGGCGCCGCCGCTGCCGCCGCCAGCCTCATCAGAGTCCTTCCTCATGCCTGCTACCCACTCCCTTGTCCGGCGTTTTTCGTTTGGCCACCACCGCGAATACGTCCGTGGACATGATCTACGATGCGCCGGATTTTTCCGACAAGTCAACCCTTGTGGGCGTGTTTTCTGCTTATCCGCGCCTTATCCGCGTGCCGGGACGATGGCGGAGTACCTCCGGGCCACCCGAAATGACGTGAGAAAGCGCAGGTAGCGGCAGATGAAGACGAGGATCTCGATGCGCAGGGCGGTCTTGGCCACAGCGGGAATCGCGGTGGCGGCGGGTGTGGTTCTCGGGGCGACGGAGGCGTTCGCCGCGTCACCGGCCGCTTCCGCGAGCACCGCGTCCGCAGGAGCGGCGCCGGCGAGCGACGCGGCGGCGACTACGTCCTCGAAGAAGTCGTCCTGCGAGGACGCGGCGCACCCGATTCGGTGCGCGTTGCTCAAGCGGGGCGCGCACGGGCAGGAGACGGTGAAGGACAAGGCCGGGGCGTACGTCGTGCGCGAGTGGCAGATCGGCAAGGTCGGCTCGATCAGCGGCTCGACCGTCACGGTCACGGACCGCTCCGGCGCCACGTGGACGTGGACCGTGCAGTCCTCGACCAAGTACCGGGTGGGCGGAGCGACGGGCTCGCTCGGCGCGATCCATGTGGGGGACACGATTCTGATCCGCGGGCTGCAGAGCGGGAGTGCCGACGAGGCGACCGCGGTCGTCGATCCGAATCAGAGCAGGCTTCAGCGCAAGCTCGGCTGAAGCGGGACCGCGTCGCGAAGAGGGGCCACATCACGAAGCGCCGCATCGCGAAGCTGCCCAGGGTCACAGAGCCCTGCGATCGTGTCCAAGGACAGGTCCAGGGCCGTGGCCAGGGCGGCGACCGTGAAGAAGGCGGGCGTCGGCACGCGGCCTGACTCGATCTTGCGCAGCGTCTCGACGGGGACGCCCGCGCGGGCCGCGACCTCCGTCATGCTGCGCTCCCCGCGTGCGCGGCGCAGAAAACCGCCGAGCCGCTCGCCGCGGGCTCGCTCCTCCGGGGTCAGGGGCGGGCGTACCATGCGTCCATCCTAGTGGCGGTATAGTTATCCCGCACGTGTTTCTCGCACGAGACGAAAGCAGGACGGCATGGTCGAGCTCAAGACGCGCGGTGAGATCGAGGCGATGCGCGAAGCCGGGCGCATCGTCGCGCAGGCGCTCGCCGCGGTGCGCGAGAACGCGGCGGTCGGGGTGACGCTGCTGGAGCTCGACGAGCTCGCGCACTCGGTCATCCGCGACGCGGGTGCCACCTCGCCGTTCCTCAACTACCGGCCGCATTTCGCGATGACCCCGTTCCCGGCCGTCATCTGCGCGTCCGTCAACGACGCGGCGCTGCACGGGATTCCGGACGGCTACCGGCTCGCGGACGGCGACCTGCTGAGCGTGGACTGCGGCGCGACGCTCGACGGCTGGACCGGGGACGCCGCGATCTCCTTCAATGTGGGGCGGAATCGGCCCGCGGACACGCAGCTGATCGCCGCCACCTCCGCCGCTCTCGACGCGGGCATCGCCGCCGCCCGGCCCGGCGGCAGGCTCGGCGACATCTCCGCGGCCATCGCGGGCGTGGGACGCACGGCCCGGCTGGGGATCTGCGGCGACTTCGGCGGGCACGGGGTGGGCCGCACCATGCACGAGGACCCGCACGTGGCCAATGAGGGCCGCGCGGGACGCGGTCTGCGGCTGCGGGCCGGGCTCGTGCTGGCGATCGAGCCGTGGTTCCTGGCCGGGGGTAAGGACGATTACGTGATCGATGACGACGGCTGGACCATCCGCAGCGCCGATGGGAGCCGTGCCGCGCACGTCGAGCACACGGTCGCGATCACGGACGACGGGCCCTGGATCTTGACGCAGGTTTGAGTGACGCGGGTTTGATCGCGGCAGGCCTGAGTGACGTAGGTACCGCGGGTGACGCGGGTCCGGCGGCGTGCAGCGCCGCCAGTTCGGCCGCGGCGGTGTCGAGCACCATCTTCAGCGCGGCAGGGTACGCGCTGTCGTTCATCCGCTTGGCCAGCAGCGTGGCCGTCGCCGACAGGTTCGGGTGCGTGCGCTCCGGCAGGTGCGCGTACGTGGCCCGCCACATCCGCTGGTCCGATTCCAGCGCGGGCTCGGGCAGCACGAGCGCCGCCGCGTCGAGGGCCGCGAAGGCCAGGCACTGGTCGATGAACACGTGGTAGATCCGCACGGCCACCCCGTCCGGGAAACCGGCGCCGCGCAAGGCCGCGAGGATCTCCTCGTCAGCCGCCAGTTCGTTCGTCCGGCCGCTCACCCTGCTCGCTGTGAGCACCGCGGCCTGCGGATGCTCGAGGTACACCCGGTGAATCCCCAGGCCGAGTCGGTTCAGATCCGCGCGCCAGTCGCCCGTCGTGCGGAACTCCGCGAGCACCAGCCGCATCAGCTCGTCGCCGAGCGCCAGCGTCAACTCGTCCATGCCGCGGAAGTAGCGGTACACGGTGCTCGGGTCGGCGCCGAGCGCCAGGCCGAGGCGCCGCGCGCTCAGCCCGGCCGCGCCGTGCTCGCGCACCATGCGCAGCGCCGTCTCCACGATCAACCGCTCGGACAGCACGACGCCCCGCTTGGTCGGCCGCCGCCTGCGCCGATCCGCCTCCGCGACCACTGTCTTCGGCATCCCGCGGCACCTCCTCGTCTCCGTGTACCCACGCTACGCCCTTATGCCAACACCATTGACGTTCGGACGCGCCCCGGGTTTGGATCAGGGGGACGGAAAAATACGCGAAGGGATTGATCGGGATGCGAATTCTGCTGGTGGGCGCGGGTGGCGTGGGCGGTGCGGCCGTCCGGATCGCGGCCCGGCGCGACTTCTTCGAGCACATCGTCGTAGCTGACTACGACCTGGCCCGCGCGGACGCCGCCGTGGCCGCAGTGCTCGGGGTGGGCGCTCCCGGACGCTTCAGCGCCGCGCAGGTCGACGCCTCGGACGAGGCCGCCGTGCTCACCCTGCTTCGCGAGCAGCGCTGCGACGTGCTGTTCAACGCGACCGATCCGCGGTTCGTGATGCCGCTGTTCTTCGCCGCGTTCACCGCCGGCGCGCATTACCTCGACATGGCGATGTCGCTCTCCGCCCCGCACCCCTCCGCGCCCTACGCCGAGTGCGGCGTGAAGCTCGGCGACGAGCAGTTCGCGCTCGCCTCCGACTGGGAGCAGGCGGGCCGGCTGGCGTTGGTCGGCATGGGTGCCGAGCCCGGCCTGTCCGACGTGTTCGCGCGTTACGCCGCCGACGAACTCTTCGACGAGATCGAGGAGATCGGCATCCGCGACGGCGCGAACCTCACCGTCGAGGGCTACGACTTCGCACCCTCCTTCAGCATCTGGACCACGATCGAGGAGTGTCTGAACCCGCCGGTCGTCTTCGAGGAGGGCCGCGGCTGGTTCACCACGGAGCCGTTCAGCGAGCCCGAGGTCTTCGAATTCCCCGAGGGCATCGGCGCGGTCGAGTGCGTGAACGTGGAGCACGAGGAGGTGCTGCTGGTGCCGCGCTGGGTCCAGGCGAAGCGGGTCACCTTCAAGTACGGGCTCGGCGACGACTTCATCGGCAAGCTCAAGACCCTGCACGCGCTCGGCCTCGACCGCACCGAGCCGCTGACCGTCCGCAACGCCGACGGGGGTACCGCCCGAGTCTCCCCGCGCGACGTGGTGGCCGCCGCGCTGCCCGACCCGGCCGCGCTCGGCGAGCTGATGCACGGCAAGACCTGCGCGGGCACCTGGGTGACCGGCACGAAGGACGGCGCGCGGCGCGAGGTCTACCTGTACCACGTCGTGGACAACCAGTGGTCGATGCACGAGTACGGCTCGCAGGCGGTGGTCTGGCAGACGGCGATCAACCCGGTCATCGCTCTCGAACTGGTGGCGGGCGGCGTGTGGAAGGGCGCGGGCGTGCTCGGCCCCGAGGCCTTCGAGCCGAAGCCCTTCCTCGACCTGCTCGTCGAGTACGGCTCGCCGTGGGGGATCCGGGAGAGCTGACTCAGCCCTCTGCCGCGCCCGGCTTCGCCACCCAGCCCGCGACCAGCACCAGACCGCTGTCCCGGTGCACGGCGGCGAAGCCGTGCGGCCGCGTATAAGAGATCGTGGTCAGCCGCGCTTCGCGATCCATCCGGCGGAACGCGGAGGCCCGGGTCATCGCGAGCGCGGTCACGGCCGCCGCCTTGAATCCCTCCGCGGAGAACTCGGCGACGACGTCCTGCCGGGCCTGGTCCAGGTACAGCGGCGTCTCGCTGATGCCCGGGAGGCGGTCGCCGTCCGAGGCGACGTGTTCGAACCCGAATACGTCGGCTACGGCGAGCAGGTCGTGCTCGGCGGAGAGCGAGAACTCGACGCACTCCAGGCGCGCCTCCGGGCTCCCGGTCGAGTTCCGCGTCGTCGTGACGGTGACTCCCGGCGCGGTCACGTCCGGAGCCCAGTCCGCGCATGCGGTGCCGGTCTCGCGGATCGTCTCCAGCGCCGCGAGCCCGTCGCCGAGCACTGATGGCGCGGTACGCCCGTCCTCGCCGAGCAGCAGGTAGACGTCGATGCCGTCGATGCCCTCCAGAGCGGTGACGGTGAGCGGGCCGCCCGGGGTGCGCGCGAGCCACGTGTCGTTCGGCGACGTGTCGCGGCTGAGCAGCGGCAGCTTCGTGCCCGCCCACGCCCCGACGCCGCTCGCCGAGGACGGCTTCAGCCGCTCCCGCCATCGCGTGTCCACGGTGAGCGCGCTGGCCAGGAGCAGCAGGACCGAAGGGGAGAGGTTGCACGGCATCCGCTTGATGCGCTCGGCGGTGTGCGTGCGCACCCAATCGTCGAGTGTGGCCTGATCCCTGCGACCATCGCCGCTGAGCACGCCGCGCGTGGCAGGGGGCAGGAGGTCGAGCCAGTCCTCGTGGATGGTCAGGTCGGCGTGTCGCCACAGTCCCATCGCGAGCGAGAGCCCCGCACTCCGATCGAAGAGATCGACGACCCCGCGGACCGCGTCTTCCACCTGCTCCGTATCGAGCCCGAAGGCCGCGCCGAGTTCCGCCCGCCCCCGCTCGTCGGCACCGGCGGCCAGCAACCCGAGCAGCGGCCACACGCCCACGCCCGCGAACGCGGTGTCGGCACTGTCGGCACCGTCTCCGAGCGCCGCCGCCCAGCGCGCCGTCAGCCCGTTCGCCGCCAGGACGGCCTCGCGGGTCAGCCCGCCACCCGTGGAGAGCGTGCTCATTCCGACTCCCGTTGCGTCCTCGTCGGGCCCCCGCCGTGCTGCCACGCTACGCCACGAGCTGCTAATTTGCCGTGCGTGCCACGCGAAAGAGAACCCGTGCTTCCCAGCATCGCCGCGCGCCTCTGGGGCCGCCTGCACCGCTTCCAGTGGCGGCTCGTCTGGCTGCGGCAGAGCAAATTCGTGCTGGGGACGACCGGCCTGGTGCGCGACGCGGACGGGCGGGTGCTGCTGGTGCGGCACCGGTTCTGGCCGCAGGGGCGGCAGGTCGGGCTGCCCGGCGGCTGGGCGATCGCGGGGGAGCGGCTCGAGGACGCCGTCGCCCGCGAGGTGCGCGAGGAGACCGGCCTGCGGATCAAGGTCGCGCACGTCGTGCAGGTCCGCAGCGGCTTCCAGCTGCGCGCCGAGGTCGCCTACGCGGCGGAGCTCGTCGGCGGGGACTGGCAGCTGGAACGGCGGGAGGTCCTGTCGGCCGGCTTCGTGCCCCTCGACGAACTCCCCGCCGACCTGATGCCCGACCACCGCCGCCTCATCGAGGAGAACGCCTCCTGGTTCCGGGCGCCTCGATCCGCGGACTAGGGACTGGACGAGGACACCGACCCGCTGTTCTCCTGCTCGGCCTCCACCTGCTGGTTCCACTCGCGCTTCGAGGCCTGCCAGCCGTCCTCGTTGTGCCCGAGCCGCCAGTAGCCTGAGATCGACAGGCGGTCCATCGGCAGCGCCTTCTCCACCCGCAGCAGCTTTCGCAGTTCCTTGACGAAACCGGCTTCTCCGTGCACGAACACGTGCGGCACGCCCTCGGGGAATTCGAGCCCTGTGACGGCTGCGGCCAGCGGCGCGCCGACCGGCCGCCCCTCGCGGTGGATCCAGCGCACGACGGCCCCCTCGGGTGCGCCGATCTTCTGCTCCTCGTCGGCGTTCTCGACCTCGATGAACACGTGCGCCTTCGCGTCCGCGGGCAGGGCCTCGAGGGCCGCCGCGATCGCGGGCAGCGCGCTCTCGTCGCCCGCCAGCAGGTGCCAGTCGGCCTCGGGGTCCGGGGCGTAGCCGCCGCCGGGGCCGGAGAAGTAGAGCACGTCGCCCGGCGTCGCGTTCGCCGCCCACGGACCGGCCAGGCCCTCGTCGCCGTGCAGCACGAAGTCGAGGTCCAGCTCGCGCGACTCGGCGTTCCAGCGGCGCACGGTGTACGTCCGCGTGGTCGGCCACTGCTCGCGCGGGAACTCCTCGCGGATGCGGCGCACGTCCCACGGCTCGGGGTAGGTCGCGCCCGGCGCCGGAAACAGCAGCTTGACATAGTGGTCGGTCTGCCCGCGCGTGGCGAACTGCGCGAGCCCGTCCCCGCCGAGGACGACGCGCGTCATGTGCGGGCTGAGCTGCTCGCTGCGCAGCACGACGCCCCGATGGGCCACGCCGCCGCGCTCGCGGCCGAGAGGAGGACCGGAAGGTGTGATCGACATATCGGCTAGGGTACACCACACAGATAGTCAACGATATGTCGCTAGCATGGCGGAAGGGTTCAGCTCATCCTTCGGCCGGCGAAGGCGGGGAATCGCGCCCTCAATACCCGATTTTTCCCACTATCGATGAGAACCTGGCGTCACGAAAGCAGCGGGTGAGGAGACCAGCATGTTCGTGAGCCGATACGCCCGGGTGACGTCTGCCAGAACGGTGACAGCGGCGACGGAGGCGACAGCGGCGACAGTCGCGACGCTCGCGCTCGCGGCCACGCTGAGCGGCTGTCAGTCCGGGAGCACGAGCGCGGCCGCCGACGCGAGGCAGCAGCACTCCGCGTCCCCCGCCGCGGCAGCCACGTCGAAGCCCGCCGCCACCCCCACGGTCGTCGCGTCTCCGACCCGCCCCTGCGCCACCTCAGACCTCTCCATCGCCCCCGCGCAGCGCCACGTCACCGAGGGCGTCCAGGTCGAGCGCTTCACGCTCACCACTGCCACCCCCACCGGCTGCACGCTCTCCGGTCCAATGCACCTCGTTCCCAAGGGCCCGCTGTCCACGCAGGTCCCCGGCGCGACCGTGGACCTCGCCCTGTCTCAGCAGGACTTCCCGGGCGACCTCGACATCACGCCGCCGCAGACGACGACCATCCCGCTCACGCCCGCCAAGCCCGCGTCCTTCTACCTCGCCTGGTTCTCGGCCTCGCCCGTCGTCTGCGTGCAGAGCAACGGCCTGCGCTTCAACGCACCCGACGACACCGCGTTCACGGACATGCGTTCCATGAGCTATGCGATCGGTCCCATCTGCGACGGCGTCTTCTACGCATCAGCGGTCTTCTAACCGACCTCTAGCCCTTCAGCACCGCGATCGTCAGCTGCTGCGTCGTAGGACCGCTGCCGCTGAGCGCGCTCGCGTACGACGGCGGGGCACTCGGGCCGGCCCACATCAGCGAGCCGTTCGGGAGCACCGCGATGTCGCCCGCGATGTGCTCCGGGACGACCAGATCCGGCGTCACGAAGCCGCCGCGGCTGTTGATGATCCGCATGTGTGTGCCGGTGAACTTGCCGGTGCAGGTGCCCGCATTGCAGCTCGCGTTCGCCACGCTCTCCCAGGACACCAGGTAGTCCGAGGAACCGTAGGGCGCGATGCGCGGGTTGAGGTGGTCCGTGGACGCGGCGTCGGTCAGGTAGATCGGCGACGAGCGGTTCGGCTCGGTCGCGCTGCTGTTCAGGAAGTCCACGGCCACCTGGTGCGTGTTCCACACAGACGTCACCGTCCAGCCGCGCCCGGACGAGTCGGCCGGGTTCTTGGCCTGAGACGCCTCGCCGCGCGAAGAGAACAGCGTCGCGAACTGGCCGCTCGGCGACTGCACGAGCCCGCCGACGATGCCGCCGCAGTAGCCTGCCCAGCACTGGGCGCGCTGGATCACCGGCGCGTCGTCCGGGGCGCCGATACCGGTGGCGACGAAGAGCCCTGATCGCCAGTCGTCGTAGCACTCGGCCGCGAAGGGCTTGTTCGCGAGAGGCCAGAGCGCGATGCCCTCGTTGTGGCTGCATCCCCAGGACCAGCCGCCGGAGACCAGGCTGCCGTTGGCGTTGACGTAGATGAGCGTGTCGCCGAAGTGGCCGCTGGCCTCGCCGCCCGCGCCGTGGATGACGAAGTACGCGCCGAAGCGGGTGCCGTCCCAACGCAGCGCCCCGTCCAGCACCGGAGCAGTGTCCTGAGTCGAGGTGCCGGTCAGCTTCGTGGACCACAGCAGCTGCCCGCTCGCCGAGTAGCGCACGAGGTACGCGGCGGTCTCGTTCCACATGTTGCTCTGAGTGTCGGCCTTCCGCGTCAGCAGCGCGAATCCGTTGTCCAGCGCGACCAGCCCGCCGACCTCCTGCGCGCCGCCGACCAGGATGTCAGACCCCGTGCGCTTCCCCGACTCGCTCAGCGGCGTCACGTGGATCGAACCAGAGGCCTGCCACGCCACGTACACGTCGCCGTTCGGGGCGGCCTCCGTGTCGATGCGCGTCCACTGCGGCAGTTCGTTGTATCCCGACTGCAAGTACGCGGTGGAAGCGGACAGCGAGAGCCCCGTGCTCGACAGGTCGGCCGAGAGCGAGCCAGAGGACGAACTCGCAGTGGAGGCCGTGGCCGAAGCCTTGGCGGTCGCAGAGTTCGAGGACTTGGCCGAGGATGAAGACGAGGCCGACGCGGACGTGCTCGTTGCCCCGGCGGACTTCGTGCTCGACAGGTTCATGATCGGATGCGAGACGACGACCGAGACCGGGGCGGCCCGATGCGGCGAGGCCAGCGCCACGGTCGCACCGACCAGCGTCCCGCACACCGCCAGGACCCCCACGATCCAGGGCAGCCGACGACGGCGGCGCCGCGTGGAGCGCGGCCCCCCTTCCTTGTGCGCACCAGACATCGCGGATTCCTTCCCGGCAGCAAGCAGGACTCGTACTCGCGAGGTCTGTCTGCCGGGCGGGCGCGGAGGTTGCCTAAAGACTCGGCAAAACCGTGGCGGCTACGCCGCGCCCGCCGTCTCCCGTGCCCGTCGCACGGTTCGGAAGGCCTTGACGGGCGTGCCGAACAACACCATGTAGCGATCCCGGAAAGTCGAGACCGCGCGCAGGTCGCGGCCGATCGCGGCGTACTCGTGGAACGCGACGCGCAGCGGGTTGAAGGTGTCGATGTTCGTCGTCAGACCGTAGACGACGCGCTCGGTCTCCGGCGTGAAGGTCTTGAACAGCCGGTCCCACACGATGAAGACGCCCGCGTAGTTGCGGTCCAGGTACTGGCGGTTCGAGCCGTGGTGCACACGGTGGTGGCTCGGCGTGTTCATCACGGCCTCGATCGGCCTCCACAGCTTGTCGATCCGCTCCGTGTGAATCCAGAACTGGTAGAGCAGGTTCACGCTCTGCGCCGTGAAGATCGCGGCGGGGGAGAAGCCGAGGAGCACCAGCGGCAGGCCGAAGGGCAGGTTCCCGATTCCGGTCCACGGCTGACGTAGCGCTGTGGACAGGTTGAACCGCTGGCTGGAGTGGTGGTTGATGTGCGAGGCCCACAGAATCCTGACCCGGTGGTCCGCGCGGTGCTCCCAGTAGTAGAGGAAGTCCCAGCCCACGAACACCCCGATCGCCGCGGCCCACGACGTGCCGATGTGCAGCGGCGTCAGATGCTGCGTCCCCTCGTACGCGGCGAGGAAGAGCAGCGACCAGCCGAGGTTCAGCGCGACGTAGCCGAGCCCCATGGACAGGCTCGTTGCCGTGTCGCGCACCGTGTACCCCTGCTCCTCCTCGTCCGGAATGAACCGGTACGAGACGAGCTCGACGAGGATCAGCAGGATGTAGGCCGGAATCGCGTAGGTAGTCAGCTCCACCCGAGGGAGGCTAGGACCGGAGCACGGCCCTTGGCAAGAGCTGGTCCAAACAGTTGACCAGTGAGTTGACCGGCCGCCGCGTGGACCGGCATGCTCTGCGTGTGGACAGCGCCTCTCCGGGCTCCGCGCGGCTGCGCCGGGAACCGGTCTCCGACCAGCTCTTCGCCCGCCTGCGCGACCAGATCCTGACCGGCCGGATCGCCCCGGGCGAGCCGCTGCCCTCGGAGCGCGACCTCGCGGTGGACTACGGCGTCAACCGGCACGCCGTGCGCGAGGCGGTCAAGCGCCTGCAGCAGTGCCGACTCATCGAGGTCTTCCACGGCGGCCGCACGCGCGCCCTGGACTGGCGGCGTACGGCGGGCCTGGACCTGGTGGTGGACGTGCCGGGGACGCTGGACTCGGTGAGCGTGCCAGGGGTCGTACACGACGCGCTGGAGATGCGCGCGTGTATCGGCGCGGACGCGGCCCGGCTGTGCGCGCTGCGCGCCTCGGGGGATCAGCGGTCCGCCGTCGT
>Ga0307508_10006890_pt1 | contig 10621 bp, 10 predicted proteins | sample 9_EM_MG_FD_203089 | JGI IMG/M metagenome (GOLD analysis project Ga0307508, IMG submission 203089) | Populus trichocarpa ectomycorrhiza microbial communities from riparian zone in the Pacific Northwest, United States - 9_EM | ecosystem: Host-associated > Plants > Roots > Unclassified | place...
CCCGGCCCGGCCGTACAAGACAACCCCCCCCCCCCCCGGTTTGGTGGTGTCTCTGAACCCCGGTGTCTTCTGCCCACGGGGCGCAGAGTGAATGGCTCGGACGACTCCAGTCAAGCACGGCCATGACCCATCGCAGCTTGTTTGCCGGACAGCAGTGCTTCCGGGCCTGCAGAATCGCAACATCCACTCCGACGGCCACTTGCGAGTGACCGCGCTGTGATGCCGGGATCGAACGCCGACTGCATCGCGTATGGCGGCAAGTCGAGCGGAGAGCAGTGGAGACGCAGCAAGCGCGCATCACCCAATCGATGCGCGCGGCACTAGGTAGAGCTAGAGCTGGAGAAATAGCAATTCATCGCCATCCGGAGCGGAATCTAGCGTGATGGCCGTCTCTAGCTCCTGCTTACCTAGTCGGACGTTGTTACTAACTGGTTGGTGCCTAGCGCGCCGATTCAGCCCTACGCGGGGAATGCGATTCGTGCTCTCGATTCCGTGGTTGTGGCGAGCGATGGGGCCTCCACCGCTGGTTGGCAGATAGCTGGTGCGGCCCGGACAACAGACACGCAGATACATAATAGCTGTCGTCTGGTCCGCGATCGCAGCAGGTCGCGCTCCGTTGCCCCGCTTCGCACACGAGGTGACGGCTATCGTCGGGAAGCCTCAAAGAAACTAGCCTAGGCACGTAAGGCAACCCTGTGTCCCCATCGCAGCCCCCACCATCACACCTCATTGCACCATATCACGGGGCTGCCTCTCCGCATCGGATCATCGACGAATTTCTTTTTCTCCGTCGTCTCCAAGCAGACTTTTCCCCCTCCGCCTCTTCGCAGAAGATCGATTCCCCCATCGCTCCACGATGGCACCTCCGAACACCCCCGCAGCGTACGACAGCATCATCGAGCACATCGGCGGAACCCCCCTCGTCCGGCTGAACCGCGTCCCACAGTCGCTCGGGATCAAGGCCAAGGTCTATGGAAAACTCGAATTCTTCAATGCTGGTGGTTCCGTCAAGGACCGCATCGCGCGGCGCATGATCGAGGAAGCGGAGCGCGAGGGCAGGATCAAGCCGGGAGACACGCTGATCGAGCCCACCAGCGGCAATACGTAGGGCGCCATCACTCCCCCCAACTACCAGCGTCCACCCCCCGCCGCGTCCTGATGCTGACACGAGGCCACACAGTGGAATCGGCCTCGCACTCATCGCCGCGGTGAAGGGCTACCGGTGCATCATCACGCTGCCCGAGAAGATGTCGGCAGAGAAGGTGTCGGTGCTGCGGGCGCTCGGCGCCGAGATCGTGCGGACGCCGACCGACGCCGCCTCGGACTCTCCGGAATCGCACATCGGCGTCGCGAAGCGGCTGCAGCAGGAGATCCCGAACTCGCACATCCTCGACCAGTACAGCAACGCGAACAATCCGCTCGCCCACGAGCTGGGCACTGCCGAGGAGATCTGGGCGCAAGTCGACGGCCGGATCGATGCCGTCGTCGCCGGTGCCGGAACCGGTGGGACCGTCACCGGTATCGCGCGTGGGCTCAGGAGATACAATCCAGACGTCAGGGTCATCGCCGCCGATCCGGTTGGCTCCAGCCTCGCCCTACCCGTGGCGTTGAACGACTCCCGCGAGGGCTACAAGGTCGAGGGCATCGGCTACGACTTCGTCCCGGATGTCCTGGACCAGAGGGTCGTCGACACCTGGGTCAAGACCGACGACAAGGCTTCCTTCATTTATGCTCGCCGGCTGATCAAGGAGGAAGGTCTTCTCTGCGGTGGGTCGTCCGGCGCCGCCTTCGCCGCGATGGTCGAAGTGTTGCTGAAGTCCCACCCCGACCTGAACCACCCGGACAAGACTGTCGTCGTCGTCTTCCCCGACTCGGTCCGCAACTACCTCACCAAGTTCGTCGACGACACCTGGATGGAGAACAACGACTTCGTGGCCTCGAGCGTCCTCAACGAGGAGGCCAAGATCCGCGACCTGAACCTCAAGCCCGTCGTCGGCGTTACGACCACCAGCACCGCCGAGCAAGCCATGGAGATCATGCGCGAGAAGTCGTTCGACCAGCTCCCCGTCTTCTCGGACAGCAACTCCAAGCGGCTCGTCGGCCTGGTGACGCTCGGCAACCTCCTGTCGCACATCTCGCGCGGCTGGGCCACCCCGGACACTCCCGTCCGCGACATCATGTTCAACTTCACGAAACTGAAGGAGATCGTCACCGACAGTACCGAGATCGGCTCCATCAAGTCCGACCAAGACCACGCGCAGCGCAAGAGGAAGTTCGAGGAGGTCACGCTGGACACGCCCCTCAGCGCCCTCGGCCGCTTCTTCGAGCACAACTCGGCGGCGGTGGTCACCGAGCGCGCCGCCGACGGGAAGGGATTAAAGGTGCTCCACATCGTCACCAAGGTTGACCTCCTCGGATATCTCGTCAAGGTGAAGAAGGAGAAGGCGGCGGCGGCGCAGCTCTGACGATTTGTTCCTTTCCATCGCGACAAACTCTCTCCATTTTTTTTTTCTTTCTCTTTACGTATTTGATTGATTTTTATTGTATACCTTTTCCCCCACCCGCTTGTTGAAGTCGCGGGGAGGGCAAAAACCGCCATCTACATTGCTCCGTATTCGATCTATTTCCCCATGCGCATGAAGGTGATTGTTTTTTCCTTTGGCTTTTTGCTTCGGCGCTCTCGGCTGGTGGGGATGATGTACGATGGGGAAACGAGTACGGATGGGCCCATAGCAATTAGAAGATTCAACATCGCTTCGAATGTCCGTTCTGTCGAGTGATGCGGGCGCGAGGAGCCAGCGTCGCATGTTGTGGCTTTCGCCGCCAGACTGCCCAGCAGGTGCAGTCGGGACGGGCAGACGGGCCGAGAAGCCACCTGCCCGCCGTGCCAGTTCGCACCGTGGCCGCCCATGCGGTCCACTCTGCCTCCGCCCATTCCTCCGAGAACCGTCCAGTCGTTGTCCGCCTTCGTCCACCGACGGCTCTCCCAGTCGCTCGCCTCGACACTGCATACGGGTGCGGACGTTGGGTACTCGAGGCGGCACAGGCAGTCGCGCTTGTGACGCTGCGGGCGTATTGCCATAGCTTACATACGTGCATAGGTTGGCTAGGTAGTTTAGCGCGACGCCTTCGGACTAGATATGATCTGTCAGAGCATAGCTTTAAGCGCATAGCAAGTTGGACGACTGCAGACGAAGATATCTGCTCTTGTGCGCAAACGTTACCCCGACTAGTGGGGTGGTCAACACTCAAACGTGAGGATCTGTTTGTAAACTCCTCTAGACGTGGACTGTCCAGGATTTCGTATTTGTCCTCAACAACCCACACCTGCCCTGGTATAAAAAGGACTGGGTGAATTTCAGTTTATCTGCTCTCAACGTGGCGGTGCCCTTGAATAAGTAGGACAAGTTGCTGTGAGGGTATAGGGTTCCAAACCCCAGACTCAGAGCATCGCAGTTTTCTGGCTTCTCGGGCCCTTCAGAGAGTGTAAATTCCCTCAGTCCTTGCTCTCCGAGCCAGGCTTGCCATGGTCAAAATTGGTCGCCTGCGTGTAATGAATAAACAACAACAACAACAACAAACGGAAAAGCTGCGGACGTATGCCGCCGTCTGGTCGCGGCGGGGAAGGACGGCAGAATGCCAACAGGTTCGACCCCCCCCCCCCCCCCCCCACGCCTTTGTCGGCCAGCTGCTATACACATGCGCCCAGCCTGTTCACACCCACCCGATCTGTGTAGCCCCCCGATCTGGGAACTCTGGGGGGGGGGGGGAGGGGAGGGCCAAGCCGCACGCAGATGCGCGCAGAGCGGCATCGTGGCATCTCGGCATCTCGGCAGGCGTACGTACTCTTCTCTGCCCTGGCAGCGTGCCGATTCCGGTATGCCGAGAGCTCCTTGCCCTGGTTCACGACAAGGTTGGCTGAGGGCGATCCGCGGTGTCTTGGCGCTCCAACTGCGCTGTCGAGTCAATGTCGCCTCCGACCCGTGCAGTTACATATGATATGTAGTGCGATGGCGCCGCTGCCACGTTACGTTCGAGCACAGTTAGAGAGTACTCTACATATCTATGAATACTTTTCTCCCAGCCGGGGCGGCTTACGCGGCGTCATGCTACTCGCACAGACTGTACTAGTACATACTGAAAGGACCAATGCCAGCCCTGATGAATAGAGCAGAGTAGTTAGAGTATAACGACAAGAAAGGAAGGTGGAGTCAAGAGAGAATGTGTGGGTGTTGTCGCGACCCTATGATTGGCGGATTCTGTCCGGCGAGGATGTATCTATATATGTACTGGATAGATATGTACTCAACAAACCCCGCCCAACAAACTCTTGGGTGACAAATCACCCACAGAACTTAATTCCTCCCACAATATCTACATAAGTAAGTACCCATCTGCAGACACCGCCCTTGGCCGGCCGCATTGCATGCACAGTAGAGATATGTCGACGGATTGAGGCAAGCCATCCTCACCACCGTCATCGTGGCGTTTCGATGCCGGCAGGCCGATGCAAACATATATGTATACATGGTACCACGGACAGGTCAGGAGACAAATACATAAGAATACCTTTTTTTATATCATCAACGACTCAAAGGACCATCATCCTTGCAGAGGAATCTGTCCATCTACTCTATCAGGTACATAAGTAGTTGGCCGGAGTACAGAGCCGCTACTACTTAACTATAGACGTACGGACGGCTTGCGCTGCGGCGTCGATAGATATGTTACATAGTTGTTTGAAGCAATCCGAGTGCGTAATCTGATCTCTCGCATTCGGCGGCGTGCGTAATCTCATCTCTTGCGTTCGGCGGCGTGCGTAATCTTATCTCTCGCGTCCGACACGCTTGCTACATAGGTATGTAGTTGCCGACATCGCGGGAAGGCGGAGAGGGACACTGCAGTTGCACAGCCATGGGATTACTTCCCTATTTTCAGCGCAGATATGTATCGTGTACGCAGACATTCACGCTCCCCCGAACACGGAATAGATATGTATGTGGACGGCGGGACGGCTGGGGACCCATGGTCTGGTGTGTCTCCCCTTCACTGCACGGTTCTCCATCACCGCTTGTGTTATGACGGAATTAATATGGAGAGCGGGCATAGATCTGATGGGTCCACAGCGGACACAGAATCAATTGGTGTCGTCGGCAGTCCATACGTAGAGTAGTTAAGTAATTACTTAAATAGGTGCCTATGTTACGCTACAGCGACTCCGACAGTAAAGGAGCACAGAAGGAAATACGCTGTCGCCGCGGGAGTAATTATATACATAAGGGCAGTGAGTAGCTCCAGGGTCACTGCCGTGGTTGGATGCGTGGGATGTGGGTGCAGTATAGTTACCCAACCCATTCTGCGTCACTCAGTTTTTTTTATATAGAATAAACACCATATAATAAGGCGATTTAGGTGTTGGAATCGGTCTCTACGACGTCGATATACCGATTCTAAGAGTTTCAGCTGAATTCCGACTCTTTTACCTCGTCTGCAGATGACGTTCTGGATTCCGGCTACTTTTCTCAGTCAGAGCCCGGCATAACTAGAATGCAATACCCACCGACTCAAAATGTGTGCTCGCCGACACTCATATTCCCATGTGGTGCAGATATCTATCTCCGGGGTGTGTTTGCTCGTGTGAGGTGTTTGCTTGCGCGAGTTGTAGTTGCTTGGGTTCCTGTATATAACGAGGGCCATTGTCCGCCGTAGATCGGTACGCAACAACTTTGTTTACGCCGTCGCTGTGTCCTTGTCCTTGCCCTTGCTCTTGAATCCTGGGGGATGCACTCTCAGGCTCGCTGTCGTCTGGACAGGTTGCACGCGATCAATGAATAGGTAAGAAAGTGGACATTTACTTACTTACTTCTTACTCCTTTGCTGTCACTATCGCTGCAACTACTAAATTACTCTATGTTTACTGCGGCGACATGATAGTATGTACTTACCGTCTTTTTTTATTTACATACTGGCGGCGATGGAGAACCGTGTGGTGAAACTTGCACACTGTCGATGGTATGTATTCATGGTAACTATGTACATTATTAGAAAGGATCCGCTTTCGGCAGCGTCTCGTCCAACTGCATCCGAGTGGGGCGCGCTCGGCATCCCGGGAAACCGTGCGACCTGCCTCAGTGGGCAAGGCAGGGCAAGGCAAGGTCAACGAGACGGACTGGGCTGAGTCGCCGCGTAACGTCCTGGGCGCAGCGCTGTGGACGGGGGCATATACAAACATAGATAGGTATGTACGTACTTAGGTGAAGCATTTGTCGAACCAACAGATGCTGCGAACCGTGCCTGGGCGGGAATCTCCGAGACGCAGGTGAACGGTGGGTTTTTTTTTCTTCTTTTTTTTTCTTTTTTTTTCTTTTTTTTTCTGTGTGCAAAGTGCAGCCGAAATCCGGTTAGGCCCTGTGATGTCAGCGCGGGGCTGATGTGGGGGTGAGGAGGTTGGGGTTGGCGGCTGTGTACATATGTAAGACGCGGAACGCACAAGCGGGCGATAATTGCTCTCTCTCTCTCGACATGTTGCCATCGTCGCCGTCGTCGTCGTCATGGGGAGCGGGTCGAGTTGCTGGAGGAGAAGCAGTCGTGGTGATCCCATCCCGCTTGGTGTGCGCGCCAGGTGACCTCGGCGCCGTCGACGGCGACATGTCGACGGTTGCAGATTGAACGGCGCACACGAGAGATGCGGTTGGACAGAGGCGCAGTGTTTCCGCTGCAGGCTGGCTCCATGTTCCGCTCAAATGCACTCGTGGAGGCGTCCAGTCTGGATGGTGTGGTGTACGTCATGCAGGTTCACCACCATCCCAACTCCCCCAACAAGCGTCGGTTTCACGCGCGCCTCGAACGGGGGGAAATCTCTGTGGGACCGACGTTGGGTCCAATCACACAACTCCCTCGAACGCTTCTCTTCTCTCGCTTGACCTATATAGGCCTGCGGCACGGAGACGGACTCAGCACTGCCCAGCGAAACGTCTCCCCCCCGTCCTCGTCGTCGTCGTCTCGTCCGGATAGAAAGCATTCAACATTCAGCATTCAACATTCAACCCCCCCCCCCCGGGAATCCTTCGCAAGCTCGCCGTCTCCCTTCCCCAACGTCGGCCCTCCGCGGTCTTGTGCCTACGTACCCTGCACCACCGCCTGCGACGATAGCTCTGCTGCTATCATCTATCCACAAGCAACGATGCTGGACACCCCCAACTCATCCGCCACCGCCACTGACACTGGCACCGGTCGCGTCCTCACGGGCAAGCAAGAACACTGTACGTTTCCCCTCCCGGCTCGAGCGATGCTGCCCCGCTTTCGTTCCCCCATTTCCCCATCGCCGTCTCGACGTGCGAGCTGGAGCTGACGACCCGTGTCTCCGTCCGAAGACCTCAAGCGAGAACTCATCTCGCGACAGTCGCAATTCGAGATCAGCGAGCTCAACTCTCCCACTGCCCTCCAGCGCTTCGGCGCCCCCTTCCGCAGTCCCCTCGGCGAGGTGGCCCCTGTCGACAGCGAGCTCCCCATCCTGCGGTACATCTTCGTCAACCATGTGCGGAACTTTCCGTTCCTCGACAAAGCGAAGGAGAGGGAGTTCTGGCAGGACCGGCTACAACTGGTGGGTGATCCTGTCCTTTGACCGACTGCAAGGCGTCATCCGCTGCTGCTGCTGCTACGTCGATCCGTGGCTAAAAATCGTCGCTCCGATCTAGTTCCTGGAGTCTTTCGCGCTGAAGCGTATCTCGTCGTCCGAGGACCGGCTGGAAGAAACGAAGCGACGGAAGCTGGCGCTCAAATCCCAGAAGATCGTCGAGCTGATGATGAACTCGGGCATCCCGACCGCCTCCGGGTACGAGGAGAGGGTCACCTTCGATGAGATCGAGGCTGCCGGCGGCCCGGACAGGAAAGCCCAGGAGAGTGCTCTGATGGCGAACGCGCCCGAAGGCCACTGGATCAACGGCTGGGACGTCAACGTGGCGTGCGTGCGCCAGACCAGCATCAAGAGGACCGTCAGGTATCACGTTCACGCGGAATTCATATTGCGCGTCGGTCGCCAGGGGCAGCCGGATCTCACGGTGGGGCGGAGGTACGGCGCTTTCCAGCGACTGCATCAAGAGGTACGAAGTGCACATGGGTTTCCCCGCGTCGCAGCGTCCCCCACACCCCGACTGACATCACTTGCCGTAGCTACGAAACGAACTTCCCGGAAAGGTGCTGCCGCCTGTTCCTCGCAAGATCAAGGCTTCCCAGGCCACTACATCTGGATATCTCTCGGCCATCACCGCCGACGATGCTTCCTCGATTTCGTCGTTCGACAGCGAAGGATCCACATCCACGTCCACCGGCGGCTCCACCAGGGCTCCGACTCCCCAACCGAGCCACAAGAAGTCGACTTCGCTGGGAAACGCTTTGGGCATCAGTAGCTTCAATTCCCGCAACCCTTCCAGATCGTCCCTTGTGGAGCAGCCGATCAAGCTCTGGCGCGAGAAGCAGCGCGTCAGCCTGAGAGCTTTCATCAGACAGCTCCTGGAGGATAAGCAGGTCGCCAGCAGCCAGGCAGTGGCGGCGTTCCTCACCAAGGATCCAATCACGCTCAATGAGGAGGAACAGTTGGATGTGGACCGGCGGCGAGCCATGGATGGGATCCGCCTCGAAGAACAGAGAAAATTCTACGAGGTGGCCCGTCAGAGGGCGCGCGAACTGGATGTCTACATGGAGAGCTTCAGAAAGGATATTGTCGAGAGCAGTATGTTCCTGCCGCGCACATTCCTTCAGGGTGGCCTCCGTAACTGACCGGCGACCCACTACTAGATGGCCTTACCAAGCTGTTCGGTGAGATCCGCAAGAAGGACAAGCTTGCGGATCTCGATATCCAGTACCGGAAATTCGCCGAGTGGCTGCGCATAGAGGTTGCGGCTACCATCTACCATATTTTCCTGGCCGAAGACAACTCCGCCGAGCTCTTCGCGCAAGGAAAGAGGATCCACTCGCTCATCCCGTACACGCTCCTCAAGAATGTCATCAGGATCGCGAACCCAGCCGCCGTCATGAGTGGTGTTCTCGATCTGTTCCTCGCCACTCCGTTCAAGAGTCGGTCGCTGATGCAGCGCGTGTTGTCCATGGCGATCGGCGACGGAATCAAGCACATTCAGAAGAGCGTGGACTCGTTGGTTGCGAAGATTGACGATCCTATCCTCTGCGGGAAGCTCAAGGCGTTTACCAGGGCCGACGAAGAGATCAAGGATGCCACCAGAAGACTCGCCGCGACCGAGGGAAGCGATCTGATTGTTGTGATTCTCCGGGACGAGGCCTTCGGAGCGGGGTTGCAACCGAAACAGATCGAGAGGGTTTTCAACGCCTACGTTGGATACACGTCCGCCTTGGACAACGTGGGTGCAAGGGAGTTTCTTTACGCGCCTGTGTTCTTCGCTAATCCATCGAGAACAGATTCACGACGAAATCAAGAATAATGCTCAATACTTTGCGTACCTGAAGCAACTCCTGAAGCTCTACACCAGACAGAGGGATAAGGAAATGATGCAAGCGATGATCGAGGAGGTTGGTTGCCTGCATTCCCTCTCCTGCCCTGCCGCCTGTGCTTACATTCTCCAGCCGGTCACGTTGCAACTGTTCCGCGATCTGTTCACCATCTTCTACGAGCCTCTCATTCGAGTGTACAAGTCGGCGAACGTGTACAACTCGGTAACGGACTTCGCCGTCTTCATCGATGATATGATCGTCGTGATCGAAAAGGCACAGTCGCAGGAGATGACCACGGATCCCAATCAAACGGTCCAGTCCTTCATCGATCTGTGCGCCAGGCACGAGGACAACTTCTACAAGTTCGTCCATGAGGTGCACATCCACGACGATGGCCTTTTCGACAAGCTGATGGGATGGTTGGAGGAGATACTGGTTTTCTTGAGGCATGGTCCCCAGAGTGGCGGTAAGCTTGACATGAACATGCTCTTCGAGCAGGGAGTCAAGGCCGGGACCATCGACGGTGCCAAGGCGAAGGCCGAGATCGACTCCCTGATCGACTGGCAGGCACGGCACAGAAAGTGGCATCAAGACAAAACCCGACAGAAAATGGCCAGCAGCGACACGACCAGTTCGAGGAGGATGAGTTGGACTGCTTCCGCTCCCGGAGGGGGGCTGAGCCCCAATGACTTTGGAATCGCAGATGTAGGTTTATTGACTTATCCTGGGCTCTTTATCTCTGTAAGCAGTCTCACTGATGATCAGTCCCAGGATGACTTGGCCTCTCTCGCTGAAGATGACGAATTTTCTGATTCGGAAACGGAGGAGGACGATAACACTGGCGATGTGATTGCAACCGAACGCAAGAGACGGACGCGCCATGCCGACCACCTCAAAGCCAGGTCAGGCGAGCCGCAGAAGCCTCTCGTTGAAGAGATTGTCAAGCTCGGACCGGACTTTTTGAATGCGCTTAGAAGGGTTTTGGCGGGTTAGGTGATTTCACAGGGATTTGGGTTTTTGTATTTTTTTCCCCCCCATTGGCTTTTTCCTTTTCAGTTTCGTTGCCGTTTTCTCTCATACTGAGATAATATTGGGGGGGGGGGGGGGCGTTATTTTTTTTACCACCGGCGTTTTATAAAAACGGCTGTTAAATAAT
>Ga0307508_10006891_pt1 | contig 10621 bp, 15 predicted proteins | sample 9_EM_MG_FD_203089 | JGI IMG/M metagenome (GOLD analysis project Ga0307508, IMG submission 203089) | Populus trichocarpa ectomycorrhiza microbial communities from riparian zone in the Pacific Northwest, United States - 9_EM | ecosystem: Host-associated > Plants > Roots > Unclassified | place...
TAAGCCTTTGCTCAGTGACATTGGTACGTCTAGTAATCTTGAACGGGGCCGTCTTTGTTCACATTCATCAAAATCCCCTGTCGCCCTCCGAAAATAAAGGCGCGTGCGACGTTGGACTTTTCGTCGGCAGCCAGACCACTCAGATTCTGCTTCAGAGCCTGGGTAATGTGAGTGTCATCAAAGGAGTGTCTTCAAATCGCGTATGTTGAGCGTGTTGCTATGTCGTACAGGTTGATGTCTCTCAGCAAGCGAATGCAACTTTCAGTCCCAACCCCAGCATCGGTGGTAACTCCAACCTCTAGTAGGTTTTCAACTTTTTGCTCAGCTATCTCGTCAATGTTAATCGTCATTTTGCAGTTTCGTACGTTTTACCTCCCTCAAACTCATGGATGGTCAATACCCATACCAGAGTTTCTCGGCCAAGTTCACGTGCGTGAGCATATCTCTCCTGACCTTGCCACGTAATTTCAATTATTTTTTCACCTTCTCCTTTTAGCCTTACTGGCATGACTGGCGTTTTCAATGATACTGAGAAGAGTCTGATGACTGCGCCCACTTCCGCTATCGGTTCCACAACCTCCCCTCTCTCCACTACATCTTCCGGCAGCACTCCCGCGACCAATACTGGCTCTTCCAGCCGCCTTTCGTCCACCACGACGGGCAAGCCAACTGGTGTGACAAGTTCCCCCGGATCGTCTCCAACGTCCTCGAAAGGTGCTGCCGTTGCGGCTTTCGGCTCTTCGCCGCATGCAGTGGCCTTGGCTGCACTCATTGTTTCCGCCTTGTTCGCTGCTGCAGCCTTTTAATCTACACCTTTCTATCTATATGATCTTGACATAGTCCACGCTTTTCTTCGCGACCATTTCGTTGGCGTCGCCCACGAAAAACGAAGGGAAGATTAATACGTGTCTTGTGGTGTATGTGACTTGCGGCGAGCTGTTGATGGACGCTTCTATTCTGGTTCTTTTCACTTATCCTAAAGATTGCCCAGTGCTGTCAATATGGAATCTATCTCTGTCCCATGACCCACATTAAGTGTGACAAGCAGTGAGGAGTGCATGTCCGCCGCACAGGGCGACGTCTTGCTACGTCTTTCGATGTAACATGCAGCCGGTTCAACTTCAGATTCTCACAAGACAGCTAGTACCTGAGCTGGTAGCAATGTGATTATGAACTCCTTATTAACGACGCAAGTTGCCTGTACGTATGTCTGAGGTCTAGTGGCACGCGCACCTGGAATTGATTCGGACGGGTTGTGAGATTTCAGTTGCAATTGGCGTAAAAACCCAGTTGTTTTTCGCAATTTTCTCGCTCCCAAGGCATGTGTTGGACAAACGAACTTGATGAGCATACTCTAGTAATGTTCCTCTACATTCCTACAAAGTTGCACGCTCGTAGGCGACGAAAAGCGCGACGCGTTCGGACCGCACAAACCGCGCGAAAATATGCACCATGGCTGGCGAAAGATACGTGTCGCGCTTTTCGTGGAATATTTCGCTTTTTTTTAGTTAATCCGGTAGGGATGCATTGTCTCATGCGTTTGTACGCATTTCTGAGGGGAAAATTGCATGCCTCCGACGTCAGGCAGCGACGCAGTGCGAACCGGGGAGGTGGTGTGACATGTCGGGTCACAGCCACTCATCACACTTGGGTGCCAGGAGCCACATTTTGGGCGGGCTGTGAGCGGGCCAATGAGCTCGCTGTGATCAAGAGAATAGTTGTGGATTTTTGCTGAGTGGAAGCAAAAATTATTCAACACAGATGCAGAGGTAACAATTGGCTGTAGATGGTGCCAGAATATACAAGTGAAATAAACAATCATATGGTGTCGATCTTATGGTAATGCTCAAACAGTCCAGATTATGTCTTTTTCTTCTTGTTGGTACGCTTGCCAGAAGTTGTAGCGGCAGATGCTGGCGTCGACGAGCGAGATTCCAGCAAAGCATCAGGTGCTGCCCGTTTCTGCAAATATTGTCAATGGGTTGAGATGGTATATGGGAGACTTTCTCGGTGTTCATACCTTGCCTCGAGGAGCAGCTTTGGGCTTCGGCGCCTCCTCCACCTCCTCTTCCTCGTCGTCCTCGGCTTGGCCATTGAATTCCTTGGTGATGAGGCCAATGAGCGTGGTGCACCGACGGTTGAGCTCGATAGGTGTTCTACTCCGCAGGAACCAGTCGAATCGGAAAACCGGGAAATCGCTAATGTCTCTCTTGATTTTTTCATACACGTCTTCGGAGTGGAGACCGTAATGTGCCAATCGACAGAGAAGATATCGATCCTCTTCTTCGGTATAAATCTTCCCCTTCGTTTGACTGTAGGCAAGCTGCAGCTCCTGCATCGGGAACTTATACTGAGCAACCTTGGCTTTCACAAGTTCTTCAGACCGCATCAATTTTTGCGCCTTTTGATCTGCTTCGTCAAGCCGAGCCATTATGCGCTCCCAGTCTGTAGCCACAGATAATCAAAATCTCGAAGCATTACCTCACGGAGCAGACGTACCTGTAATTTCCTTGTACCGCTTCCAGAACACCTTAGCGTACGCACGAACAGCGGTCTCATCCTTCATGGGGTCATCGATTTCAATCGCAATTAGCCCATATTGATAGCTGAAAAGAAAACTTTCAATTCAAGTGATCCACAAAGTTTGTCGCCTGTCTCACCGTCCGTGTTTTTCCATGCCTTTGATGAACTGTTGGAAGTCTCGTCGCGTCCAGCTTTCGAACCCCTTCGTCTCAAGCTCCTCCTTTGTCTTCATTTCCTCCTCCGTGAGCGGCACGGCTAGAAATCGACCGCGTCACGTCGAAGTATATGGAACTGCGCACGAAAAATTACCGTTATCTATGATGGCTTGCTCACGCGCCCGTTCCTCCTCAAGCATCTCCGGAGTTTCATTCTCATTTGCGGGTTCGCGTAGAGGCACGACATACTCATGCTCTTTCTGAGAGTGAAATCGAAAATTCGATTATTATAGTGCGATTGTCATTGCGCTGAACTGAGCTTACTCTCCAAGCAGCTGTCTCCCGGTCTTGCAGAGGGCCTAGTGCAGGCGGGAAGAACTGGTGATCTTGGCTATCGGAAAAGCGAGGTCAACGAAACCGCTCTCCCTCCGATACCAGCACCTACATAACGAGCTGTTTCGGAGGCTTTGGTGCCTTGGGCGCTTTATCCACCCGCGAGGGACCGGCTCGCATGGCATCCTTGTAGTACCCGTCGATGGAATAGTTGCCCTTACGCTCGCGCTTGGAAGGTTGTATCCAGCTGAACCCAATCGTTTTGCGCTGAATTCCACAATGAGGAATTAGGAAAGGAAACCAGCACAATGCCACGCACTCGGTTCTGGAAATCCTCGCCTTCCCATTGCTGAACACCACCGTCAAGCTTGAAATTACTGAGTTCATCGAAGTTCAGCCCTTCCCACTTGCTATTGAGCTCAGCTGTTCGCTCCTCGCCGCGAGTTATGATTGCCTCGATATCTTCAACGCTATCGAAACTGTCAAATAGAGGTGCGTCAGCTATATTCTGAGAGTGTGTGGTACAGGGCATACGCGTCTTTAGAAGTTACAATTTGTTCAGCGCCATGCTGAATGATATCAAGGAGTTCATCCTTGGTAGCGGCTACAAAACTTATTATTAGAGGATGGAACAACGTTGTAGAACCCGGCGCCAATAGATACCTTTGTTCACAGTCTGAGTTCGACCTTGCTGAATAACAAGTTGATCGAGCCGCAGCTTCTGAGCCGCACGCTCTAGCATGCGTTCTTCTACACTTCCCTGAAGTGTGCTTCAGCAGGATGACAGCCTAGTCAACAAGATCTGACATACCTCAGTAATGAAGCGATAAACATAAACCTGCTTTGTTTGACCAATACGATGTGCACGATCCATGGCTTGAAGGTCAGCTTGTGGATTCCTAAAGTGCTGGGTTCAACGAGGAACACCTCAGTAACTACCCGTGGTTCATACCAATCACTGTCGTAAAGAATGACGATGTCTGCGGTCACAAGGTTGATACCCAGACCTCCTGCTCGTGTTGTGAGCAGGAAAATAAACTTCTCGCTTCCGGGTCTGTTGTACTCGTCAATGGCATTGACCCGATCCTCGTGCGCTGTACCACCGTCTATCCGGCAGTACTCTGAAGCAGGAAGTGAGCCGATGATCATCCGACATATTTAATTACAAGACTTACGATAACCGCGGAATAAACAAAAGTCTTCCATGATGTCAAGGACTCGGCTCATTTGACTAAAGATAAGCACACGGGAACCCTTCGTTTTCAACAGCTTGAGCAGCTTGTCGAGGATGATCATTTTACCCGCATTATATATGAGATGTTCGTCTGTGGTATACGGAGGACCCGGTTCCTTTAACAGAGGGCAATCAGTACATGCCGCTGCAAACAGTTAGATGCGTGGTCTAACCGCGCCGTCAAACAAATAAGGGTGGCAGGTCACTTTGCGAAGCTAAGGTCTTGTCAGTGCGATCGTTTGAAGACATGAGATTCCAACGTACCTGCATCACGATGTTCATTAGCCTTGTCTTCCCTTCTTTCTTGCCAGATAAACCTAATGACCGCCGCATTTAGAGCACAAATAATCCCCATTATTTCTCTGATGCTTACCATTGACTGCGTCGATGTCCTTCTCCAAGACAGAACGATACCATTTCCTTTGCATCTCCGTCAGACCAACATAAATATTAACCTCCTTCTCTGTTATTTGCGACTTGTAAGATTTACATAGCCTCAATCACGCGTAGCACTTACTCGGAAGCAAGTTCTTTTCCACGTCAGCCTTGACGCGCCGAAGCAAGAACGGTCGAAGAATGCTGTGAAGAGCAGCGACCACCTTGGCGCTGGCATCGGTTTCTGACTGGCCCTCTGAATCTCCCTTGTGCAGGAAGCTGTCAAGGTCAGCGTAGTCGGAGAAAATCTCAGGACAAATGAAGTTGAGGAGCGCAAAGAGCTCCTGCAGGTTGTTTTGAAGTGGAGTGCCGGTGATAAGCAATCGTCCGCGAGAGTTGAAGGCGCGAACAATCTGAGAGAGCATAGAATCCATATTTTTAATTCGATGCGCTTCGTCGATCACAATATACTCGAAAGACAGCTTCTTGAGAGAGTTTTTTTCTCGAAGGCAGATCTCGTAGGATGTGACGAGAACTTCAAATTTCTGGGGGAGCAGTCGTTTTTGAATCGTTTCGGTCTAGTAATCCAAGTGAGCCAAAGCACAGACTTCGACGTGCAAGAACACGTACTCGAGCATCTTTGTCACCTGTCAAGACCACGACATCAAAATCAGGTACCCATTGTTGGAACTCGCGATGCCAGTTGGCCAGGGTGCTCTTCGGCACAACAACAAGGTGTTGTGCAGAGACTTTCATAGTGTGCTTCAGGTAACCGAGAAATGAAATCGTTTGCAATGTCTTTCCAAGACCCTATGGAAAATGCATGAGAAATGATAGACAATAATTGTTGCATGTACTCACCATTTCGTCTGCAAGGATACCATTGAGACCATTATGGTGTAACGAGATCATCCAGTTGAGGCCCTGGAGTTGGTAGGGACGCATGGTGCCTCCTTTAACGTCTTAAGCGCCGATGAATCAACCCCTCAACGTCATAAAAGAGTAGTCATAGACTTACAAGACGGAGATTGTTCGAATACGAACGGTTCATTCTCGTCATCGCCGTGGTCTCCGGTTCGGAGGAGCTCCTCGTCTTCCTCCTTCTCGCTCTTGCGATGCCGCGCGGCGTTCGAGTTTCTCCTTCTTCCTTTACCCCTCTTCTCATTCTGCTCACGCACTATTGCAGCAACATCCGAGTCTCTGGCCGCCTGAAGTTCCAGCATATTAGCGCACTCACCAGTGGCACATTATTCAGACACTTACTTCAGCGTCCACAAAATGCTTAAACAGCTCAGTTTGGCCCAGGAGGTAAGAGTAGCGCTTCATAGAGTCGGCCACCTGTGCAAAGGAATGAGGAATGAAGACTGGTGAGAGGCATACAAATGACGAGATATATTTTCACACACCTTTTGCTTGTCAAGCTTTTCGCGTTTGGAATCTAACGCACTGCTCTGTTGCAACTTTTGGTTACGTTTCTTGGCGCGGGCCTCAGCTCCTTTGCCACCCTTTGCCGCCCCACGGACTTTGACTTGCACGGCATCCTAATCAGCCATAAAGTCAGCTACGGATCACAAGTATGATAAGAACACGTCAGATACTCGCGTTTTCATCCTCGCTGTCCGAAATCAACTCGTCTTCCCCGCTATCTGCAACGATAGACATCGCATGTTCGCTGACCTGTCACACAAGGCACATGAGCCAAACGGAACCTTCCTAGACAGCGCGCCGATCGTTTTCTAACCGGTCGTGAAATCTCGTTGCTTTGAGGGATCACGTCGCTGAGCGCGTCTTCAGCTTCCGACATCCTGGGAGTGACCGCGGATAAATTTTGACGAATGAGAATGGGAAGCGCTGAGGCAGTTTCCGACCCTTGCTGACTAAGCAGGCGCAAGATCCCCCTCCTGCTTCACTAGGATTGAACACTCGGAATGTCAAAGCATTCTCGATCAGTGTGCGACAGTACATTGTTCCAGCGGAGATCCATTGATTGCAACCTGCGATGCGAAAACAGCATCGTTCGACTTGTAGCGTCTCCAATCCTCCAGTGATTTTCTCCAAAAACGAAAATACATTCATGTGCGGGAGCTATTGTTAGCGTTTTATCTCATAAAAGACACGTCTATCCAAGAAAACCCTGTGACTATCTACCACGTTTCGTCGTCAGCATTAAGAATGAGATACGTGAAAAACCTAATGAGCTCGACGAGCGCCTCCGCCTTCAGACCTAAGAATACAAGGGATATTGAATAATGCGGATCCAACAGGAACACTGAAGTCAAATGTGGTCCAATTACCTTCGTTGGTAGTGTGGAGACCACTGAAATCTTCCGTGCCGTGGTGGTTATAGCGGTAAATGTGCGGCGACAGCTTCCAGAAGTGCGCCGTGTCTATATATATAACGATTAGTTCCGAAGTCTAGCTGAAACCCCACTGACTGCTGACCCGTGTTGACTGCATCGCGGCTCCCGTAAGTTGTGGTGTTCGAATAATGGGTGTGGGATCACTCACAAGGCATCAAAGTCGGAGCCACAAAGATCTCTTTGTCCATATGGGCTCCGTGTCCTGCAGCGTATGTTTGGCGGATGGTACCTGAGAAAAGACGCCACGCAGGCGAATTTGTAGGCGCCAGAGGGGCTGGTTCTCGCCAATTATCGAATGGATCTTCCAGTCGGAGGATGCCATCTGAACCAATGATCCCATCCGTGATGCCGAATGCTTCAAACGTGAGATTATGGACTTTGGCAATTGGGCGGAGGTACTTTGTAAGGTGATCGGCTACCTCCTGGGTCGAGCTGATCAAAACCCCTCTAATGTGAGTCTTAACACAACGCCCGCACAGCGGTTCGCCCACCTGTCTGTGTGGATACGATGATTCACGATCGCTTGGGCACGCTCGGGGAGGGCGTTAACCTTCACCCCCCCGTTGATGACGTTGATGGCCTGTGTCGTGGAGAGAATCGATCGGATGTATCGAGTACTATCGTCCGCCAACAACAATTTAAGCGCACGATCGAGGGCCTGGTCGCTCCACACACTTTGAAGCAATAACGTTCGCAGGGGCAGTGGCATCTCCGGGGCATGCGCGGCCTGACAAAGCAAAGTAGAATAATAAGGGGTTGTTCGGGTAAGGGTAGGGGGATATGGATTGCTCTCTAGCTGCACAATGGCAGACGACAGTATTCCGATGGACGTATGCGCGGGCGGTATGGAGCTATGTCCTCCCGGAGCCTCAACAGTGATGCTGACATCCATGATACCTTTTTCCGCCACGGCTGGACGAGCGAACCGAGCGCCATATTGCTCCTCATGACCAGCTATGCCAGCAATCATGTTAATCCCAGACCGCACGTGCGATTAACAAGGTACTTCTTACACCCTTCGTCCACGATGAAGGCGAAGTAATCTTCCCCATATGTTTCCAACAGAAAGTCTGCGATATATCTTGCGCCCTGTGTTTTCGATGGTTAGAGGACGAACATGAAGACTAGCATCCGCCGCACGGACCTGGCGTCCACCAGTCTCTTCGTCAAAGCCGAAAGCCAGATATACATGTCTCGTTGGTTTGAAACCATTCTCGAGGAGTGTCTCGAGAGCGGTTCTAGTGCGTGCGTGAGTTCACGAGGCACCACAAGAATGTTGCGAGGAACTGGCTCGCACAGTGCGCCTATGAGCGAGCCTTTGTCATCTGAGGCACCGCGACCCCAAATATAACGCCCTACATTCGAAGTGAAGAGCTCGTCACCAAAAATCTGCAGTCGCAACACAAACCATCATAATATCCGGAGAACGGGGGATATTCCCATTCCGAGACAGTTTCCTCGTTCACGGGAACAACATCTTGGGATAAGCAATGATCAGCAAAGTTGTGGTCACAAAATGAAAGATATCCAGCGATTTCCTACCCTGATGCGCCATTAGCAAAATTGGCTTCAGCGAGGGGTTGGAGCCCTCGAAGTGATAAACAAGCCCGTACGTGTTGATCTTGGTTGGTGGAAACGAGGTATGACTGCATCAGGATAAGCTGCGTGAGCGACTACGTCAAGAAAACAAAGAAAAGCACGCTCACATCAACGGGAACCTGGAGAGTAGGTATGAGTGGAACTTTTTGAAGACATCCCAACGCGGGTCCTCCCCAACGGGTCCCATGTCATCATAGTTCACCGTCCTGAATTCACAAACAAGTAGGAAATTACTCCGAGCAGACGGAGGGAGCACGAGTATTGTAAGTACTGTATCTGCACTGCACCACTAAGCAGATCAGCTGCTCGCTCTTTGAACTCCTTAGTTGAGTACAACGTATCAAGTTCGTGAATGAGTTTGGCATGTTTCGATGGCGTCAGAGGATCTTCTTGTGAGCATATGCCTTTCGCGTTGTAACGTCCAGTGGGAGCAACGACATCGAGGTGTCCACTAAAATGTCTGGCGGATAACCAAACGAACGGCGACGAGAGAAGAAGTGCCAATCCAAGTTTAGCTGTACCCCACCTAGAACGGGCGGAGAGTGGTGGGGGCTGTAGTCCGTTCTTCTCGTTATAGATGGGCAGGGCGCGCTGTTCCTTGCCAGTCAGAAAGGTGGACATGGCAGAGGTGAGAAGGATGTTGGTGACAAGAATCCTCGCGCATAGCTCAATCAATTCAATCCACTTTGGTTGACGATGGTGTCAATTGTCATCTATACGTGCGCTTCCGTGCCAAAGGCTTTGGAAAACCTGTTAGCCCCGTCCTGATACAGGGATGAAATTTCATTCAAGAACGCGGCCTTAATCCCTCAAGGGATACACTGCATCGTCCAGGTCTTAAGCGCAAAGCAACGCAAAGTGTCCAAAGGCCCACGCGTTGGAATGGTGCCGTAAAAATATATGGGAAGCGGCAAACATATCAGCAAAAGACATTAACGATCTGTACGCATGCATATGCAAGGACTTCAGCCTATGACAAGAAGCCCACGTCTAATGCTTCGCCCGTTTAGAACCCTCTTCAGATTCCGAAGCGGCCTCAGCCGTACGTTTCCGAACTTCTAATGGACATAGCGGCCGAGATGTAATTGTGTCATCTGCAGCGAGCCGCACGATGCCAGGCCCGCTCATGCTGGGAACTGATGCCAAAGCTGCAGCCTTCTTAGCGGATGGTGGGGGCGGAGGTGCGCGAAGATAGGGTTGCGCACGCCAATGCGGAATGTCCTGGGCAGGTGTTCCATCTGGAAGCACGCGACGGGGAGTCGCATGTTCCGGGATGTCGCCTGCTTCATCTGCATCCCGCTGGATAAACAATTGGCCCATGTCAAGGAGTGCGATTTGCGAGTGTACATAGCAAACACTCACATCCATTCGCTGTTTCATTTCCTTCGTTACAACTGTGAACTCCTCCATCCACTCGGATGAGCCGGGCTTGCCATGGATTCTTCCAAGGCGATCTCGAAGATCCTTGTTCAAGTCTAGGGCGGGCCTGAACAACTTGAACAAATGACTCTTGATTGCCCCAAGACTTGTGGGTGTTTTCAATGATTTGACAATATCCAGATACTCCAATGCAAGATCAGCATGTCGGGGGGTGGCGGGCGAGGAAGAGAATATGGCAGGGTTGTACAGATTGCCTTCAGCGCTCATGACCGCATCCGCGCCTGTCGCATCTAGACAGCGTTGGATGTCTGCGTGATAAAGGATGTTTCCATTCGCGAACACCGGTACAGACACTGCTTCCTTGACTGCGCGGATTTTGGCCCAATCCGCCACGCCCTGCAGAGCAAGCACGGCAGATTGAGGGGACGGATTAGAATAAAGAATGCAACGGTGAGACTAAAGGACCACGACCAAGCGCAACATCTACCCACCGAATGATGTCCGCGTTGCTCCCTTATTCGCCCGTGGCAAGCAAGAATTTGGGCTCCAGCACCCTCCATCATTTTCGCATATGCAACAGTTTTTTCGACTGATGGAAAAACGCGGAACTTAGCTGTAACTGGAATACTTAGATTAATATGTAGAATATTGACTTCATAGGG
>Ga0307508_10006892_pt1 | contig 10621 bp, 8 predicted proteins | sample 9_EM_MG_FD_203089 | JGI IMG/M metagenome (GOLD analysis project Ga0307508, IMG submission 203089) | Populus trichocarpa ectomycorrhiza microbial communities from riparian zone in the Pacific Northwest, United States - 9_EM | ecosystem: Host-associated > Plants > Roots > Unclassified | place...
TGAGGCCGAGCGAGGACCCGGCCCGGGTCTCCCTACGACAGGCTCGCCCAGAAGGCGAGGTTGTGCTCCTCGTCGAAGGTGTCGGTGGCCTTGGAGCAGGCCGCGGGAACCGTGCCGCTCGCCGGTGCGCTGTCGCACGCGACCAGGGACATCAACTCCCCCTTCTTGTCGCTGTACTTCGGCCACGCCGGAGTACGAGGACCGTTGGGATCGCCGGCGGCGGCGAAGCGGCCCCAGTAGGTGATCATCTGGCGGGACAGCTCCAGTTGGTCGTCGTCGTACGGCAGGGTCTGCCCGAGGTAGTCCCAGAGGTAGCCGAGGTCGTCGACATGGATGGCGCCCCCGAACGGGAAGTCACGGGCGGCCGAACTCGTCTGCTGGATCAGGTAGATGGACGTGAAGTGCGGGGTGTCGCTCTCGGCGAACTCGTAGGCGTAGGTGGGCACCCACTTCGACAGTGTCTCGGTCAGCTGCTGCCGGGTGTAGGAGGTGGAGTCGTTCTGGGCGGCGGTCCAGGCCTCGCCCGGCGTCTTGTAAGCACTGAGCGGATACTCGGCGAGCACCTTGTCGGCGCCCGTGCCGTAGGCGGAGCGGACGGCGGCCTCGTACTGCGCGGCCGTCATCGGCGTACCGAGGTAGTCGTAGTTCTGGAAGGTGAACAGGCCGCGCTCGCTGTCGGTCTGACCGATCGTCACCGGGACGCGGTTGAACCGGCCGGTCTGGACGGCGGTTCCGGGGTTGACCGGGAAGGCGGAGCCGCCGACGGACGGGGCGACGCCCGCCTTCTTCTGGGCGGCGAGGAGGTCGGCGGCGGGCTTGGCGCGGAGACAGGTGAGGACGTCGGAGGCGCCCGAGCAGCCGACGGCTGTCACGAAGGCCTCGCTCTGCGCCTGGCCGGAGGCCGCGGACTGGAGGGCGCAGCCGCCGCTCATGATACCGGCGCGGGCGAACAGCCCCTTGGCGGTGGGTGAGGCGAGGTGGTCGCAGACCGAACCGGCGCCGGCGGACTGGCCGGCGATGGTGACGTTCTTCGGGTCGCCGCCGAAGCGGGCGATGTTGGAGTGCACCCAGCGCAGGGCCGCCTGTTGGTCCAGGAGGCCGTAGTTGCCGGGGCCGTCCTCGCTCTCGGCCCGCAACTGGGGGAGGTTGAGGGTGCCGAGCGCGCCGAGACGGTAGTTGACGGTGACGACGACCGCGCCGGTCTGCTCGACGAACTTGCGCGGGTTGGTGTCCTGGCCCGCGCCGCCGGTGAAGCCGCCGCCGTGGATCCACACCAGGACCGGGGTCCTGGCCCTGGCCCCGTCCGGGACGTACACGTTGAGGGCGAGGCAGTCCTCGGAGGTGATGCCGTTCTCGTAGCCGGGGTCCCAACCGGCGTTCTGGGCACACCGGTTGCTGAAGGAGGTGGCTTCACGCACCCCCGACCAGCGCGGCGCCGGCTGCGGTGGCCGCCACCGGTTAGTGCCGGAGGCGTCGGCGGCGTACGGGATGCCGAGCCATGCGTCGTAGTCGGTCTGGTGGGCGCCTCGGACCTTGCCGTTCGTGGTCTGTACGACGGTGGAGGTCGGGCGGGTGACCTGGGCAGGTGTGTCACCGGACTGAGCCGCCTGGGTGACGACGGGGGTGAGGCCGAGGCCGAGGAGGCTCACGGCGAGCAGGGTGGCGCGGGCTCTGCCGCGCAGGGCGGTGATCGCTCTCATGCCTCTCTGCTATCGCGTGGGCATCACTGTGAGCAAGATGTGCGACAGGATTGTCTACAACACGTCCAAGGGACGGGCACTCGAAGACCCCTGCGGCGGGTGGGCCGTGTCCGGCTCAGTGTCCGTGGCCGCCCGAGGACTCGTGAGGAGCTGCGGACTCGTGAGGAGCCTCTTCGGCGCCCGCCGCTCCACCCGCCCGGACCGTGAACGCCGCGGTGTGGACCTTCCCCTCGTGCTTGAAGTCGAGGAAGAGCCGGTAGGTGCCGACGCTGGGCGCCGTGGCCGTGAAGGAGATGTCCGGGCCGGGCTCGGTCGAGCCGTCGCCGGGCTCGCCGTTCGGGTGGACGTGGAGGTAGGCGAGGTCGCCGGAGCGCAGGGCGACGAGGTGGCCGTACGCGCCGAGGTAGGGCTGGAGGTCCGTGACGGGCCTGCCGCTCCGGGAGACCGTCAGTTTCAGTTCGCGGGCGGCGCCGGGGCGCAGGGCTCCACCGAGCTTGACCTCGTAGCCGTCGGTCGTGGCGGTGGTGTTCGGCACCGGCAGGTTCCGTGGTGCGTAGGTGCCGGAGACGGCCAGATCCGCGCCGAGGGTGAGGTTCTCGGCGCCCTTCTTGTCGGGGGTGAAGTCGGCGAAGACGCGGTAGCCGCCCGCGCGGGGCAGGGACGCGGGGATGCTCCAGGTGCCGTCGGCGGCCCGGGTGGGGTGCAGGTGGCGGTAGGTGTTCAGGTCGCGCGAGGCGACGATGAGGTGGAGTTCCTTGTCGTGCTCGCGCCGGTAGGCGGTGACCGCGCGGCCGTCGTCGTCGCGGATGGCGAAGCGGAGGTCGGTGGTGCGCCCCGCCGCGATCCGCGGGGTCCTGAGGTCGAGGGTGTAGCCGCTCTCGGAGATCTGGAGTCCGCCGGCGGGCGGTGACTCATGCTCTGGGGCGCTGTCGCCCGTGTGCGCGTCATGGCGTGCGGGCGTCTCGCCCTCGACGACGGGGCCGATGCCCTGTCCCACGCCGTAGGCGGTGCCGAACGTCGCGGCCAGCGCGGCGGCGAATGCGGTGATCTTGAGTCCAGCATGCATGGCCTGCTCCTGGAGAACGGCGGCCTCCCGCTTCGGTGCGGGGCCTCGATGCACCTCACCATACCCCTAGGGGGTATCAAGTCAACCTGCTCGACCCGCTTGCTCTCCATACCTACCAGGGGTATACAGGAGAGGCGATCCATCATACCCCTACCCGGTATCCACGAGGAGCAGCGATGACCACCACCGCAGCCGCCGAGACCGAGCTCAGCATCGGCGGCATGACCTGTGCCTCGTGCGCGGCGCGCATCGAGAAGAAGCTGAACCGGATGGACGGGGTCACCGCCACCGTCAACTACGCCACCGAGAAGGCGAAGGTCACCCACTCCGCCGGCGTCTCGGTCCAGGAGCTGATAGCGACCGTCGAGAAGACCGGCTACTCGGCGCAGGAACCGGCACCACCGGAGCCCGTCCCGGACAACGAGGAGCCCGACGAACTACGGTCCCTGCGCGAGCGGTTGGTGACCGCCGTGGTACTCGCGGTTCCCGTCGTCGCGATGGCGATGGTCCCGGCGCTCCAGTTCGAGTACTGGCAGTGGCTGTCGCTGACGCTCGCGGCGCCCGTGGTGACGTACGCCGGATGGCCCTTCCACAAGGCCGCGTTCACCAACGCCCGGCACGGCGCGGCCACCATGGACACCCTGATCTCGGTCGGGACGACGGCCGCCTTCGGGTGGTCGCTGTGGGCGCTGTTCCTCGGGACCGCGGGCACGCCGGGCATGAAGCACCCCTTCGAGCTGACGATCGCCCGCGGTGACGGCACCGGGAACCTCTATCTGGAGGCGGCGGCCGGTGTCACCGCGTTCATCCTGGCCGGGCGGTACTTCGAGGCCCGCTCCAAGCGCACGGCGGGGGCCGCTCTCAAGGCGCTGCTGGAACTGGGCGCGAAGGACGTCACCGTGCTGCGTCCGGGCGGCCACGAACAGACCCTGCCGGTCGGGCAGTTGAAGGTCGGCGACCGCTTTCTCGTGCGTCCCGGCGAGAAGATCGCCACCGACGGCACGGTCGTCGAGGGCACCTCGGCCGTCGACGCCTCGATGCTCACCGGTGAGTCCGTGCCGGTGGAGGTCTCCCCCGGCGATCCCGTCACCGGCGCCACGATCAACGCGGGCGGACGTCTCGTCGTGGAGACGACCCGGGTCGGCGCGGACACCCAACTCGCCAGGATGGCCCGGCTCGTCGAGGACGCCCAGAACGGCAAGGCGGCCGCACAGAGGCTCGCGGACCGGATCTCCGCGGTGTTCGTGCCGGTCGTGATAGCGCTGGCGCTCGGCACCCTGGGCTTCTGGCTCGGCAACGGCGCCGACGCCGCTGACGCCTTCACCGCGGCCGTCGCGGTGCTGATCATCGCCTGCCCCTGCGCCCTGGGTCTCGCCACACCGACCGCGCTGCTGGTCGGGACCGGGCGCGGCGCCCAGCTCGGCATCCTCATCAAGGGCCCCGAGGTCCTGGAGTCCACACGCCGCGTCGACACCGTCGCCCTGGACAAGACCGGCACCGTCACCACGGGCCGGATGACCTTGCTGGCCGTGCACGCGGCCCACGGCACCGACGAGGCCGAAGTCCTGCGGCTGGCGGGCGCGTTGGAGCACGCCTCGGAGCATCCGGTCGCCCGTGCGGTCGCCGAGGGGGCGCTGGAGAAGCTGGGTTCGCTGCCCACGCCCGAGGACTTCGCGAACGTGCCGGGGCTCGGGGTCCAGGGGGTCGTCGACGGCCACGCGGTCCTCGTCGGGCGGGAACGCCTGCTCTCCGACTGGGCCATGGAGGTGCCCGAGGAACTCCGACTCCTCAAGGACACGGCCGAGTCGGCCGGCCGTACGGCCATCGCGGTCGCCTGGGACGGCGAGGCACGCGCCCTGCTCGAAGTCGCCGACGCGGTCAAGGACACGAGCCGCGAGGCGATCAGCCGCCTGCGCGCGCTCGGGCTCACCCCGATCCTGCTGACCGGCGACAACCGGGCCGTGGCCGAGTCGGTGGCCCGCGAGGTCGGCATCGACGCCGAGCACGTGATCTCCGAGGTACTGCCGCGGGACAAGGTCGACGTCGTCAAGCGGCTTCAGGCCGAGGGGCGTTCGGTGGCGATGGTCGGCGACGGGGTCAATGACGCGGCGGCGCTGGCTCAGGCCGACCTGGGGCTGGCGATGGGCACGGGCACGGATGCCGCGATCGAGGCGGGCGATCTGACCCTGGTCCGGGGCGACCTGCGGGCCGCGGCGGACGCGATCCGGCTCGCCCGGCGAACCCTGGGGACGATCCGGTCCAACCTCTTCTGGGCCTTCGCCTACAACGTGGCCGCGCTGCCGCTCGCCGCGGCGGGGCTGCTCAATCCGATGCTCGCGGGTGCGGCGATGGCGTTCTCGTCGGTGTTCGTGGTCGCCAACTCGCTGCGGCTGCGGTCGTTCCGGGCGGCGGACGGTGGTGTTCGCGATTGAGCTCGCGGGTTCTGCCCCGTCGGCGGCTGCGGGTGGTCTGTGGCTGGTCGCGCAGTTCCTCGCGCCCCTTGAACGAGCCCCACGTTCGAGAGGCGCGGGAAACTACAGAGCTCAGCCGAAGGGGTTGTCCGGCAAGGAGGAGCAGTAGTCGGTCGACCAGTCGAAGGCGTACGCGCTCCAGGAGGCCTGGTCGGCACAAACGTCGCTTCACACCTCATGCACCCTAATGGCCCATTAACTCTCGGATATGACGGTCAGTCGGACATGAACGGCGGTGAGCGCCAACGCCAACGGCCCGGGGGCCAGGAAGGCCAGCGGGACCAGCATCCAGGCGCACAGGGCCGCCGTGGCCACGGCCAGCAGCACCAGCGCGCTCCCGCCCACATCGTGTACGGCGTCCCGGGCGGCCTCGCGCACGGCGGCCGGCCAGTCGGTGAGCGACTCGGGGCGGGCGCAGGCCCGCAGGCCCACCACCAGCGCGGCCGTACCGATACCGGCGGCCACCACCGCGAACAGCGGTGCCCCCGGCAGCCCCGCCCCGGCCAGCGCGAGGTCCGCCAGGAACAGCAGCCCACCGGCCAGGGCGACGACGCCGGCCGCCAGGTCACCGGCCCGCAGCCGCCGTCGTAGCACCGTGAAGTACCGCCCCGCGGTGGCGGGTTGCCCCTCCCCCGCGCCCCGCAGCACCGCGCACGCGGTCGACAGCGCGGCCGGGGCCGTCACCAGGGGCAGGCACACCAGGGCGGTGGCGAGGCCGACGCTCAGCATGTCGGCGAACAGGGTCATCCGCGGGCCGAAGACCTCACCGGGTTCACGTGCGCGCATGTCCCTCACCCCTTCAGTCCGGAGCTGGCCATGCCCTCCACCAGGAACCTCTGGAAGGCGAGGAAGAACAGCACGATCGGCAGCAGCGCGATCACCGACATCGCGAACATGGGGCCGAACGCGGACTGGCTGGAGGCGTCCACGAACGACCGCAGGGCGAGTGTGAGCGTGAACTTGTCCGGGTCGAACAAGTAGATGAGCTGGGTGAAGAAGTCGTTCCAGGTCCAGATGAAGGTGAAGATCGCCGTGGTGATCAGCGCGGGCCGGGTGAGCGGCAGCACGATCTGGAAGAAGCTCCGGAAGGGTCCGCAGCCGTCGATGCGGGCGGCCTCCTCCAGCTCGCGCGGCAGACCGCGCATGAACTGCACGATGAGGAAGACGAAGAACGCCTCCGTGGCGAGGAACTTGGGCAGGATCAGCGGCCAGTAGGTGTTCACCAGGCCGAGCTTGTTGAAGATGATGTACTGCGGGATCAGGATCGCGTGGTGCGGCAGCATGATCGTGGCGATCATGAAGGCGAACATCGGGCCGCGGAAGCGGAAGCGCAGGCGGGCGAAGGCGTAGGCGGCCAGCGAGCAGCTGATGACGTTGCCGAGGACCGCGCCGCCCGCGATCAGCAGCGAGTTGGACAGCAGCCGCCAGATGGAGACGTCGTTGACGCCCTCGAAGGCGGTCTTGTAGTTCGACCACTCCAGATGGCTGGGCAGGAGGTCGAGGCTCGCGATGACCTCGTCGGCGGGCTTGAGCGAGGTGGCGAGGAGCCAGGCCAGCGGGTACAGCATCACGAGCAGGGCGGCCAGACAGCCGAGGTGCAGGGCGACCCGGCCCCAGCGAACGGGCTTGCGGGCGGCGGCAGTTGATACGGAGGTCATCGCTCCCCCTCGGACGCGTAGAAGACCCAGGAACGAGAGGTGCGGAACAGCACCGCCGTGACGACGCCGATGACCAGCAGCAGCACCCAGGCCATGGCGGAGGCGTAGCCCATGTGGGAGGCGACGAAGCCGCGGTCGTAGAGGTACATCGTGTAGACGAGCGTGGAGTCGGCGGGGCCGCCCTTGCCGGCGCTCACCGCGAAGGCGGGGGTGAAGACCTGGAAGGCCTGGATGGTCTGGAGGACCAGGTTGAAGAAGAGCACCGGGGACAGCATGGGCACGGTCACGGACACGAACTGCCGCCAGCGGCCCGCCCCGTCCACGGCCGCGGCCTCGTAGAGCTCGGCGGGGATCTGCTGGAGTCCGGCGAGGAAGATGACCATCGGCGCGCCGAACTGCCACACCGTCAGCAGGGCCACGGCGAGCAGCGCCCAGCCGGGCTTGTTGACCCAGCCTCCGGTGCCGAACAGGTTGTCCACGGTGCCGCCGTCGTTGAAGACCGCCCGCCAGACGAGGGCGATCGACATGGAGGCGCCGAGGAGCGAGGGGGCGTAGAACGCGGACCGGTAGAAGCCCTTGCCGCGTTTCATGGACTTCAGGGCGAGTGCGACGACGAGCGCGAGTGCCAGTTGCAGGGGCACGGCGATGACGACGTACGTGAGGGTCGTCCAGACGGAGCGCCAGTAGCGCGGGTCCTCGGTGAACATCTGCGTGTAGTTGCGCAGGCCGACCCAGTGGGGCGGGTCGAAGAGGTTGTAGTCGGTGAAGGACAGGTACAGCGAGACGGCCATCGGCAGCAGGGTGAGGACGCTCGCGCCGAGGACCCACGGGGAGAGGAACACCCAGGCGGCGCCCTCGCGTTGGCGCCTGGGACGGCGCTTGGGGGTGGTGGCGGTGGCGCGCTTCTCCCCCGTCGGGATCGCGGTGGTGGTCATGACCTCAGCTCCGCCTTCGCCTCGGTGACGTAGTTCTCGGCCGCCGCGCGGGGCGACATGCGCCCGTAGGAGACCTGGTCGTAGTCGCGCTGGAAGGTCGTTTGCAGGGCGTTGTCGCCGGAGGGCGGGGCCTGCGGCGGATCCTTCAACTTCCCTTCCAGGGACGCCTGGTAGTCGGCGACGGTCTTGTCGAAGTCCTTGAGGAGGGGCGCGGTCTGCTCACGGAGGCTCTCGTTGACGGGGATGCCGCGGGTGGCGCCGAGGATCTTCGCCGCGGCCTCGTCGTTGAGGAGGAAGTCGACGAGCTGCGCCGCCTCCTTGGCGTGGCCGGTGTGGGCGGAGACGCCGAGGAACATCGACGGCTTGAAGTACTGCCCTGGCGTGCCGTCGGAGCCGGACGGCATGGGCGAGAGCGCGATGCCGGTCGGGATGATCGCGAGGTAACCGCTCGACGGAGCATCCCAGTTGTTGTCCGCGGTGGCCTTGCCGCGGCCGAGCGGGGTGTTCTCGACGGAGCCGTCGAGCTGGGTGGTCTGCTCGGCCGGGGAGACGGCCTTCTCGCGCCTCAACTGGTCGGTGAACGTCCACCACTTGGTGAGGTCGTCGGCGGTGAAGCCCAGTTCGCCGCTCTTCGTGTAGAGGGCCTTGCCCTGTCCGCGCAGCCAGACCTCGAAGGCGTCCTCGTTCTGCCCGGGGTCGGTGGCGCCGGGTTGGCCGGTCTTCTTCTTGAGCGCGCGCATCGTGTCGGCCCAGTCGTCCCAGGTCCACCCCTGTTTCGGGAGCGGTACCCCGGAGTCCTTCCAGGTCTTGACGTCGTAGACGACGGTCTCGGTGCCCCGGCCCTGCGGGATCGCGTACTGGGTGCCGTCCACGCGGCCGGTGGCGAGCAGCCCCGAGTCGATCTCGGAGGTCCGCAGTACGGTCTTCTGCTTCGCCAGGTCGAGCAGGACCCCGCCGGACGCGTACTGGTCGATCTGGCGGTAGTCGAGCTGCATCACGTCGGGTGCGTCGCCGCCCGTGGCCTGGACGGCGAGCTTCTGCTTGTAGGCGTCGTATCCCGAGAACGACGTCCGTACGGATATGTTCGGGTGCTGCTTCTCGAACAGGGCGACGGCCTGCTCGGTGCGTTCCGCGCGGTCGGGATTGCCCCACCACGTGTAGCGCAGCACGACCTTGCCGCCGCCGACCGACTCCCCGGATCCCCCGCAACCGGCCGCCAGCACGCACAGCGCGAGTGCGACGGCCGAAGCGCAGAACCCCTTTGTCCTGTGTCCGGGCATGCCGAGGTCACCTCATCTCTTCCTCGGACTTTCTACGGCCCCCCTCTGAACTCCCCCCCCGCGACAGCCGGTGTTACTCGCCGCGGTACGGCAGTGTCGTCCCCGGCAGGTTGTACTCGTCCCGTCTGCCGCACATCCCGAAGCCGCCGAGCCGGGTGGGCGCCGCCTCGTGGGCGGTCGCCTCGGCGAGGTACGACGGCTCGCCGGACGCGAGCGCGTCGAGATGGGCGCCGGTGCGCTCGGCGGTGGCCAGGGCGCCGGCCCGCCACAGCTCGCGCCAGTTCGGCACCTTGTCCCGCACCAGCCGGGCGGCGGCCCGCTGGAACTCCGCGTACGGGCCGTTGTCACCGGCGACCAGGGCCTCGCGCAGGCCGAGGTAGCCCTCGATCGCGAGGTCCCGGCGACGCCGGGCGGCGGCCGCCGTCTCCGGCCCCGTGCCCAGCGGGAGCTGAGCGGCCGCGGCATAGCGCGAGGAGTCGGCGAGCACCTCCGGCGGGAAGGTGAAGACGGCGTCCCCGGCCTCGGGCAGGCCGCTGTTCTGCATCAGCACGGTGATCCGCAGGTCGCCGCCCTGGACCATGCGGTGCACGGTCCCCGGTGTGAACCACGCGATCGAGCCGGCCTCCAGGGGGATCTCCCGGTAGCCGTCGGGGCTCAGGGTCTGCACCGCGCCCCGGCCGCCGGTGACGACGTACGCCTCCGTGCACACCAGGTGCAGATGCGGGCTGCCGCCGCAGACGCCGTCGGCGGCCTCCCAGTCGTAGGCGCTCAGATGGGAGAGGCCGACGGCGCCGGGCAGCGGGTGGGGAAGCTCGGGCTTGGTCACCACGGCAGCCCCTCCAGGTGGTCACCGACCCGTTCGGCGTCCCAGGCCCCGTCGGCGACGACCAGCCGGTAGCGGTACTCGAAGGACTCCCCCGGCGGCAGCTCGAACTCCTCGAAGAACGCCCAGGAGAACGCGACGGTCGGGAAGGGCTCGGAGCGCACGAACCAGTGCGACTCGTGGATCGGGCCGTTCTCGGCGAGGTTCTCGGGGGCGTGCGCGAAGACGAGGGTGGAGTGGGCGTCCACGTCGTCGTGCTCGGTGGTGAAGGCGAGCCAGGGGCTCTGGCTGCCCATCAGCTTGTCCGCGTCGGCGTCGCTGCCCGGGGCGAGGAGCGTGCCGCCGGTGAAGTCGCGGGGGCCGCGCCACTGGAGTCCGGTGTAGCCGGCCATCTCCCGGCCCGCGGTGGTCGGGGAGCCGAAGACGAGGGGTTCGTCGCGGGTGTTGGTGAGGCGGATCGACCAGTCCAGGGCCCAGGAACCGGCCTCCTCGTCCACCGAGTGGACGGTGATGCCGCGCACCTCGCGCGCCCACTCGGCGCCGCCGTTCTCCACCCAGGTGAGCTCCTCGGTGAAGGTGAGCCGGTCGTCCTCGACCGCCAGCCGGGGGAAGCCGTCGTGCCGCATCGAGCCGACGCGCTCCGGCAGGGGCAGATAACCCTGCCCGTGGACATAGCAGTTGCCGCCCC
>Ga0307508_10006893_pt1 | contig 10620 bp, 6 predicted proteins | sample 9_EM_MG_FD_203089 | JGI IMG/M metagenome (GOLD analysis project Ga0307508, IMG submission 203089) | Populus trichocarpa ectomycorrhiza microbial communities from riparian zone in the Pacific Northwest, United States - 9_EM | ecosystem: Host-associated > Plants > Roots > Unclassified | place...
ATTAATTAGTTAATATGCTTAAGAATGAAGTTAATTTCATAACCTGTAATTAACTGTATATAGGCATTCTTGTTTGGACGTACATGATCTCCAAATGAAAATTAGAAAACATTGAGATGAATTTCTTAACATACACATTCAATTAAAAAAATAAAAAAAAATAATCATCTAGTAGGTGGTCCAATGATAAGAATTTAAGATTAAAAGGTTTGCTTCCTCTGTGATCTCAGGTTTGAGTTTTGTGGTTGCTAATATGATAGTTGGAGGTTTATATAGTTGTTAACTTTAGGATCCATAAGATTAGTTGAGGTATACACAAGCTGATCCGGACATCTATATTAAAAGAAAAAAAGAAAATCATATGGACACGCGTTGTTTATTATAATTGAGGACAGAAAAAAAAATTAGGTGGGACTGTTAGATAACAGTGAGCATCGGCTGTGGTATTGGAAAATCGATATCATTGATTGGGGTGCACATGCCACGCTTGTCATTTCTACACAATGTGACAGATTAAAAGAAAGCAGATGGTCAGGAGCATCTGAACCAACTGCTATTGTCTCTGCTAAAAGTAGAAGCTAGCGTCGTACTCTGGTATAGCAAGTGTATGCATACGATATCATATTTAATAAGATATGAGTTATGTTTTAAAATATTTTTTTATTTGAAAATATATTAAAAAGTTATATTTTTTATTTTTAAAATTTATTTTTGATATTAGCATATCAAAACGATTTAAAAATACATATATAAAAAATTAATTTGAAAAAATATTATTTTTTTAAAAAAATACTTTTACATTGCGAAAACAAATGATGTCAAGTGAAGTGGGTGAACACCCAGTGCTATGGCGTGTACACAAAGTTATGAATTTGTTTGAAAAAAAAAAAACAAGGTTATATTGTTTGGTGGTCTTCCATGGTGTTGAAAGTGTTCTTAAAATCGTTTGGTCAAAATTTTTATAAAGGCATCGGGTATGTTAAAAACAGAACTCCGGTGTGTTTCTGATAACCCATTCTTTCTTTCACTTTTTATTCTTTCTCATTTCTCTCTCCTGCCACATCATCTTATCTATTCTCTCTTTTTTTATCATTGGATTTTGGATTATATTTCTTAATTATTGAATCTTCATAAAATTTTGGATTGACTTTTATACCTATTAATTAATTTGAATAAAAAATGACTTTTTAAACAACTATTATTCTCAATAACAGTTATGTACAACTCGATTTGCATGATGGCTTTTAAAAAAATCAAATCAACCCCGGATGTTTGTTGTCTTTAAGATTTCATTTCTATTTTCTTTATTATAATTTTTTTTATTTAGAATAATTTTTTAAATTAAGGAATTTTTTTTAACTACATCCCCATTAGATTTTTTCATTTATCAAATTTGATTTCTATTCTTTTAATTACTATTTATTTTTATTTTAGATGATTTTTTAATTTTATTTTTTTTACAACTTCATCCTTATTGTCATTTTTCCTTAACAAATCTAATCATTTTTTTTAATTATTGCTATTTTTTTTTACCTTGCAAGATTTTTTTATATTGATTTTTTATATTATTATTTCATCATCTAACATTTAATTGATCAGGTGTTTAGCTTCTTAGTTGAGTCTATATCTACAATTTAACATGTTGTGGGTTTAAGAGATTAACTCCGGTTTACGAAATTCACACGGGCTTCCTTGGTTTTTTTTCTTTTCTTAAGATTTTCTTTTTCATCCTCCAATTTTTTTTAATTTTTTATTCACTTTCTATGGGATTTCTTAGTCGTTTTGAAAATAACACGAGTTGCCTTAATTTTCTTGGTCTTTGTTAAATTTAGCTTTTCTTAAAGGATTTTTATTTTTAAATTAAATTAAATTAATTGATTTCATCCTCCAACATTTAATTTTTCAGGTGTTGAGCTTCTGGGTTGATCCTGGATCAAGAATTTAACAGATTATAGGTTTGAGAGTTTAACATGTGTTTATAAGGTTCGCTCAAGCTTACTTGTTTTTTTTTTTATAAGCTTTTTTTTTATGATTTTATCCTCCAACATTCTTTTTATGGGATTTGTCTTTATATTTAAAATAGCAAGAGTTGCCTTGATTTTTTTTTTCCTGATCTTTGCTAAATTTAGCTTTTTTTTTTTAAGAAATTTTGTTTTTTGTTTTAATTAGATCAATACTTGGCCCAAAGTGCAAAATGTTCAAGGAGAATAGTTATAACTTATAAGGATTTGAAGAGTTGCCTCGATGAGTGCGCGGTGGAACATGACTGGGTTGCCACTAAAGACATAAATACTGCACTAAAAAGCTGAAAGAACAACTAGTTTACAGTGACCCACGTAGATGATCTACGGTGCAGCTAGAATCAAAATAAAAATTAAATATAAAAGAAAACCAAGCCATTGTTATTAAACAAGAATTTGTCTCTGCTAGTATTAGACGACTGACTATCTATCGGAAAATCAGCAGCAATGTTTTGTTTGCTTCTCAGAATATGCCTTCTAAATTCCACAATAAACGAGAAAAGGACAAGGAATCCTAGTCCAAACAAGACGAGAGCCAAAACGACCGTCCGAACTATTGCTAGCTCATCAGCTGTATCATCACGTGGCGTCTACACACACACACACACACTCTCTCTCTTCAGATCGTTTGTACGTTGAGAGAATGAGTCACTTCGTGAGGAGGCTCAAGGGCGATGAGAAAGGGAGAGTTTTTTGCATTACTTTAGACATCCAGTTTGTTTCAAAATAATGAGAATATCAAGTCATGTTTTTTCTTACAAGACCCCTAATTAAGGTTTATTTTGCGAAAGATCTACGGTCAAAATAAAGAGTATCTTGGGAGATTGCGAGGAAAGAATGGTGATTAGCATAACAAGTAATTACCTTCTTAATTTAAGTGAAGAGTCAAGCATAATAATGTTTTATTTACGCGTGACTAGAAATTAAGAAACTTAGTTGGCAACGAAAGAAATTAAGCCATGTACAAAAAGACCACAGTACTGTGCATTGCCACAGAGACCAACGCATGGGGGAGAGACGTATACGTACGGGATCCTACCCACAATTCCATTCCATCAAAGATTTATTATTCTTCAGCTGATCAGAAGGAATCTTTAAAGAAAGCTTGATCTCTCCCTTTCTCCCATCCCTTTATGAATAATTCTCACAGTAATATGGTCCCCGTCTAGCTAGCTCCATCGGTTGATATCCCCTCAAGAAAAGTGACATGATTAATTTTGTTTTCTAACTAGCTCGAACTTGTCTCTTCAATCACACCATGCACCTGCGTCTCTATCTCTAGCGGGCTCCTCCTCCTCCAGACAGAAGAGAAGAGAAGATACACGTATTTTTATTCTAGTCTGAATTACTGCTATACTGAAGCTAGCCAGGATTAAGATATATATAAAACCAGCTGAGCTTCTGGGCAACATGTTAGATTTAGGTGCTGCTGCTGCTGCTGCTGCTGCAAGTAAGCCCTTCTGCTCTCTCCTTTTCTTTTCTTTTCTTTTCTTTCTCAAAAGATATATCCTCCTCCTCTTTCTCTCTGTATACACACACGCCTGTGTAATTAAGCAACCAGCCGGACAGCCCAAGGTGCAACATGAGCTGCTGCATCGTCTGGGTTCTTTCAGCTGCTAGCTACGATTGTTTCTATGTGAGAAAGAGGAATAATATTAATTAATGGTCTTATTTGTTGTCGGCATAAGGTTTGGAAGTTCAGTGGTTAACCTGTGGGCTGTGGCTCCAATATTTCTGACTTGAATGTTTATTTCTTTCAAAGTCTTTTTTTATTTATTAGACTGAATCATTCCCATTAACTACATTATTTCTCCATCAGCTGCTTTTGCCTGGAAACAACTCTCTGTAATTAAAGTAAATTATCTACCATTTAATATTAATACAATATTTCCGATTTCTCAATCTGCATTTCTTGCTCAATTATTCTACCATTGACGACTTGGTTATTTCCAATTTCATCATGAACATGCATTGTTAGGAACACCGGCGAGCTTTAGCAGAACCAAAACTAAAGTCTCTACTGGATCGAGTTTTAGATGTGCCATCACAGTTCACACTGTTACTATTGCATTTATGATTATTATTGTTTTTGGATTCGAACCCAGACGAGAGCATAAAATAGTGAATCCAACACCTCTAAGATACTGCACGGTGTAGGCTAATGGTGCACTTCAACAAAACAAAAGCAGAGTACTCAATTGGTCGACAGGAATCTCGGAATACTGTTTGGAATTTGTAGAAAGTAGTCACTACAAGACATTAAAGGAAAATTACAAGTTTATGGCCAGCCAGGATACAAATTTCTCCACGTTCCTGTTCTAATTTTGACCAGTAGTGTTGACAGACAGTCAGACCACGAATATTGTCCTGACGCAGCCTCTAGCTTTAGGCCATAGAAAACCCATATGCTATACCGTAACCATGAAAAATTAATTACACGGAATTAAGCAAATTATACAATGATTTGAGCATGTGTAATAGGGACAGCACAGCCCTGGGCCGTCAAGAATTAATCCATTACAAATGTAGGCAATTAGTTACGGAAGTATGTTTTAACCCTCTACAATACGTGCAGATCTTAAGCTATTAACTCGGATGGATTGGCCGCAGCTACAGTCACCCTGTTTGCGGGAGCACATAACCATAGGTGTACAGCTTGGGTTCCTCGGAATCTTGTTACTTCATCTTCTACGAAAATGCGCAGACCTAGCTTTCAATGGTGGAACAAAGACCACAGATCAAGGCAAGGAGAATTACCACATTGGATTGAAGTTCAGCAACTCTTACAAAGCGAGCATGGTTTGTTCGACTTGTCTGCTGGGAGTCCATATCTCAATGCTACTGGTGCTGTTAAATGGTCAAGAGACCAGTTGCAACTCCATAGTACGAGTCTTTTCAGCTGAGGTCTTGCAAATGATATCATGGGCAATTACACTGGTTGCAGTCTTTAGGATTTTTCCGAGTAGAAGGTATGTCAAGTTCCCTTGGATTATAAGAGCATGGTGGCTTTGCAGCTTCATGCTGTCCATTGTCTGCACATCTTTAGATATCAACTTCAAAATTACAAACCATGGCCATCTTAGGCTACGAGATTATGCAGAGCTCTTTGCTCTCCTCCCATCCACATTCCTGCTAGCTATTTCATTTCGAGGGAAGACAGGCATAGTCTTTAATGCATTTAATGGCGTCACCGACCCACTTCTCCATGAAAAGAGTGATAAAGATTCAGACACCAAGAGAGAATCACCATATGGAAAAGCTACACTCCTCCAGCTGATTACCTTCTCTTGGCTCACCCCGTTGTTTGCTGTTGGTTACAAGAAACCTCTTGAACAGGATGAAATCCCAGATGTTTATATCAAGGATTCTGCTGGATTCCTCTCCTCCTCCTTTGATGAGAATCTAAATCAAGTTAAGGAGAAAGATAGAACCGCAAACCCCTCTATCTACAAGGCAATCTTTTTGTTCATCAGAAAGAAAGCAGCAATTAATGCATTATTCGCAGTTACCAGTGCAGCAGCATCATATGTTGGTCCCTACCTCATTGATGACTTCGTGAATTTCCTAACCGAGAAGAAAACCAGGAGCTTACAGAGTGGCTACCTTCTTGCATTAGGGTTTCTAGGTGCAAAGACAGTGGAGACAATAGCGCAGAGACAGTGGATATTTGGAGCCCGACAGCTCGGCCTTCGTCTTAGAGCCTCCCTGATATCTCACATTTACAAGAAGGGCCTACTCTTGTCAAGCCAATCCCGCCAAAGCCACACCAGTGGAGAGATAATCAACTACATGAGTGTAGATATCCAACGAATTACAGATTTCATCTGGTACTTGAACTATATATGGATGTTGCCTGTACAAATTACCTTAGCAATCTACATTCTACATACAACTCTAGGTTTGGGGTCAATGGCAGCATTAACTGCAACTTTAGCAGTGATGGCTTGCAACATACCCATAACAAGATTCCAGAAAAGATACCAGACTAAGATCATGGAAGCCAAGGACAAAAGAATGAAAGCCACTTCAGAAGTCCTTCGGAACATGAAGATACTAAAACTCCAAGCATGGGACACTCAATTCCTACACAAGATAGAAAGCTTGAGGAAAATAGAGTATAATTGTCTATGGAAGTCTCTCAGGCTTTCAGCAATTTCAGCTTTTGTCTTCTGGGGATCACCCACGTTTATCTCTGTGGTCACGTTTGGTGCATGTATGCTAATGGGAATCCAACTCACAGCAGGAAGAGTCCTATCAGCATTGGCCACCTTCCGAATGTTGCAGGACCCCATATTCAATCTACCTGACCTGCTCTCTGTGATTGCACAGGGAAAAGTTTCAGCAGATAGAGTTGCTTCCTTCCTTCAGGAAGGTGAAATTCAGCATGATGCCACTGAGCATGTTCCAAAAGATCAAGCAGAGTATGCAATTAGTATTGATGATGGACGATTCTGCTGGGACTCCGATTCAAGCAACCCAACCCTTGATGAAATACGGTTGAAAGTGAAGAGAGGTATGAAAGTCGCAATTTGTGGGACCGTGGGATCAGGCAAGTCCAGCCTGCTTTCTTGCATTCTTGGAGAAATACAGAAGTTGTCAGGGACAGTGAAGATCAGTGGCGCAAAAGCTTACGTTCCTCAATCTCCATGGATACTGACAGGAAATATCAGGGAGAACATACTATTTGGGAATCCATATGACAGTGTCAGGTATTACAGAACAGTTAAAGCATGTGCTTTGTTGAAGGATTTTGAACTGTTCTCCAGTGGTGACTTAACTGATATTGGAGAAAGAGGGATAAACATGAGCGGGGGACAGAAGCAGAGGATACAGATAGCTCGTGCAGTTTACCAGGATGCTGATATATATTTATTTGATGACCCTTTCAGTGCTGTAGATGCTCATACAGGATCCCAACTCTTTCAGGTTAGTACTTATTTCCTGACCTTCCAACAGTGTTATGAGAATGACCTTCAAGTAAGGTGCAAGTGTAAAGTATCTCAACCATTCTTCTACATCTTCTTCACCGGATTCCCAGAAGTTTGACATTGAAGTTGCATTATATATATTTTGCAGGAATGCCTAATGGGAATTCTCAAAGATAAGACTATAATTTATGTCACCCATCAAGTGGAGTTTCTTCCTGCTGCAGACATCATTCTGGTAAGAGAAATGCTACAAAGTTTACTGCCCATTTTTTCAGCCTTTTTAGGAAGTATAACTTTGAGGAAGGTAGAGCACATATACTAAATTAAAGAAGCTTATAAAATAATTTTAAGATAAATTCGGTTCTGAATATTGTTCAATTAGTAAAAACTAAACTGTTATACACCATAGCACCATGTTGTAAATGCATGCTTAGTGTGATAACTTTGCCCTACAAATTATTTGATTACAAGTGTTAAGGATAGTGGATTTTAGGAATAAGCTGAGATTATACCTGACATGAATCTGAACAGGTGATGCAAAATGGAAGAATAGCAGAGGCTGGAACATTTAGTGAACTTTTGAAACAGAACGTAGGATTTGAAGCTTTAGTCGGTGCTCATAGCCAAGCTCTAGAATCAGTCCTTACAGTTGAGAATTCGAGGAGAACATCTCAAGATCCAGAACCTGACAGTGAATCTAATACAGAATCCACTTCAAACTCAAACTGTCTCTCACATTACGAGTCGGACCATGACCTCTCTGTAGAAATAACAGAAAAGGGAGGAAAATTCGTGCAAGATGAAGAGAGAGAGAAAGGAAGCATTGGAAAAGAAGTTTACTGGTCATACTTGACCACTGTGAAAGGTGGTGCCCTGGTCCCATGTATAATCTTAGCACAGTCATTATTCCAAATTTTACAGATAGTTAGTAACTACTGGATGGCATGGTCTTCTCCTCCTACAAGTGACACTGCTCCAGTATATGGGATGAATTTCATATTGCTTGTTTATACACTACTTTCTATTAGTAGTTCACTATGTGTCCTGGTCCGAGCCACACTAGTAGCAATAGCAGGACTTTCAACAGCACAAAAGCTCTTCACAAACATGCTGCGTAGTCTACTCCGAGCTCCAATGGCATTTTTTGATTCAACCCCAACCGGAAGAATATTAAACCGAGTGAGTAATCTACAGAGTAGCAGAATTTTATGTCAGAGCATGATTCAACATAATGTCAATTTTTAGCATATATTTAATGTGACAACATTCTACAATCGGTGCACAAACCATGATTTCCTTTGCAGAAGAAGATTGTAATGGAAGAACATGAAAACAAGGAATTCTGAACTAGTAGTTTATTATAAGCAAACTACCATATAGGAGGTGCGATTGTTAATCAAATATGCCAGGAAACAAATAAATGGGCTATGAATTCCTAATTACTTGCATCACTTAAACCAAACACAACACTTTATAAACAAAGATCATCTGAAGAACTCTTTGTTCGGTAGAAAGACTAGGTGAGAAAGTGAAAACATCTTCAAGTCAGATTACAGAAATCATTGCTGGGCCGACTAGCATACTAAATCTTAAATGACAAGTACAGGAAGGAGTTATCATTTTCAACTCTCTAGAGTTTGAAGATCAAGCTTCTATCATTTCAAGTCAAGACAGTTATAGACACATAAATAAGATTTCAAAGATGTACCTTTTACAAATTTATCAAACGTCATCACTTTTGCAGGCATCAATGGATCAAAGCGTCATAGACATGGAAATTGCACAAAGACTCGGCTGGTGTGCTTTCTCAATAATACAGATTCTAGGGACCATTGCAGTGATGTCCCAGGTCGCATGGGAAGTGTTTGTGATCTTCATTCCAGTAACTGCAGTCTGCATATGGTACCAAGTAAGAATTTATTTCACCTTTGGTATATAACGTATCCAAACGTGCTTATTTACTGCACTAAAAGCACAATACACAAAGACCAATTTAGGTTATATGGCATTTTAACTGTCTCATTTCGTCACGTCAGGAAAATTCTCACAGAAAGAGGAAAAATGGATTAAAAATAAGCATGCTTGAAACGTCACTAAGATAATAAGAATAACAAAAATGAAGAGAAAAAAAATATTAACTTCATTATTACCTTTGGAATTGCTGTTTTGCTATGGGAATGAATCTATAATATTGTGTCTTGTCAGCAATATTACACGCCAACAGCAAGAGAACTGGCTCGCTTAGCAGGGATACAACAAGCCCCGATCCTCCATCATTTTTCAGAATCACTAGCAGGAGCAGCAACAATTCGTGCTTTTGATCAACAAGAACGTTTTTATTGTTCAAACCTTGATCTGATAGACAACCACTCAAGGCCATGGTTTCATAATGTATCTGCAATGGAATGGCTTTCTTTCAGGCTGAATTTGCTATCCAATTTTGTGTTTGCCTTCTCATTGGTTTTGCTGGTGAGCCTTCCTGAAGGAGTAATCAGTCCAAGTGAGTATGACGTTCAACTTAAGAAAATAAAAATAATTGCTTGCAATGACCTTAAAAGTAGTCGCCATTAAATCATTTGCTTAGACTGATGTGGTGAAAAATCTCTAAAGGAACAATCGAAAGTGGAAGTGAACAGCATCTCCAACACACAGACAACGGATCATAAAAGTATTGAGTTCTAATTAAGATTGGAACTTTTCCCTTCTTGTAGGCATTGCTGGGTTAGCTGTAACATATGGAATAAACTTGAATGTTTTGCAAGCTTCCGTCATATGGAACATATGCAATGCAGAAAATAAAATGATCTCAATAGAAAGAGTACTTCAGTACTCCAGCATAACGAGTGAAGCGCCCCTTGTGCTTGAGCAGAGCAGGCCTCCAAACAAGTGGCCAGAAGTAGGAGCGATCTGCTTCAAAGATTTGCAGGTAATCCCCTTTGGCGAGGCTTTCATTCACTATATGAAAAGGATAACAAGTGCAGAAGCTTCGGCATCTACTTGTTATCAGACAAAAACATGCTCTGCATATGTTTTATAACAGACATTTTGACTGTATTGCAGATTCGCTACGCAGAGCATCTGCCATCTGTTCTGAAAAACATTAACTGTGCATTTCCTGGAAGAAAAAAGGTTGGAGTTGTAGGAAGGACAGGAAGTGGGAAATCAACCCTCATACAGGCAATTTTCAGAATTGTGGAACCCAGAGAGGGAAGCATTATCATCGATGATGTGGACATTTCAAAGATAGGTCTTCAAGACTTGAGATCAAGGCTTAGCATCATCCCCCAAGACCCAACAATGTTTGAGGGAACAGTGAGGGGAAACCTTGACCCACTGGGTCAGTACTCTGACTATGAAATATGGGAGGTAAGCATTTTTCCTTGCTAGATTGATTTAAAATTATTTGAGGTTCAAAACTTTGAATGCAGTGGTAATAGAAATAACTCCCACCATGTTTCAGGCTCTAGAAAAGTGTCAACTAGGAGATTTGGTGCGCGGAAAAGATGAAAAGTTGGACTCCCCAGGTATGGATAGACAATTCATTTCTGTGTGTGTGCGTGCGCGTGTGTGGAAGTAGTAGTGGTAACTAGTGAGCTGTTATATTAATGACAGTGGTGGAAAATGGAGAAAATTGGAGTGTGGGTCAAAGGCAACTATTCTGTTTGGGAAGA
>Ga0307508_10006894_pt1 | contig 10620 bp, 5 predicted proteins | sample 9_EM_MG_FD_203089 | JGI IMG/M metagenome (GOLD analysis project Ga0307508, IMG submission 203089) | Populus trichocarpa ectomycorrhiza microbial communities from riparian zone in the Pacific Northwest, United States - 9_EM | ecosystem: Host-associated > Plants > Roots > Unclassified | place...
CTGTGTATCTTATTCTTTCTCCTCTGATGTTACATGGCCTAAAGTTGTAGGTGCCATTTGTTAACCATCATTATGTTTAATCAGGTTATTGCTGGCTTATGGGTCTTGTCCATTGTTGGGAGCTGGTGCAACTTTGTGACCTTGTTCTACATTGGTAATGAACTAGCTATTACTGTTTAGATGTTTTTATGAGTGTTTACTTTGAGCTCATGATGTGGATTTTCATTGTTTCCCAAACAGCTTTTGTATTGCTCCACACTGTACCTGTCTTCTATGAGAAGTATGAGGATCAGGTAGATGCATTTGCGGAGAAGGCAATGATTGAGATCAAGAAGCAATATGCAGTTTTCGATGCCAAGGTTCTAAGTAAGATTCCTAGGGGGCCATTGAAGGATAAGAAAAGGGATTAGAGGGTTTTCCCGTGGCTGATAAGTTCTGACACAAATTTGCTAGCTGTGTTTTTTTTGTGAAGTAAAACTTTACCCAGTATTGCTTAGAATCCTCCACTCTTTTTTTCACCCCCTCTAATTAGGTTACTGGGTTAAAAAATGGATGAATACGGGACTCGTATAGTTGTTTCGCTACATATATGGGCAGCATTTCCATGTGTCTTATCTTCTGTGAGTGGTCTTGTGGCTGTTGTTATATTACATATTTAATTAGATGCTTGTCTATTGGGTTTTTATTCTTCTTTCTTTTCGGAAATTGGTCTTGGTTTTCTATGCCGTACATGAATTGTATTTCCGCATAGAGGATCATGGATCGTTTCTCCCTGCGCCTATCCTTGATGTATGCGGAAGAACAATGAAGTTATTTTATTGCCTTTAAAAGCAGAAAAATAATAATTGGCTTCTTTGTTTTTTTTGTTTTTTGTTTTTTTGACCGTGAAGTGACCATATTGCCGTTTCAATTTACTTAGCTTTTAATGCCTTTTTTTTTTTTTTTTAATTTCATCTCCCCGCATTCTATTTTATTTATTTATTTATTTTTATTGAATTTAACTCTCATTATTTTAATTGTATTTTTATTATTTTCTTGATTTTGTTTTTAATTTCTACTCTTATCATTTTTTTTTTATCTAATTTTAGTTTTTATTTTTTTAATTATTATTTTCTTATCTTTTTTTAAATTTTGTTTCTCAATATTTTATCATTTAATTTTTTTATTCAATTTTATTCTATTTTTTTATTGTATTTTTTTTTATCATTTTTTAAAATTATTTTATTTTTTAATTTATTCCCTAATTATTTTATTTTATTTAGTTTTATACCATATGATCCTCATTGGTTTTTAATGCTATTTTTTTTATGATTGGAAATTTTAGTTGGTGATGCATGTTTGTGTTTTTTTATAAAGTAATCATAATCTCATAACTCAAACTCGATTTAAGTTTAGTTATTTTAGTTTTTTTATTAAAAATTAATTTTTTTTTAATTCATCATTCGAAATTGATTTATTCGGGCTTAAACTTCTTTATTTGTTTTATTTTTTTGTGTGGGGTTATCTTGATCTCATATCCCGATTAACAGGTTAATCGAGTTAACTCGGGTTAACTCATATTTGTTTTTCTTCAACACTTTTTTAAGAAATTTAGTTTTTACTTAATTTCATTTTTTGACATTAAATTATAGGCCTTTAAGCTTTGTGAATTTTTCATTATTTTTCTTGTAGGATTATCCCGAGTACGGGTTAGTCTAATTAACTAGGGTTGTCTTTGGTTTTTTAATATTTTTATTTAATTTTGGTTTTTTTTGTCATGTCTTTTTTTTTTAAAAAAATATAATTTTTTTAATGATGATTCGTTTTCAACATTTTTTAAACTAATTTTTTTTTTATTTTTTAACATTAAAGTATTGTGTTTTATAATTTTTTTTAATTTTAATTATGCTAATTATACTAGTTATTTTGATCTTATATCTCACATCATGTATTTGTAAAATTAACCTAAATTGTTGTCTAAATATTATTTTATGTCAAGAAAAATTTAACCCAGCCTGTAATAATATATCACGTGCCACCTTTATAGTCTTGAGCTACTTTACGGATGGTGCATCTTGAGCAAAGAAGTATCTTACCAGGCACACGTTTATCACTGTGTTGTTTGATTCTTAAAATGAAGGGGAGAAGAAATCTTAGGAGAAAATTCCAAAGAAAAAAAAAAATTATACAAGACTTATATAATTCTAATTTTTTTCTATAACAGAGTTACTCCTCTAATCTAAGAAAAGGCTGTGAGAAGTAAATTTGTATTGATTTGGATACTGATGAATACTGGTACAGATTTAGATGTATTTATTTTTATATTTTAAAAATAATTTTTTAAAAAATATTTTATTTTTATTTTTTTATTTTAAATTAATTTTTTTTATTATTTTCTAATCGACTTGATAATATCAAAAATAATTTTAATAAAATAAAAAAATATTATTTTAATATATTTTTAAACAAAAATATATTTTAAAAAATAACCACTAAAAACATACCAAAAAAAAAAAAAAATTCCTTCCAAAGAGCTTAGAAAGAGATGGATGCAGCTGATGAAAAGAATCCTTCCAAAGAGCTGAGGAGCACCTCTGAGCTCTTTGCCAAAAAAATAAAATAAAAACAACAGCAGCAAGCACAACCTGCTAAAAGTAAAATTTAACTTCATTACAACAGATGAGAAATGGGCTACCTCGCCACAGATTCAGGACGGTGAGGATTCCCATGTTACAACGTGGAGCAAGTAGCCAGATACAATTGACGAGCAGAAGCTGCTTCATGCCAATTTTCAATGTGCTAAGATGAACTTAAAATTAAAGCACTACCCAGAAACAACATGAGATGAAAATTTCATCAACATGACTACCGTTTCATTTTCATCAGGCAGCATGGCCGAAAACAACACAGTCAAGTGTCAAGTTGCGCTCTTATTCCTAGGGTCTGTTAATCTGAAGCATTATAAACACACCAAATATAGGTAGGTAATACGACATTACATGAAGGTCAGGTTAACCAGAAAGTTGAAAGTTTTTCCCATCATTTTCTTTTTCGCATTTGCTCAACCTATCTCTGTTCATCTGTTCAATTTAGTTGAGGGCTGAGAAGAGAACCTTGAGGGCAAAGAAGAAGCTTTAGCAATCCATCAGTGAAGAGACGAGCTTTCCTTGGTTGTGGGTTCTAGTTTCATCTCATAAGAAGTAGGTCAACTGCTGTTTTTTCCTTGAACCTCCTTCCCCGTACAATTCATTCCACTGCTGCAACTCGTTCATTGAAGCTCCTTCTGCAGCAAAGCTAGCGGCAACCTGCATCACCAAGAGAGATTTACGAATGACTCTACTTAAATAAGGTACTTTAAAAAAGGAACAAGCAGTAAGCAATGGAGTGAAACATTGTCAAACTATCCCTTAAGCATCACTCTAAACCAACCTTTGATTAACTCAGTTTTATCACAACCAAAAACTTCAGATGAAATATGACCCAAGAAGGTGTTTGGAAGCACCAAACAACTATAGCACAAACAGAGAGGAAAAAAACTGTTGTTTCTTTTAACTTGATCCATAATGCAACCTATATCATTTAAGCTGTTGCTAAAAGATTATAGCTTCTCTCTCTCTTCCTTTTCCCTTGTCTTTCAACCTAGAATCATTCTTGTGCTGTTTCTTTCTGTGTGCTCAAGATACAGAAAGAAAGCGATTTTACCTGATTCTTTGCAAGCTTAAAGTCTTCCATATTTAGTGGTCTAAGGGTGATGACTCTCTCTTTTTTTACTTCTTTTGTATCAGTAGCTTCTCCTAATTTTTGTGCTGCTTCAGCTCTTTGTTTTTTCACCTGCAAATAAACCAAGGTTCGGAAAGAAAAGAAATTTGAAGTTACTCTTCAGCATTCTTTTAAAAGTATGGTTGGTCAGAAAATTTTCGTTTCAAGATGCATTAGAAAAATTAAATAAACGGAAGAAGAAACACTTGCCAAATCCTTTAATCTTTCTTGTTGTATCAACTCCCTGACAGGCCGATAGGCAGCTGTAGTGCACAAGTTCTGTTTCAAATAGCCATAACACAGTCAATAAAGACCCAATGATGCATCCGAAACCAAAAAGACTGTAAGCAATACACACCTTAAGATCGCTTCCTGAATATCCTTCTGTCATAGTAGCAAGCTCCTTAAAATCTAGTCCTTCCATCTTTTCTTTTCCCAAGAGAGTTTTCAAAATCCTTTCCCTGTGCTCCGCAGAAGGAAGCCCCACCATAATTCTGCATATGATGTTAACAATTTACAGTCAGCACGGACAATTATTAAGCTGTGTTGTGAGTTTTGCATCAGATAATCTTAACATTGTATTTAGTCTGTTTTATAAATCTTATAATTCAGAATACTATGATATGAGAACAAGAAAAGTAGTACTCCAGTTGAAGACTATCAACTCTCCTTCTCTAAAAGAAGGCAAAAGTGCAAATACAAACAAATGCAGATTGAATCACTAAAGGCACAAGGAATGACAGGGATATAAACTATAAATAAGGATAACCACCTCCGCTCAAAACGCCTAATAATTGCTTCATCAAGGTCAAATGGCCGGTTGGTAGCAGCGAGCACAAGTATGCGCTCACCCTGATTTGTCAAAAGCCCATCCCAATGAGTCATGAACTCATTCTTTATCTTCCTCATCGCTTCATGCTCCCCAGCTCTACTTCTCTGCCCAAGCATGCTATCCACCTCATCTACAAATATAATAGTTGGGGAAACCTTTGCTGCCAGTGTGAACAAAGCTCGGACATTCTTCTCATCTTCACCAAACCATTTGGAAGTAATGGTTGACATAGATACATTGATGAAGCTGGCTCCAGCTTCTTTAGCAATAGCTTTTGCAAGCATTGTCTTCCCAGTTCCAGGAGGGCCAAACAGCAAAATTCCCCTGCAAGGCTTTAGCAGCCCTCCTTTAAAGAGGTCTGGTCTACGAAGAGGAAGCATCACTAGTTCCTGAAGCGATTCTTTGGTCTCTTCCAAGGCACCAATGTCGGAAAAAGTTACATTAATCTCATTCGGAGGTATCACCTCTGGCCTTATGCGTTTTTCAAATTCATTGTCAGGAGGAACTTCCTGAAATCAGATTGATATTTAAGTAGTAAAAAAAAAGGGAGAATGACAGAGCTGCAGATATAAAACAGAGTGAAGAAGTCCATCCTGAAACCAAGGGGGTACACCATATAAAATTTTCAGGGTTTATACATTATCCAAAATTGTGGAAATCAATGTTCATATGATTGCAGATGCACATACATCAGATAGGTGATACTACTCGGTCACCAATGAAAGCATACCGGAGCTTTTGATGCTGGTAAGGAATTTTCACCAACTGCCTTAACCCCTGAAGCCTTTTTCTCTACTTCACTTTTATTTTCTGGATTTACACCTTCAGCTTTTGTTTCTGGTTTCACAGCAACAGTCTCATTCCCTCCTGCTTCCTATAATTATTCACAAGAAGCAGAGCAAGCATCGGTACTCTTTTTTTTTTTTAAAAAAAAAAATTCATGTTGAATCACAGACGAGTGTATAAAACCTTGGATGTTTCTGCCTGAGCTTCCACTTTCAATGAATCTTTGCCCATGGACTTGCTCTCCTGGAATATACTCAATCCATGCGATAAACTGTTTCATAGCTAATACAGTGAATAAATGAATAACACTTCAAATGCAAGAACACCAATATAATTGTATAGCTTACCTTTTGGATGACACAACAAGTTTTCCATTTCTGTATTCAGGATACTTGTTCATTAAATGGTAAGAAATTGCAGACACCACAATCTCTTCTATGTAATTACTGAGAGCCATTGTGTCTGCCACACAGACTGAATCCAGATCATCACAATCCAGATCATTCGCTGAGAGTACTTCCATGATGTGATTTCTATTATCGCGAACTTGGATCATCTTCATATCCTCCTCTAGCTTATTTTTCCAGCTGACTAGATGAGTTTCGTCTCCAGGAGGCTTGATTTCAATGTTGTACGGGAAAAGAGCAGTAAGCCCCTCATCGACCTCTCTGGAGTCATTACTCAGATCTAAAACTCGTGAACCAAGGATCAGTACCGATCCAGACAGTTTATTGAACATCTTCTGAAACAAATTGTACGTCCTCTTTGATCTGAATAAGATCTTCTCTGCATCCCTCAGGTACAACACAATGGGACTAGTTTTAGACACATGAACCAGAACCTGCATGTGTGACAAAAATTGAAAGGCCCATAAAGTTCTACTTGGAGTGAGTAGTGTCGTATACCAAACTAATCTCCAATATTTGCAATAAATATTCATAAAATACATAGAAGCACAATATTGCTGTGAAATACTGATAATCCAAAATGCCAATACCTTGTAAAGAGACTGTATAAGAAGCTTCTCATCAAAAGACCAACTGCTTGTACGCTTCAAAGGAGCTTTAAGAAAAATGTGAAGAATTATAAGAAGCAGAAATATTAGTTGCTGCTCAATTAAATTATAAAGATGCTGTAAAACTGTAAGTATATGTAATCCTGCATAAAAAAATTCCCAACAGCTCCTGGTAGCACATCACCTCCACGTTCATGACATGTAAGCGTGTGAAAGAAATGGTAAATTAGCATCTAGACTACGCTACTTTTAAAATAAATATGATTATAAAAAACAAAAAGGAAAGAAATGAACATACAGTCCACTATGCATAAATTGAAATGCAAAGTCAACTGAATATCAGAAAAAAAATGCTTCTGTGGCGTGGCACCCATAAACAAACCCAAGTTCTGGTAGCAGCAATGCCCTGAACCTCATCCGACATTCACACCATATGGTAGCAGATAACCAGACATAAGAGAATAAAACTCTTAAATGAAAAACTTTATTGCATACTGCACCCTTTAGAGGTCAATACAGTCAATATAATAAGAAAACACGTTGATAATATCAAAATCTGAAGAACCTGTATTTGCAGGACTACTCTGTGTAATTTCATTGCTTAGATTAGCTGCAGCAGAGGAATTTCTTCTTAGCTTCCGAGGATTATAAGAACTGTCTAGCCCCCTGAACTAACAGGGACAAGGCCACACATCACATAAGGGAAAAATACAAAACCAGCATAATAAAATGGGCTGCATGTTCCACAAGATCAATCAAGAAATCTATCCTACACTACCTTGATGGAATATCCACGCCACTAGATTGCCTATACAGTGAGCCTGCAAGACATCGACTTGGTCAGAGCTTCAGAAGAAGTTGAAACATAAAAACCATATAGAAATTGAGTTAGCAATGAAAAACAATTGTAAGAGTTTCTAATAACATGAATAATCATGCATGAAGGTATCTTTATACTGCTCTTAGCAGACTGCAACATCCTAGAAATAATCAGATGGATTTCACAAATGATATCCTAAAAGAGTTTGATAGAACGAAGAATGGATCACTCCCCACATTCCCTGATTTTCCCTGACTGTAGTTCATTAATAGCAATGACACATTCTGTAATTCCTATCCTAGTCATATTTCACGTACGCATGGGCTCCTCCTTTTGTGGAAGAATCGAAAATGATCCAAGGAAACCAGACAATCGCTCTAGTGTTGTCTCTGAATTGGATCTTTTGAACAACTGCAATAAAGATAGCACATTTAGAAAATAGGAAGTTATAACCTCACATTTCAAAAATAGAAAGTCAAAACGTAATAAGGACCTAAATCCACATGCCAAACTAGAGGATGGTTAGGATAAACAAAGGGAAGCTTACAGATTCTTTGTTTGCACCGTATTTGCTCTGTATCTGCACAAAACCAACGCTTCAGATATTAGTACACACAAAATAAATAAAAGAAAGAAAGAGAAGGAGAAAAAAGGGAAAAAAAAAAGAACCAACAAACTGCAACAGCATAAACTCGCCTTAAGAGAAAAGTCGGTCGCATCTAATAGCAGCAATTTGGCTTCAAAGTAATGTGCCAAAGCCTTGGCAAGCATTTGTTGATAAGGCTCTTCAAGAATTAAAAAAAAAGAAGTTGCAATTGAAATGTGATCCCATAAGTTAACGTAGGAATATGAGTGTGTTTTTTAGACCAAGCAAAATATAAAACACTTCAGATAACCAACCTGCAGGTCCTGAAAGCAAAATGGCCCGACTTGCTGGTGATAGGTTCCTCGTATACTTGGAAGCTTCAGCATGCTTCAAGTGGAAATAGGCAGCGCTTGTTAGTAATACCCGCGTCTGCTCACTGTGCCATCAGAAAAGATGCCAGAGACGCAAAATCAGATACCAGGGTAGCACTGAGCATTATAAGCGAGTTTCAGCAATAAAGAGACTTATCACAAAGCACATTGAGGAAGAACATAAGAATTTTTTTTTTGTTTTTAGAAAAAACATTTCCATGTTGGTATAATTCTCTATTTAGCCTTGTCTATGCTTTGAGCTCTTGAGAAGGGGCTTCATTCAACATCTAATTCCAATACAGGATTAGAGAGTACAGAGATTTTTTTTTTTTAAAATAAAACTAAAGCCCTGTGGGTATCATCATAAAACAATCACAACTAGTATGGATTGGAATAACCAAAGGTAAAAATTCTTCCTAGCTGCAGAAGTTTAGAGGGGTGTATTTTTACATATTTATTATTACACCATAACACCAAGATTTGTACTTGTAGTTTGAACCCGTAAAAGCACAGGCAGATTGAAAATCAAGCCAAAGAAAAATTGTAGGATAAAAAAGAACTCGAATCAACTCCCAGTACGGCAATTTCTTAACATCAATCAACTAACTAAACTGTAATTAGTAATTAAATAGCAACTTGTAGAAATGTAATATGAATCTGGGAAACTGAAAAGATACTATAAAATAAAATAAAAAGGATGCTAAAATTTAAAAACACTGTACAAAAGAAACATGTAAACAAATGCATGTGATTGTCAGAATCACATTGAACGAAGAATTAAATCAAGATTAATGTTAATTTTACAGAAAAATGTTCCTGATCTCCGACGTTTTCTACGAAATTAGCATTAATCATTTAAATGATAAAAGTGTAACATAAGCAGGGCATGAAAATCACGACCAACACTGACCTGCTCAGCCCGTCCACAAACAGAATCCAATTTTATTTTATCTACAAACATTATGCGATAATCAAAACGAATGTCTATTATTCTACACTAATTATTTCACGCACTTTCATTCTCAAGGAGGCCTCGTTGTGCTCAACACACGCTTAAAAGAACTATCTGCCATACAATAATAATAATACTTTCAATTTCTTTAGCCACTATTAACTCTCTAAATTACCCCCCCCCCCAAAAAAAAAAAAAAAGCTCTCCATAAATAAATAAAATTATGTAAATAACAACATAAACTACAAATTTACTCGAATTTTGATTATCAAAATTCAAAAAATTATTGTTGATCAAGCATTGTAAGGCTAATGGTACAAGTTCAAAATCTCCATGTCCAAACTAATTTTTTTTAAAAAAAAAACCTATAGAAAAGACCCATATTTCCATAGATAAATGAAACTTTCTAAACAAAACTTAATATAACACTATATATATTTAATCAGATTTCAGTGTTTGCGAGTGCAATCACAAAATATTGATTTTTGAAGAGATAACAAATGAGAGAGAGAAAGAGAGACCTGAGGTAGTAAGGGAATTGATCAAAGGTGACGCCGCTATCTCTTCCATCAATAACTTGCCTAAGCAATTCTTGCTCCATCGTCTCCGAATTTATACCGTCGGATGCGTCTCCTCTCCATTTACTCACTGTTTTTCCTGACGCCAATCCTATTCCCACCCCCACCCCTACTCCTACACTCAACGCCGATAACACTATGTGCTTCTGCTCCATAACTAATTACCAAAATATATATATATATATAAAAAAAAAGAGTTGTCACTGTCCAATAAAATGAGGAGAAAGATTATTCTAGAGAAAGTTTAAAAAAGAGCAGCGGATAATTTAGAATCACACAGAGGATAAACGGTAATGGATTTATTCGAGTGAAGCTTTTCCTTTTTTGATATTTAAGACACTAACCGATTTAAGCGACTCTTCTTAACCGCTACTCTGTTTTCTTCTAAAAATATTTCAGTTTTTATTGCACCTAAAACTGAGGAACGAAAGGAGCGGATCTCACTACACGCAAAGCTTGCCTTAAGAAGTTTATGAGACTACGGGAATGGTGTGGCGGCTGTTGTGGTGGTGAGTGGGGGCGGCTGTTTAGAGAGCAAGGTGGTTGCAAGGGAGAGTTCCCGCTTTTTCAGGGAAGAGCCTCGGGATGGGGTAGAGTTTTTGAAGAGGGGATATTGTAGGTGGAGTGCTGAGTGTTTATGTAAAGTTCGGCACGTGTCGCTGTTTGGCTGACTTTTGTTTCGGTTTGACAGTGTTTTTTATTTTTTTATGTTAAAGGGTTATTTTATTTATTTTTACTTTTATTATCAAATTTAATGAAATCCCCCGTTATTAAAAATAATAGCATATGACTGCATGTTGCTGGGGGCACAAAATATCAATCGCGGTCCATTATTAGAAATCAGATACTGGTTTTATCACATGGATTAAATATAACTGATATATTCATTAAGTGACGTGTCAGTGGTAGCAAGTTCTTGTACGTCCAACGTGTCACGGTTTT
>Ga0307508_10006895_pt1 | contig 10618 bp, 13 predicted proteins | sample 9_EM_MG_FD_203089 | JGI IMG/M metagenome (GOLD analysis project Ga0307508, IMG submission 203089) | Populus trichocarpa ectomycorrhiza microbial communities from riparian zone in the Pacific Northwest, United States - 9_EM | ecosystem: Host-associated > Plants > Roots > Unclassified | place...
CAAACACCGACACCAAGGGATGGACAACTTTGAAAGTTGGAGGTCAGAAGAAGAAGGTGGTTGTACCCAAACTGATCCCCACAATTTACCCAAAGGCGGAACGCGAAGTGACTTGCCACTTCCCCTCTGAAAATACGGACACCAGCCCTACCGAGCAGGATCATACCACCAGGCAGGCTGCAGCTGATGTCGCGCTACGTCGCGTCAACTCTGCCTTCGTTAATACCAAAGACGTTAATGTTCCTCTGTTTATGCGTGCCCGTATCACGATGCAAGGTGCAATCATCTTCACCACAAGCAACTGTCAGAGCAACGTAATCTACGGGGACTACGTTACGATTATAGCCGATGCCCTCTCGTACCTTGGGAAGTGTGAGGTCGAGGTTCGAAAGCGCTTCGCCAATTTCTGCTCCTCGGAGTTCCCACCCAGTACTCCCTACCCGAAATCTCTGACAGCATTGCTGTAAACTACCATCAACTTGTACAGGTACAGACTCCACGATGGCTGACCCCGGCAGACAGGCGTCAAAACAAGACACACTCCACCATCGTCATGACGCTCGCAGAAAACATCAAGAAAACTGATGTTGGACTGCACAACCTGATTATCGGCAATCGGGAATGCCAACTCGAGGAGTACATCGCGTACAGCCGGAGTACACAATGCCGCAACTGCCAGCGGTATGGCCACCCAGCTGCCCTATGTCGAGAGGCTCCATGATGTGCCGTTTGCGCCAGCCCTCACGCAACCTCACGCAACCAAAGACCACCCCTGCACCCTCCCGGTGTGCAAGAAAGGCCCTACATGCACCCATCCTCCGATCTGCTGTGCGAACTGCAATACCCCACACAAACCCACAGACCCAAATTGCCCTGAGCGTATCAAGGCTCGAACTTTCAACACAGCTGCAGCGGCAGCCATCCAGGGAGACGCCCCCATGGCGGGAGTGGCCGATTAGATGGCCCTCTCTGCATCCGTGGGGTCCGTACAGTTGCTGAACTGCGCAAAAGGCCAAGCCACGACAATTTCAGCATTACAGGATTTTGCCCAGCATAATGAAAACCTTATCCTTCTTCTTCAAGAACCTTGGACCGCCAGGCATGGACGCCCACCTGCCTTACCAGATTTCGATACCTTCTCCCCGACACCTCTCAAGCCGAAATGCGTAACTTACGTCCGACGCTCACCTGGTCTCACAGCAACAACAACATTCACGGCTCAAGATTCTTTTCTTGGAACCACGATTACCTCAACCCTCCAATCAAAAACTACTACCTTCACGCTATTTAACTTCTACTCCCCCGGTCGGGCGGAACCGATTGCCAAACTCCTCCCTACCATCCCAGTCCCGAAAGAATGTATCCTGATGGGAGATTTCAACGCTCACCATGTATGGTGGCAAGGACCTCTCCCCCAGACTGCACGTACATCAGCAGCAAGCCACGACCTTGCAGAATGGCTTGAATCCAACAACTTCCAACTGCATAATGTACCTGGTCTACCCACTCATCACCCCAGGAACGGAAGTACCCCATCAACAATTGATCTCTGCCTTTCCCGTGGAGGTATCACCACCTCGATTCTTTCTCTGGCTATAGACCACTGCACCACCTCCGACCACAGCTCTGTAACAGTCACTTTGGCTCTCCCCTCCGTTACTTCTCCTGTTCCTGTCCGTCGGAACTGGCACAAAGCAAATTGGGAAACCTTCAGGGAATATATCCTTTCCACTGGTATCGATCTGACCAACCTTCAGGGCAAGGAAGATACACTACGGGCCATCACCAGTGTCACAACCATCCTCCACCAAGCTATCGATGCTGCAGTCCCCTCCGGCACTTCACGGAAATCCGAAGCGCCATGGTGGAATCACAGCTTGACACTCGCAAAACGGTCCGTGAAAAGGGCTGACAAACGGGCTCGTCTCCACCCCTCCACAGAGAACCGGGGAGACAGCCAGAAGAAACACCAACACTGGACAGCTATGGTACGGACTGCAAAGACCGCATACAGAATCAGGCAGCTACAATCTGCGAATACCAAGAATATCTGGAAAACCATCCGCCACCACAATACGCACCAGCGACCTCTGCCGCCGCTGGAAGGACAGATGACCTTCAAGGACAAATGTACATCACTACGAAATGCCCTTTTCCCTGCTGTCAACAACCTACCCCGCCCACCCCTCCCTTCCAACTTCCTTACCTCAAAGCTCGACATGTACCAACAAACCCGCCCTGTCACCACCCGTGAAGTATCACAAGCCATCATCCAGCTGAAATACGGTACCTCGGTCGGCCCTGACGGGATCAGCTACACTACGCTCCGTCACCTCCATGAATCCGCACCCAGAATCCTCCCTCTCCTCTTTGATGCTTGCCTGACACACTCAGTCCATCCACCGGAATGGAAGGTGGCCAATTGTGTCATAGTTCCGAAACCAGGCAAATCAACCTACACCCACCCGAAGTCGTACCGGCCTATCTCCTTACAATCCTGCTTCGGCAAATTGCTGGAGTCAATCGTGGCCAAACGCCTCACTGGAGCAGCTCTCAGATGTGGCGCCACCCACCCCTCCCAGATGGGTGCACAGCCAGAAAACTCCGCAGTGGACGCACTCCTCCGTACTGTCACCCCGATCGCTACGGCTATCAGCAAGAAAGTACCCAAAAAAGGTGCCCCACGTCCGGCAGTGCTGACGCATGATATCGAAGGGGCCTTCAATCAGGTCCACCCCTCAACACTGCAGGAGGTTATGTACCAAAGATGCATGCCAACGTACCTGACCAACTGGATTTCAGCTTTCAATACGGATCGAAAGATTGCCTTTGGTTTTGACCAACAGTCGGAAGATCCCCAGCCCTACCAGTGTGGCCTCCCTCAGGGTTCTCCAATCTCACCCATTCTCTTCCTCATCTTCAGCAATGCAATGCTGGAAAAACCGGACTATCCAATGGACGCTATGGATACATCGTATGTTGACGATGTCTGTATGGTACAGATGTCACAGAGCATAGCCAAAGCCAACACCCTGCTGGAGGATAGAACAGAACAACACCTCCACTGCGGCCTTAACCTAGAACTCACCTTCGTACCAAGCAAATCAGAACTCCTCTACTGCCTCCCCCGAAACAGCAATCACAAAAACATCAGCCTCTCCTCCCATCCCCCCCTCAGAATCCTCAACACAACCATCGTGCCCAAACGACAGATCAAGTATCTGGGTGTTTACATCGACGAATCCCTCAGCTTCCTCCACCACGCTTCTATGGCTGCCAGTCGAGGAAACCAGGTACTCGGCAGCTTCAATTTTCTGCGACATCGGTCCCGTGGTACCCCTGCACATATTGCACACCACCTGGCATTTACGGTGATACTTCCCACCATGTTCTGGGCATCGCCCACGTGGTGGACTGGTACTCCAATGCTAACCTCTACCCTGAAACTCACCTATAATGCAATAGCACGGTGGATCACTGGCCTCCCATACAACACTCGAATCACCAATCTCCGCACACTGGCACACCTCCCCCCGATGGAGGCGTACCTGGATTACCTCTCCCTACGCTTCGCAATCCGGCTCCATTTTCTACCTGCACACCATGCCCTTGGCCGGCCACGTGCAGATCCGACAACACACAGCTATCTCCCCGGTCTCCATCGCCTACACGATCTCAGCAGGCACCTGATCGTGGGAAAACTCGAAGATCATACAACCGCCTCTACCGCTGATGGCATACCAAAAATAACCTCTCCTAACCCCGACAAAACAACATCCCCCCAAGAACTGCACGGAAAGTGGATCCGCTCACTTCCCGACCACACCATCGTTATATACACTGATGGCTCTAAGCTACACAGTGGGGCGACTGGGTGTGGTTGGGTAGTCTATAATGTTGGGAACCAGCAACTCTTCTGAGTCATGGAAGGAAGCTGCCATCTTGGCAATCGGGCTGAGGTTTCGATGCCGAACTTCATGCTGTACAGGAAGCAACAACGGCCCTCCTCACTGCTACCATCACCCCACGCTGCAGAGTTTTCATCTGCATTGACAACCAAGCTGCAACCGATACTCTCCAGTTTAACAAGGATAATCACGAATTCACGCGGCGTGCGATCGAAACCACAGCACAACTATGACTACTGGGCTGGACGGTCAGCACAGTTTGGTGCCCTTTGTATTGTGGAATCACAGGAAATGTACACGCAGATTCACTCGCAAAAATGGGAACCTCACTTCCGACCCCATGCCAATACTCGCTCACCACCAAGGTTTGGCTACAGACGTAGGCACGAGCTCAGCTTCTATAGCGCTGGAAACAGGAACTGCCACTTTCTAACCCCTCACTCTCCTTTCCAACCCACCTGCGGGGAGTTGACTGGGCAGATACGCGTGCCCTCTGGCGTGTCTTCTGCAATAGATCACCTTCCAACCCACACCCGAATAAAACTGCTGACCCATGCCCTTGCAGACAGGACGAGTACACCTCTCACCACCTCCCACGAAACTGTACCCTTCTTGCGCAGCGGCGCTCCCAGATGCAGCTCTTGACCAGCGGCGACCTTGAATCCCTCACATTTCTCACCAACCCTAAGAACTGGGTTGGCATTCGAAACTTTTTACGAGGCACTGGACTCGGCCATACCACAAATATCACTTACGATAGAAAACCTGCGTGGACATCGAGAGACGAAGCGTCGGATTCAGACTCCCCTGAGCCAGACTTTGGCGCCTTCGAGCCATAAAAGAAACGACAATACGATGGACGGGAGGATAGCGTGATGGGTTGCGGAGGAATCCCCGGTTGTCTGCCCACTCACTACCCCTCATTACGTCCTTTCCATTCACACTTGATTTTCTGCTTAGTTTCCTTACTGAGTTCGGAACCCATGGACACGAACGCTTCCGGCTCCACCCTGCAACAGCGGTTTACCCAGCTGCAGGCCCAGGTGGTGGCTATGGCTACAGCTCAGGGTGGTGCCAATGCCATCCAGAAGGGGTTTCCCGATGCGCCAATTTTCGACGGCGGTAAGACCGAAGAATTGCGCACCTAGATTATCCAGCTGCGCAACAAGTTGGCCGCACAACCCCATCGTTACCCCGACAACCAAGTGTGCCTCCGATATGCGGTCAACTGCCTCTCGGAGGCCGCCCTCTGCCTGATTCGTGGCTATGTATCTGAGAATAGTGGACGGATCCGGCTCGAATCCCTGAACGCACTCCTCGACCTCCTCCGCCAGGCGTTCAACGACCCCCACAGAAACCGCACCGCCAACTGTGAGATTCGAAAACTCAAGCAAAAGAGCGGCACTTTTGCCGCCTATTTTGCCGAGAGTGGTCGGATCATGGGAGACCTAAACTGGAACGAAGAGGCCCAGAGAGAACAATTGTACAAAGTCCTCTCAGATCAAATAAAAGATGCCTTGGTCACCTCCCATCTCCAATCCGATAGTCTGGGTCACTTGATCCAGATCTGTCGGTAGTTGGACAACCGAATTCGCACTTGTGCCGCGGAACGGCTCCAGCCTGGCCATACCCAGTGACTGCCCCGCTCCGAGCCATCCTCAGCCAGCACCCCCACCCTGGCTCCCGCGAATCCGACGGGCACCAATGGCGTACAGTATGGCGTGGCTCCTATGGACTTATTGGCCACACAGAGGACTGCTGAGAAAAATCGTATTTGACAAGAACGCATGGCCCGGGGTGAATGTCTGTATTGCGGAACTGTTGGTCACTTCCTCCGCGAATGCCCCGAACATGCTGCCTCTCAGAACCGCCATCTGGCTATGGCAGCCACCGTAAATACGACTGCCGAACGTGACGATGCCATTCCGAACGAGCAGTCGGAAAACTAGCTGTCCCATGCCAACCGGTTGGCACCGGTATGGGACATTCCCCATTGGTTTCGTCGTTTCCTCATTTGCAATTGCCTGCTGTCATTGGTCGAGAGGTGGAAGAATGTGAATTAGTAGGAGAGCATCTTTTTGTTGCAGCTACTCTCCGTAATGGTGACCATTCTATCCAAACTCCTGCAATGATTGACACAGGAGCAACGGGCTTTGCATTTATCAACGAAAACTTTGTACGCCAACACAAATTTCCCCGCTATAGTCTAAACCCTGCCCGAGATCTTCAAGTAATCGATGGACGACCCATCGAACCCGGCCAAATCACCCATCTCACCAAGATTTCCTGTCAAATACAGGATCACACCGAAATGTTACCCGCTTTCTTCACCAAGTTAGGACAGTTCTCGCTGGTTCTCGGGATTCTTTGCCTCCGAAGACATGCCGTCATTATCGATTTCATCAGTAATTCGGTCCGATTTCAGTGCCCCAACCACCAAAATCCACCGGCAGCACCTCGAGTGGCATTACAGACAATAGGCGTGGCGCCGAAGACGACAAACATGGCAACAGTAACGCCGAAAGGAACTACAACGCCACGCCCAGGCGTGGCACTGAAGCCACCGGATGTGGCATCGAACCTCAAATCTAAGTCTCCTGCGATTTGCGTAATCTCTTCGGCTACCTTGAAGAAACTAATTCGACGAAAGGAATAGGTTCAAATCTTTGCTATGGGCTTTTAAGACATCAACAAAGCTCTTGAAACGCCTACACTGAACCCGCAATACACTGAGCAGGCAGAGCCTCCAGACTATGAGTGATTGAAATCCCTAATCCCTCCCGAATATCACTCGTTCCTTCCCCTGTTCTGTGAATCCATTGCAAATAAGTTACCTCCACACCACCCCTACGACCACCGCTCTCCCTTGAAAGAGGGATTCGAACCGCCCTTTGGACCACTATATTCCCTTGCCCGTCACTAGTTGGAAGCCTGCAAGAAATGGGTCGAGGAAAATTTGGATAAGGGATTGATCCGGGCCTCTTCATCCCCGGCCAGAGCTCCGATCCTGTTTGTCAAGAATGGTGACAGATCATTGCGATTGGTGGTGGATTACCGAGGCATCAACGAAGGAACCGTCAAAAATCGTTACCCCCTTCCACTGATTAGGGAAACACTGATGCGAATATTGAAGGCTCGGTTTTTCACGAAATTGGATGTTCGTGGAGCATTCAATCTCATTCGAATTGCAGCAGGAGAAGAATGGAAAACCGCCGTCCGAACCCGTTACAGCCTATTCGAATCATTTGTAATGCCGTTTGGCCTGACCAACGCGCCAGCAGATTTCCAACGATTCATCAACAAAATCTTGGCTTCTTTCCTCGATCACTTTACGCCAGCCTACCTCGATGATATATTGATTTATTCGGATACGATGGAAGAACATACTCGGCATTTCCAAGGAGTATTGGAACGACTGACCGATGCCGGCCTCGACCTCAAACCGGAAAAATGCGAATTCCACAAAACGGAAGTTAAGTATCTGGGACTAATCATTGGTGCGGATGGTATCAAGATGGATCCGTCCAAGGCTGAAACAGTGAAGGCGTGGCCCCCTCCCGAAAATCTATGAGATGTGCGAGCGTTCTTGGGATTCGCAAATTTCTACCGCCGATTCGTCAAAGGATATACAAAGGTAGTTGAGCGACTGACACGTCTGACAAGAAAAGGCCAGCCGTTCAAGTGGGAGACAAAGCAACAGGAATCGTTCAACGGACTGAAAACCTCCTTTTCAACGGCACCCATTCTGCGTCGGTTTGATCACGACCATGACATTGTGGTAGAAACTGACGCATCTGACTTCGTCTCCACCGCAGTCTTGTCGCAATATGATGACGAGGGAACCCTACACCCTGTGGCCTTCTTTTCAAAGAAACATTCCCCCGCTGAGTGCAACTATGAAATTTATGACCAGGAACTGATGGCAATTGTCCGGGCATTTGAGGAGTGGCCTGCAGAGTTGCAATCAGTGGAAAACCCGATATCAGTCTTAACGGATCACAACTTGGAATATTTCACGACGACCAAACTGCTCAACTGCCGGCAAGTGAGATGGGCGCAGTTTCTCTCCCAATTCAATTTCAAAATCGTCTACTGACCGAGGAAAACGGGAGCCAAACCGGACTCCTTGACTAGAAGATCCGGAGATCTTCCTAAGGAGGGGGATCAATGACTGACCGAAAACTTCCATGCCGTCATAAAACCACTCCAAATCCTACGACTCGAAGCCGGACACGGACTCGGACTCGGACTCGAGAAACGCGGCGCCGGACTCGAAGATGGACACGGACTCGGACTCGAGGAACGCGGCGCCGGACTCGGACACGAGGAACACGGTGCTAGACTCGTAGGACTTGAGGAACGCGGCTCCGGACTCGAAGGACTCGAGGAACGTCGCGCCGGACTCGGACTCGGACTTGTCAATGCCAAGATCACGGAACTACTCTCTGAAGCCTACAACTGGGATCCGTTTCCCATGAAGGTACTGGCTATGCTAGAGAAGAAGGTCTGCTATTGTAAGGATATTACTCTAGCGAAGTGCTCCCAGAGACCGACGGGCAGATTACTGTATCGAGGAAAGTTTTATATCCCTGCCTACGGCCCTCTAAGATTATATCTGATGCAAACGCATCACGAAGTACCGGTAGCGGGCCACCCCAGACGATCGAAAACACTCGAATTGCTCTGAAGGAACTACCACTGGCCGAAAATGCGGCAAGATGTGGAAAGGTTTGTAAGGAACTGTCACACTTGCCAGCAATCGAAAACCAGTCGACACGTACCCTTTGGAGTCCTCCGCCCATTGGCGATTCCCCAGCAGCCATGGCAGGACATTTCAATGGACTTTGTCACGGGCCTACCGCGATCAAAGGATCACGATGCTCTCTGGGTGGTAGTGGATCGGCTCACAAAACAGCGGCGTCTTGTCCCATGCAGCACTACTGTTCATGCCCATGATCTGGCTGACCAGTTCCTCCAACACGTCTTCTGATTATATGGACTTCCGCGAACAATAACTTCGAACCGAGGGCTTCAATTTGCATCTGCATTCTGGCATCGTCTCTGTGCACGACTGGGAATCGAACCGTGGCTGTCTACTGCTTTCCATCCATACACTGATGGTCAGACTGAAGGAATGAACGCCGTAATGGAACAATACTTGTGGTCGTAAGTGAACTACCTGCAAGATGATTGGGCTGACTGGTTGCCGATCGCGGAATTCACATGGAACAACCATACCTCAGAAACGATGGCTGTATCTCCGTTCTTTACGAACCTTGGCTACGACCCTCGCTGGCAATTTGACCTTTCGGCCTCCCTACCCAACCAAGCAGAAGATCAACAAGCGCGTTCTGCGGCGAAAGCATTGTCCGAAATTCATGACCACCTGAGGATGGAAATGTATCGGGCCCAAGTCTGCTACCAGGAAACCACAGACACCCATCGCCTAGCCACTCCGGACTATCAGGTGGGGGATCTTGTGTGGCTCGACAACCGAAATTGGACGACTCGACGACCATCAGCAAAGTTGGATCATCGACGGCACGGCCCCTTCAGGATCACACGCAAGATTTCCTCTCACGCCTCCTCAGGTGGAAATCGACGGCGAGGAAGAATAGTTTGTGGATTCCATTCTTCATTCTCGAATGTATCGAAGACGACTACAGTACCTTGTTAAATGGACCGGATTTGATCACCCGAATTGGGAACCAGCAGGAAATGTCAACAAGCTAGAAGCGGTTACTCGATTCCACGAACAATACCCCCAGAAGCCAGGCCCACTCGAATAAAGCTTCGCGGGAGCTCAGCGATAGGAGGGGGATACTGTCACGGCGCAGGTCCCGGCGCTCGATTTGGGTTTGGTTGTTTGATTTCGTTGTTGATGCCGGCACCTCGCTGCCGATGTCTCGATCTTGGAAAGAGTGTCGTCACCTCGCTCCGGATGTCTCGATCTTGGAAAGAGTGTCGTCACCTTGCTCCGGATGTCTTGATCTTGGAAAGGGTGTCGGTTACGGGCCCCAGTTGCATAAGAGAAGGTTATTTGAATTGCGTGGTTATGAGCACATATGTGAGTATGAGTACAAATGCGAGTTGCGCGGGTATGAGTAGGAGGACGTACGGGAGTTGCGAGAACTGTGTATATAAGGAGGGCGTCTCCCGTGTTTTGTCTTCTTCTTCTCTTCATGCAAACTCGCGTATTCTATTCGGAATATCAACCTTGCTTCCTATTCCTCCGTTTCCTCTGATTCTTTCGTTTCGTGAACGCTCGTCTAGCGCCGCCTGTCTCTGTCCGACAGGTCTGTCCGACGCTGTCCGTCTCTCTGTTCGACACGTCCATCTGACGCTGTCCATCTCCCTGTTCGACACGTCCGTCTGACACTGTCCCACTCCCTGTCCGACACATCCGTCTGACGCTGTCCGTCTCTGTCAACAGGTCCATTTGACGCTGTCTGTTCCTGTTCCCATTGCCGTTGGAAACGTCCGTTAACGTTCCGGTCCCCGTCCCCATTCCTGTTCCTGTTCCTGTTCCCGTTCCCATTCCCGTTCCCGCCCCACTTCCGCTCCCGCTCTCATGGTGTCACTCTGTTACACCTTAAGTGATTAGCTAGAGTACGTAGCCAGAGAGACTCATCACGGGCCTTCAGAGAAGCCCTAGTAAGCTCTCTGAAGCACGGGAATGATGTCAGAGAGTCTAGGTAGGAGATCGAGGA
>Ga0307508_10006897_pt1 | contig 10618 bp, 15 predicted proteins | sample 9_EM_MG_FD_203089 | JGI IMG/M metagenome (GOLD analysis project Ga0307508, IMG submission 203089) | Populus trichocarpa ectomycorrhiza microbial communities from riparian zone in the Pacific Northwest, United States - 9_EM | ecosystem: Host-associated > Plants > Roots > Unclassified | place...
CCGCCATGGCGCGTCCTAGCTGATCTACGGACGGTCCTGCGCCGCCCCTGTGGTCGCGGTGCCATACCACGAAGGCGCCGTAGAAATCCGCCGTTTCCACGTAGTGCTCCGGACTATGCTCGCAGCACTCCTCGATGAAGCCGGTCGCCATGTTGCTGTCGGTGCGCATGGCATGCAGGGACTGGCTCATCTCGGCCGTGAACTCGAAGTGCCCCCGCTCCATGGCTCTCCGCAGTCCCTTGAGGGCCCAGGACAGTAGTCCCGGCATCTCGGTGGCCAGGACCAGATCCGCTGGCGTCCTGTGTCCCTGCTGGATGGCGTGGAGCGCCGTGCCGGTGATGCGCAGCGGATTGAACGACCGGTGCATCTTCACGATGGCGAGGCGGTTCTCCATGGCCCGGCTCGCCTCCCGGAACTGCGGCGGCACGTTGGTGCCCCAGAGGACCGGCTGCCTGAACTCGATTGATAACATGGGCCCGTTCTTGACGTTGACGTGGACCGCGTCGCCGGACAGGAGCGCCTTGGCGTTGGTGCTGAGCTCCCACCGCGACTGCTCGAACGCCTCGTGCAGCACCCACGGGATGGGGCGCAGGAACGCCATGAGGCCGTGGCTGTTCTCCAGGGCCTCCAATGGCGTGGGGTTGATGTCCCGCGATATGAGGCCAGCGATCACGTTCAGGATATTCGACTTGCCGGTATTGCTGGGTCCGAGGAGCACCAGGGCCCGCATGAGTGTCCTCGGCTTCTTCGTCAGCAGCGATACGCCTGCGAACTCCTGCAGGAACTGCACCGTGCCATCCGTGAAGCCGTAGTCGTCCCACAGCATGTTCTCCCACGTGGGGCACTGCGCTTCGGGATCGAACAGGCACTCGATCCGTCGCGTGGCCCGATGCTCTGGGCGCATGGGCACCAGTGCAGAGGTATCGCGCCAGTCGATCATGCCGCCCTGCGTGGCGACCAGGCCGTGCGCGTCCCACTCGATGTCGCCGCAGTGCAGATCCGGATTGCGCTGGAGCCAGGAGCGCGTCTCGTTCACCACTTTCGTGGTGCTGACGATACCGCTGTCGCGGCAGCCACTCTCCACCTGGACGTTGATCCAGGTCCGCTCCTCGTCCGGCTGCGTGGCCCGCCACACGCCGTCCTCATAGAACCACATCCGGTTGTCGTTGAAGAGGATCTGCTGCCCCTCCTCCTCAAGGCTGCGCAGGATGCCCGTGCCGAGGAAGATGTGCTCGTTTTTCTTCTTGATCTTGCCGAGCGCCCGTTCCTTGCCGGCCGCGCGCTCCTGCTGCGCGTCCTTTCGCAGGGCGATCACGCTGCCTGATGATCCCGCCTCGCGTGGGGGCTGGGAGGGCGTGCTGTCCAGGGTGTCTGGATCCTTGCGCGCCTGGGCAAGGGACACCACGCCCTCTGGCAACTCGGCGGGCCTGTGGACCAGCGGCTCGAGCGCAGAACGGATATCCCGTGGCTCGGTCCTCTTGAATTTCTTGGCCGCGTCCAGGCACATCTGCCGGATCACGCGCTCTTCCTCGTTCCAGTTCCACCCCTCTGTGGATGGCAGATTTTCGGTCGCGTCCAGGATGAGGGCCACCGCGTCGTCCAGCTCTACCCCTGCGGCGACCAGGGAGGCGCTGCAGGACAGTTGGGTTTGATGGACGCCGTTCTCGCCTGCACCACCGACGACCATGTCCTGCAGGCGCTGCTCCACGTCCACGGGGGGCCGGAAGCCCTGCTCCTGGGCCAGGCGCTCGAACGGGTTCAGCTGCCTTCCCCTCCGATACAGCGCCAGATCGCGTGCGGAGCCCAGCCATGCGTCTATTGCCTGGGGGCTGTAGCGTTCCACCCCCTCCCGGATCACCACAACGGGTCGCCATTCGCCGCGCTTGGAGTTGTGGGAACCGGGTACCCTTAGCAGTGCCACCATGTGGGCCACGGTGGGGTCGCCTCCTAGATGCAGGGCCAGGCGGCGCAGGAGGCCCTCTGCCAGGTCCAGGTCCGCTGCCGTGGCAAGGGGGCTCTCCAGGATCCAGAAGCAATGGATGCCGTTGCCCGTGTGGTGCATCCGTGATGGGGGGCAAGGGAGAGCGCGCAGGACGCGCTCAATCTCCTCGGGTGCAAGGTCTATGTCCTTGAAGTCGACGTCGGCAAACAGGAACGGGAGCTCTGTGGCGTTTTCTTTCTTCCGGGCCTGGCCGGCTGCGATGGTGGATACGCAGAAGAAGACCCCTCTGCCTTGGACGTCGTGCTTGATGACGAAGCGTTCTATCCGGCCCCTGTCCCTCGTTCCGATCCAGCGCTCCCTGCCCTGGCCTTTGACGTTTGGCAAGCTCCATACCTGGATTTCTGCCGTTGTACTCGAGAGTAGGTGATCGAAGATGTTCGCCACGCCGCTGTACCCCTTCCAGAGAGGATGCCCCTGCCTCCCATTACGGAAGCAGGGGCACCACTACGCGAACCTAGGCACTGCGCCGTCGGCTCCGTCCCTGGGCAGCCTGGGGGGCTTCGGCCGCGCGGGGCGTCGCGGCCTGGGTAGCTGCCTGGGGTTCCTCAGACGAGGGCGCTGTGACGCTCTCGAACTCGCTCTTCTCCTCCCACCTCACAATCTTGATGAGGGGGACGTAGGTCCGGCCGTACTCGGGGTGACGGTAGCTGTCGGAGCCGAGACGCACGATGGGGAACTGCGTGGGGCGCACCCGCATCTCCTTGCCGAAGTCGCGGCACAGTGCGCCGATCGCGCCCAGGCCGCCCTTCGAGCTCGTGGCGTACGTGAAGAGGTGCTCTTCGCTCGCGTCCTCGCCGGGCGTCTTCATGACGATGTAGTTGCTGAACTGCCACGGATCGCGCGGCCGTCCCTGGTCATCGACTTCCCACTCGGATTGGTTGGTGTCGCCGAGCTCGTTGCGGCGCGGCGCCTGGTAGCCGCTGACGACCGTTCCCATGATCTGCTCGGCCGGGCGCTGGTCCACCCACTTGATCCAGCCCACCATGAGCTGGTCCATGTTGGCAACCAGCTCGGTGTTCTCCTCGAGGTCCTCGTCGTCGCCGGTGACCCAGTCGCCCTTGGTGAACTTGATGAGCGTGCCGGTGATCGTGCTCGTCGTCATCGCCGCGCCGTACGACTCGAAGGCGTTGCGCTCGTTCACGCCGCCCAATGAGCGCTGCTCAGTCTGCACTGAGACGGCGGTGGACTGCTCAGATGCCCGTGCCGTCGTATCCTCCCCAGAGGCAGCGCGCCGCGTCCTTGCATTGTCCGTAGGCCCAGTATCGGCACCCCTTGCGGTTCCAGCATTTGGGCGGCGCTCCTGCTCCGTGTCGTCGTGGGTGCCCGTGCGTGCGTTGGGACGCGCGGCGCGCTCGTGCGCCACGTCCTCCGCCGTCTGTCGCACCGGGGCATCGCGTCGCGGTCCCGCCGGCTCTTGGTTCGATGTGCTCTCGTTCCTGTTTGCATTCCTGTTTCTGGTCCTGGTCATTTTTCATCTTTCGTGGGTACTCTGCTTGCCGGTGATCCCCGCCGGCAGGGTAGTTAGACGACAGGCGCGCCCTTGATGGTGACGCGCAGTTGGTCCGTTGGTTCACCCGTGGTTTCGAAGGAGGCGATGTCCACGCCGGCATCGAATGCGGCTGCCTTGAAGGCCGGCATGTCTACATTGGTCCGGCCCTTGACCCCTGACCATGACACAATGCCGGGAAGCTTTCGGACGCTCTTCTCTCGCAATCGGTTCTTTATTTCATCCTTCTTCTCGTTAAGGAGTACCTCGATGCGCTTGGCCTCCTTGTTCAGGACCTCGTGCTCCAGGCACAGGTCCCTCATCTCGGCGACGAATTGTGCGTCTGCCGCGGCCTCGACCTCAGGGACGCTGCGACGCGTGATGCCGCACGCCTTGGTGAATGGGCAGTATTCGCACTCCTTGCCGCCGGCGATCCACCCCTCTGGCTGCAACTCCACGGGATTAGTTGCCGTCTTGATCTTGACGGCCCGGGTGTGCATCCGCTCGTACAGGTCGGCATTAAATGGCACGACGAACTCGTCCACGTCGTCCCAGAAGCTGGCGTCGATGTAGGAGATGAGGGCATACTCGGGACGGTACTTCGTGAGCGCGCGGATGAGCCCCATGCCGGATTGCGTCTGCAGCATGTTGGCGTGCTTGGCCTCGGTGAGGTTCACGCGGGGATCAATGGTCTTGCACTCGACCGTGATGCACTGCCCTGGGCCGATGTCCGGCACGCCGTATTGGGCAAGGAGGTCCCGCGGCATGTTGACGAGGAGGCCGTCCAGCGTCGCGGACATGTAGCGGTCGTGGATGGTCGTCTGTTTGTTGCCGGCCAGGATCAGGTTCTTGCGGAAGCGCCGCCTCATGGCGGGCACCCAGAACTTATCCTCCATGACCGTGCCGCGGATGCGTGCGCCCCACCGATCACTGTGGTCAGGATCGGTTGGCGGATCTGGACGCTTGGTCCAGTACATCCTGCGGGCGCACTGCCCGATCTCGCTGGCGCCGATCGTGCGCTCCCGGTCCATGAGGAACGTCTTCTCCATGGTCGGCGAATTGACGTAGCCGTCGAGTGCGTCCTGGATGATGCCCATTACTGTGCTCCCACTTCTTTGATGGGGTCCAATAGCCCCTGCGATTTGAGGTACGCGTTGAACTCGGCTTCGGTCACGCCGTACAGGTACGCCGGGCCGAAGGTGATCAGTTCCTTGCCGCCGGCATCAGTGGCCAGCTGGATCGGTAACGGATCGCCGCTGCCGAGCTTCGTGTACTCGTAGGCGAGGCGGAGGAACGTCTCGATGATCCTGTCCCTGTTGCACTCAACCAGGACGTACGGCAGCATGATGATCACGGCGTTCTCCTCGGCCAGGGCCTTGTCCCGGACCTGCTTGGCCTCTGAAGGGTCCTTGGTGCGGATGACCGTGATTGCCTCGTTCATGACCGTGGTTGCTTCATTCATCATGGGACACCATCAGCAAGAATGCCGCCACGCCGACTGGCGCGAACAGACCGAATGACTGGAATAAGAATTGCGGAGCCTGCGGCCAATGGGCGACGAAGTAAATCATCTGCCCTGTGCCTTCCCCAAGAGCACTTCGCTCCGCGCAAGGTATGCGTCGCCGACCACTTCGCCGGTGTTGAGGCGCACCTGAATGGCGCGGTCGTCCCACTGCTCGGACATCCGCCAGTCCTTGGCACAGGTGGCGGGCAGGCACTTGCCCACGTGCTTCTCCGTGTACTTCCCGATCACCTCGAGCATCTGCGCGATGGTGAAGTACTCCTTGGACAGGAGGCACTGCTGCCGGTAGCCGTAGGCGTGGCTGAACGATGGATTTCCGTGGATGTAGGGGAACACCCGCGCCGTCATGATCCGGACCTCCTTGCCGTCTACCAGCCATTCTCTGATCCGGTTGACCATGGCTGGAATGGGCGGCCCGATCTCGTTCCACTTGTATGCCCAGGTGTCCTTGCACGTGGTCGGATAGTGTGCCAAAGTTCCGTCCAGGTCCACGCCGATCCATCGTTTGGTCATTGCTCGTTCCTCTTGATGAAGGCTTTCATTGCGCTGAGCATGTCTTCGCGCCCGGCGTTTGATATGTAGTTGACCGTTCCTTCCACGTCGTCGAACTTGAAGACGAGGAGCGCGAAGCCGTACTTCTTGCCGTCGGGGTTCAGGACATCGTCTAGACCACCGGCGATGGCGTTCATTACGGGCGAGACTTCTGGCTTGATTGGATCTGTCACGCTGCTCTCCTTGCTGACTTTATTTGCTGGTACGCTATATGGGCTTCTTCTGCCGTGCTGTAGTTCTTGCTATAGATGAACTTGTTACACCCGGCGCTTACCCTAGCGTAGTACGGTTTGCGCCAATGTTGGGGACTGCAACGTTTCCGGACACCAGGTAGTCCGTGCTTGTTTGGTTTCATCTCAGCAGCCGTTCGATCTGATCCACAAATTTCTTGGCCTCGCGCCAGTCGTTCTGGTCCCGTCCGTTGATGCGGGCTGCGAAGGACCAAGACATGGAGTCAGCACTCTCCAGGGCATCTTGCACACTTCTGGAAGCAAGGGACGTTATCTTCAGCCCAAATCCGTGGAGGCGGATATCGGGGCGCAGATCCTTGATGGCCGTGAGGATCTCTGCAATGGTGCCGACGTTGATGTTGCGCTTGCAGATTGAACCTACTCCCACGTAGGCATTCTGGGGTAGTAGTCCACCGTACATCTTGACGTGCCTCAGGTAGTCCTTCACCTCGTATCCCTGCAGCACAGGCATGACGGAGAGTTTGGTCCGCTGTAGAAGTTCCTCATACCGCTCAATTGTCCGGACCTGGTGGACGTGCACAGATAGTCCCGTTTTGGCGATGATGAATGGTTCGCACATGTAGTCCTGAGACACGACGCACACGAGCGCTGGATCGTGGGTCCATCTGTTCACCTGCTCCGCGTACTCCTCCACGGTGTGTCGGTACTGGCCGTAAGTAGATAACTCCGTGAAGGCCCCGCTGTCCATGATCCATTTCTTGGCACCGAGCAGTTTGGTCCTTCCTCGTAGGCGGTTCACGCTCACGAAGGCTCGTTTGAAGTGCTGGGCTGCGGCGGGCTGTGGGAGACCAACGTAGAACTTCACGCTGCTCTCCTTGCTGGTCTGTCGTTGACCCACTTCTCCTGATCACCCCAGTTGGGGCCGCTTGATAGCTCGACCTGTAGCGGCACGCGCAGGGACGCGGCCGCCTCCATGATCCTCTTGACCTCCTGCATGGCCTGTATGCCCACGCGCGTTGGCTCGAACGAGTAGTCGAGCTCGTCGTGCACGGTGAGGTGCGGCACGCCAAGGATGTCGTGAACGCCCGATTGCTCCAGGTCGTCCATGGCCTTCTTCATGATGTCGGCGGCGCTTCCCTGGATCCGGGCGTTGAGGGCCTTGTGCGTGAAGACGCGCTTGGCGCCGGGCACGCGGTTGGGGAAGATGATCGTCTTGTTCGTGCCATCCTCGTTCCACTTCGTCTTGCCCCAGGGGAAGCGGCGTATCCTGCCCAGGAGGGTCACGATCTCTCCGGTCATCGCCGCGAGCCTGCTGGCGCTGCCGGCTAACTTGCTCATGAACGGGATCTTGCGATGGTATTCGGCGATGACGGCGCGGGCCTCGTTCATGGACAACCCAAGCTGGGAGGCGAGCTTGTCCTCACCCTCCCCGAACGCAAGGCCGAAGTTGATCGTCTTGCCCCGCTTGCGCTGTGTGTCCGTAAAGTCGCCGCCGTATATGATCTCAGTGACCACCTCGTGGAAGTCCGTGTCAGGATCATTGATGTACTCGTCGGCGATGGCCTGCGCGCCGGGGAGCTGGAGCTCGGCAGCGTCGTGGACCGTGAGCCTGAACTCGATCTGGCTATAGTCTGGCTTTGCCCATTGGCATCCTGGGTCGGGCTGGAAGATCTCGCGGATCAGTTTGCCCTCCTCCGTGCGCTCCGGAATGAACTGGAGGTTGGGCATCGAACTAGAAAATCGGCCGCTGACCGCGCCGCCGTCGTCGCTCTTCTGCTGGTTGAAGTTGCAGTAGATGCGTCCCTGGTAGTGCGCGTCGAGGATGCATCCCTCCAGGAACGTGCCGCACATCTTGTCGAGGCGCCGGTCCTCGAGGATCAGTTTGACGAGTGGGTGCTCCATCCGCTCCATGACGGGCTTGGTGAAGCTTGGCTTCTGGGTCTTGGGCGTCAGCGGGTAGCGCAGCCCGATCTGGTCGAAGGCGCGGGCCAGGCTTGCTGCTGCCCACACCTCCACGTCGAAGCCGGTGAGGTGCCTCATCTTGGCCCGGCACGCCAGCTGCTCGGCGCGCAGCCGGTCCCGCATCTCCTCCGCCTTGTCCAGGTCCACGGCCACGGCCCTTTTCCGCATCTTGTAGAGGAGGGGGATCAGGCGTGACTCGAGCAAGAACAGGTTCCACAGGTTCTGGCGCTCGAGCTCTGGGCGCTGGCGTTTGAAGATCTCCAAGGGATGGTTGACGTCGCCGATGGCGTACGGCGCCACTATGTGTCCCGGCGCCTTCGCTATGTAGCGCTTGGGGTTCTTCCTGCCGAAGTGCTGGATGAGGTACGCGTCGAGCTCGTCATCCAGCTTGCCGATGCCAAGGTGCTTCTTTGATAGCGTCTCCAGGCTGTAACTGAATGCGTTCTCGTCCAGCAGGGGCTCGGCGTTCTGCACGTCCCACAGGGGGCCCCTGACCTCGACGCCCTCGGTGCCGAGGAAGCCGATGTCGTAGCCGAGGTGAGCACCCACTTTGGGCTGGTCCGCGCGTCCCAGCTGCACCTCAAGCCAATTGAACACCTTGTCAGGATCAAGACGCCCCTCGCCGGGATGACCCACGTTGTAGTACTGCCGGAAGCCTGCCTCGGTGCCGATGGCTACGCCGGCGATGTAGGTGTCGTCGCGGTGCCAGCCTGGGCCCTGCTCCTTGAGAAGTGGATCCCAATTCTCCGTGTCAAGCGCGATCATGCCGTGGTTGGACAGATCCGGGAAGAGCTCCTCGTCAGACAATGGGCGCGTCATTTCTTCTCCGTGACGACCACGTGTTCCAGGACGAGTGCGGCGCTTATGATTGTGAGGACCACGCTTGTCATGACGCCCACGGCAAAGATGAATAGGAGTACTTTTGCGAAGTTCCTCATGGTCCGGGCAGGTCGTTTGGGTTATTGCAGCGCGGACACTCTAACCAGGTGAGCGTGATTGCGTTGCGACACCAGCCCTCGCCCTGACACAGGTGGCAGGCAAATGATGGCGCTACGGCAGGCATGAACCAATCATCGCCCTTCATGCGGCTGCGGATATCCTTGAAGTCTTCCACGGCGCTCGTCATCAGTCCCTCCTCTTGTCCTGGTCCGTTTCGGACAACATCCTGTTATCTATTTTGCAGGCGAGCCTGATGAGGCGCTCGGCCCGCTCGGACAGCACGGCAATCTCGGCGTACAACTTCATCGCCTCCTCCTTGAAATTGCCTGCGTGGTGAAGGGTCTTGCGGCGGTTCCTTTCACCGGCCGCGTGTCTCCTGGGCTCGTATCCTTTTTTCTTAGTCACAGTCGTGCCAATCGTACGGCGGCTCCTGGCCGCAGTACATGCAGTAGAAGCCCACGCCGCGCTCGTGGGTGTAGTCGTGCTCTGGGCAATGCTCCGGGCAGTACGTATCGCGGATGGGATACGCCCACAGGCCGCGGGGATCGTACATCACGACGTTCTCCGACGAGGAGCACACGCGGCAGCGGCTCATCAGGCCGTGCTTTGTTCGGTAGCACCAGCGCCCCAGGGACGTGTTGATCCACCACTGGTCAATCATCTTGAACATCGTCCCTCCTCCAACCCATGATCTTTTCTTGGAGAAATTTGGCCATGCGCGCCGCCACGTCACAGTGCTCCTTGTTCCTGCCGTACGTCGTCATGTGCTCGCCGCCCTGTATCGCGGCGCTGGCGGTCTCGCCGACACCTGCAGGACGATCAACCTTGCGGGCGTAAATCATGACCTGATCGTAACCGAACTCGTGCGCGATATCTGCGGCCACATGGATGGGGATCGGTTTGTGCCTAGGCATCACGCGCTCTCCGTCGTGTCGAACAGATGCTCGTGCGCGCCCTTGCACTGGCGACGGCGCAGGACGTCAGGGCCGTCCCGGCGCGTGATGACGACGCGGCTATCTTTGCCGCAGCGCGGGCAGGGCACGGACGCGCCACCACGCGGCCGGCCCTTCATGTTCTTCTTTTTCTTCTTGGGCACGCGCACCATTACGATCTCCTTCCAACGGGGTACCATGGCCACAGGGCCGTGGGGTCTAACTTTTCCTTAACGGCAGCGGCAATCAGGTCCCCCATCCGCACGGGAAATGGTACGCCCAGGAGCTCGGCCGCGGCCCTGCCCGCCGTGCTGTGCCCGCCCTGGCAGTGCGCCGCGCACATAAATAAAGCCTTGCGAAGCGCGGTGTTCTGGCGCTCCATGTCTTGCGCATAGTTAACTAGGGCCCGCACCTCGAATGGCGCGCCCTCTAGTGGATCGATCATGCCCGCATCCTCATTTCTTCCTTGAAGGCGATCTTGCCCTGCTTGACCCAGAGGCTGATGTCCCGCACGGTGGCGCCGTGGGCGAGCAATTGCTCCCGCGTCATGCCTACCCGTACCACGCCGTAGCGCTTGTGCATGTCTGTATTTCCGTAGCACTCGTTGGGCTCTACCTTGGTCACTACCTTCACAGGGTGGCGCGCCACGGGCTTCGGGGGCCAAGGGGGCATGGCACTGGGGCAGCGCGTGATTGCCCTGCCGGTGAGCTCGCCGATGCGTTCCAGGGCCATGTAGCGGACGAAGTCGTTGTGTCCCTTGTCATCTGCCAGGCGCAGGAGGATGAGGACCAGATCCACGCGCAGGAGCGCGTCCATCTGCAGGCCATGCTCGCTGATGTAGTGGTCCAGCACGAGCTGGAGTGCAACAGGCCATTCCTTGGTGAGGTCTTGTACTGTGCTGCTCACGATAGGCTCCCCAATATGAAACAACGGATCATGATTGACTCGATCTTGGCGCCGTCCCTCTTGATGACGGGCCAGACCATGGTGCGGCCGTAGAGGTTCGGCACGGTGAGGATGGCCTCGTCCGGC
>Ga0307508_10006899_pt1 | contig 10615 bp, 7 predicted proteins | sample 9_EM_MG_FD_203089 | JGI IMG/M metagenome (GOLD analysis project Ga0307508, IMG submission 203089) | Populus trichocarpa ectomycorrhiza microbial communities from riparian zone in the Pacific Northwest, United States - 9_EM | ecosystem: Host-associated > Plants > Roots > Unclassified | place...
CAGGTTGTGAAGGTGGCTTTAGTCAAATTAGAATTCTTGTATCAATTCAGTGATTTATAGAAATCAAACGCCACTAGCTCAGTAATTATTTCGAAATAAAGTTAAATTGATGTGAATTAGCAAGCTAGATCATATATAGGGAGACAATCTTTATTTATTATGTTTTTTCTTGTTTGATACATAAAGATTTATTACAGCGCATGATCTACTAATAGCAATTATTTAGATGTCGTTTTCAGTACAAGGCATGCGGAAACTTAGACGCTGCTGCCTCTCTGGGGAATCGATTTTTGGACAGGTGCAAGCAGATTGAAGATAAAGGGATGCGAATAAAAGTTGTGTGGTGGCCTTCTCCTCTCCCAAAAATTTGCATTCAGTCGTTGTCGTCCAGAAAATGACGGCACAATTCAGCATCGGACCCCGCAGTGTATTATAAAACGTCTATACTGTACGTATATGGATTTTTGCTGCTCCGCATCTCATGATTGTGTGTTCGGCAAGGTAATACCTTTTCTAGCTACGATATGAAAAAAAGAAAATTATTAATTTTAATTGTTTTTAATTGGAATTTTATATGGGAGTTCTTAGTAAAATCCATTTAAAACTCAAGTGTATGTAATACTCTCAAATATGTAATTGAGATAACACAGAAAGAAAGCACGACACATCGTACAAAGTACAAACAAAGCCTAATTAAGCCAACTAGAAACTCCAGGATATTCTTACTAATATTGCCACTTTCTATTGGATCACCGAATAATTAGGTACATCCAATCTTGCTCCATGCATCATCAAGATTGTTAATTCTATTTCGTTCCGGTTAGAATCGTTCCGGTTAGAAATAATAATATATCTCATTTAATTTTAAAAAAATAAAATAAATTTTATTTTACCTAAAATCTTGGGTCATTCTTGATTTCTTGCCCAAATTTTAACCAAGATGCTCATGTTAGAAAATTTATTTAAAACATGGTTAATGAATATATTTAAGATCAAATTAAAAGAGAAGTCCATTCATTTTTAAGGTTAAAAATTTGTTTGAATTTATCTTCAACATTATAAGCTTTTTCTCATAAAATATTAACATGATTTAAATAAATTATGAGTGAATGAAAAATTGTTGTCAGATCCATTCATTCATCATGATTATAGACTGTAATGTTAAACTCATTTTTCCTGATGATGTATTGCTCAATTTTTTATTTTTTTCTGCCCATCAAGTTTCCTTTGACCCTAGTTGTTTTTTTCCAATTTATTAAAGCATGTGAGAAGCCTCTTGAAAGAAAAGTTCAAAGTGCTGCTGTTCTCTGTTTTTGTAGACGCTTATATAGATAGATACTGTCAGTGACCTACAAATATCTGCAAGAAATGTTTTTTATTTTTTTCTCTCATAGAAATCAAAGCTTTTATGTTCATTTGGACTGTTTCTCTGTTTCTTTGATCGTTTTCTTCTTGTAGTGAAAGTAATTGAAACGTTGCAAGTTGTGAGAATAGATTCCATTCTTTTATGTTTATGCTCCCTGGGCTAACCGCCTCATAGTAACTATTTTGTAGGTATGGCCTTTGGGCTACATTGTTTTTCCTTTTGATGTTTCTTTGCTAGCAAAACCCCATCCAAACAATAAAATGTAGCACTACGACATGCAATGCATTTTTTTGTTAGTTCAGTAATTAATACTTGATTATAGATGTTAGAAGTGGCAATTCTTGCCATGCCGATGAACACACATGGGTGTCAATAAGCAAGTCCAGCACGATCTTTTCTTGTTGTCTTTTGATTATTGTATGATATGAATTATTCACAATGTTTTCATATTAGGTATATGAAAAATCTTCAAAGCATCCACTGTTTTTCAATGGCATCCTCATTTTTTTGCTGAACTTCACATGTTTAATGGACGAGTAGTGTGTTTATAAGAAGAATATTGTTTGCGAGTTTGTAAATTTGGATTGGCTTAGCTCTAGGATGAGTGGTTGCATTGCCATGAATATTATTGAAGAACAGATCATAGGTAGTTCAGTATTTAGTCTTTTTTGCTGTCTTTAGACATTGTTTCCTCTTAACTCTTACAAGTGTTTGATTTAATGAAAAGCAAATGTTTAAGTATTCACTTAGGTTCCATGTTTTTGGTATTGGACAGCTATTGATGGGTTTCCGCAATTGTAGATCTGATGTTCAACAATATATAAACTATTTGAACTTCATAACTAATTTGATTCAACCGCAGAATGCAGGGACTCCTTCATTCTCCATAGGAATCACTGAAATTCTGAACACAAACCTTCTGATAGAACTAACCACTGATGACATTGGATTCGTCTACCAAAGGTTTACTTATTCTTACTGCTACTGAAAGTTTCTGATGTTACAAGATTGTAACCAGGGGCATGATTTTAAACAATCGGCGATAAGCTTTCCTTAATGCATTATGCAGCATGGACTAAGCTCGTGGGTTTACAATTAAACCCTCACTCTGTTTGTTTTGTGGGTTCATGGGCTGTTGCTCCATCTGTTATACAGATAAACAAGGCGCAACATTAACTAGAAAGCTGGGGCCACTTCTCTTAATGCCTAGATCCCCTTATCTTGTTTGCTGTAGCATGATCATTATTGCAAACATCTAAAATCACTTCAATGTCGACTTATATCCTGATTGTATTCACGAGTTGCAGAATAGGAAAGGCATACGATCCCAACTACCGGTATAAATTTGTACACTAGTGCAGTGAATTTTACTTGTTGCAACAACTGGAAAAGATTAGGAACTTTCTTCGCTTATCACCTAGTGCAAGCTCAACAACTTTTTAGTTATGGCATTGCTTGTACATGGATGTCCATTTGTTGAGCTTAATTTCCTTTCTTTTGCAGGAGACCAGGAAAACTGTTAAGTGTCACTATTCCGACATTTGAAACCCTTACTCAATTTGGCGTTGCCACTGTCTCTGCTAAGAATATTGGTTAAGTGGAAGCATCATATAGCTTAACGGTATTTTAAACATTGCTTTCGCAAATATGGTCATGATGCTAAATTGCTTAAACATGACACTTGCTGATGCAATATTTACTCCTATTTGGATCACATTGCTATAAGATAATGATATGTTTTTGTTGATTATATTCTGTATGTTCATCCTTTTCCTCATTCTTTGGCCAGTTTTTAAGAATTATATATACAGCAATTTGATATCTCTACTTTCAGGGTGCATTTTTTTATGCATTATGAAGTTTTTTTGTGGTACACTTCACATTGATGGAATTTTATGTTTTAGACCTTTCTTCAGTATTTCAACAATGGCATTAATAAAATCAAGCAGTTTTTAGAATCCCCACAAAATTTTATGTTTTGAAATCTTCTGGTATGGGGTGTTTGATACTTCTAAAAATGTGAGAGAATTGAAGGACAAGATCTAAGTCATGTATGTTGTTGATAGTATTTGACTTTGACTGGGATGAGAGGTCAAATTAGATATTGGTAAGTGCATACCATTATTATGCATTGCTGTATACATGTGATGCCTTAAGGAGTGGTTGCTGCAACACATTCTACTTCTAGCTATTATAATGATTGTCTCCTCCCTGCAGTTTGACTGCTCAAAAGGTGTTGCGGTCATGGAGGTAACATTAACTACCATATAGATTCTAATTCCTAACCATTCGTGAAGGATACAATCCAATTTCAATGTTTCAATGGTTGCAAGAACAATTCTTCATTTTGAAGCTGAGCGAGGTTACAATTCGGTCATTTAAAATTTACCCAGCAACTGATAAAGCTGCAAGATATGTATGTGCTGGTAAGGTTTAATACAATGGTTTTATTGCAACTTTTCTTTGTCATTGTGAGTGGTAACTATGGTGGCAGAGAAATCTGAAGTCTAAATCATTGTGCTTTGATGCAGCTATACTGAAGGACTCTAGTTTTAATGAAACTGATCCAGCAGAATGCCAATTGTTTACTACTGCCACCATCCTTGAAAATGGAGCACGGGTTTGGGGGCAGTTACAGAATTGTTTTATCAAGTATAGTCACTAAAAACTTTACCCAGCAACTGGTCAATTTTCTACTCAAGCAAGCAAGATTTCTATGAACAATTTCTTATGCGGAGCAAAAGGATTTGGAACTGATTGTAGCAAAATAAGAAAAGAAAAAAGAAAATTTGTATGTCGTATGCGAGACTATGCGTAGGTTCAGTAGTCCATTTGTGTTTCCTATGGTGTGGCTGAAAGCTTGTAGATGATTGTTTTGCCATTCAGTGGCTTACAATTTATGCCTTCTATTTAATCTACATTTTTGTGTCATTCTTATGACAATTTATGCTTAGAGAGAATTCATTGTGTCTAGATTACTGTTATTTTTTTTTCATTTGCAAATGTAAAGGCAAGAAAAGGCCAGAATTGGGGGTTTCAGAGAGCAGCTAAAATCTGCCATCTCATAAATATTTGATGAAACTGTTGGAGTTTTCATACCTAAAAATTTAGAAAGAATATTTGATCATATATTAGTGACAGTGCAAAATATCAAAATTTAATATTTAGGAGGGGTTTAATTTCATCAAACTCTCAAAAAATCTTACAATAACGTAACCTATTCACAGACTGTGTCTGCAGACACTGACTGATGCTGTTTTAGTCTAGCATATGATTTTGTTCCATCTTCGGTCAAATAATAAGTGATGCTAATGAATTGATGGGCAGTGTACTTGTATGATGATTGGAATAACAACTCAAATCCTGAACTTTTTGCAGTTTGCTCCCTTTCGACCACCAAAGATTAGCATAAACGGTTTCTTTGAATCTATTGAAGATATTTGGAACAGAATTTGGGAAGGTTTAGTAGCCTCCATCACTGGAAAAGTTGGCAGGTAGTTGCCTATTTTTGTGCTAACAAGGAACGCATACTGCACTGTACTTTTTGAGTTCCAGTGCATGTGCTGCTATGGCTTTTGCATCAGAAAGGACTTTTCCACCCCTTTATGACTGGTGGGAAGATCATCTTTGGGATGATGAGCAGGGAATCAGAGATACACTGAGACACAAAAAAGATGTGAATGGAGATCGTGAGTTGGGACCAAGACAGCAACATAATGCTCGTAAGCGAAGAAGCATTTATCAAGAGCATAGGCCCGGGCATTCAGGAAGGGATGCAGATTACTATCATTATCTTCACCATGTCCAGAAGGACAAGAGTAAGCACAGGGGAAGTAAGAAATCAAATGTCCCGCAGCAAGTCTATTTGGATGGACCGGAGAATTCCAATATTGGAGGACATCATAGGCACAGAAAGGAAAGAGATCGTGGAAGGACTGTTTAAATGACCACTCATGGTGAAGAAATGTTGGAAAATTTGTTTATGACATGTTTAATGGGTATATTTAATGTCAAATTAAAAGTAAAATTTATTTATTTTTAGAGTTGAAACTTAAACTTCAACCTAAGCTTTTTAATATAGAATATTAATATAATTTGATTAAATTATAAGTGAGTTAAGAAATTAATTTGAAATAACTCTTAATTAATATATTTTAAAGGCTCCTAAAACCTTCTAAGAATTTTTATCTTACATAGCAAAGAAACTTATTGTTTATTTCGAGTGAATGCATAAAGTTAAGATTTGGCTCAAATAATACCAAAACGTTTAAAGGGGTGATGGTACAAAGTGGGTTTTGATTTATAACTTGCGGGCAGGCCGGCTCAACCTGTGCAGACTTGGGTCAAAATAATTTTTTAAATTGCAAAAAGATATTTTTTGTAAACTTAAATTCCTCTAGTTTTGTATGTTTCTATTGGGGGAGTGTACATGATATGGAAATTGCTGACAATTCCTTGATGTAAAATTGCAGTACTGGCGGCCATTTTCTCATGGAAAGGATGTGACTGAATCATTTACAGTAATTGTTAATTAGAAGTAAACTTTCATTGTGGTGTGGATATATTCCTTTGACCTACTTTCTTTTACAGAAATTATATTATGACAAATAGGACATAAAATCACATTTGGTCCTGATCAAAACTGTAGCTTTTTCTCCGCTTGAGGAGTGAAAATCAAAGCTGCCTGTCACAGTATCCTTACATTAACCATGATCCTCTCTTGTAGCTTGTTGATTACAATCCCTATGGATAAAATGCCAAGTTTGAATCTCTCAGCGCCTCTAGCCATGAGCGTGACTTGCCTTTATCTTACTGGGCATATGATTGCGTGAGTTGTATTTTTTTGTCTCTCTCCATGAGCTGAATGTGATAACCACTTGGAAATTGTAAACCAGGAGTTCGAACAATATTTCCTCCTTTGATTACTTGCCATCTGAAAAGTTTAAATAGTAATGAAGGTTAATCTGTCTCTGTCTCTCTCTCGCGCGCACATGCATGGACACACAGATGCACTCTTTTGCGTTCTTGCAATGAACAATCATAGAAAGACATTCAGTTGCTCATTCACGCATGAAAAGGATCGTATGCTATTACCTGAACTTTGTGACCAGGCAATGTAGAAATACAGCCATCTGCACCTTGGTAAACTCTGTTCCAACACAAAATCTCATGCCGCCACCAAAAGCCATGAATTTTTTTGATGCACCGTTTAATTCCAATCCCTTGATGACACAGTAGATTTATTATAATAGGAAATAGGTGGTGACTAGAAGGGCGATAACTCCTTTTAGTATTGAAATATCGCAGGTGATTAAGTATAAGGAATTCTCAAGTAAAACCCACCTCCCATCTCCATGGATTGAAGGCAAGTGGATCTTCATATTTTTCTGGGCTTAAGTGTACTGCAGGGGGACAAACCATTACTGCCCAACCTTCTGGAATGGTATATCCTGAATCATGCCAATTTATATCATACTTTGAATTGCATACAACATTCTTTGCGTGAAAAAGGCTTGGTGCACTACAGTAACTGACTAAAGTATTGCTGGCAAACACATACCCTTAAACTGGATGTCTCTAAGTGCTTTTCTGAAAATCCCTGGAACTATGTTTGCCAGTCTAACTGTTTCATTAATTACCTGCAAGTTGAGCTTGTCAGTTTTAATACGGAAAAAGCTACTATTATGATATCCAACTGGTGGATTTACCCACCTGAAATGTGAATTTCATTGATTTGTATTCGTTCCATGTAAGACCAGAGTTGCTATCTACCCGATTTCTCAGAATTCCCTCGTGCTCTTCCTGGGATAAGTGAAAACATCTAGTGTAAGTTAGGTTTTGAAGCAAAAATGAAAAATTTTGGAAATGCAATTTTTAATAAATTTCTCACAGACCGTTAGTTTCTTTAGCACCAACGGATTATCCGAGAGAAATTTGACGGCTAAAGTTAGAGCCAGGGAAGTTGTTTCAAAGCTAGCAAATAGCAGCACAAACATTAAATCCAGAGCAATTTCCTCTGTAAGGATTCCTCTGTCCTCCTGAAGTTCTTCAAGCACATAATCGAAAAAATCACTTCGGTACTTTCTCGGATTTGCTCGTCTTTCCTGTAGCTGGTTTTTTAGCATTCTCATTGCCTTTTTCCTACCCTGAGAATTCATAGAACAGTTAAGACAGAAAATTTGGACAGCTGAACGTCAGCTACTATTTGTAGAATTGATTTGGTGCTTTACTGATTCTGAGGGTGCATTTTTTTTTTCATGGCCCTTGCTTGGTAACGTTTTGAACCTACTAATTTGCTTCTAGTTGGCCTGAGTTTCTATTTTTCCAATGCTCGAGTATTGTTAAGAGAATGAAAGGATGGATTTATATGATTACTATGACAGATTTCAGTTTACCCGTAAGCATTCGTGATATGCTGTTCCTGGAATGTCCAAAGGGAAGGAGATCAATCCGTGTATGAATGCAACAAAGTTGTCCCTTAGATTCTCCGAAGAATTATCTTGATCATAACTTATGAGCTTCTTTGCTGTCAGATCGAATATCATCTGTAAATATCAAGATTGTTATTAGATTCAGTATAAACAACTTTTGATGACTCCCATTATGAGGAGGGATAATATGAGATTACAGTTGCAGTTGTTTCTTTTAATTCGACTGACTCTTGATGGGACCATAGTTGTAATCTCTTGGATGTTGTCTGTTCAACTTCAGGGAGCATTTTCTTAAGGCTTTCTGGACCAAAGAGATTAAGCACCATATTCTTAAGATACTTGTACATGAACCCATGTAATGAGCCGACATTTTGCCTTCCAAAAATCTCTGTGAATGTATCTGGATACCAGCTCTGGAACAATTGTCCCTCTTGTTGGAAGATAAAGTAATTGAGATCCGGGTCCGTTGATACTACAACTGGCCTTCCAACCAAATTAGTCCGGAATATTGGTCCATATCTGAAAGCAACAGCAAAAACTTTAGAAGGAAATGATAAAAGCACAACTTTTTGATTAAGTTGGTGATTCATTAGAACATTACCTTTTCATCCTTTCTTTGACAAAGGGAGGGATATCAAAAGAAGTATTAGGAGCGAAGAATTGAAGGGTCTCGCCAATAAGTGGCAATCCCATTGAACCTGGTGGAAGAGTGCCATTGCATCTGGGGTTTCTCCAGCGGTGAACCCAATGTGTGATGCTTATAATAATCAAAGCTCCAAAAAACAAAGCCCACATCTTGATCAAATATAAGTGTCCAAGTACAGAGAACTGAGAAGATCCTGGATTGAGAAGAAGATTATAATGTTGATATGTTTTTGACAGAAGGAAAATGGAAGGCTAAGATTACTAGAAATGAAAAGAGTTCGAGGTAGGAAACGTGGGAAGAATGGACAGGAAGGAGAAGATAATGCTGGAATGTATCTCAGCTACCATCAGGAGTCATCTTAAATACGCAGGGCAGAAGTTAGAAGCAGACAGAAAAATAGTATACTGGTTTTACCTCTATTTGTTTTTGTTAAGTTGTTAAAAGTAGTAGTTGAATATAAAATAGAAAAGCTTAAAATTATTCTGTCCAGAGACCACTTATTATCCTCTGTCAATGGTTTATATAGGTATATGTTCAGAATGACCATGAAGCTCACGGGATGTTTCCCATCTCTCTCTGCAGATTTTTATTTTATTTTTCTTACAAGTAGTCCATGTAAAACAAAACTGACGAAGCACGAGGTCAGAATTTTGGCCTTTTCAAGGACAACATGCAGGAACAGAAGGGCTCTTCTCTAGATTTGAGAGGATAGAGATTGAGGTTCGAAGGATCTGTCTGGCCTAACCAAGTGTCTGAAACCAATCTTCAATACGTCATTAAATACTAGAATCTAATGGTTTTTACCACCTTCTCGCTGTCTTCCCAATATCTTTGCTAAATACTACAGTATCTGTGTGATGTTATATACTTATATAAGGCCACTAAGAATTAGATCTCATCCTAGATCTTTCTTAGCTGTGTGATCATTTGGTCATATTGTTAAATGCTAATGTCAAACTCTAGATGTCATTGCATACATCACTGTTGATCTTCTGTATTGTACTCTAGAAATGGACGCAACCACTGTATATGCTCTTCTTTTGTACTGAATACTGATTTCTTGGAAATGATTTGTGAGGAGTAGGTGTATTAAGGTAGTTGATCTGGTTAACCGATTTCAATACATAGAGCACCGGCCCACCGGCCCATTGAGCCACGGACTGGACCTCCTTGCAACAACTGCTACAAATGGAGGTAGGTTACTGTGAACCATGACCCTCCATTATATGAATCAGATTATTAAATTGATTTCTATGTGTCACAATAATGTTGGGTTAAGCTTGCTTAATGGAATGGAGTTTATACATGACTTGGAACTGGATAACTTCAATCTGGAGACTTGGAAACTGTCAGCACATGGACTCCCCCCCCAAATTTAGCGTGGAGTGACAGCCCGTCTAGTGTTATTAAGCTGTAAAGATGATGCTATCCTGAGCTTGTAGGCACTGTTGAGAAAATGTCTGGATGCACTTTTTTAATCAAATTTCGTTTTCATGTCTCGAATGGTACCGATGAAAGGAAAGTTTCCCGTAAGTGTTAAAAAGAGTACATGCACGCAAGAATAAAAGAATGTGACAACTGACAAGGAACAGCTTATGTGTGCTCTCTCCATTCTGAGATTAGTTTAAGAAATGCTTTCGTTTCTGTAGTCCAGAGTTTCTTTTTCTTTTTTCGGTGATTTGTTTTCAGGTATAGAGTCTCTTTATTGCAGAAAAGTTCAAAATAGTTTTTTAAGAGAAGGACACGGATTGTTTGGAAGGGGCTTGGAAACAGTGTGTAACTGTGTGCGTGTGAGGGGATGCACAGCGATGACAGCTCCGTTTTCACACCATCATACTGTACAATGTGTGTTGCTATGAAGTCAACCTTTCTGTTCTCTAGCCCCAAAGGGCCAAAAGTAAGGTTTTTCTATTAACTTCCAGGATTCTTGTGTGTTTCAAGAGCTTTCAGGGTCCAACCTGTCTTCATTGCCCAGTATCTCCAAAATCATACGTTGTAAGTGGGGTCCCACACGCCCAAAACAGGGTGATCTTTTCTAATGATCCAACGGTTCATGGTCATCAATGTGGTTGACTTTGGCAATCTATTAAATGGTTGATTAGTTGTTACCCCTTTGTATTCACGACACGTGTCTGGTGGCAGCTGGATTCCTCCTAATCCAGCTGTGTCTGA
>Ga0307508_10006900_pt1 | contig 10615 bp, 5 predicted proteins | sample 9_EM_MG_FD_203089 | JGI IMG/M metagenome (GOLD analysis project Ga0307508, IMG submission 203089) | Populus trichocarpa ectomycorrhiza microbial communities from riparian zone in the Pacific Northwest, United States - 9_EM | ecosystem: Host-associated > Plants > Roots > Unclassified | place...
CCGACAAAACCTATTATTTTTTTTAGGTTTTTTTTGGTGATTTCATGACCAAATTGAGATGCTTAATTTGTGTGGGCTTTTGGGTTGTTTAAATTTGATCTTTATGGGCTTTTATAGCCGAATTCATATTTTCATCGAGAAGCGAAGCCGTAGAAATTCCAAACATCAATCTCCAAGTAGCCTCCATCAAGGACATTCCAAACACCATGCAATATGAGAGAAACACTCCACAAGATCGGCCAGTAAACTGAGAAAGGGCATCCAACAACCCCTTTATTTCAAGTGGTATCGTCTCCAATATATAAACTGGAACATAAACAGTGGGAGACCATAGCATTACAAGATCACTAAGAAAATAAAATACATATGAGATTAACAACAATGGATGGTGGCCTCGCCAACCAGATATGCTTAATATACCAATTAAGCATAATTTTAAAGCATAACATATCAATTAGAAGCAGCAGCTTTCCAAATATGGTTTAGATAGTCTAAATGCTTCTGTAATTTTAAAATTTCATCAATTATTAGTAACGAAGCTAGTGCAATGAAAGGAGAATGTTGGGAAAGATGTAAAGCTTCCCTTATACTTATCAAAGCCTCCACTCCAAAAACAAAACAAAGAAAAAAGAAAACCATGAACAAAAGCCTCCACCTTCATGGTTTCTAGGTTCATATGAAAGAACTGTTTAGCTACAAAAGAAAGAGAGATGCAATAGCTTGAAAACCATAGTTTGCTAGCCAATAATTCCAGCATGAACATGTCAAGCAAAGAGAACCTGTGTTTTCGTTGGATTTTAGGTGGAGATCATAATAAAATCAGAGAACGAGGGAGTATTGAGAAAGGAGGGCATATGTGAATGTGATTTGGGAGAGAAGGAGACGGTTGATGGTTTGTGAGGGTTAATTTTAGGGTTTTTCTTTTATATTTGCTAGTTTTTTTTTATAATAAGGTTAAATATTGGTTTAGCTGGTTTAGTTTGTTCTAGTTTAACAGGTTTTAAATTTTTTAAACTGAAACTGAATTAACTGATTTTTTTTCTTTTTGAATTATTCAGTTTTTTTAGGTTAATTTTTTTTCTCGGTTCAACTTGATTATAAATCTACTATTTCTAATTAAATCAGTATCAATGTACTTAACACCTATGTGTTGGAACTCTACTTTTAGCAGCTGCCAGAAGGTCGAGTGTATACTTAATTTTAATGAATTATACATGGTTGAGATAATTTTATGGAAAAGAAATGGAAGAAAACACAAAGCTAATTCTTTTATAAAAAAATAATTTCGAACAATGAAATTAGAAAAGAAAATATGTCAAATAAAATATCAACTTATAATAACTTTTCAAACTCGTTACTCAGGTCATTAGACCAAAAGCACCATACATGGATAAGCCGTGAAGACCAATTACTAAAAAAATCAAACACTGAATGATAAAATTAAAAAAAAATCATTTACACAAAATGATCCAAAATGAAAAAAATAAATTACAAGAATGACGATTAAAATTGAAATGAAAAAACAAATTAGATGGAAACTACAAATTTTCAATTAAAAGTTAAATTGAAAAGAAAAACAACTTCAACAAATGGACAAAAAAACCAAAAGAATGATGACCAAATTAAAAAATAATAATATATAATAAATTTGGATTGAATGATGAAATTAAAAACCACTATAACTTTTACAAAAAAAATCAAAGAAGAAAAATCAAAATACTAAGGACCAAATGAGAAAAAAAAATAATATATGATAAATTAGGATTGAATGATGAAATTGAAAACAAATATTTTTTTTATAAAAAGACTAAGAAAAAAAGAGAAGAACTGAAGTTGAAATATTAAAAAGATTAACCTATAATTTTTAGGGGGAGAGAGAAGAAAAAAAAATTCCACTAGCAATAAACCGCTTCAACGTGTTGTGCTAACAGAAAAGGAACACAACGACTCTTCTAAAAACACGACATAAAAAAAAAATTTTGTTTATTAGAAAGAGTGCACGGGTGTCTATCACGCTACAACAATTATTTCTATTTTAATATTAATTTATTAGTTTTGAGAGAAAGATCAAACTACTCTTAATAATAAACCAATAAGAAAAAAAAAATCAGATTGAAAAGATTAAAAGATTCCATGGTTTAATTTTTTGATTTCAATGAAAAACATATTATTTTATTATATTTTAAAATAAAAAGATAAAAATATTCCTCTTAACTGGTTTTAAAATTTTTATTTGAAAAGTAATAAAATCATTTTACTTTACTGTTCTAAAATAAATTGAAAAAACATTTATATTTCAAGTTAATGTTTTAATAACTAATAATCCGTATAAAAAGATAAAAATACGGTTAACATCAACAACATTAGTTTTTTCTATAAGGATAAAAATATTATATAATAATGCATAGTGAATTATGTATACGGTGGAAATGACTAATGCCTTGAGTTTTAGTTTTTTATTTTTTGGCATCTAATTGCCTTAAATTAAAAAAAAAGGACTTTCGCAACTTAACACTCTCTCTTTCTCACGCACAGACACAACACCCTAATGGCTGATATTGAACAAGTCCTAGGAGACCTGAACAAGGATTCCTTTGTCTCACTCTTGACAAACCTCATTGGAGAGTCCAAATATGTCCAAAACAACCCCCCAGAGCTGATCCCAGAAGAAGACAGGGTTGTCAAGCATGTGTTGAATTCTCTTCTTCCTTACAGCACCACCACTGGAGGAGGTCCACTGATTGTGAATCATGTCTCTTATTTCCCTCAAAGAGGCAATCTTATTGTGGAGTACCCTGGTACCGAACAAGGAAAGATCTTGTCTTTTGTTGGCATGCACATGGATGTTGTCACTGCCAATCCCAATGACTGGGTTTGTTCATTTCTTTCTTTCATCTTTTGTTGTTCCTCGGTGAAGCGGGGTTTGATTGATTTTGATTGTTTATGGGAGTTTCACTTTTTCCTTATGAAGCTATTACTGGTTTTTATGTTTATGTGACGAAGTTAAGGTTTCAATCGCACTCAGGCTTGAGATTTTCAGTTTAAAGTTTACTCCTTTTGAGTTATTAATTACAATTGAACTGGGTTTCTGTTGGATTGAGTTTGTTGTTCGGAAAGTTAGTGGTTGAAATGTTCCTCAGGATTTGATTTATTTTGGGTTGATTAAGTAATTATCGTCAACAAAGGTAATTTCGAGTTTCTACGAATTGAAAAATTATGGCTCATTATGCTGATTGCTATTAAGGTGTTGGATGTATCAAAAGTTATTAATTGAACTTTCTATGTCAGGAAAATATATACGAGTAAAGATTCGATGTTTTTGCTCAGTCACGTGTAACAGTGAATTTGATATGATAGTGATTGTTATTCATGCTATGATGACCAAACTTGCAGGAGTTTGATCCATTTTCATTGAGCATCGATGGGGAAAAACTTCGTGGCCGTGGAACCACTGATTGTTTGGGACATGTTGCCCTTGTGACTGAACTGATGAAGAAGTTGGGGGAGACAAAGCCAAAATTGAAGTCAACAGTAGTTGCAGTCTTTATAGCTAATGAGGAGAATTCTGCCATAACAGGGGTTGGCGTGGATGCACTTGTAAAAGATGGTCTGCTCAATAAGCTGAAGGGAGGTCCTCTGTAAGCAACCCACAATTTCTGTAGGAAAAGAAAAGGACTTGTTATATATAAAGCATCTTTATGGTCTTTTAGATTATTTTTTTTTTGGTCTGAAGCTTTAATGAAAATTTTGTTTCATATTCTATGTTTTTTGCTGAGATACAAATTTGATTAATTGATGTGATTTTGTGTTTGTAGATATTGGATTGACACAGCAGATAAACAACCTTGCATTGGCACTGGTGGTATGATTCCTTGGAAACTTCATGTCACTGGGAAACTTTTTCATAGTGGTTTACCGCATAAGGTATACCATTACAATCTCTACTGTCTTAGATCATTAATTCAACGCGTGAACTTTTTCATGCATTTATTTATACGGGAAAACTATTGTCACTTTTCTGGTATTAAATTTGTGAAACCTAAAATTTTATGATGGTTTTCTGGTTCTACTTTTCAGATGAACAGTATAACATGATATGTAAACCAATGTGTAAATTGCAAAGAAGTCAAAAACTAATGAATTATATTAGTGCATAACATTTTGGCCTTTTCTAGTACAATAATAAGAAGAGAAATCTGCTGACTTTAGATTGGCTTGCACTATGAAGATGATAAAATACATGAAGCAGAAATTTATGTTGTAAAAGTGGTTTGTGTGATTAGAAACTTGAAAAAGTGATGGAGTACTTTTTTTTTTCTCTTTATGCAAATAATGGTAAATTAACAAAAAATGAATTAACATAAAACTCAATTCCACACAGCATTCCTGTCCTGGTTTGGTGGGGTCAGCTTATATCTTTCCTCTTTGCGCTTTCATCTCTCTTTTTTGGACCAAATTATCTCTGAGTTGCTGTGATTTTAAATCACTTTTACCACTTCATCCCACATGATTTTAGTCAGAGTCTCCACTTCTCTACCCCTACTATTTTATTCTAATCACTCTGTATCTGTGAATCCATAGGCCTATCTTGGAAAAGCAAGGTGTAAATGACAATGACCACAATTTGGATTGTTATAACTGAAATATTACAAATTTCAAAAGTAGCTTACATGACATGGGTTCTTACCTTTTCCAAAGCAATTATTATTTTCCCTTTCCTTTTATAGTGTGGCCTGTATGCACATCTATGCAAGCAAATATTTATTTGTATAGTACTGGCATGTATGTATAAAATACCTTTATCCCCTTTTCAATTCAACCTTAGATTATGCATGCATAAATAGAAGTAGAAAGGAAGGTAGCCAGGTTAAAACATTTTGGATAAAAATGAAGAACAGGTATGAAAAACCTACTTCTGGCCCACTACACTTTACTTGCCCAGTTTTGAGAGTATGCTAAACAGACACAATTTTATGGCTGTTTGACAGTATTTTAAAGCTGTAGATGGTGCAAGACACATCAAGCTTTGTTTTATATAGATGATTGCTCGTGAAAATTAGTCTAATGAAAGACTTTCTAGTTTCATATGTTCAAATTGGGCTACATATTCCATTCTAGCTTCTGAATGATGTGTTACATAGAATAGATGGAGTCACTTCTCCGGTTTCTTCTTATTTATTAATTTCAAAGTTTGTGTTATCTGCAGGCTATAAATCCTTTGGAGCTGGGCATGGAGGCTCTTAAAGAGATACAGTCACGATTTTACAGGGACTTTCCACCTCATAAGGAAGAGCAAGTATATGGATTTGCAACACCATCAACTATGAAGCCAACTCAATGGAGTTGTAAGTTTTGCAGCAATAAGTAATGATATATTGTGGAAAGCAAATGCTTTAATTTCTGAAACCCATCTTCATTGTCTCAGATCCAGGAGGTGGGATCAATCAAATTCCTGCTGAGTGTACAATTTCGGGAGATGTCAGGTTTATAATCTTGTAAAGAAGTTCTTAACACATGCAACTGATATGAAAATGAAGTCTCACCATCAGTTCCTTTTCTTCTGTTTCAGGTTAACTCCCTTCTACAGGTAGCAGTCTGCCTCATGTTAATAACAGAATCTTAGCACTTATTAAGCATATGTCTTTCAAATTATGATTTGGGTCTATTTTGTTCTGGACTATATAAACATTTGCTTTTCTCAATAATTTTTCAGGTTTCTGATTTCCAATATTTTACTCTTTACTGTAGTGTCGAAGATGTGATGAGCAAACTACAAAAGCATGTGGATGACATAAATGAGAACATTGAGAAGCTTGGCACAAGGGGCCCGGTTTCAAAATATGTATTACCAGAAGAAAACCTAAGGGGGAGGTGCGTCTTCTTTCTTGCTCTGTCACCTTGGATCTTCCCTATTTCAGGGATGCAATTATTTTTGTTCTTAAAAATTACTTTTTCTGTGTTATTCTCACTCATCATTACAACCTTTTTCCCAAAAGTAGTTATATATGGGTTTGTTTTCCAACAGTCTTGCTGTGACCTTTGATGAGGCATCGTCAGGAGTTGCCTGTAATCTAAAATCACGTGGCTTTGAAGTGTTGTGTAAAGCAACTGAAAAGATAGTTGGGCATGTAAAACCGTATTCAATCACAGGGACTCTGCCACTAATTCGAGAGCTGAAAGTAAGATATATCTCCTTTTTTCCCTTTTCATAATGTTTTTCTAAGTTCTCATCCTTTATTTAATATTTTTGGATTTTGTAGGATGAAGGTTTCGATGTTCAAACTGCAGGCTATGGTATGATGATATTGCTTATTTTTGGGATTTTGCTATTTATTTTTAATCTCACAGTAGAAAGTCAAGCCTTATAGATGCTAGTGTATGTCGCATGGGTCATCTCGTTTAGTAAATATGTAAAAATAGAAGAAGAAAAATGAGTTGTAACCTAGTTTTATGGTAATTAGAAACCCTAACTAGTTTTTAGAGTTTCTAAGTAAGGAGTTGGTTATACTAAAGAAAAGATTAAAATTATCCTACCTAGGGTAAACTGATTTTTTATTTGTTTTTAATGATGAAGGATGCCTATTGTGCTTAGATGCAAAATTTTTTGTCTAAACTGAATGCTTGTGTTGTTTATAAGGCAAAAGTATACTAGGACTAAGAATAGTAATTCAGGATCCAGACCCAACAACAAGGTCTAATGCTCACATCTCATCAAGAAAGAACATCCCTACACCAAAAAATATAATTACACATACAAATTATCGTATTTTTTTGTTATTATTATTATTATTATTTAAAAAGATAAAAATAATGAGGAGTCACATATTAATAACTTCTAGTATTCGCTTGTCAACATCTTTGAACAAAGATCAAACGATTCATTTATCCTGGATTGACTTTATAAATAATAAAATTATTATCATGCAACAAAACTGTGAAAAATCAAAGAAAATGAGAGATTATATTTTTTTTGTTTGATGAATATGGTAAAAATCAAACTACGCAGCAAACAATTTTTCATCCAATTGTCTAACATTCATGGACAACACCTAGTGATGGTTCATTTAACTCGGGTTGACTTTATGAATATTAGAAATCAATGTTATTCAACAAACTCGCATTAAACAAAGAGATGCCAATGAAAATCATTAAACAAAAAAACTTTAATATGGCACAATCAAATCCTCAACAAACAATTTTTAATCGACATCTTAATGATCTTGAACAACGTCCAATAATGGTCCATTTATCATGGGTTACCTTTATGGATTAATCTTTTACGAGCTGTTGAAGTTAGTTGTTGAAGTTGGTTGGAACTGGACTAGAAAGGCTAGAACGAGGAGAAAGAGTGCTGAAAAAAAAGGTGTTGGTGCATGTACAGTATGCTTGGATCAACAGTTTGGCTTTCAAGGCTTCGTTTCACACATCGTCGGGGCAGGGAGGCATGCGAACATGTCTCCATGTTGCTCCTCTTTTTTTTCCTTCCTACTCCGATGATGTAAAGATGACTGCTGCTGCTGAAACAAATTGGATTGCTTCTTTTTTTTTCTCTTGCGCTAGGGTTTTTTGCTAGTTTTTTTTACTAGAGTATCTCCTTTTTTTTTTATCTTTGTGTGTGCCTTTTTTGTTTGAATGTCTCCTATTTGTATTGTTTAAGATCCCCTGCAAAATAGAAAAAATTAAACTGAAAAAATAATGTTAGGCATTGATATTGTTTTTTTCTTGACTATGGATTTCTAATTAATTAAATTTTCTCTTCTTAATGTGTAGGATTTTTTTCAATAATTTTTTAATTTTATTTAATCCTCCTATTTATTTTTCTTTTTATGTTTTGCATAATCTCCTATGTTATTATTTTAGTCTCCATTCTTCGTGGTCCCTTGTTCTCCCCCCCTCTCTCTCTATTTTACTCCCTGACCTCTTTTTATTCATGAAAACTCAGAAAATAACAAAAATTGATTGAACTTTATTAAAAACATTTTTTAAAAAAAAAACAGGGCTCAAAAAGTTATGACACTGTAGTTAAGATTGTCGTTATCTATCAAAGGCATTTTATAGGGCTAATTTACCCATATATACTTATTTCAGAAAATGTTTAAAACTTTGAATCAATCCACACTTTCCAGTCCATACTTTCTTTCATATCCCTTTTCCATGTTTTGTCCTTTTTGCTTTCAATCTCTTTGTAGCTCATTGGAAGGGCTTGAAAATTGACCGTGAATGTGGTTAAGCATGTGGTGAATTCAGAAAGAATGATAGAAATGCACAAAGATGGATGTCCATTGACTCATTTTTGTGTCTTGTGGTAGTCACTAGGAAAATATACAGGGGGTATCCATTAGGCAAATACACATTATTATGTATTAGTAGTTGATTAGCTGAAAGGCTAAAACGAGCATTTTGGTAACATCTTAAATTTTACAGCTTCGATTTGATTTTTTTTTTTTTTTTCATGTATGGAGCTGAAAGTAGCTTATACTGAGAGTTTACTTGGTGCTGCTTTGAAGTTGTGCTTGGTGTTGCATAGAGAAACAAGAAACAAAATAGAACATCAACTCACTGTATAGGCTAGGGATTGAGCAACGATGGAAACTTAGATCTACTACAATCATTTTCTACGTGTCATACTTGCACTACTTTTTTTCTGATGATTTAGCCTTCACGTGAGCATTTATTGAAGTCTAGAGAAAGCTTGTCATCATACCTTGAGAAAGGTCAAGTATCCAACATAAGGTGAAATTATCCCTTGGACGACAATGGGGGGGTTCTAGATTATCCGGTTTCCTTTTGAGTCTGAGTGGTTGCTCAAAAAATTAAAATTTATCACCATGGGGGGCTTTACCAGAAAGATGGTGAAAGGGCTATCTGCTACATGGACCTTAAATACTCAACCAGCCCATGGTATTTGAGGACTCCATGTGCAGCTTCAATTCAATAGAAGGGTGGGAATAGAGGATTGAAGCAAAAGAGCTCTTACCCTCATTAATGTCCCCAGGAATTCCATACATTACCTGTGGAGGTAAAATATACTTGTAGTATCATTTTCCAAAACCTACTGTGGAGTTCCATTTTGAAGATTCTTTTATACCACTATCTACCATTTGGTCCTCTGCATCATTCTGCATCAGAACTGTACACGGACCAACTTAATTTATCTTTGCAACCCAGCTGAGTAGTTGTTTCAAGTGCTAGTGTCCAAGACAAGATTTTTAACTTTTGGTGGCTCTTAGATGTTACCAAACAAGCGAAACAAGGAATGGGAGTCTGGGTTGATCAGGGGAAAAGAAACTGAATAGGTCAATGGAGTTAACGAACGACACTGTTGGAAATACGCCTGAAGTTGCTTCTAAATTAATATATTCATTTCATTGTCTTTTTAGTTTGCCAGTTCAGTTATTTGCAGAAAGGCACAAGCTATGTGCATAGTTGTATCAAGCTGCAGAGATGCTGATGCGATTTAATGCGGGTGACCAATGGCTTGACCTATTGTGATTGGAAATTCATGTCTGCATTAATATTCTTACTTCATCACATTTTCTCTCATTTATAATTTCTACATGAAAAGATTAGCCTTTAGTATTTGGTTTGTGATATCTTGTGTTTAACTGTTTTTCCATTCTCATGCTCTATTTTTTCACAGCTTGTCTTTTGCATCCGTGTGCAGGTTTAATGGCCACATACCATGCCAAGAATGAGTACTGCCTGCTTTCTGATATGTGCCAAGGCTACCAGATTTTTACCAGCATCATCTCTCAATTAGAAAATTGACTCGCAGCGAAGTGGATGACATAACAACACCACCAGATTCCAGATGAGTAGCTTGTTACGTTATAGAAATAAATGATTGTCATGTAAACTCTGTTAATTTGAAGTTTTGAAGGGCATCTAATATGCTTTTTCAGCAAGAGTTGTCTGCTGCTGGGAATATGATGTTTCTGTTTTTCATCTGGATATTATTTCCATTTATAGTTTTTCCTTGCCTCGTAGTAGATTTGGCGCTTGGACAGTCATTTGATGATTCTCATAAACAACTTTCCTTGCATTCAGCTCCCCTGGCAGGCTGCTTTCACTTGGTTCTTAAATAAAAAGGATGGAAAAGACTTGAGCTTAAACATTTATAGCTATTTAATTACCTGTGCTACGCTACTTGTGGGATTCCAAGATATTTTTTAACACAATAGAATGAAGAATGTGTTGGTATTGTGACTGTATTTTCTTGCATCACGAAAATGACTGGGTGTTTTTTGGTTTTTTTTATGTAATTATATGACAATAAAAATAGATTTTCATTATAAAAAAAATATAATTGTTAGTATAAATTCGCTTTTTTTACCAATATTTTTTTAAAAAATTATATTTATTTTTCTTTAGCTGAGTTGTTTATTGCATAAAAACTGTAAGAGTTTTTTAACAATTTAAAATAAGTCTAAAAACAGTATTTCTTTAATTAAAACTTGTTAAAATTTTAATAAAATAAAACAATAAATAATGAATTGATATTTTTGATGCAAGTGTATTAAAAGGATATAACAAAGCTAACATTGAGAAAATTTATATAATTTAATTTACAATAATTTTTTTTTAAAATAAATATTTTATATGCGTTTAGAAAATG
>Ga0307508_10006903_pt1 | contig 10613 bp, 18 predicted proteins | sample 9_EM_MG_FD_203089 | JGI IMG/M metagenome (GOLD analysis project Ga0307508, IMG submission 203089) | Populus trichocarpa ectomycorrhiza microbial communities from riparian zone in the Pacific Northwest, United States - 9_EM | ecosystem: Host-associated > Plants > Roots > Unclassified | place...
GCACCGTTCATACCCGCCACCTTCTGACACCGCCCAATCCCCATCCCCGCGCGCACGAGCGTCTCGAGCGCAGCACGTCCATTCACCACCAGATCCTCATCCCACTCCACCGCCCCCTTTTCGAACAACACCACGATCGTCGACCCTCCTATAACATTGACGTCAACGCCCCCGACCGGCCACGCTGACCAAGACCAGACACCCACCAAACGCGAAATACCCCAGTTCTTCGCCACGCGTGACGTATTGTCCCTCGTGCACCGTCGTGTGAATGCTCCCCACCATCATCGCACCGACACAGACCGCCATGACGCGCCCAAATTGCGCACTCTCAATCGGCACGATCTTGCGCGCGTTCTCTCCATACACGTCCAAGGCACTCCGTATCGCCTGAGGCTGTTCACACCCCAGGGGTCAACACCGACACCAATACCGGCGCTTGAAACACGACACCCACATTGACCGTATAATACTCCCCTGCAATATCCACCATCTTTCCAATCACCCCATCCACGGGCAAGTGGAACCGATGATAATCCTGTGGCGCCAGCCGGAAAATCGCCAACGCACCACCGACAAAGCGTTCCGCTTCCTCGCGATATGCGTCCCCGAGCAGGCGTCCGATCGTAAAATCGCGTCCTTTAATCCACAGGTGTGTTGCTTCGGAGACAGTCTCGAACACCATGAGGCGACAGTCGGCGGCGCTGACAAGGACCGTGGGGTCGTCAGGTGAGTCGATGGGTCGGGCGCCAGGTTTAAGTTTGCTGCCATTTCAAAGATAACGAATCAAGTATCAACCTGGGAAACAGGACAGATACCGATACGCATGCTCACCGATAAAAGAATTCGTTGAACGTTTCTGACCAATCATCTTCGTCAAACATCACTCAATTAGAAAGAAAACGCTACGCACCAAACGAGTCGACAGGGTCCAGAAATTCGTCTACATTGAGATTGTAAAAATCGATAAACGCCTGAATGTTTCGAGTCGACTCGGGTGAATCGTACTTGATCCCCTGCTTGAGCGACAACGACTTGAGCAACCGGCGCGCTACGAGCCCAAACAGACCTCAGTATACTACAACAGACGTGACATAGGACACTCACCCCGCGCACCCTCCATCCGCCCTCGTGCACCCTGTAACACGGAAGTGCATCAGTCGTTATCGCCTCAATCACGGCATACGGGGGACAGACCTTGTACAATAGTCGAATACCCAGTCGGACGTACACCTGCATCTTTTCTTCCTCTAATTGCCCCGTCAACCGATTCTGTACAATAATATTCGCCGAGTTCTAGCGATGACATGTCGATGAGCGACACCCCAACCATGCTTGAATTAATCACATACCGCACCAAGCTTGTAGTTCCCGCTAGAGACTTTGGTGATGACCTTGGTATACCATTTCCGTTGCGCTTGACTGGGTGTGACAAAGTTACCCACGACGATCCGGTCCACCTTGGCCCAATCCTGGCTCGCACAGATAGCTAGATGCGTCACAATGTCCACTTCTGCCTTGGAATTGAGTCGTGGCCGACGACACAACGGGCAGTTCTTGACGTTGATGACCCGCTCAAAGTGATGGACTTCGTTCGGAGACGATCCAGACAACAGACCACCACCAGAAGAAACATCCTCTGAATCGGATGACGCGTAGTTGAACCCGCGGGACGATGTCAGGATCGAAGGGGTGGTGGAAGACGCCGGGAGCGGCTCTGCCACGTGTACCAACGGGCGTTGACTGCGCTCCGTCAAGTACGGTTCCGGTGGATCAGAATGCATATACAGCGCATTCTCCGTCGGCGATTCGTCAGCCAGCATGACGCCCAACGGTGGTCCGCAAAAGTCCAAGCTGTCTAAAAAGAACTTGCCCGGGCCGCGCCCCTCACCTTCGTCACCTGGCGTGGGCGAGGACCCGCTGTCAACGAAGCTATCTTCCGTGTTCAACCTTTTCCTTTCACTCCGCGGTCGACAGAGCTCGTTCTCGAGACACATGATTGCTTCGGGTATCGACAGCTCGTCTTCTGCCGGTTTCTTGCCATATCGCAGGAAGAACGAATCGATGGTTTGTGTGGAGAGCGTTGAACCAAGCGAATCTAGCATCGACGTGATCTCGAGGTGTGAGAGTGTGTGCGTGTCATCCGTATCATACTGCATGAGATATTGAGCCCAGAACCTCTGGCGCAGCGCATCGTACGGCTGAAACCTGGCCCTTGTAGAGCAGGATGAGATTCAGTTCCAAGGCCCCAGTTCGATAACATCGAAAAAGGGACGATACAGACCTGACGTGAAGCACCGGATTGTGTTTCGCTTCCCAAGGCATTTCCTTGGCCGTCACCAACGGCAGATGAAACTCCTTCATGGGGTGGCTGCCATCATCAGCTTCGTCATACAAGCCGGTCTTCGGATCAGGCTGTGGCGCATCTTTGACAAGCTCCGAGACGTCGAACCGAGCATCGCCTACATGGTCGTTCGAAGACAGCTTGTCCCAATCGAGCACTGTCATCTGGACCTTGAACGACGTCTCATAACGTCGCACGTGAAACAGGAGCTTCTCGTCCCATGTCGGGTTCAGGGAATGTCGAATGACACGCGTACGAAACACCTTTTTGCCGAAGGAAACGACAACAAACGGGTCCATATCCCACCCCATACGCGTCACTAAAGCATTCACATGGACAGGGCGAGCAGACAGTCAACCACCCAGCCCCCAACGAGAATGGCAATCACCTACTGTTTTTAAGCTTGGGGAGATCCGCTGCTCCTTGAATCTCCAACATGACGATCCCGACGATATCGTTCGCCGCAAAAAAGTTGAAATCAGCATTCTTACCCGTCGCCCATGATCGCTTGAACCGTTTCTTGGTGGTGGTGCTCATTGTCGGAATGGATCCCGCGCTCGCCGACCGACGATGTACAAAACGCGGAGGAATCGGTGAGGGTGGCAAGACGGGCGACACGTTCCCTGCCGCCATCGGTGGTGGTGGGGCAAGCAAAACCGACAGTACCGCCGCACCCATCGCATGAGGTGCGGACACAGGCGCTCCCTCGTACGACGGACGCGTTGACAATGGCGGCCTACGAATAAATAATCTTGGTAGCTTACTGCGTGGCGTCGTGGATGCCGTTGGTGTGACCGGCGTATGCGTCGTCGGTTCCACGACAGGAGAGGGGCGGACGGTACCCGGCGTCATGTCCTGGGCCGCCCCGGGACTTCTATCGATGTGGATCATGGGTGGGGGGATGTAGAGACGGGACAGCTGCGGGACCGAGATGTCGTCGTCGTCGTCATCCGAGTCATCCGAGTCGTTGTCGTCTTCATCGGAGCTAATTCCACCATCGTCTTCATAGGCTGGCCCGGTGAGATGGGAGCGGAGGGTACCAATACCTTCCGTCTGGCATGATGTCTCGTTTAGGGCTGTTTCCCAAAAAGGGGTCGAAAGAGACTTACGGGTGGTGCAGATACAAGACTCGGACGGGAGCGTTTGGTAAGCTCACGAAAGACGCCATCGAAGCCCATCAGTGAACGAGTGTTCGGGGGCGTGACAAACCCGAGTTTGATTTGCACCGAACCGGATGCGAGCGTCGTGGCTCGGGTGGATAGGAGCGACAGAGACGACGACTGCGATGAAGGTGGGACATGAGCGGAGGTGATACTAGGCATACGATCGAAAGGACCTTGTTCTCATCGTCGTTGAAACCAAAGGCGTTTCCATCCCTGAACCAAACTTCCAACGGCAATGCAACCTCGCCGAGGTACTCCTTTCTGAGCATGCTGTCCTTGTCCCAAACGACAATCTCGATCGCACCGAGCCGATCGGCAAGGGAGAGATAAATGGGAAAGTCGAACGTAGCATCTTTCAAGGCAAACTCTGGGTTTGCACTGCGCTTGATGACGGGGGTATGGTGCCTCGTATTCAACAAGGAGACCACGACGAAGCTAGAGAGGGTGGAATGAGATCCTATTGGACGGTGTGACGAGCGTGGCTCACGGATCGCAGGAGCTGTGTTTGTTGCGGGCGCAGAGATCTTTGCAGTTGAGAACCTGTAGACGGAGAAGGACCACGGGCTGTTCGCCCGGGAAAGGCAAGAGGGTGCTCCGTCCGCTTCCACGACCGCCTGAGACGCGTGCTGGGAGGCGAGCAGCGGTCTTGAGCGCACGGCCGATCTTCTGGGCCCTTTTGGGCACGGGAGGGATCATGGAAGGAGTGGAGGAAGGGGCTGGGCGGCACAGCAACGCAGCCCCTAGACATGTTCGGCAAGCGGTAAGCCGGACATGACAAGCAGGGATTAGGGCGAGCACGCAGCACACCCTTGCCTAGTCCAAGCCATGACTGAAATCACCCAGCTATCAAAGCCCAAATTCCAATTTGATTCCAAGTATCCGAAAATTTGGACGAGTCCATCATGTGTGCTATCTAAAAATCCACAAAGGATTGTAACGTATGGGTAAACCTGTCCATGTAAAAATATCCTGGAATCAGGACAAGAAGACCATCGCAAACACAACGCCAACAATGGTAGCAACAGACGAAATGCCGACAGCGGATGCACCGTTGGAAGTCGGCGCAGCAGCACCAGCAGATCCCGAGGCGGTAGCACCGGTCCCCTTGCCAGAGCTGCCAGTGGCTGCTGCACCACTGGAAACAGTAGGCAGGGCTGGGTAGAGTTCAGTGGACTGGTAGGTGACACAGTTGGACGAGGACGGCACAACCGGGGTGTATGGGACACTCGTGATTGGGCCCAAGGACTCGGGAGGCTGCAAGTAAGTCATGGTCGCACCATTGCTGCCAGTGTAGAGACCGGGGGGAGTCATGTCTTGCCCATCACAGACCTCGAATGTGCCGTTCTTGGCGTTGTTGGGGGCATTGTATGCACACCCAAGACGATCATAGATGTTCTGGCAATATGCACCTGGCGTCTTGCCCCTAGGGTCACAGATTTTGATACAGAAAGTATTGCCACCCATGAAGCTATTATGCGTCAGGATATGCATGAGCTGGCAATAAAACAAAGAGCCCACTTTGTCCAATCACGAATCTGCTCGTAGGTATTGTTATTGCCGGTAAAGGTGTTCGAGTACAAGAGACCACCAAGAGGATTGCCACGCTAATGACACATTAGAGACTTTCAACGAGGAAAGGAAAAAAAACCGACCAGGTCAGCACCATGCGGGTCAAGCTCTCCTCCGTAGTCATCAGCAGCTATGTTGACCTTGGTCTGGTCGATAAAGCCTGCAATCTGGACATAGTCCGGTGTCCTGATAAACTGGACACCCTCGAGAGCACCGGCGGGAATGAGACGGGTGCCGTGGCCAGACTTGCTGCACCAGGCAACTTCCTCGCCTTCAGTGTCACCGATGGTCGAGTTCGGCTTGGGGGGAGCCCAGAGGCAGAAATCTCAACCACAGTCAGTGAGGTGGCAAGGGGGTACAGAGAAGGATGTACCATCTATGTGGTTTACAAAGGAAGTCTGGCACATCGAATCCTGGTTCTGGGTTGTGGAATTGCAGATGTTGTACCCGACTTGGGGGCCACGGATGGCGGCGGTGTTGTAGTCGACCTGATAGGGCTAATGGACGGGTGAGCAGAGGGGAAAGCGGGATGCATGAGGGACATACGATGCCATCCGGATATTGGAAGGTCTTGTCGTAGAGGGGGGTGGGGTCGGCGGGATCGGGCTGGGCGAGAACGACGGAGGCGACGGCGACAGCCAGTAGTGCAGAAAGAGCGGAAGGGGACATTACTTATTGGTAAATTTAGACGCGAGGCAACGATGGAGAAGAAACAAAACGCCTGACGCCGGTTGAAATAGCGCTCGGCTCTTCTTCGGCATTTCCCCATTGGCCCTCGCGCACTGACCACAGCACGTGATCCAGACACGACCCATAAACACAGCGTTGCGGCGACGCGTCTCTCCACTCTCCACCACCATGGCCAAATCCGCGACAGGTCTGTTCCCGTCCTGCAGTTGCTGGAGACAGCCTCACTCTTTCCCAGCCACGTCCACCAAGACAGCCACCAAACGTGCCAATGCCAAGACCTCCAAACAAGGTCAGTGTATGCATGGCCTCTGACGCACACCACGCTTGACGGACCGGTAGACAAAGAAGACAAGCCCAAGCGTGCCCCGTCGGCATATAATCTCTTCGTGCAAGCCAAGATGAAAGAGTGGAAAGAAAACAACCCCGGCGCACCCATCAAGGAGGCCATGGCCGAGGTATATGCGCATACACGCCATCCTGTCTGTCTCACGTTCACCCCAGATCGGTGCGTGGTGGAGAGACGCTCCAGAAAACCCCAATCGCGGCAAGGAGCCCAAGTCTAGAAAACCCAAAGCCAATGCGGACAAGCCGGCGACCAAGGCAACCAAGAAGCCAGCACCCAAGTCGAGCGACGCGGAAGCGTCCGGTGATGAAAGCGATTGGTGCGGTCGTCCCGTTCTGACGGCGCCCACTTGCTGACCTTGTTTGTAAAGAGCCACCGTTTGTATTCGTTGTGTATATGCGCCTGTAGGTTACAGTTAATGGCCCCTAATAATCGACTCTTTGTTTGCCACGTGACACACTCCGTGTCCATTTCCAAACTTGGAAGGTTCCTCCTATTTAGAATGACGACGATGACGCAGCACGTATATAAGCTGACTGCCTCGCAATGTTCTCCTCTCACTCCGCTCACTCAAACATGGACAAGACATCCTCTGTTATCGCGGCTCTCGACGCTGGAAAGTTTCCCAGCCAACACCAGCTCAATGCCACCATCGACTGGATTCTCCTCAACTTCATTCCGTCCGATTCACCCGAGCTCGACAAGCTCACCCCGCCGGGTCGAGCCGTCGCTCGCGGTCTCGCTGACGTGCTCTCCGCGTACAAGCAGTTGGGCTCCAACAAAAACTGTGCATTCGTATTCGCGTCTCCCCTCTTCCTCGTTGACCGTCCCTCGCAGATGACAATTTGGTCCAAGACACCCTCTGGCATTTGTCCGAGGGCAACTTTTCTGCGACCCATATCGAAGCCTTCGATGTCGGGGAAGCATCCGCTGACATGAACGCCTTCCGTGCTGCCCTGAAGAATCTTCTCAAGACCCTCTGGGCAAATATCAGCGGCGAGGGAAGTCACCTCCTCGGCGACTTGACCTCCTTTATGCGGCTCGCCTTGGCCGATTTCACAGAGGCAGTTGAGGCACAAGCTGCTCGCACCAAGGAGAGCCTCAGAGAGTCCGAGAGTGAGGTTCAGCGAGGTGAGAGAGATCCCCTCGGCAAGAAACACATGTCACCCGAAGAAGAACGTCAGGAGGCGGACCCCAGGGTCAAGTTCGAGAAGACTATGGATACGGTCAAAGAGGCAGGCTCGAAGACCATTGGGGCCGGTCAGTCCGTCAAGGTCACCGTGGAGGAGAAGGCGTCGAGCGCACGCTCGCGGCTGACCGACGCTTTCTACCAGGTAGGATAAAACCCCTATGTTTGCTGTCGCCCTTGACGCTCGCGACAGATTTGTGATCGTGCTCAGAGCGATGCGGAATACAAGCGCGCCTTGTCTACCATCTTCAATATCGCTTCCAAGTGGTTGAACCAGACGCTCGACACGGCCGCTACCGCTGACGAGGCTACCTCGCTCAGCACTTTCATTGATGACCCCACCGAAGAAAAGCATGTGCATCATGCCCTCATCAACATCCGCACGTTATTTGAGCGAGTCGCTGGCGGAAGATCGCTCCATGACTTGTGTGCCAAACTCCAGGCCTGCGCTCTCGACGTCAAACAGGATAAAGATCTCAAGGCGTGGTTCGATGGTTTCTTCACTCACGTGCGCAGTGGTCTCGAGATCCCAGGCTATGCCCGCAGCCAGGAAGCACGAACGAAGCACGAACAGCTTGAGCGTCGTTGGAAGGAATTCCTCGACAATGATACAGATGCTGCCCAGAAGTGGAAGGCAGACTTCGGGGCCTTCCGTCGCGAACATCGCGAGTTCCATCAAGCAATCACCAATGATGCTGACCTGCGTCGTGTCAGGGAGGCACATGCTAGGTTTGCTCGAGACATGGAGAACGTTGTTACCGGCGGGGGACTTGGCTTGCAATATGCCTTAGAGCAAGCCTCTTGGTTCTGGCAAGACTTGTTCAATGTATATATGCAGCGCATCCTTGGCGTATTGAAGAACATCCCCATACCTAGGTAAGCCTTATGGTAACGAAGCCATCACCAAGCCTGACAAAGCTATAGGACCGAGTATGTTGACCGCGAGGTCGAATTCGTGCTCGAGAACCTTGACGTCTCCTCTCTCAGCCTTTTGCCAGGCCATGCGTATATGCGTAACATCACAGACATTGATATCACAGCGCCTGGTGAGAGTCGTGCCTCGACGAAGACCGCATTCGGGACCCTCTCCCACATCCGTCTTCAAGCCGTCCAGCTCTCCCTCAGAGACGTCTCCTTCTTCTACAAGGACAAATTGTCCACCGTTGGCCCGAATGACTTTACCGGGATCATGCAATTCAGCCTTCCTACTCAGGGTCTCGATGTCGACTTCAAGTTCAGGCTAATCCCAAACACGGAACAGGGTCTAGCTGAACGCGAGGAATCCAAGCGCTTCTTCAAGATTGAGCGTGCAGACGTCAAGTTGGCCGAAGACATCAAGTTCGACATCAAGGAGTCCAACCATCCTATCATTGCATCTGTGTTTAAACCGGTGCTCGTGCACCGCTTCCGAGATGCCGTCGAGCGAACGCTCGAGGAGCACATTAGGGGCATCTTCGACTTTGCTGACGCCATCGCTTTTGATACTTCGAAACGTTCGGAAGTGTTTGCGGATACTGGTCTTGGTCCCGGCGCATCGTTTGCTGCCGCGATCTGGAGCGAAATTGGTCACCTCAGGAAGCTCGAGGGTGGCGTGTTGACAGGCTGGAAGGCGACCAGTACTGGTATCATCAAAGAAGGGCGTGAGGGTGAACCCGCTATCGCATTGGGAGCTGAGCCTCAGATCCTTCCTGGAGCGAAGCGTGGTCCGCTCGGATATAGTTCTGAGCCGTTGGCGGAGAGGATCTCCGGCATCGAAGTGCCCACTCCGACTCTGGAAGGAAAGAAGGGGAAGGCCGCGGAGCGGGTCAAGGAGGTGGGCCAGGAAGGTTTGAAGCGGGTGCAGACGTTCAAGGAGAGTGTGCAGCACAAGGCAGCTGAGGAGAAGAAGCGTGCAGGTTGGAAGAGTGCGGCATTTGATGTGTAAAAGGAAAAGGTTCATCTCTCGCTTCTCTTTCTGTGATCAGTCGACTCCTATGTTCGAGGTATCAAACAACCTGGGACTCCATCGTAGAACGTAAATTCGTGTTATTCCGCTCGTCTGACAGTCGACGTACCCAAAATACAACGCTCCTGGCCTCGTCCGCCGACTCTCGACTCCCATTTTCTTCGTTTGCCTAGTTTCCGTGACTCCGTCCTGAGGTCATCGTAGTTACACGCTGACGTGTGGGCTTGAGATTGTATCGTACTGCATGTTCTATCCGCATGCAAATGTTCTACCAGCGATTCACCCGGGCTCCGGTAAACCTCACTGGTCGGCATGTAAACTTGAAATCCCTTCATCACTGTACCATGAGCTTCGCTCGTTCTATCCGGCAAACATTACCATGTTTATTTCGGGACCCGCATCGCTGTCAATGCGAATGTTTGGAACCTGAAAAGCTCGATGGCTCCCTACGTCATGGAATCCGCTCGATGACCATGGGTCACTGGAACACATACAACGTGGTCGTCACCCCTCGCCATTTGGGAAGTTGTGGTAACTGACAAGAATGAATAGGACGCTCCAACATATGAATGATATAGGTTTTATTTTTCCCAAGCATAATCAGACGCCAGGTAATCAACTATCTAGCCAAGGATGACCAGGCAAATCCAGAACAACCGATTCAAGAAGAAACGAACGTTACATCCAACCGGAAGTCAGGTTCCACTCCCGGGCACGTCCCAGGCCCCCCTCTCCAAACAAACTCACCTTCGTCTGCCCTCCCCACACTGGATACTTTTGAGTTGACATCCGCATTTGTTGGACCGTCTCGAAACTCGGCGAAGGCGTTGCTGTGGGACTGGCAAACACGAGGCACTGAGCGCTCTGCGTGGGGGTTGATGTAGGCGTTTGTGCTATTTGAGATGAAGTGCGGTTGACATTTCCCGACGGGAATGCGAAGCCATAGAACCCAGGACACGAGTCCGTGGGGAAGCGGTACGCCCTGCATAATTGGTCGACAGCGTGATGAGCAACAATTGTCGGCCAGAATGTGATGTCAGTCCACTCACAAGTAAACGCTCCTCAGAAACGGCAAGCCCAAATTAAGGTGAGGTTCTGTTGGATCCCATTCGAACAGTCCAACAGAACAGGTACCCCATACTGTGAACGGAGACAACGAGCGCAAAAGGTTTCCTGTGGAGTCCATGGGATAGTCCACACCGTTGATAGTCGCAGTAAGGGCTACAAAGGGTGTGTACTCAGACGAGTTGCAGACGTATGCGGCAATACCGTTGTCCTCCAGAGTATAGTTGATCGGCCCAGCGTATCCCGTATTAGCAAGGTAGGTAGTGAGGTCGGGCATGCTGACACCAACGAAGACTGTCGAGGGG
>Ga0307508_10006904_pt1 | contig 10610 bp, 13 predicted proteins | sample 9_EM_MG_FD_203089 | JGI IMG/M metagenome (GOLD analysis project Ga0307508, IMG submission 203089) | Populus trichocarpa ectomycorrhiza microbial communities from riparian zone in the Pacific Northwest, United States - 9_EM | ecosystem: Host-associated > Plants > Roots > Unclassified | place...
GTTCCCCCGAGCGTCGACGAGTCACTCCGTGGATTCATTTCGTCGAATGCAGTTCGGGCAGTATCTGCTGCACCAGAACATGGCCGTTCAGGGTCATTGGGTACGCCTTATGCCATTGTCACGCCCCCTCGGAAGATTTAGCAGGAAATCGCGCGTGAATGTCATATATGTGGAACTTAAAGCGCTCGTCTGCTTCGAGGCCGACACAATGGCATTGATATCTGACAGCTGAGTCGAATGGTGGATAGAAACTGACATTAGTTCCCCGATGAGGTATGGACTTGAAGCGCGCGTCTACCTCGCGGCCGACATGATGCATTGGCATCTGAGTCACAACCAAGTTGAGCGGCGGGCACTGAAAACGATACCAGTTCCCCGATGAGGTATCAATCGTACTTCTGGGTGTATATTGTGATTAATAAAAATCGGGCTAGGAGAGGGTAACAGACAAGCGCAAATTGCTCACTGTGTGTGTGGGTGGAGCCGCAAGATTTCTCGATTACCTCCACTCACTGGCGCCTGGGAAACTATAAGTAGGAAATGATATCTCCTGGCACATACTGGTAGCCGGGTCGACGTTCCATACCCTAATATATTGTCAAATCAACAGGATGACCCCTCCGACACACGTTGTTCATATGTCGCCTCTGTCAGCTATCTAGCGCATTAATTTCCGGAAGTCATTGACACAGAGAACGAGTTCGTTCCCCGAGTCCAAAACCCAAAACCAAGTGCCTGCCCTATACTTGCACTGGTATTCCAGGCCTGTGTACGTCACTGCTAGCGCTGAACACCTTTTGCCTTTGTCTGTGGGACACATGTTAAATATCCTTCATCCAATTTATCTCGTCTGCAGTGCGTCGTAATTATCGTTTTATTGTCTCCTGATTACCATAGTGTTTATCTGACCGAAGTTGAGCGCTCAGGCTGAACACTGCCTGGGATCTTCCTCCAGCTTGGCGCCCAATCCGGGTTTAGCTGGGCACTCAACGTTCCTTCCTGGCGCTTCCGGGAAATACGGTGAACGCCGTTGGGAGTTTCGATACGGGGAAGATTGATACTGAACCCAATTTTCAGGGGAAGAACGTGGACGTCGGCCGCAGGGACGAAATGTCATCGTGAACGACACGTACTGGTGTCAATGAGCAGAAAACACTTAAAAAGCCGGACTGATGACTAGCCCCCCCATATTCAGACCAGTCTCCCTAGGATGTCTGATCTTGCCAGCACTTTTTTGTACTTCCAACAGATTGGATTCTGCCAAGGTTGGTTATTCCTTGCACATCTGCATTACTGGGAGGAGTTCAATCTATCGCCTATCAGTCGCAGCCGCTGCGGCATTGCTTTATGATTATCGTAGGTTTGAGATGTCGCCTGCTGTATTTATATCTGATCGGTGCGTTATCGATTGCCGTAGTGCTCTTGTTCGACAGCGAGGTGCGATTTATCTGTTTCCATTGTTGACAAAATATTGATGTGTTGATTAGGTTGACCTTATCTGGGTGTGTGACGTTCTGGCACAATCCTTCCCTTGACTGACGTTGCAAAGGCTAGAGAATGGAATCGGGTCACGTTGCTGTACGCGGTCGTGCGATACCTGAGTTTTTTCCTGACGTTGTACGTCCGCAACGCTTACGAGTGACTTGGTTGGGTTAATCAGATTTTAGGGATAGCACGTTTTGTAAGGAATTTTGCGCCATCCACTTGACTGAATTACTGACGAGCGTAGATCTGGGCGACATAGCTTGGAGTCCGAACGTGAGTTGTTTCACATCTGTACAATTCTTGCACATCTAACTACATAAATCCAACTCGTAGGAGTAAGAAGCACTTCCGTGCACCCTGATGATGGATCTAACCACTTCACTGCTTTTAAAAATTAATTCAGATGTATGCTATCTTATTTTCTCTGTAATTCAGTAAAATTGACAGATAGCGGTCGACCGTCAGGTCTTGTTTGGTACCAAATCCGTATGTGGGGTCCATACGTCTTTCGTTTCGCAATGGATAGTACGTTGTTCGACCTTTATTCTTGAGCCCTATTGTTTGACGTCGTGTTCATAGTAATCATGATGAAAAGGATATATGCCTTGAGTCACCGTCCGAGCAGCTTTTTGAGCTCGCCTAAATGGGTCTCGGCCATCATGGTGACCGCTTTTGTCGTGAAAAATGCTCTTTCCATCACCTTCTTGCTACAGGCGATAGGTCCCGGCAGTGATGTTACTCGTAAGCGCTACTCGCACAAACCAGCCGCACTTACTCACAGGAAGCTTATAATCCAGCTGTTGAATTCAGCCAATTAGGCACCCATATGTGTGGCACTTTTATGTCGAAGACGACCCCCTTAATGTCTGCGCAATTCCCCACTCTGGCTTTCGAGGCATTGCTGTTTAGTCTTGCGTTCGGTTATTTCGTTGCTGATGTTTGGGGGTATTGGCGTTCTCAAGAATCCAACAAGTGGAAGGTCGGTGACCTTATGCAAATCTTGGTTCGGGACAGCACCATCTATTTCGCGATGTATGTCTACCTTGCCAATCGATCGCTTGACGAATCTAACATAATGGCCTCAGTATTACAGTGGCTGTGGCCCTAAACATTGGAAACCATTATGCTCCTGTGCCGGTGAGTAATAACTGAAAGCTTCATTCATGCCCAAGTTCACGTGTATACATCAACAGGGTTTCTTTGTAGCTATATCGATGGCGCTGCAGGCGTTCCTTCCATATTGTTTCGCCCCTCGGCTGGTTATCAATATTAGGGAGCATGAAAATAGAGCGCATACGAGTGGTTTTAGCAGAGAGCTCAGCGACATACGGTTCAACGAGGGCCATCTCCCACAAGGCACACAACAAACGGACGACTTTGCATAGATAACGGATCAAGCTATTGTGTAACTTTTGAATGTCTGCGCCTTGAATTTATGTAAGAGAATAGATACTATTAGTATGATGCATGTTTGTCGTGTAGCTGACTCTGTAAAACATGTTGCGGGTCGTAAGATCCTGCACACGTACGGCTGGACTCGGGTGAGCGGTTGGATGTGTTGGACGTGCGGGACATCACTTAGCCGGCCATCAAGTTGCTCGAGTTCTTCCGCGTGGCTCGGGGAGACCAGCCTATCCGAAGCCTTAGCATTGGTACCACAGAGGGTCCTAGGTCACCAGTGAGATTCCGAGCGACTAGTAAGGGAAGTATGAATATACTATAGTGTATCAGTAAGTAGAGAGGAATGAATGCAGCTGGTGGCTTACCTCCAGTCGTGGTGAACAGGACTGGAGGAAACCATGAGGCGGCGTCGTGAGTAGAGTACGAACGGTGTCCATATATGGTAAGTGAGTGAGTGTACGTAGTGAAAGCTAAGTAATAAAGAAAAAACATATATCTACGGGCTGGTCTCCAACAACCAGACTACTACTTGAGTGCAAACCGTGACCAATCCCCAAATGGAACGACCAGGGCTACTACGCATGTCGATTCAAGTCATCTTCTGCAATTACAACAAGGCCACGGTTCTATCCAACGTCAGTATGACCGACGACGGGAGTATCGTTAATGATTTCGATCACTCCCAACTCGCTTGTGGCCATTGCGCTATACATCCCTCCGAGGCCATCACCTACAAGATGATGGCTGTACAAAGTCATAGTTTTACAAAGCGCTCGATCCAGGCATCATTGTTTGCGCGGGGGAGCGCATCTCCACACCGCGCCCTCGGCGATAATACAGCGGAAGAGCAAGCCCATCGATGTGGTATTGTTCTCCGACCAATTCCTTGACTGCGAACATCAACTTGTCCAGACGCGTCACGATAGCATACACGGTTGACACGCCGACACTGAAAGTCCTGCAATAGGGTGCTTGGTGACGCGGATCTCGTAACGAAAGAGAGGGGGCCGGCGACGTACAGATACTGCAAGCTCTCCAGCGTTTCTTCCGTCAACACTTTTGGCAGACCAAAGTCTTCTTCCGATTCTTCATGTACGACGTTCAGACCATGAGGGCGCTCCATAAAACGATTGAGGAGTGGACATGGCGTTACTTGGGGAAGAGGATTCCCGGTCCGCAGAGAGGATGATATCAAACCTAAGAAGACGTCCAAGGAGCTCTCATAAAGGAAACAGGGACCACGTACTGACGATGGCTAACACGTCGCCTTGGAATCCCGGATCCGACAACCGTGTCCGCTTCAAGAAGGCGTATGCCCATGCAGGCTCCATTTTCTCTAGCACCGATGTCAGATGCGACAATAGATTCGATATTTGGCTGTGTAAGTCCATAAGTCACCGAATAACAGAAGGAAAGGGGAGGGACCGCACATCTGGAGCTCCAGAATTCGTTGGTACCTCTCAGCGGGCCATTCGCCCCGGAGCGAGAACTGCACGATATAAGCACAGAAATCCTCCAAAATGGTAGATGCAGACAAACCTCATATACGACATTTTGTTTCAACACGATAGACCTCTTCAACTTGCTTAGGATAGCAAGAGTGTGCCGGATGATTATAGCTGTCTCTCCTTCCTTCGTGTTGGCGAACGAAATCACAGAACAGTATACCGACCCGATCTCTGCGGTGGTGGTGGCCAAAGTCTTTCGTTCATATAGACGAATTGTCGTCGACGGAGGAAGGAACGAGAAGATGCTACGGAAGCACTCAACATAGAAGAAGCGTTGGTGCCAAAAAAAGCTTACCCCGCGGCCACAACGCCAGCTGTAACGAGGACAAACCGTTTCTGTTCAAGGGCATAAGAAAAGCGGGCGAGGGATTGACAGCCGGATTTACCCAGGTAACATCGAAACCGTATCCTGGCGAAGATGCTGAAGCAAGATGTGTATCTTGGTACGAATACCCGAAAACCTTTGTATTATCAGGTCTTAAGGACACGGGATCATAAAGTCAGCTGACGTACCAAGGCAGTCGTAACCCATATGATCAAGTTGGTCATCGGAGGAACAGGCCAATAGAGGCGAAAGAAGAAAAAGAATGGGTAACAGACAAAACATACAGCTGCTAAGCCGAAAGCATTTCCTTGACCAGATCCCGTTGATATATACCTAGTGTATAATCATTAGGTGGCGCCGTGTGCACGAATTTGAGGGAATACGAACCACATGACAGTACCAATGATTCCTCCAACGAAGGAACTGGTTATTCGTGTCACGAGCCCGAAGGTAGTGTCTCCCCGGAATCGAGCCAGAGTGAGCTGGGCCATTATGCTGTCTGAATTTGAGTCACCCAAATCTGAAATCCAAAGCATGCGAACTCACACAGCCCACACAAATTTGTTTACTTGCAGTTGTGATGAGTCAGTGCGAAGTGAAATAGTAACCACACGCACTATATGCGAACTCTGCGGATGACTTGAGAAACGACGGCAACGATAGAAGAACTGTAATCAAGTCAGCATCCTAAATTCTCTCAGTCGAGGGCAGAAGTAGAACGTCTCACTCGTCAATATACCGGCTTTTAAGGCGAAAAGAGCATTTCCCCCGCCTATCTCATTCGCTATATGGTACATCCAATTCACAGCTTTCTCCAGCGCGTTTCGGGGAGGCAAAGCATCAGGATCTCGACGGACTGCTTGTCCGAGGTCTGTCAGTGACGTCCGATCCAACCCGGGGATCGTATCTAGCAACCATTGAGTCGCTCAGTCCTGCACAAATATCAAAAGAAACGCACCGGGATTCTCGTCGTCATTCTCCACCATGTTGGACGGCTCCCATGTTTCCTGGTGTCCCAATCCAGACCGATGGATTATTGGGAACCATACTCTCGGCGTTTCTCTCTCAGTTTCCAGCCGGATGATCTCGCTGAGCTAACAACACAGATTTGCTTTCTTCAAAGGTAGATGATGGGATATTTTCACATACCATGTCTTGGATGCTCGTAGCAAACTGCATCAAATGATACTGATAGAGATAGCAATGAAAAAGATGTCTGTGATGTATGATTTCGTGTTCGTTCAAGGTGGCACCAGCGGGAGTGAACATGGCTCTGTAAGGATCGAGGACGGTGAGCCTTATGAGTCATAACCATTAGTGTTTGCAACGTTCGATTAAATGGAAGAAAAACCTTTTTCTGTTCATAAACTCGTCCAGGTTCAATGATAACCCACGATGCAAGTCTTCGTATTTCTTGATCCCGTCCATGCGAATTCGTTGCTTGTCCTCTCGGCTCACCCAGAAATTGAAGCGGTTATTCCGCACAGAACCGAGCCAGTCGCATGCGGCTTGCAGTCCATGCTCGCAACTTTGGAGCAAGTCCTGACAGCTGGTCCCCAGTAACTCCGTGGCCCTGGCAACGTGGGCTTCCGAATCTGGGTGGAACATGTGCGTTGCTTCAAGGTTTAGATAGTTGAGGGATTCGAAAACGCCTACAGCCGACTCCGTTCTTGTAGCACGAGACAATGCCAAATGAAGGAGCGAACTGTGAGAGTGGTTAGAATGATGGGAAGCTGTGTGATGTTTGTGCGGCAAGTGTCGTCGTTTGCGATGGTGGGTTTTCGTGTGGTGATGCACTTGTGAAGCGGGCTGATGGTGGTCTGCCAGTGGGTGCCCCTTTGTCCTACCATCCAAGGGTGCGCGTTCATTCACCTTTTCTGAATTTCCAGGTGGTTGGTCGTGGCCTGGGGAAGGAGGTCGAGAATGAGCTGGGGAAGAGAATGTAGGTGTCGCAGGGATTGACGGAACAGGGGTGATGAGAAATCCCTCTCTCGCTTGGTCGATAAATATATAGTACAGATTCATGCCGCTGGCCTTGACAATGAGTTGTCTCGCTAAAGTATGGAGTTGAGAGTAATCCGAAGGTGCAAAACGAGAGTAGATAACATCGAGCTTTTGTAGGCGGGCGACAGTTGAAAGCACAGAAAGTGCACCTTCTGCCTTGCTAACAGCTGCAACGATTGGGGTTGCAGAAATGCTGGATGCAGTTACAGCTTGCTGGAAACACTGCTGGTGCTCCTTAGTCGCTGAGGTAAGGGATGTCAATACATCTTGTAGACGCATAGTGAATACGGCTGATTCAGAAGTCGGGAACAGGCAAAGAGACATAGTCAGAGCAACGGCTGAATGGAAGGTCAGCGGCAGAACAATCATTTCTCCAACCTAAAGCTCTTTCAATAAATCGTAGATCAGTACACGGCTGGTTGACGGACCGTGTAGTAAGGGAACGGAAACAAAGCGGCTGTCGTCAATGAGATGTCTGAACCACCATTTGTTAGCCGGAGTTGGACCAACTGGTAGCGATTATCTCACCGATACATATACATCCGAAGATACACGCGAAGGTGAGTGGCCCTGGGCCCATGCGTGATTTAATATACAAGAAAAAGCAGGTTCCAATGAAGATAAATACACCCAATATGACGGTGGGCTAGGTTTCCACACGTGAACCCCAAGTGAGGCTGACGACAATCCACAAGACTACTTACAGCCGCTTCAATGTACTGGCCAGCGATAATATTTGCGAGGGACGCGGTCGGATCCTTATTAGAACGTGCAATGTCCGCCAACTTGATACCCAGACAGGACCAACTGTAGAAAATCTTAGTTGTTGAATCACATATTAAATATTGTAAAACCACTGACGCCCAGCCAGATGCTGCGAATGATAGGATTCCAAGCTCCCGCTGAAGCACGGCAATAAATGGGTCACTTGGAGGAGAGATAAATGACGCTATACGTTATTCAACTCAATAAATGTATCGGGACGGGTCTTCTAATAGTTACCGATGATGATCAGGAAAGCTGCCTGGAAGTTTCTCAGATGAAGCGAAACAGTGGGAAGTAGAACGGACGAGGCTTACTTGTCCCATCACATTCAATGTCGTCGGAATGAGAAACAACAAGAGACTTATCCAAGCAGCCAGGGCACTCCGTATAACTGGTTTCCATTTTGACCAACTCCAATTCGCAGGTATCCACTGTAACGTGCGCGGAAGGTTTTCGGGACGCCAAAATGGTATTGACTTGGCTGCAGGCGTTTCCGGAGTATTGTTTCCACTGTTGGAAGGATTTGGATGACCAGTCTTTTCTTTATGGGAAGCTTCAGCCAAGGTGTCGTTTAAAGAGTCAGAGATCGCAGATGGAATGGCAATTGGTTCTGTTTCCTCTGATACCCTGACTTGAAGCTGCGGCCTAAGTGACCGATGAGCATCGTTTTGTTGGTCGTCCAGCATGAGGGCAGAGTCAGACGAGCTATGGGCTTATCAGACAAAGACGGGCGTTCACCCTAGTAAACACCGATCACTGGCAGTGATACGGTTGCCATACGTCATACGGACATCTCGGGTTCCAGCATACCTAACGCTCGGATGCTACCGTGTCACACATGTCACGCAGCCGTCGTCCTGGATAGGTGCCCACTGCCAACCAGAGGGTATCATTTTTCTATTCACCGCTCGACTCAGCTATTCAATACATCGTGTCAGCCTCGAGGCAGGCGAGCGGTTCAAACTCCACATATACGACTCCGCGCACGGTTTCCTGCTGGATCGTCCGAGGGGGCGTGACAACGGCATAGAGAAACGTCCTCCGCATTAATGCCGAAGCAGAGCTAGAACGAATGCAATGGTGGGCTTGTTGGGTTGAGGGTCAGCATTGCCGCCGACTGGGCCGACCCGGAAATGGCAAGTCGCCCCCGACGAACGGAAGTAACAAACCTGATAATGGTCCTGAAGATGTTCCACAAGGCCACGACCCTCATTCCGGAACCTGTCAGATGATGAAAAAAATGGGGGTACGCAATATCTGGGCGCTTGGGTGAAAGATCGCAATTGGAAGAATTGGCTTCCAAAGCCATAGGGTTAGATAACGAGGTTCGACCGGCGTCAACGTTATGATAAACATTGACAAGTACGCCTGATCCTTTCTTTCTCTCCAAGGATATTTCCCTTCTACGTCCTTGCGATCCAACACCGGGTTTACTCGTACCAAAATGCCTTCAATTTTTCCGTCTGGAAGGTATCCCTTCAGCCTCCTGACAGAGACTGGTACATATTACATCGGGCCTCATAAACGTATTCCAGACGCGATCGGCATTCTTCCTGGGGATGTCGACCCTCGACCAATCGTACGAGTCGTTCGTTCCACACATCCAGGTCGTCTTCATACCTACGGTAGCCGAACGTGCAGTTTACTCTCGACCACGTCAATGGGAACAAATACAACATCTTGACCGACGGGCGACCGGTCGGCGAGAGGTGGGACTGAGTAGTTACGTTGGGTATGCCAGTTACTCGAGTATCAGTCTGCCTGTGTTGCGTTTTCATGGTTCATCAGCTTACAATGTTAATGCGTTTGTTCTTCATTCCTTTCCCTTCATGCGAGTCCTGAAGGCCTGATAACTGGACAGACTGGTACTATATGAGCATGTGTCGACAGATCAAACTAACTACAAACCACCGGCCGCCATGTTTGGCGTTTCTTGCCACGTATCACGCATTTCGGATCGCGCTTCCTGTGTTAGAAACATCATTTTGTGGAGTCCAACGGTACTTGAAGCTGGACTGTTTTATTCTGTATGTGCGAGGTTTTGTACACGACATACCAACACCGTTGAAAAAACATAAGATAGAATAAAACGTCATGAGTGGTTGAAGGTAGTGGGAGGATAATAATAAACATCCTCGTTGACAAACTTCTGGCTTCCTCATTCTCCTTGGTGCGTCCGTGTTTTACAACTTGATGTCGAGGCTGATGTGCACGGCCTTGACAGCGGTGTAACTATTGCGGTGTCTCAGTGAACCAACACATGCGAGTGGTATAGAAAGACGCACTTATGCAACGCGTACTCGCCCAACTCCCGACCGATTGATACATGCGTATTCAACTGGTTCATACAATTGATCCACACCGTCTTGATTTCACGGTCCAAGCTCTGCGTGAAAAAGGCTGCAGTGAGACCATAAAAAATGTCGTTAGCCTGTCAGATTACGCCCCCCTCGTCCTTGCAATACCAGCAGGACCAGATTTCTTCTCGGACAATCTTCATGTCCGAGGAAGTGTTGGTGAAGACGGTGGGTCGGATGAAGTAGCCTTCTGTGCCTTTGCGTTCACCGCCGACGTCCATCTTGGCATCCTTGCCAGATGTATTTCATGATACGCTATACAGTTCAAATGCATGAGCTACAGGAATTGATATGCCAGGCGTGTCGAGACCACTGACGCTGAATTGGATCTCAGACTTGAGGACCCTGGAAGTTCACGGGGTCGAAGAGGTCCCCGACCTTGAGCGGACGAACCTTCTCGATGAAGCACTTGAGGAACTCGTCATAGATGCCCTCCTGGACAAAGATACGCGATCCAGCACAGCACGTCTGACCGTGGTTCCAGCTGTGAATGACGTCAGTACTCGACATGGCTGAAGTAGAAGGAGAAAAGACGAACAAGACACTAAACGCGGCCCGGTTCACGACCTACTCCAAATCCGCACCGTCAAAAATGATGTCGGGACTCTTTCCGCCCAATTCCAAGGTCACGTTCTTCAAGTTGCTCTTGGCGGATGCTTCCAAGATCTTGCGACCGACGAGTGTCGAACCAGTGAAGGCGACCTTCTCGATCTTCATGTGATGAGTTATGGCATTGCCGACAGTGTTACCGTAGCCGACGAGGAT
>Ga0307508_10006905_pt1 | contig 10610 bp, 11 predicted proteins | sample 9_EM_MG_FD_203089 | JGI IMG/M metagenome (GOLD analysis project Ga0307508, IMG submission 203089) | Populus trichocarpa ectomycorrhiza microbial communities from riparian zone in the Pacific Northwest, United States - 9_EM | ecosystem: Host-associated > Plants > Roots > Unclassified | place...
CTGCCAATTTGCACGCCTCGTCATCGGGAGATGTGCGACAAAGATGACTCCAGACATACCATACAACACAGTCTCAACCCATATCCCGATCATGAATATTTTGTCCATGGGAGGAAGCACGGTAGTCGTGGTCGCCATCTTGTCCCAACCGATGGCACTGGCAGTGGTGCAATGCGTCTATTTAACTGCGGGAAGACGCAGAACTCCTGAAGCCTATCCGAACGGCATCTCCTGCTCGCAACGACCCATATTGAGAGTTTATGCTGCATCATGGAATGCCATATGTGGTGACGCAAATGTGGCGGACATACATATCATGATGTACCGAGGTATTACACCTGTGGATCAGATGCGCCAAGATATCAGGAACTTACCGAAGAACAGGTGGCCTATTTTTACACAACATTGCGCGCATCACGAAGACCAAGATAGTATGCTGAGCCTTTGTTTGAACGCCAAATATACTGAAAAGTCGTTTGTCATCGCACCTGTGCTAGATTCCATCATAAAAGTGTGTAAGATCATATCAGCGATTTTTTCCATATCACGATCAGCAGAACTTATCTCACCTTATCCAAACTTTCTATTGTGGAATAAAATATAACTCGGGATAAGCCTACCCTCCGTATCTTTTGTGGTCAAATGATTCGCGGAAAGGCAACAGAACTGGTGATGTCCCAACGGTTACTGGAAGTCGGAACAGTCGGTCCTGATGGGAACACCCAAAGAATATATGTACCGTAAGTCCCTCGATCCTGAGAGCTTCATGAAGCTGAAGTCACCTTCTGACTTTCTAGTTACGATAAATTGATCATCGCGGTCGGCTCCGTCTCCAGCACGCACGGCGTCCCCGGATTAGAGCACTGTTTTCAATTGAAGACCATATCGGACGCACAGGCCATTCGACGCCGGATCATGGGTGCGCTGATTCATACTAGGCCTGTCGTGATCTACTGAAACATCGCCTTCAGACAATTTTGAAACAGCAACTTTGCCAACCACGACTCCAGACGAGAGAAAGCGCCTGCTGAGCTTCGTGGTTTGTGGAGGAGGACCTACGGGTGTCGAGACAGCCGCCGTGTGTATTCCGGGCCTTCTCATCTCCTTCGCATCTTCTGGACTCTGACGGTACCTTCCCAGGAAATCTACGATTTTTGTCAGGAAGACATTATGAATTACGTACGTTCCTTTATTCTCGTGTACATTCTTATACATGTGTTGTCTCCAGTTCCCGAAAATATGTCGGGAAGAGGTCTCGATCCATGTCATCCAGTCACGCGAGCACATTTTGAACACAGTATGTTTGAGTGGTACTCAGTCGAAGAACGTCGGTCTCATAATATTCACAGTATTCTGATGCCATCTCCAAGTACGCAGAGGCACGTTCGTTCTTCTGACCCCAGTTTTGGAGTTCATGTTGACCGTCTCGCAGGACAAATTTAGGCGTGACAAAGTGGATCTCATCACATCGGCTCGCGTCGGCTCGGTACATCATGACCATGTCGTGTATACCCTGCGGTCTCCGGATGGGACGATTACTGAGCATGAGATCCCTACCAACTTTGTGTTGTGGTCAACTGGAATAGCTATGAACCCGTTGACGAAGCGGGTCTCGGATCTTCTACCCAATCAAGTCCACAGGAAAGCCATCGAGGTTGACGCACATCTCCGCGTAAAGGGCGCGCCGCTGGGCGAGGTATATGCTATCGGGGACTGCGCAACGGTGAGTGACCGAGACAGTTCCACTGTACTGCAGATTGATCAGATCGGTGGAATAGATTGAAACCTCTCTCGTCAGCCATCTCCTTGAGCTGGTAGACGAGGCCGACAAGGATAAGAATGGCAAAATTGACTTTGACGAATTTGATTTCATGGGTAAGGAACTGCTGGTCATTCCCTTTGGGTCATCGTCCTTATAATATGGCAGTGTCCAGGATCAAACAACGTATCCCTATGGCTGAGTCCCACCTGCAAAAGGTCCGCATGCTATTCGACCTGTACGACTCGGATGCGGACAATAGCTTGTCGTTGAACGAGCTTTGTAAGCTTCTCGAAGAAATAGGAAATAAGATAACGGCGTTGCCTGCTGTGGGTCGGGGCCTGCTGGTACTTCTATTGTGCCTGATGCCGTTATCTGCAGACGGCGCAGGTCGCTTCTCAGCAAGGTAGGTACCTTGGAAAGAAACTTGACAAGCTTGCTTCGCAACACGAGGTCCTGGAAGCGAACAGTGTCAAGGACTTGGACGAAGCCATCAGCGGGCCTTTCCGATACAGGCACCTGGGTAGTCTGGCGTATATCGGCAATGCCGCCGTGTTTGATTTGGGACCACTCTCGGTCATGGGTGGTTTGGTCGCAATGTATGCTTGGAGAAGTGTATACTGGAGTGAACAGGTGTCTGCAAGGACAAGAGCATTGCTCATGATAGATTGGATTATTAGGTATGCTTGTCGGTTGGTTTGTGGCTACAGGTTCACCCACACTTTGACAGGGGTGTTTGGGGTCGGGACCTCTCGCGGCTGTAACGTGAAGATGTGTCTTACTTGGACGTTCTGAACCCTGAATCAAGGTTCAAACTAGTTTCGTAATAGTACACTGGCAGCACTACCGCCGATTGCAATACTTATCAACTGACAAGTTTCATGTTGCTGTAACCCCTCGGCTTTACTAGCAAAGTCATCATTCTGTCCACTCAAACAAACCAACAATAGCTGTCCCCCCCACGATCGGACCTTGGTTCGGTGCAAGGACGGTTATTTTCTTGTTTGGAATGTCCAGGCTTGTTCTGGAGCGAGTGTAAATGCGAGTCCTCGGAGGAGATCCACCTCACGAAACTCACATGACAAGAAATCCTACAGTAGGTAAGTCGAGAATTTCTTCGTCGTAACGCTCGCTTTCGTCTTCATTGAAAGGGGCTAGCAAGGCAAGGACCTTGTTGAAAAGTCTTGCACCGCTAGATGCTGGATCTAGCAACGTGGGTTGCATTTCTGATAGGGTGCGTGCAGCTCCGATGGGCAACGCCGAGGAGGGTGCCATAGACTCTGAACGTGCGAGTTCAGTCACACGCCTCGGAGGAGAAGCGAGGATTGATGTATAGGTGATTCACCTTGGCCGATGCGGTAGATTGCAAGGTCGCCAAAGTTGATAATAGTTGAAGAGGGGGAAAGGATGAGTTCCGTCGCTGCTTCCCCTCCCACGAGGCCGGAGGATACGCCAGGAGGAGGTTCAATCTTTTGGCCGTACATATACGCGTGAAGTTGGTAGTTGTGTACACGTTCCCGGTATCCGTGATCGAGCTCGACGACCTAGGGCGGCGGAATTACCAAAAGGCGGACAACGAGAGATTGCGAAATACCCCTCCGGACTTGGGAATTTTAACGACCGTGAGTTGATTGCCGTAGAGACGCTGCATCTCCGCGTTGAGCTTTTCGTGACCGACGACGAGGATGACGTTTACTGGGAATGATGCCATGTCAGGACGAGGGGAGACGAGGACGTGTACATACTGTGGAATGCGTCGACACATGCCTTGATGAGGGTGTGACGACTATCTGCGCTGGAGCCAGAACTAGGGCCGGAGGCAAACGAAGAGGGGGTGTCGACGATCAAGCCTGAGACGCGTGCTATACACGCCTAACTGAGTTGGAAAGGAAGAGAAGGGAGAAAGGGGCTACCTTGAGGGTCGGCGTCATGTCGCTCGAGGACATTGACACCGAGATTGCGGATTAAGCGATCGAGTAGCTGGGGATTACTTTTTGTGTCTGGGTGACCGTACCAATAAGTCAATGGGATGAGTGCATTGGAAGCGAGGGCAGTAGGAGCCGAAGTGGCCGCGGAGCCCAAAGGATTAGCAGGGGAGGCCGTTCCGATTGGGCTTCTGACTATGGCGGCCGAGATTGTCCCTGGAATCGACCACGCGCCCTGGGGCGTGGTGAGGAGCGTGCGGAGGATGGGGGAGAGAAAGAGGACGGACTTGTGCAGGATCCAGGCTGACGAGGAGGGGAGACCAATTTTGAGCGACACGGAGGGTGTAGTTTGTCAGAATCTTTGAAATGGATGTCTTTCCAGAGTTTTCCGGACCCAAAACAAGGACTCTGGGGGGTTGTGTCATGGCGTGTTGATCGTCGTCGGAAGGAGGGGATCCGTGCAGGTCGCGGAGGGCGCGGACGCGCATCTGTTCGAAGGCGAAGTGGATGTTTGCATAAGTGGACATTGGGGTCTCGTCTGAGACATACTCTGTGGAGGGACGACCGGTGACGTGCAAGGGGGATGAGCGGGCGCAGAGAGAGAGAAAGAGCACTCATCTGGATGGTGCAACCGTGCCAGGTGAACACGGCGGCCTTGCACTCGGAGCCAAAGAGATAAGATTTGCCCTCTGCGAGCTCGGCGCCAAAGATCTCTGCATGGCCCCACACGAGCTGTGGATGGTGAGGTGTGGGCGGGGGGAAGAGAAGACGGGTACCTTTATTGCGAGGGAGGTGGCAGGGTCGAGTTCGAAGCGATACTCTGTCTCTGGCTGGAGACGCCATTCTTTGCTGTCCGACATGGGTGCGGCGTGTACGGACCTGGACAGGGATTTGCGCACTTTATAAGCGAGCCGTGCATCGTCATGCTCATGGCTCCCTCCGACTCCACCGACCACAATCTGCCTGAAAAACGCACACACCCCGCGTTCTCCTCCCCCGACGCCGCCGCCGCACTCGTCGCCGGCCCACATGCCGACCTCGACCCCGCGCACGCACGCCGTCTCAGGTACCAGCCCATCCCTCCTGCGTCTCCCTCGCTCATCTCCCCCAGGCGCAAGATCGACTGCCACATCATGCCCTTCATGTGCAGTACGTCTCAGCCCCATCGCACCCTCGCTTCCCTCACGCCTTCCCCACAGTCATGTATCTGTACGTCCGCGTTTCCTCTCGCCTCTTCCTCCCTCCCATCCTCCCCAAGGATCACCTTCATGGACAAAACCACCCTTGGCCAAGCAGCAGTCCTCGGCATCGAGTGCGTCCCATCCCTGCACTCGCTTCACACTCACAAACTCGTGGCGCCAGGGAGGGGGCTCACTTGAATGCTACCCAGTTTAACTGGCTCGGTACCACCTTCTATTTCAGCTATCTCATCTTCCAATACCCTCAAAATCTCGCCCTCCAACGCTTTCCCGTTGGCAAGTGGATGAGGTGCTGCTCATCCTCTCCAATCCTACCCCGCTGACTGCTCCCCAAGCATCAATATCTTCTTATGGGCAGTCATCCTCTGTTGTCATGCTGCTTGCACCTCTTTCGGTGGTCTCTTTGCCGTTCGCTTTCTCCTCGGGATCTGTGAAGGTGCTATCACCCCCGGATTCATGATCGTCACCTCCATGTTCTACACACGCGCCGAACAGACACGCCGTGTTGGTTATTGGTGTTGGTCCCCCCGCTCCTGGCCTGCGACGTGTCTCACCTCTTTCGCTCAGTCCTTATGAATGGTTTCGCTGTTATCATCCTCGGCTTCATTGCCTATGGTGTCCTTTTTACCCATACCCCGAACTTCATGCCCTGGCAGTGGTGAGCACCACAACGTCTGTGTCCCGACACTCCTCATCTGTCAACCTAGGCTCATGATCATTACCGGCACTATTACCCTATTCACTTCGGTTCTCTTCTGGTGAGCATATCCTCAACTGGCTCGTTTACTTGCCATATTCTCAACCGTGCCGGCTGCCAGGTTCTTCTTCCCTGATTCTCCAACAAATGCATGGTTCCTAACTCCGCAAGAGCGCATTGCCGCCGTGCAACGCATCCAAGTGAATCAGACCGGCGTGGAAAACAAATTGTTCAAGATAGAACAGTGAGTGGCTTCTATCCGAGTTCTAGTTCCGTCTGATCATTTTCCCTCGAGATTCCACGAAACGGTGAAAGATCCCAAGACATGGCTTCTGGCATTTTTCGCTGCTGCTGCGTGCGCCTCATTCTTCCATTTCCATTTCCATTTCCGCTTTCTGATTCGAAAACCACTCAGTAATATAGTCAATTCGGTGCGCCCTCGTCCTACCATACATGGATTCGGCGCTCAAACAACGTCATTTCCCTAGCTCACTAATCAACGTCAGCTCATAGTTGCCCAGTTTGGTTTTAATACCATCCAAACGACTTTGCTTGGCTGTGTGGACGGCGTGGTCGAGAGTGGGCAGTTTCGTGAAATCTTGCCTGAATTGGCCTGCTGACGGAACCCTCTCAGTCTTGACAATCTTCTTTGCGGTGACACTGGCATCACAGCCTTACATCGGCCGTGCTTATGCTGGTGTGCTGATGTATGTTCCCGCCATCCTCGGTGCAATCCTAGTCAGCACACTGCCATTCTCGAACAAAGTTGGACTCCTCTTCTCCTATTGGATATCGAGTGAGCCACCATGTGACCCGTCAAAGTCACTGCCTCTGATAATAATTCCTCAGTCTTTGCCATTGCTCCGTTCACGATATTCCTGGGATGGGTAGCTTCCATAACAGCTGGTCATACTAAACGCGAGTTTATGTTACCTTTCACCTCGAGTTGTAGTCTGATTGATCGTTTGCAGGTATTACCACAAACGCCATCGTACTCGGCGCTTATGCGATCGGAAACGCCGTTGGTCAGTTTATGTGGAAGGCACAGTACCAACCACGGTAGAGTTCGTTTAGCTGTCTCGCCCACTGAGCTCAATATGATATGTTGCAGGAACCACGTCCCGTGGGCTGTCATCACTGCCACCAATTTTTCTTCTGCAGTTGCCCTCCTCGTGTTACGCTACTTGTACTTGCGTGAAAACAAAAGGCGCGACCTCGAACCTCCGGATGACAGGTACGACGCCGTTTATGTCAGGACTGAGTCTGGGGAAGAAATGAGGGTTGACAAGGCAAGTGTACCATGAGCATCCCATCTGGATAATCTTAACCATTATCCACAGGCTTTCCTCGATTTGACCGATAAGCAAAACCGCGACTTCCGCTATGTCATATAAGCCTCCGCTCGTAACTCTTCCTAGGACTCTCACCTGAAGACCGTATCTTATGTGACAGTGTGGGACTGCTAATGCCTATCTGCGTGTACTTGACTCGGAGGCTACGACCCTTCACCATCTGGGATGGGGATGGTGGACGACCATCTTATAAGTGTCCTTCACGGGGTGTTCGGTCGGGTTGACTTCCCGTGCCCAAGCAATGATATCCCGTCTCTTGGTCACCGTCAGTTTGTTTGAACAAGTAACACTCTCGTTGCCCCCTTGCGAAGGAGAAATTGTGATGGGTTCCATATGATTGGAATGTGAATACTTGGAGTCCTCTGAGTAAAAGGAGCCAGAGGTACAGGTACTTTCCAACAAAGTTGAACAAGTGCTGCAGCAAGAAGAGACAAACGATCTACATGACGAGGAAAACTCTTCCTTCCATTCCAGGTCAGGGATGTCATCCAATTCACGAGCGTGGACGCTCGATGGGCATGTCGAGTACTCCGAGCTGCAATACTGACTTGAGCCAAGACACCGCTCCAGTGGCTCAGAATCGTCTGAATTATGCTGGTCGCAAGCTGAATAACCGAGGAATGATGGATGGTTGTTGGTGCGTCTGATGTCGTCGTGAGGATCGGTCATGGTAAACAATGACTTGGATAGATGAAGTACGTGTCGTCGAAGACTAGTAAACGCCAATAGAAGGCGCAAGCGCTCGAGGGCTAGTTCACATGCAGGTACGCTGGTAATAGAGGCGCCTGAGTGAAAAGGGAGCTCGTCCACGATGTAAGCGGCGCAGTCTATTACGTCCAACTTGCGGCGGCGTGGTACGTATGCGACGATACGGATGTGATGCACATCATAGATGAGACCAAACAGTACCAGCCACTCTGGAAAGGATTCTGTGGTGGTTCCGACGGCTCCTCCATGCATCAACGACGTGAGGAGCGTAAGATGGAATTGCCCATGACTGGTTAGTTCCTCAGGGATGGAAGCCAACGTGGAAGTTCCAGAACGGGAGTCGAAAGACACAGCGGGGGGATGTTTAATTTGAGTCGGTTTTTTCATCCCGAGGAGCAAGCACCGCGTATTGTCTTCAGGAAAGATATTCTCGGCATCAATGCCTTCGTGTTCCGGAACGAGTGCAAAGTCAATGCGCCGGGGAGCACTCGTCGCCGGCACGTCGCTACCTTGCCCGTTTCGGCTGGGTTGGAAGAATCGCAGGTGAGCATACCTCCTTAGGCCTGTACGAGGAATGCCCTCAAACGCGCGAGGAACGAACGTCGCTAGACAGTCATGCGTCCGGAAGGACGTCAATAGCTGCGACACGAGTTCTTCATCGGGTACAGCCAGACCTGGCTCTGCGACGCTTTCGAACCGAACGTTGCGAAAGGGACAACATCGGTTCACAACGCATTCCATTCCACACTTGTCATCAGCAAAGGCCAAGAAGTCCTTGTAAGGGGCATGATACTTAGCGAGACCCTTGCGCCAAAATAACGTGAACCAACCATCCACGAAGTGGGTACGACGAGTTTGGCGCGTCCTTCAGGTTTCCAGTAAGAGCGAAGATGGAGCACGTATGCTAGCGATGGCTTGAGTTCTGGTGGGCACGTTTCAAGCGACCTCCTGTTCAGCAACAGCCTGTCTGCAATCACTCAATCTGAAAGAAAATCTGACATCGGAGCCTCACCTTTCGGGGTTCTCGGAACGTGTACGGAACATCCAGACCTGTAGAATGGTCGATAGACAGTGGCGTAAGCTTGCAACGGATGGGTAGAGGTGCTGCCACCAGTGGGTCGCCAATTACAAGACCGAACCAACTAGCGCTGGGGAGTGGTAAGCGTTGAACGGGGGCTGTTGAACGTCGCATAGTACAGTCGCAGCTTGAGTTACGTCCAGCTTGCAGCGAAAACGACTAGCTACATAATAAGACAAGCAGCCAATTGAGCCTCCGATGCTGACCGTCTGTTACGCTGCCGCGCATGTCCGAGCCGGGACTCGGACGCGTCTCGAGTTCCAGGACTCAGGATCAAGCAAATGAATTCGTAAGATTAAAGCTAGACATCAGAATCATTCACTAATCACCCATTAGTTATCTAATTGCTGAACACGTTACACGAACGAGGCCACCTTCACTGCTTTTCGAACAGCAGCCGAGTTACCCTCAAAGTATCGATACGTTGTCTGAAATACTCGAGTCGTTTTGTGCTTTGTCTTGGAGATTGACGAGGGGGGGGCTTTGGGTACTACGATCGGTCTTCCAAAGAAGTCAACCGGCGGCTGGGGATGAGGAATTCGAGTTAGATTACCTCAAAATCGACAGACGTTCAAGTTATAGGCCCCTTACCTTGTCTGCAACGTCGACACGTTTCTCTGTGCGAGCCCGTTTATTGAGAGGACCAAGGTCCGTGCCGGATGACTGGGTTCGTTCCAAGGGGCCATCCTCTTTCGCATTACCTGTCACGCCTCCAACATCATCGAACTCTTGTGCAGAAGCCCTGCAACATGCTAAATGAAGGATACCAAAAGGAAGGTCAAGGCTGAAGTATTGACCTCTTATAAGTTAGTCCAGCGTTCACTTTCTCAGCTGCGACCACCTGTCTTACGAGCAGGGAAGCGTCGATCTGTGGCGAGGTCAGTTGGAAGGGTTAGAAATGGGAAAAGGCACAGACCTCTGTCGCGATAAGGTGACGAACAGCATATCTTGAGGCTGCAATATCAGGTGCGCGCCTCCCGTCATATGTCACGAAAACATCTATTGGCCTGTGGCATGTCGTGAGTGGCAACCAAAGCAGTGGTGTGACGATACACACGGGTCGAGTCTGTAGACTACCTGACCATCTTCTGCTTTTTCTTGAACAAATCGAAGTTCAAGGGAAACCATGATCTCAACAAGACGGGTGAGCAGAGCGCGTTCTCTAGGTTTGATAATTTGGCTGTTGACCTGAGATAAGTCAACACAGGCTCAACTTCGATTTCGGTTGTACGCCAAGAAATAAGTGCACTTACAGGTTGCAAAGTAGGTGATATTATTCGATTGATGTATGGGGCGAACTCTAGCTGGAGAACCTGACCCATGATCAGGTGTCGGTTAGCCCCTGTATTCCTTCCAGTAGCGCAAATCCCATCAGAGAGTGATTTCAGAATATCCTCATTTGTGCGTGTGACCAAAAAATTCTATGCGTAACGGGTATCAGTGGTCTTCAGGTGCAACATTTGAAGGTACTTGCATCCCAATCCGTAGAGTCTCTTTCGACTCGTGTCCCCGCACGCTCTCGGCAGAGCGGGTGGAATGAAACGAGCAGGTACGGGAGGTATGCTTGCAGTGCAAAATCACCGTCGGCATACATGGCCGAGGAAAATATGTCGAATGTTCCTAACCATTCATTTACCTTCTCGTATCGGGTCATGTTTGCCTCATGTCGATGACAATTCGTATAATGTGCAAAGCATCCTAAAGATATTGGGTAATGAGAGGTATGTCTTGGAGAAAACATACCGTTAGCAATGTTGGGGAAGTTGTTGAGTGCTTCTATAGCTCGACTGAGGCGATTTACGTATCGTGCCTCCTCCATGTCACCCATTGCTAGCTCCCGGATTCGCTTGCGTGACAAAGGAGCAAATACCTCATTCAAGACTGCTGTTGCA
>Ga0307508_10006906_pt1 | contig 10609 bp, 12 predicted proteins | sample 9_EM_MG_FD_203089 | JGI IMG/M metagenome (GOLD analysis project Ga0307508, IMG submission 203089) | Populus trichocarpa ectomycorrhiza microbial communities from riparian zone in the Pacific Northwest, United States - 9_EM | ecosystem: Host-associated > Plants > Roots > Unclassified | place...
TGTGCCTAAAGCACGATGGAGAACAGGGAATAAGGGAATAGATAGACATCCACCCCCACTGCCATTTTTCCATACCCGTACGCAGCTACAGCCGCCGCCGCCCCCCCCCGGGCCACTCCAGTGGACCACATACAACATGCAACCCGCCCATCGATCCGCATTTCTGGCTCCAGTGCACTCTGCGCCCGAGAGCACCAGAGCGGCGAGGCGGCTAGTCGGTGGGGGCTGGGACTGGGACTGGGACTGGGACTGGGACTGGGGCTGGAGCTGGGAAGCGACATTTCAACGGCTCCATTGCGGGCCGCGAGTTGCCGACAGCTATGCAGAGTGTCTCGCCGGACCGACTTGCTCTGCGCAGACAAACAACCAACGAGAGCCGCGTTAGATTCTGCGGAGGGAAGGATGGAGGAAGCACAACGCCGTGGGCAGCCGTAGAAGCCGCCCACGGTTTCCGAGCTTATCGAGTCGGTGTGTGGTATGGCTCTGGCCAGCTGCATGGTATGTACGGGCTGTGGATGTGGGATGTGAGTGGGCGAGAGAGAGAGAGAGAGAAATGTGAGATATCACATCCTGTTCTCAGCATACATGTCCTGGGTCCCTCCCCACCCCATGCCACGCCCACACGCATTTTTCCCTTTTGGCCGCGTGCAGTCGACGGAGGGTCAGACGCACGCAGCAAGTGAGAGTGTCCATCAGCCACCTCCGTCGAAGGACGACTGTGAACGTCCTCCGCTTTCCGCGGAAAGCGGTGTGGTCTGCACGCCACCGTCAGTATATAGCGCAGTGGTCACGGCAGCCAGATCGGGGGCAGGGGAGCACGAGAAGGAGCACAACCACGTACGTACCACCGCACCCCGTCAACGGGGAGGGGGCACGCTGATCGAATCGAAGGCAGGAAAGATATCGCGAGCCACAAGCGTGGCATCGAGCAGTGTGATATGTGTGTGTGTGTGCGTGTGTGTGTTTGGGAGCGGACGCAGAACCGCCCCCGGAGCAGCGGTGCTTCGAGTCGACGATCCCCCCCCCCCGAAGCGGCCTTTCCGCCTGCCCGCTGCATACGATCACAATCGTGCCGGCATTCGTTGCCAGCGAGCACCGACTGAGCTGGCCATACGTACTGACGGGGGGGGATTGAAACATCCACCTGCGGGGACCGGTTTGGAATCATAAATGCGCCGAGTAAGCATGTATGTATGTTTGTATGTATGTATGTGCACCTCGGACACGCCAATCGGACGGGGGACGCAAACTCTAGCCCCCGCAGTCCGCCCCGCCAGCCCTACCAGCTCAGCCACTCGAGAGGGCGCTGGAAATGCGCTCAGCTGTGCGCTCCGAAGGGCTCCACTCCCCGCACATGCCAATCCGCATCGCGGTGTCGGGCAGTAACAGTCTGACGGACGAACGGAATGTCCGAGTGCCGGGCCTGTCTGCCGCCGCGAGAAGGGACACATCGGCGAGGAGAGAGGGAAAGAGAGAGAAAGAGGATAGCACTCTCGACGTGCCCGGGTACGCAGCGCTAAGCCTGCACGCGCACACGTCCTATCGGACCGAACGATCTGCCGAAGGCTCCGAGCCCTCCGAGCATCGCCAGTGTCCATAGGGTACGACTGGGCGGCAATGGCTGCTGGGGGGATCCTGACCCGCCCGGCAGCGCTGGCTTCCGGTGGCTGCAGATTGCTGGTGAGACGGGCCCACCTCCGGACTCAGATGCGAGTCGAGTCTAGTCGAGTCAAGTTGCCGCAGCCGAGTCGAGTGAGTCAAGTTGCCGCAGTCGAGTCGAGTCGGGTCAAGTCAAGTTGCCGCAGAGCAGGTTTGCCGTTGCCAGACCCTTCGCGGCCCGAGACGACATGTATGTGGTTGTAGCAGGAAGGAAGTTGCGATGCATATGTCTTCCTGGACATTCCGTGTGAGGGTGAGGCGTTCGCGCAGGGCAGGGAAGTACCGTGTGCCTACTTGCACCAGCAACTCTTCGCCGTTCGTTTGTTGCCCCTGATCGTCGGCGGAGGCCCCCAAAAATACACGCCGTGTCAACCGCGCACGCCGACTCACCACCCCGCCCCGCCGTTTGTCCTCCCAAACGCTAACTCGGCGGCGGAGTTGCAGGATTCGTCCACGATCCATCCCATCCGATCGCGCTGCTCCGTTGTCGGAGGAAAAAGGAAAGAGAGGGAGAGCGAGGGAGGGAGAGAGAGACAGGGAGGGAGAGAGAGAGTCAGGGAGGGAGGGAGGGAGGGAGAGTCAGGGAGGGAGGGAGAGAGAGACAGGGAGAGAGACAGGCCTGATCGCATTCGATAAACCCCGCGCTGAGTCGCTGGACCGCTCGCATGCAAGTATGTAGTAGATATGTATGTCTGTCCCAGCGAAGCACACGCACGAGAAAGAATTTCCTTTGGTCGGCAGCGTGAAACGTGGACGGCCGGCGGGAGCCCAACGTTGGTCAGGCAAGATTTTCTGCATGTCTCGAATCTTTCTTCTCCCTCACAAGCGACTTGCAGCTCGATTTGATATTCGCCGTCTTTATGCGGTTGCATGTGGACAGCAGCAGCAGCGAGTGATGGCCGCCACCGTACCGCGGCATCCGAGGGCGGGAATCGGCACATTCCAGCGAACAAGAAAAAGAAAACCAGAGACACAGCAAATATGTAGTAGTAATAATAATAATAATAACAATAATAATAAAAACCAGAAACCAGAAACCAGCAGGTTGAACTCTTTCTCTGTCCCTGCATATGTACCCATCCCCGCCGCAGAGAACGGGATTCGAAGAGGATTTGATCGTGTCCGGTCGAGTTTGCAATTCTTGGCCCGAAAGTGGGTCGGCATATGCGAGAGAGGGAGAGACATTGTCGTTCTCTCTCTCTCTCTCTCCATTCCCTTTCATGAAGACAGCTGTTGGGTGCGGCAGGGTATGTTGGTATGTAGATGTTGTCCGGGATTGTTTTTCTTTCCCTTCACTTCGTCAGAAGACCAGGCAGACAGGCAAGAGGGAGAGGGTGGGAGAGAGAAGCCGGGGAGGTCTCGGAAGGGCCGTCCCTCTCCCTCATCTCACAATCAACAACCGGCGCAGCAAAGGTCATATGCACTCCGCTGCGCAACCAGCACGACTTCCGCTTCGATATACTCTACGGCAAGACGGCAATCGACGGAGCAGCAGTAGAGTAAGTAGAGCACACTACAAAGAGCGCCCCCAAGGCTCAAGAGAGATGATTCGCGAGAAAAAAAAAACTGCGCGATCCGAATTCGCTGAGCCGAGTTGAATGTCCTTTCCTTTCCCTTTTCATTATTTTTATTTTTCACCCCTGCGAGAAGTGGGGGGAAAGAAAAGGAGAGAGGTGGGGGGGGGTTAAAAAAAAAAAACCTGCGAGGTGCCATTTCCAGCCAGCCAGCGGTGCGGTCGGGTCGATCAGGTTCGCAGGCAGACAGGGCCGTGAAACGACGACGACGACGACGACGACGATGACGACGTCGGTATAGTATTCCTTTGGGCGTTGATAGAAGCGCAGGCGGACAGCGTAATAGGGCGTTGCGACTTGAAATCGAGAGCCTGGAGAAGAGGGGATTTAGAGACGGGGAGTTACGGTTCAGTTTATGTCTTGCAAGAAGTAGAGAGAGGTAAAACAGAAAAGAAAAAAGAAAAGAAAGAAAGAAAGAAAGAATGGCGGACAGACGGATAGACGCGGTAGATGACTCTCTCGTCCGGGATTGACGGATTGACGCCTATCAACCATCTGCGGAATATCCATCTGCCTGCTTCTCTACCGTTCTCGCCCTTTCCTGCCGGCCGGTCGATCTACTCTACCTGGTTCACTCCTCCATCCATCCATCCGCCCGTCCACCTGCATCCCGCTCGACCGAGGTGGAACGTCGACGTAGGGACCGGCCGACCGGTCAGCGGGGGGCAGTCAGCGCTCTGTCCTCCGCCACGGAACCGCAAGTCGTTTGTGGTCCGGTCCGCTTCAATCTCGCAAGCAGGTGCAATGTGTACCGGATAGCACTCCACCTCCGGGACACACAGCTGCAGGCGGGCATCGAATTCTCGCAGGACCCATTGGGGGGGAAGCAAACGCTGGCGCCCGGGTCTTGCCGTGTCTGCGTGCGCGTGTGCTTGTTGCTCGATTATCGGTCGAGGAGTCGAGGAGAGGAGGGGGCCGAGACCGACGCCGATGGAGCACGAAGATAGAAGTCGGATGCACAGCGCAGTGGATCTGTGTGGGTGGTGTGGTTGCGGCTGAGTGTGGGACCAATCGCAGATCTCCGTTCCGATCACGTCGACGACGCAGATTCTCGTTGGGATGGGATTTCCGTGTCCGACTCATCCGTTTCGGTGGGTGGGCGGCGGGGAAAACAGAGTGCGATACGGAATATCGATTGGGGGGGAGGGGGGGATGGCAATATTGTGCCTGGAAGGGGGGGTTTCCTTTCAGCTGTGTGCACGCTACATAGCTACATCCGGTACACAGCTACATCGATGGATCCGTTTCTACGTGTGTGTGCTCGGCCTGGTCGTGAGGTGTGTGTGTTGCATCCTCTCTCTTGTACGGGCATCCGTCTCCGGCAGACCGTGCACCGGTATTTTTTTATTTTATTTTTATTTTCTATATCATTGCTCGCATCTGGAGACCTAAATGAGATCACGGCGAGCCTGGCCGAAGCCAGCATTGAGATGGAGAAAAGGCAAATACACTGCCGAAGGAAGGGCTTGAGAAGCCATAAAACTCACGCACAAGAAAACTAGCTAAAGTGCCTAAGTCACTTCAACTCTAATCTATGAATACCTAGTGGGGTTCCGGTGAAACCTCTCAGTCGATTCCCCCCACACGTGAACACACCTTCACGAAACTCCTTCGCATTGGTTGCCAGCCAAAGTGTAGGTCCAGCCAGACAAATACAAAGTCCGAGAAAAGCCCTTTGACATCTGACCAAAGGTGCCACGTTTTTGTCTAGGTGACCTCCTACTAGTAAAGGGGGTTTAACGGTCCCTACGTCGAGTAGAGTTTTGAAGCAGATCTCCACGCCTGAATTTTTACAATTCAATTGTTGGGCCATTTTCCTCAGGAATCAAGCTTTAAGTAGTGGAAAGCTCACCTTTGGAATTCCTTTGGTAGCTGGAGAGGAGAAGGGCTAAAAGTAAGGTTTAGTTAAAAAAAAAAAATGGTGGACTTTCATCTAGAAGCATCTGCTCAATAACTATTCCTTTCGTATCCTCACGGCCTACATAACAGTTTTATGGCTTCTCAGGCCCGCTGCACACCGGTATTGCACCACTTTGCCCCAAACCCACTTCTCCAATCCCCATCCCATCGTTCGATTGCACATGCCGACTCCCCACTCCACCTGCCTACATGGAATCACATGCCCGGATGAAGTCTACCGGCGCGCGGGCGGAGGGAGATGTCTGGCGCGTTCTTTTTCCTTTCCTTCTTTCCCTCGCACGCGATCGCCGACGAACCTCCTGTCCATCGCCCCCGCGCGAGCGAGCGCTGGGATCCGTGCTGCGGATCCGGAGTGCATGCGGCGGCAAGGCAAGGGAGGTACAGGCGGGGGGGGGTGGATAAACAATCCATGCCCGCCGCAGGTATGGACAACTCCCTCCCGCGCCCACATATATACTCATGCGTACAGCCTATTATATCTGGATGAATCCGACAAAAAGAAACTGAAGTCAGAAAGGCGGCAACCTCGCCGTCGGCGCTCTTAGGTAAGAGAGTTTGGGAATTAGGGTCACCGACCACTGGTGGGGGGGCTTCCGCTCTGTTGTCGCAGAGGAGAGGGACGACGCGGCGGGAGTAGCGGTACGGTTGCTCGGCGATGCCTGGGCTTGGCGGAGGCGGAGACTGCGGTGAAGACAAAAGTGAAACAAATGTATCTACCCGCCTCTTTGTGCCGCGTGCCGGCGCACGGTCGCGGAAAGGGCGATCCATCCGGACAGCGGATCGGATGCCTGCCTGTACAGATATATATGTACTCTACCTTGAGAAAAGGAAGAAGGGGTCTTGGAATCGTATGATTGGGTGTATGATTCCTCCTTGAAAATTCCGCTTCCTCGTATCCACGGTTTAACGAATGTGAAATCGCCACAAGTAGGAAAGCACAGAGCGTACAAAAGTCTCAATCCATGTTGATTATTTTACTGTATTGATGTTCGGTCCCATTTTTTGCTTACTTTTCCGGAGAGATATAAACTCGTATGTAACACTCATTTTTCGCGTATGTATTGTCCGCAATATACGTTTTTCTTGGCGTCTTTGAACCGTTTCGTGAGAACTCACACATGCATACAACCATAAAATGCTATGGCAGACAGGATTACCAACTGCAAACTTCGTGCGGCGCCACAGCAATTAAACGCCGGAGACAGAACAATTAAATGTTGATCACGAAGGAGAGACGATTTTATCAGGCTGCGCGTGCGAATAGACGAACGCTAAAGCGGTCGAGCGACAAGCAGCGAGCAGCGAGTAGCGAGTAGCGAGCAGGGCGAGACAAGGACAAGACTGAGGAGAAGACAGAGAGCAAGATTGAAGCCAAGACTGAGGTCACAGCAAGAGAGAGGGCAGGGCACGGCGAGGTTATGGCAACCATGGTATTGCTAGGCTAGACCTACAAGCTGCTGCGCAAAGAAGAAAAGAACAAGAAACGGAAAAAGTGTGGACGACGGCTTCTTATTCCTGTGCCAAGCCGGCGATGAGCCGTGACAGCTGTGTGTAACCCGTACCTTACATACATTGTCCGTCATATGGTATGTAGATGTCCACCTGCTCTTGACACCTCTCCCTTGGTTCATTTCTTAGGTATCTCCTGTTCTTCCCTCTCATCCATTCTCCCCATACATCGTAACTCTCACCATGGCGGAACCAAATTACTTCCTCGCTAATTCCATGACCTTCCCCTGCCGCCGTGGGTCCTGACGGCATCACCCCTGAGCAGGCTCATTATGAGTTTTATAGAGACAAGTTGCTCTGGCGCAATGTGGCCACTATTGATGGGAGTTTTCTTTAAGGTTAGACCTGTAGATGCCGTAGAAAGACCGCTCGTGCGCCGCATGATCCAACCAGCTGCCATCCCTCCTTCTTCTCTTCTCTCACTACCAGCGACGACGACGAGATGACATTCAAGGCCGATGAGTTCATTATTAGTTATTTCCTCGCATTATCATCTTCCCCATATCCCTATGAATTATAACACTGTCATTGTCACAAGTCTGCTAAGCTCTATTTTCACCTATAGGCTTCCACTTCAGCCATCGCTCCTTTCTTTCGAAACTCCTCACATACTACTATCGTTTGCTGTCGCCGTTCACCAGTACAGCATCTCCCGCCTTGTATTCTCCTCTCTAAAGAACTAACTGACGAGAAGGCAGATAACCGACCACAATACCTCCAAAACCTCTAGGCAACATTCGATTCATTTGTGTGTATTGTAGTGATCTACCGTTGGCCCACTCCGCTTAAAAAAAAGGGTTCTAATTCCGTCATAGTGGTTCTGATGCTACTAGTATATAGTACAGTAACAACGTTAAGTCTCCAATCTCTCCGCCGTATATGTGCAAGACGTTACTGGCCGCCTTCATAGACAGATCCTTTCTTTCTCCGTTATGCGAGAGGCGGCTGTTGAAGTAAGACCATTGTTCCTGACCTTACGGATACGCTGACAGCATCGCTTTAGATAGAGTAAGGAGGAAAACTCGGTTTTACGGATAATATTGATGTTAGTCCACTGCACTCCCACCAAGTTTTTTTACATTGCTCGTGCTAATGCTCTATTCCGCAGATATCTACACTACTGCGCTCCACTCTGCATTTATGCCCACGTGAGTCGATTACCATTTGCTCGCCTCTTCATACATCAACCTGATGTTGATGTAAATCCATTTCACTCCCGCCCAATTTTACTTTGCACACCACACGCTAATGCTGTCACACTACTGTACTCTACATACTCCTCTCCAATATGTGAGTCGATTGTCACTTGTTCATTTCTCGTATGCATCTACTAATATCCGGACAGATGCACTGTGATTCAACGTTCACCGCGGCTGTATACATCCAAAGGCTGGTGAGAACCCTGAGACCGACATGATCACCAACAAGAATGGCCCACAGTAAGCCCACAAACAGGGGGAAGGAGTCAGGATATCAGGAAGATAGATATAAGCATGTGGTGGACGGGGCGGTGTGGTACATAGGCAGATAGAAGGGGCATACTCTACTCTACTCTAGATATCAACGGCGAACTTGTCCTAGATCGAACTAGCGTAGATACCAACAGCATTAAGTGCGATGTGAATCCAGCTGCATCAAAAGAGCAAGCCAATCTTCTATACCGAATGTTGATGTCCGTGTGACACGCTTTAAAAAAACGCCAAGAAAACGTTGGAACCAATGGGGCCACCAACGTGCCGGGAACTAATAGATAGATAACAAACAATTGGCTTTGCTCATCATCTAAAACAACTCACGTAGATACATAGCTCTTCTTCGCGTCGTGAAACTTGAAGACTCGACTCCAAGCACTTGCTCCGTTCAATACTCCGAAACGAAAATTTTTTTTTTTTTTTTTTTTTTTTTTTGATTTCAAGCATCAAATCGGTTGACTTTTCGACACGAGTTGAAATCCAGTAAGTACCTATACTAGATATATACCACCAAGTGGCGTCTATTTCAACTACGTGTTCGGAAAAAGAATGGCCGTATGACGGTCGTCTGACTATTTATCCCCACACCCCTCCCTCCCTTTTTTCTTTCTTTCTAAAGGGTACACTATCTGCTCTCCGCAGTCCGCCTCTCTCCTATGAGCTGTGCTCGGGATATGTAGTCGGTGCATTGATGGCCCCGCGTTGCTCCGAGTTCTGTTTGGTCGGGTTCGGTTTCCTTTGGTTTCCGGTTACTTTCCGTTTTCGTTTCCGTGTTCATTTTGTTCGTCGTCTCGCCCCCCGCGCTACTAAGGATGTATCTGAGTATCTAGAGTATGGATATAGATACTGGTGCCGCAGCAGCTAGATATCTAAGACAGCTACACAGTCTAGCCGCAAGCAGATCCGCACTAGTTGGTGTCGTTCGCCCGCCCGGCCCCTTTGCTCTGCGCTGTGCCGCCTCCCGCCGTTCACTTCTGTGGATGCTCTCTCCACCTCCAGCGCCACGTCCGCCTCCGCAGCCTTCGGCGACGGACTGAAGAGAAGTGCAACTGCAGCACTTGCAGAGCTCACACCGAACAAACGAGAACCCCGCGTCGTCCCGATCCTCCCCTGCCACCTCCCCCAATCGACTTGGCTCCCCTCCCAAGCGCACGCCCCATCCATCCTGTCAGGCCGTTCCGAGCGGCTCGACCGGGGTGTTGCTTATCGCGAGGCCGATCGTATCTATCTACATATGTACTCTACATATCTATGTATGTATGTACATAGATGTCTGGTGGAGAGTGCGGGCTGTGCGAGTGAATGGAGTGGCGGTTCGAGATCCACTCTCCGGCTAACCGGATGAAAGCGAGGTTTGCGCTGCAGCCACTGCTCCGCTTGCCCGCACGCTTTGCTTCTTCCTTCTTCTCTGCCCCGTACGCGCCTCTGCATATCTAACCCCCGAGTTCCCGTACATGCAGAGACGCAGCGCGGCGTACTCGGGATTGTGTGTACATAGAGTACATACAGTGCGTGCCTAGGGGCGATGTGGTGTAGTGTGTGTGAGCCGGCGCTGTGCTCTGCTCTGCACACGGATCCTATGTGTGTAGGAGATATCTGCCGCAAAATCCACGCACCGCCCCCCCACAGCAGCAACCCCCTCCTTCTCGCCCCGCCCAGAAAAACGATCCCCTTCCTCCCACCTCCCCGACGCTAATCGCCGCACAAAGTACCTACATACATACAGCGACTCGCATTTTCCTCCCAGTCCATCCGCATCTACATCCACATCCACATCCACATCCGCATCCACATCCACATCCACCATCCACATCCACATCCACCATCCACCATCCACCATCCACCATCCACCATCCACCATCCGCACACATCCACCATCCGCCATCCACCATCCGCCATCCACCATCTGCCATCCACCATCCACAACGCCCATCCTCGCAGCCGTCCATCCGTCCATCCCACCCATCCAAACCCATCGCTCCAAAGCTGCCTCCCGTTGCATGCGGTTGCACCATTCGACGTCCAATCGATTGCTGCTGCTCCCTGTGTCGACATACCGAGAAAGCAAAGAAAACAAAGAAAGAAAGGAAAAAAAACAAAAAAAAACAAAAACAAAAAACAAAAACAAAGGGCTGGTGGCGGACCAAGCCTACCGTCTTGCAGTCTGGGAGCAAGATCTCACGCCCTGGTACCAACCAACCGTTATATTTTATTTATTTTTTTTTTTTTTTTTTTTTTTTTTTTTTTTTGTCCGCGTGTGAGCAGGGTTATTGGCCAACTCCAAGGGTGCGGAAGGAGCGAGAAAGCGCGGGAGAGTCAGTCCGAAAAGACAGCCGGGAGAACTTGACGGCCAGCTCCCTCTCCCATCCTCCGCCTCCGCCCTGTCGCTTGTCACTCCGCCCACACTGTTCGTTGCCACGAGTACGTAGTTATCTCGTACGCGTTCTCTTTTCCCTGTCCCCGTGGCTTTGTTGC
>Ga0307508_10006909_pt1 | contig 10607 bp, 12 predicted proteins | sample 9_EM_MG_FD_203089 | JGI IMG/M metagenome (GOLD analysis project Ga0307508, IMG submission 203089) | Populus trichocarpa ectomycorrhiza microbial communities from riparian zone in the Pacific Northwest, United States - 9_EM | ecosystem: Host-associated > Plants > Roots > Unclassified | place...
TTGACGGTGATCTGTACGGGTAGGTTTCAATATTGTGAGCATGGACAACTGTACTTGACTCCGTTCATACCAATCATTCTACACCAGTGAATGGCAGTGATCGCCACTCGAATCCACAGAGTGTAGAGTCGTTTCTGCCTCTGGAACGCATTCGTTCGGCGACTTGTACTGCATTCATGGAACCGGTGCAGACAAACCCATTCTTGAGGAACACACGCTGACTGCCGATGTTATCAAGAAAGGCCCTCGCCACTATACGATGAGCATTCAAATGGGGAATGGCCCAGTCGTTAATAATAGTGCGCAGTGCTGCTGTCATAATTCCTCGTCCATGGTGAGATGGTGCCAAATAGTCTTTGCTCGTGTGGTGTGAGGTCAGTTATCTTTCACACGGATCCATTCAGGTTACATCGGCTGACATACCTCCAATCGTCCAGTCAATCGAGGGGTCTCCGATTGGTTTCGTCTCGTTAATATCAGCCATTCGTTGCTGCTCATTTGCATCAGATAACGCAAGCTCCTCATAGCCACTCCTGTCGATTCCAATATCCCCGATATAAATTTCTGTCCCGTCTGCCTGAACCTCTCGAATGCTCCTAACCGGACACCCAGATGCAACAAAGTCGGCTATACCTTGGTCGAGGTAAGGCTTGATCTCAAGGAACACCTTGTCGCATCCTGGCTTAATAATTCTGATATAGTCAAGGGCGTCTTGCTCAGTGAACGGAAAGGGTGGCCCTTGAAGGAATGGGTATACAAGTGGGTCTTGTATGATAGCCGTCGCAGCGGGAGCATCGGCTTCACGCGGAGGGGTAATGCGAATAGAAGAAAATGGGGCCGCGAGCTGAAGATATGGCTCTCCGTTGTCTGGGTTTATACGAAGCGGCATCCTCGAAGGTGAAATGGCAGCCAGAAGAACACGGGATTTCGTGACCTATGTTCAATTGGGATAATACTTGTGACTAGCAGCACGGCTTCGTGTTTATACTTGTTTTTGTTTGTCCTCGTTGCCTTATGACGAAGCCGAAAAACTCAGGTGGCCGGCCTGCTGTCACAAAGCCTCACAAAAGCGGCCGTTTGATTCCTCGGAAAGAGTTGTCTGCCTCGCGAAATGCATCTGGATATAAGAAAAGACAAGAACGTAAAAAAAATAATGTGCAAATGGACGACTTGTACGAATTTTCTGCTGCCAAGAACAAACGTGCCGGCATCACTCTTGATATGGATCGCGAGGAACGTGCTGGATATGACCCATCACGAAACGGCGCTACTGACGAGGATGACCTCGACGTCGGCATGGAGACTCTGCGGCGGAAAATTTCTGCTAGTATGGAGGGTGATGTTGGCATTGTAGAGAGTGAGGATGACGAGGACATTGACTCCGACGAAGCTTTCGAAGGGGAGAGCGATGAAGAGCGTTTTGGAAACTTCAAGTTTGCCCACAAGGTTTGCGTCTATGATTCTGTCAGCGTGCCGCAGGATGAATCATTCGTACATTGCATCTTCTAGGGTACACTTTCCAAGAGAAGATCAGAATATCCATCTCCCCTGCCCAAGACAAGATTCGCGAGTAGCCACACCGCCGAAATTGACCTCAATGAGGATGACATAGCCCCGAGCGCCTCGCGTGTTAGTCCTCATTCTGACAGTGAAGAGGAGCGCGAGGAATCTGATGAAGAAAGTGATGATGGTGATGACGGAGATGTTCCGCTATCTACAATTCTGGGCGATGATATGCACCCACCATCCGAGGCTTCGCATTCAGATTCGGATTCTGAGTCTCTTGATGATGACGAGGAAGATGTCCTCGCGCCCTCCGATGACGACGCCAGCTCTTTAGAGGGAGCAGGTGCATTGGAGAAGCTAGATCGCTTCATAGACGAGCTGAATCCGGCTCAAAAGCGGAAAGTTTCTGAGCTTGAAGGCGATGGCAATGTATCTCGAAAGCGGAAGAGAAAGAATTTGGAGGAGCGCAACGAGGCCGGTATGGAGAATGAGTTTGCTACCCGAGGTGGCCCGGATGGTAAGCACCCACTTCGCTCCATGTCTGCTGAGAATCCTTTGCATATCGCATCTTGGTCGCCCCATTAGACAAACTCAGCTTGGATGATCTTTTGAAGCCACTGGACAACTCTGAATTAAATGAGGTCAATCTTGGGAAGACGGCACGCATGCTCGCATCCACGAAGGTGGAGTCCTTAGCAGCTCCTCTACCTACACGCGCGCAGGAGCGCCTCGATCGACAGGCTGCATACGAAACGACCAAGGAAGAAGTTGGAAAGTGGGCCCCTACTATGAAGCGTATCCGCGAGGTATCAATCTGATCTTCCGTATTGTTTCCACTAACTAATGATTTTATAACGCAGGCTGAGCACCTCTCGTTTCCCCTCCAAAAGCCTCCAGTCATCAAACCGTCGACGTCTGGACTGAATGGGAAGTTCAGAGTGAGAGAATTTGGCTGGGATGTAAAGCTAGTCGCTCATCATTGACTTTTAGCCTTCAAACGAGATGGAAAGCGCCGTCGATAAGCTTCTCAAGTCAGCCAAGCTCCGAGAAACCGATATCGAGAAGAAGGAAGAGCTCGAGATGGCTCATTTAACGGTGGAAGAGGTTGCAGCGCGGCGCGCCGAGCTCCGCCATATGAGGGAACTCATGTTCCATGCTGAGGCAAAGGCGAAGAGAGTAGCGAAGATCAAGTCGAAGACATACCGCAAGATCCACAAGAAAGCAAGAGAAAAGAACGCACTCACTCTCGACGAAATTGCAACACTGGATCCGGAAGCTGCTACTGCCGAACGCATCAAGATTGAGGCAGCAAGGGCAAAGGAGCGCGCCACAATGCGTCACAAGAATACTGGAAAATGGGCCAAACAGATGAACTCGCGGGGGCAGAATTTGGATATCGATCAGAGGCGGGAGCTCAATGCTCAGCTTGAGCGTGGTGAAATGCTTCGCCGCAAGATCCAAGGGGTAGACGAAGATGGCGATGGACTCGAGGACTCCCCTAGCGACCCTGACGAAGCTGTGCAAGATATTGCCGACCATGCATTCGACGAGCTCAGAGCGTTGCAGGCGGAAGGGGTTCCGGCATCCCCCCCCGGGAAAATGAAGACTGGACTTCTGGGCATGAAATTCATGCGCGCTGCAGCGGACCGGGACAATCGCGAAGTAGATGCGATGGTCGATGGTTTCCAAGACGAGCTTATTGGTCTCACACCCGACAACGATGACGTCCAGACTCCATACACTCCTACGCTTTCAGATTCGGTTGTGGTAAGAGGTAACGAGGGCCGAATGATATTCAAGCCAAGCGCGGAAGAAGTGGGTCTACTTTAAGTCTAGCTCCGTTTATCCATTCACACTGACACCAGATGCAGCCAACCTCCACATCCAAAGTTATCGCGCAGTTTTCAATGGAAACCGACGCTTCGAGCACTACCATCAAATCGTCGGTAGAACCTAATGGTGATTCGCCACAGCTACGACCATCGCTTGTTGAGGAATCTACGTCAGCCGCGCGTCAGCTGATGACGGAAGTGGAGAATCCCTGGTTAGCGATTGCTAACAAAAGCCCCAGATTGTCCCGCAAAACCAATCAAACCCTGGTATCAAAGGGCAGTGCTGTGGATGTGAAGTCTCAGGCGACGCTCAAGAAACATTTGGCTCAGTCGGAAGACGCTCTGGCTCATCGAGCAGAAGACGCTGTGGTCGAAATCGACCTCGACAACCCACTTTCTCTACCCGCGGTCCCCGGCCCGCCCGAGGCAACCAGCGCAAAGCAGAGAAAACCGAACCGGAACATCAAAGGCACTGCTGTCGACTCAGCCTTCCAGGATTCAGACGATGAGGATGTCGGCCCGGATAATGGGCACCAAAGTGCTAAAGCTTTCAAGCAGCGTGATCTCGTTGCTTTAGCTTTTGCCGGAGACAATGTTGTGGAAGTGAGTGACACACGAACTGCCATCCTTTCGTTCTACTGCCTAATGCACGCCATCCCCGAAGGAATTCAACTCCAGCAAACAGAGGGAGATCGAGGCGACTGCGCCCAGGGAAATAGACACCACGTTGCCTGGATGGGTGTGTACTTCGTTGCTAGAAGGATTGCTCCGATTTTATATTTATGTATTGAATTTAGGGTACTTGGGGAGGAAAAGGTGTTAGGAGGAGCAACAGCAAGCCCAAACCGCACCTAATAAAGAAAATATCCGGAATAGAGCCTGGCTCTCGGGCCGACGCTGGGAAAGCGCATGTCATAATATCTGAACGCAAGGACAAGAAGGCCAGCAAATACCTGGTAAAGGATCTTCCTTATCCCTACACCAGCAAAGCCCAGTTTGAACGATCGCTGGAGCAACCTGTGGGCCCTGAATGGAATACGCGCATTGGGTTCCAAAAAGGGACGTTGCCCAAAGTAGTCAAAAAGGTGCGTTTTTTCTTGATCTTTTGACCCAAATGGGATCGCTCAGATTGTTCTGCGTGGCCTTTCAGATGGGCACAGTTATCGATCCACTGCAACGAATATTTTAATTGCCGCCCCTGGCAGCCACTGATGAGGATTTTTTCATGCTGGTCTACGACTGATTTAATTGACATCTTCACATATCATACCATGGTGTAATCGGAAGGCAAACCTGCGAGGTGCTGACAAATAAAGACACTTAGGACAACTTACAGTACAGAACGCGAAGGACAGCTCTGGTAGTGTGCAACAGCAGAAAAGGTATATCTGAGATTCTTGTGTCTTTGCAATCTAGTCTAAGGGTCGCTCGCGGATACGGCAGAATGTTGCGCAAGCGCTGCATGCGTCGACGGACGAAAGGAGGATAAGGGGCCCACGATAAGGCCATTGCAAACCGACTCATGATTGCTTGCAAGTCTCATGTAGTCTGCGAGAGCATCGAGTATTCCTTTTCGTGGATTGATGGGATTTTTTTTGTAGCAGTGATTTGTTCTGATGCCACCTGGGCGCATGCTTGTAAACTTCTCATTCCATTAAGGGCAAGCGATTGCCATGAGCGGTCTCGGATGTGATTGGGAGATGACACCCTGAGGCGTCGGCGGTGGATCATGCGTAATATAGCATATACTTTGCTCGACAACAATCTCGGATCATGGAAGCAGTGTCAAGAACTGAGGCATTCCGCGCAAGTCCCTGTGCACAATCAGATAAGAATGGAGATGCCGGTTATGAACTCCTAAGCTGGGGGCTATTCGAATCGCGCCAGAGAATTGGGGACAATGTTTGTAATTTGCGACAAAATGAACCTTTGTTGGTTTGTTTTGATGTTGAATATTATTTGGTCATCACGTGATCTAACCATCTCACCTCCGCCACCGCGCGAAGACCACGCGTTTCTTGTTCATCTTCCACCCTCGCGCTCCAAAAGCTACGATACACGAGTTTAAGGCAGAGCTATTTTTGTCAGTCATGGAAAATGTGGAGAAGCCACCGAGCGCCCCTTCCAAGGTCATCCCTAAGCCAGCACCGTTGAAAAACGCGTCTATGAACCCCTACGTACCTAGATTTACAAGTGTACGTCAACAACGCTCATTTAATGCCGTCTGACCTCGCTGAGTCATGTGCCAGCTTGACGTCTTCGCCAATCTCTCCATGGCGGCCACAGGGCGAGGGCGGCATGAGCAATCCCCCAATCCCGCCTCCCCATTTGTCAATCCCTACGTCAATACGCGTCCACCTAGGTCGCGACCAGACTCCTTGGTACGGTCAGCGTCAGAGACAGTGCTCTCGACGGTTCCGCCCCGCTTATCCACGCCGCCACTGCCGCGTCCCAATGGTGCCGCTGGCGCGTCTTCACGCCTTCCGAGTACAACTGACGCGTCCAGGCGCTCGGAATCCCTATTTGGCTCCGATTCACGCCCTCACGGATCGTCTTCGCGACACAAGGCGCGCTCAAGTAGGCTTGGCGTTAGCAAGGTCTTACCTCCGAATCCCAACCCACCTCCCGGACCAGACTCCACCTGGATCCACAAAGCCCTAGCCTTAAGAATGAGGTTTACAGACTTCCAAACTGGTGAATACATTGTCCGTGAGGACTGGCCTGGTTCGATGAAGTTCCCCGATAACCTCGACCCACCCAACGGCCTTGACACTCTCCGGTGCTTATTTTGCGAGAAGCAATATTCGGGAGTGAATGCGCGAAGCATGTGGCGCCGACACGTGAGCCAGAAGCACGACGTTATTCTCTCTGGTTCCAAGACTTCGAGCACTCTGTCCAGACCGCGCTCTCGCAAACTGTTGTCGAAGAATTCGAAGCTTTGTGCGTGTCGAATACATGACGTGATCGAAATCTTAACGGGTTCTTTCGCATATAGCTCGTTCTGTTGCCAGGCAGGCACCTGAGGAGGTGAATAGACAATACGAAACTGTAGACGATGATTCTGATGAAGGATACGTTGACGGGGATGACGCTGCGTACGACGAAGATGCCCTCGCTGTGGACGGCAGCGGGGACACCGTAGAAGGTGGGAGTGATGCAGATGATGTTCCGGAAGGACACTCCCCAGAATTGGAAGAGCCAGCGTCTTTACCTCCAGAAGGAGACCCAGAGTCAGTCGCAGAGCCAGTATTTGTCGCCAACCAAGACTCGGATGATGTGTCTCCGTCTTTCGATTTTTTGTTGGGCATTGCCGCCCCCAACATTCCACACACTCAACCCCACACTTGCACCCCAGGCGCCATGCGGAGAACTATGTCTACTCCTGCGACTATGCCTACCCCCTCCCCCGCCGGGCTCACCGCATCTCTTTCTGCTTTTCTGCTTCCTCCGTTCGGGGATTCCGCCGGTGACACGCCTGCTAGCAAAGGAAAGAGTCCACAGGTCAATCATGGCGGTAGCTCGGCGCAGCCGTCATCTTCCATGTCCTACCCTGAGTTTCAGAATGTTAGCTCCTGTTCGTCTAACTCCGATCTTGCTAACGCCCTCAAAAGACACAAAGTCAGGCTGCTTCCTGGAATTTCTCTCGTCCCTGCTCTCCGTAGCCCCCGTGGGATTGACGCTTTTTCATCCCCGCCACCTCGTATTTCACGTGGGACCGGCGGTGGCTTCACGCCACGCCCCTGGGATGTAGCGTCACCCAGGCCGGGCTCGTCCCGGATCGATGACAGTCCAATCGCGGGGTCCTCGCACGGTCATGTGCGCCCCAGCACCCCGGATAAATCGCGTGGCATTCGTCATCCTTTCTCCATGTCGCATCCCATGGCCAGTGTGGAACATCCCGAATTGATAATAACGCCCGCCCCGGCAGGAAGGAAGCGCACCATGTCGGAATCCGAACGTGCAAAGTGGCTCATGGCTTTAGAGAGTCCTGGACCTTTCGGCAGAATTGGTTCTTCACCAGACGGTGCCTCAGCTTCGTTAAGGGGTTTATCCTCAACCTTCCTCACGTCCTCACCTCTCCAGCCAACACAGACTGGTGCTTATAAAGCGCGTCCGTATTTCATGCCACCATCATCATTTCCTGATTCGAGTCCTCCGGCTTCACGGGCGGATGATTTGAAGGAAAATGAGGGCCCAAGTAACACATCATTTCTTCGAAGCCATCGAAGAATGCGTTCACACTCGATGTTCGACACTCCGGGCTCATCCGTGTTCAGTGTTTCGATGCGTCGTCCGTCCCCACGAGGCACTGGCACCCACACTCGAAGCAGCAGCGTTGACCTTGACACCAGCTTCAGCTCAATAGATGATGATCCGTTCCGTTCGCTACGAATCGACTCGTCGTTCCCTTTCGATCTGGATATTCGTGAGCAAGACGAAAAAATGATCTTTGGGATTGGCAGCAGTCCTATTCCGGGTATGAAGCGCGCGCGCGAGGAGGATGACGGCACACACCGAATTGCGTTGATACCCACGTCACCGCGTCCAGGGGACAGATCGACGCCTCCTGAACTTGAAATCGACGCTTTTGATTGGGATCGTGAAGCGAGTCCCGTGAAAAAAAGGATACGTACATCTACATAGCTGATCGACCAAACAGTCCTGGACATTGACGCTCCTGCTCCTGGCTACGCTCGGAGGGGTTGATCCATTTTATTTTTTCTCCCCAGTCATTATTGTTGAGCGTCTATGCATTTAGCCTGCATCTCACGTTCAACGCTTAATCAGACTCGTTCGATCCCGTGTTTCTGAGGACGAAGACTCCATCCGACCTCCATTTATCGCCTTTGATTTCTCTGATTTTACCGATCTCTTGATTCTTTCGTTCTATAGTTTGGATTGTCGTTGCAAAGCTTCCGTCGCCGATTTCTGCACTCGATGTATTACCGCTGCTACGAGACGCTGGTGTCACATGTATCATTGAAGTACTATCGTATTGGACTGTAATAATATTAATCGCTGTCCCCCATAGATGCGGCTGAGAGTGACTCGTGCATATCGGGATCAAACAACAGTAACTAGTACCAGTCCTACCAATCGGTTCCTTGAGGACGCAAAACATGTCCTCACAGCCTTTATGGCTTCGTTGTGAAAAAAAGGAGCTAGAGCACCGAGCCGCCCTAACACCAACGACAGCCAAAAAGCTAATCGACGCCGGGTTCATCATTACCGTTGAGCGCGATCCTCAACGAATCTTCGATGACGAGGAATACGAAAAGTGCGCACGTTGTTCCCCCTATAAGTATGGCGTGACACCGAGAGGTTCTTTAATATTAAACCAGAGTTGGATGCACCTTAGTTGAGAACAACACCTGGGCACGAGACTGCCCTGTCTCGACACCAGTAATCGGGCTGAAGGAACTTCCTGCTTCATCGGAGCCAATCGCCCATACCCACATCCAATTTGCACATTGTTACAAAGGTCAAGAAGGCTGGGCTTCTGTCCTGTCACGATTCGATCGAGGGGGAGGTACTTTGTACGATCTCGAGTTCCTCACCGATGCCATTGGACGACGCGTCGCAGCGTTCGGATTCCATGCCGGATTTGCCGGAGCCGCCGCTGGCGCGCTGGCCCTCGCGGCCCGTAAGGATGGCGCGACTTTGGGAACACTTAACCCGTACGAAAATGAAACAGCCATGGTCACAAGCGTTAAAGAGGCGATCGCGGCCGTCAAAAATAACAACGGTAAAGATGGAAAGAACAAAGCACTCGTTATTGGCGCCCTTGGGCGATGCGGCCGTGGCGCGGTGGATCTTTTCAGGAAAATCGGCCTCGAAGAGTGAGTCAAATTTTGTTGGCTGAATGCATTCATCTTCATCTTGTCTTCTCAGAGAGAACATAATCAAGTGGGATATGGCGGAGACGGCGAAGGGTGGCCCCTTCCAGGAGATTCTAGATGGTTCGTAATACCCTGTCTACGCGTTTCCCGAGGCGCTCAGTTGATTGGAATCGTCTTGTGTGCAGTTGACATCTTCGTAAACTGCATATACCTTACGGACAAAATTCCCTACTTCCTGACCCCCTCCTTCATTAACGATGCTGGCCCCAACCGCCGTTTATCCGTGATCGTCGATGTCAGCTGTGACACAACAAACCCGAACAACCCGATACCAGTGTACGGCTCGCTGAGCTCATTCACCAAACCCGTTATAAAAGCTTTGACAACGTGCGTCGCCATATCAAGACGTGTTGCCTGAGTGGCTTGTGCTGAACCTTTTACATAGCGAGGGCGTCCCACCACTGGATGTCATTGCCATCGATCACTTACCGACACTGCTTCCTCGTGAAGCGTCCGAACAATTTTCAAGTGATCTTTTGCCATCACTGCGCGAATTACCAAATCGCAAGACTGCTCGCGTTTGGACAGAGGCAGAGACACTATTTAAGAAAAAGCTCGGAGAAGCACTTGCATGGCTAAAGGAGAACGAGGTTTAAGACTGAGCGTAACGAAAATAGAACTGGAGAGTCGGTTAACCGCAATTCAAAATTTTATGCTGAAACATGTCCTTTATCAACTGGGAGCCTGCAACTCTGATGTTAGTTACTTCATCGACGCCTTATGTATATGTGCACATGCCCGTCTATGCTGCCAACTTTGGGTGCAACACCGAGGTACAAAGTAAACGTCGTCACTTTTTCACCCAGCATATCTGCGGGGCGCAAAGATGGAAAGTTTCGTAATACATGTGATTATCCGCATGCGGATATAGCCCGCCAGCGAGTGCCTCGGATTAGTGAATTTCGATAAAGATCCTACTTTCCTCTGCGCCACGTCGAAAATAGAGCTTTCTCTTCGCGAAGAAGCCGCCGCATCTGTGAATGGGGAGTCGACTGATTTGACTTGACAAACGGAGCCGTTCTGGAGGTAAAGAGATGGAGATATTCAACTTGAACACCGCCAACGTATCGCGGAGCGGGACTTGAGCGGAGGATAGAAGAACGACGCATTGGCAGGATGCAAAGAGGCTCAGAGCAGCGCGTTGGGATGCTCTTCAACAAATGGGTGTAGCGGCGGCAAGCGCCAGGTTCCCGACTCTATATGAACAAACGGGCTCGGGCCAATCAACGTACATACACTAGGAGCATAAGAACTAGAAGAAGAACAGAATAAAGAAAGCATAATTAAGAATCAAGTATCAAGGGCATATATTAAAACGGAAAGGGTACAATAACCCGAAGTGCATAAAGAGCAAAACTTTGAACATCCC
>Ga0307508_10006910_pt1 | contig 10607 bp, 10 predicted proteins | sample 9_EM_MG_FD_203089 | JGI IMG/M metagenome (GOLD analysis project Ga0307508, IMG submission 203089) | Populus trichocarpa ectomycorrhiza microbial communities from riparian zone in the Pacific Northwest, United States - 9_EM | ecosystem: Host-associated > Plants > Roots > Unclassified | place...
GGCCGGCCGGTAGCCAAGTCGGCGAGCCCGAAGTCGGGGCAGCCGGCGGTCAAGTCGGCTGCCCCGGCGGCCCCACGCCCGTCAGCGACAAAGTCCATCCCGCCGAAGGACACAGCTCCCCGGGACGCAGCTCCCCGGGACACGCCTTCCCGGGATGCGGCTACTCCGGATGCGGCTGGGCGGGACACGCCTGACCGAGACACGTCCGCCGAGCCGGCGCCGGCGAAGTCAGCCGCAACGAAGTCCGCGCCCGCGAAGTCGACCGCAGCGAATCTCGCGAAGAGAACGCCGGCGAAGGCTTCGCCGGCCAAGGAAGCCACGGGCGGGGTAGACGATCAGGCGAAAGTCGCTTCGGCCGAGGGCGCCCGGGCCGCAGAGACGCCGCGCAAAGCCACTGCCGCGAAGGCCTTAGCGCCGAAGACCGCTCAGGTTGGAACGGCAGCCAAGGCTGCGCCAGCACGTGCTGCTGCCAAGGCCGGGGCCGTCAGTAAGGCTGCTCCGGCTGGGCGCACCGCCGGTTCGGCTGGGACCGCGCGGGCTAAGGCGACGCCGACCAAGGACGCCCCGGCCAAGGCAGCGCCGAGGAGGATCTCCCGCGCGACGACGGCCGAGTCGCAGGCAGCACCCGCCGGGGCGACATCGATCGGGCCGCCTTCCAGGAAGGCCGCCGCGCCCAAGGCTGCCGCGCCCAAAGCAGCGCGGCCGAAGGCAACACCATCCAAGGCTGCGCCGACCAAGACGCCCTCGACCGAGGCGCCCCCGGCGAAGGCGGCTGCGACTAGGACGGCTGCGACCAAGGCTGCCCCGACCAAGACGCCCTCGGCTGAGGCGCCTCCGGCCAAGGCGGCCGCGACTAGGACGACTGCGACCAAGACGGCCCCGACTAAGGCGGCCGCCGCCAGGACGACCGAGACCGTCGCCACCGAGATTGATGCTCCGCGGGCCGAACCGGCGCGACCCCGCCGAGCCAAAGTCACGCCACGGGCAGTGGAACCCCCAGCAGCCGTGGCCACGCCACCCACGGCGGAACAGCCCAGGGCCGAGCAGCGGCCCCACCCCAGGCCGGCGATGATCCTCGCGTCGCCCGAGGCTTCGCACCCGGAGGCGCTGCTCGAGGCCGCCCACCCCGCCGCCCACCCCGAGGCGTCGCTCGAGACCTCGCACCCCGAGGCTCCCCACTTCGAGGCGTCGCCGGAGCCCGAGACCTTAGTGATCACCGTGCCGCCCGAGATCTGGCGCGACGATCCTGGCTTCGAGACGCCGCCCGAGGCTCCGCGCGATCTGCCCGGCTCCGAGACCCCGCCCGCGCTTGCCGCGGCGAGAGCAGCCGCGCACCAGGCCGCCGCCATCGCCGCCGGGGAAGCCGAACTGCGGCGCTCCGGCCGATCCGCGACGTTCCACCTGGACCCGGGCACCGGGATCCGTCCGCCGACCGGGCCGGCCGAGCCGCGTACAGCAATGGGGTCGGAATTTGTCTCGGCAAACGCCGCAGCGAGGCGCATCGGCCCGCGCCCGACCGGGCCGGACACCATCATCGAAGGCATCGTCGCCGGCGCGGGGCGGTCGGCCGCCACCCGGCGGATGTACCAGCGACGGCGGCGCGCGGCCCTGCTGGTCTTCCTCCTGGTGACCGTCCTGCTGCTGGTGCTGGGGCAGTTGATCGGCAACGACGAGCACCGGCTGTCCCGGGTGACCATCGCGCCCGCCGTCTCCGCCCTGCCCGACGGGCTCCCGCCGGAAGCGCGGCTGCCGGACGTCGGCGTCGGCGCCGCGACGGCCGCGGAGCTGACCCGGCCCGCCACCGCCGCCGGGCAGCCGCCGTCGGACACCGCCGACACCGTCCCGGCCTGGCCCGGCGCCGGCACCGACACCGGATTCACTTTCGTCGGCGGCTATGGACCGGTGCTCGGCAGCACCGGGCGGGTGCGCCGGTTCAAGGTCGCCGTGGAGCAGGACATCGGGCAGGGCGACGGCGCCGGCTTCGCCCAAGTGGTGGAGCGGATCCTCGGCGACCGGCGGAGCTGGATCGCGGCCCGGCAGTTCCGGCTGCGACGCGTGCCGCAACCGGCCGCTTCGGAGTTCACCATCTACCTCGCGTCGGCCCACTCCTCCGAGAAGATGTGCGGCCGAGGCGGGCTCGAGACCGACGGCTTCACCTCCTGCCGGCTGCCCGGCCGGGTGATCATCAACGTGGACCGGTGGGAGGACGCCGTTCCCGACTACGACGCTCCGCTGGACACCTATCGGGCGTACGCGATAAATCATGAAGTCGGCCATCAACTCGGGCACGGTCACGAGGCCTGCCCCGGCAAGGGCCAGCCCGCGCCGGTGATGATGCAGCAGACGTACGGCCTGAAGGGTTGCCTCCCGTACTCCTGGCCCTATCTCGACGGCAAGCGCTACTCGGGCGCGCCGATCGCCTGATATTCCCCGTCCCGCATGTCGGGCCAGGTGTTCCTCGTCATGCTCGTTCCGGCAACGCACGAGCAACAATGGTGGGCGCACCTGATTGCCGAACCCGGGGAGTAAACCGTGGCACTGCCCCCGCTCGTCGAGCCTGCTCCCGAGCTGACCATCGACGAGATCCGCCGCTATTCGCGTCACCTGATCATCCCCGACGTCGGGATGGACGGGCAGAAGCGGCTCAAGAACGCCAAGGTGCTCGCCGTCGGCGCCGGCGGCCTGGGCTCGCCAACGCTGATGTATCTGGCCGCGGCCGGGGTCGGCACGCTCGGCATCGTGGATTTCGACACCGTCGACGAGTCCAACCTGCAGCGCCAGATCATCCACGGCGTCTCCGACATCGGCCGGCCCAAGGCCGAGTCCGCGGCGGACAGCATCCGCGAGATCAACCCGCTGGTGAACGTGGTTATTCACAACTTCGCGCTCGACCGCGACAACGTGCTGGAGCTGTTCAGCCAGTACGACCTGATCGTCGACGGCACCGACAACTTCGCGACCCGCTACATGGTCAACGACGCCGCGGTCCTGCTCGGCAAGCCGTACGTGTGGGGCTCGATCTACCGCTTCGACGGGCAGGCCTCCGTCTTCTGGGAGGAGCACGGTCCCTGCTACCGCTGCCTCTACCCCGAGCCGCCGCCGCCCGGCATGGTCCCCTCCTGCGCGGAGGGTGGCGTGCTCGGCGTGCTCTGCGCGTCGATCGGGTCGATCCAGGTCAACGAGGCGATCAAGCTGATCACGGGGATCGGCGAGCCGCTGGTCGGCCGGTTGATGGTCTATGACGCCCTGGAGATGGAGTATCGCAAGATCAAGGTTCGCAAGGACCCGAATTGCGCGATCTGCGGGGAGAATCCGACGGTCACCGAGCTGCTCGAGGACTACGAGGACTTCTGCGGCGCGGTCTCCGAGGAGGCGGCCGAGGCGACGCTCAACTCGACCATCACGGCTCGCGAGCTGAAGGAGTGGCAGGACTCGGGCAAGGACATCTTCCTGGTCGACGTCCGCGAGCCCGCCGAGTACGAGATCGTCAGCATCAAGGGCGCGACCCTGATCCCCAAGGGCGAGATCCTGTCCGGCGAGGCGCTCGCGCGCTTCCCGCAGGACCGGCAGATCGTGCTGCACTGCAAGTCGGGCGTGCGGTCGGCCGAGGCGCTCGCCGCGCTCAAGGCGGCCGGCTTCAAGGACGCCGTGCACGTCCAGGGCGGCATCGTGTCCTGGGTCAACACGGTCGACCCGTCCCTCCCTTCGTACTGAGCTAGCTGTCCGGGTCCGGTCCGTGATCTTAGGGTGACGGATCGGACCTTATAGACAGTTACCGAGACAGTGCAGCGCGAAGTCAGGCCGGGCGGTAGCGTCTGCGACGTGGTCGACATCGATGCCGCGATCGGGTACGTCGTCGCACACGGCGATCCGGTCGAACGGGCCCGGCTTTCCTATATCCGGGCCCGCGTGGTGCCCCCGTCGCAGGTGCTGGAACGCATTACCGCCGAGCAGACGCCCAGCGGTGGCTGGCCCGCGTCCGGCGACGGCTCGGTGCCCTCCGTCGACGCCACTTGCTTCCGGCTCGCCGAGCTGGACGACCTCGGCGGCGTGCAAGGCCCGGCCGTGGAGCGCGCCCTGGCCTGGCTCGCCGGCGTCCAGCGCGCCGACGGCACGTGGCAGGAGGACGACGCGCTCGCGGCAGAGGCGCCGCCGTGGGCGATGCCCGGCGACCCTGAGGCCACCCTCTACCTGACGTCGGTCGCCGGTTTCTGGATCACGGTCGCCGAGCTTGAGGCCCACCCGCACCACGAGGAGCCCGCGCCGTACGGCGCCGTGCTGGCCCGGGCCGCCCAGTGGTTCGTCGGCCAGTTGCGCCCCGACGGCACCTGGCCGTCCTTTCTCGCGGCCGGCTGGCACGCCGCCGGCCTGCTGCACGAGCAGCAGTTCTTCTACGAGTCGGCGCGCATGCAGCTGGTCCTCGGCGACCGGCTGGACGGCATGTCCCCGGCCGACGTGGCGTCGATGGCGGCGGCCCTGCGCCGGGTCAATCTCGGCGACGACTGGCTGCTGCAGGCCGCCCGCAAGCGCCTCGGCGAAACCCAGCGCACGGACGGCGGCTGGGACAGCGACGAGGGCCCGCTCTTCGACGTCAACATCACCCTGACCGCGATCCGGGCCTGCCGCTGAGCTTTTAGCGGCGGGTGTGGCCGCTGCCGGTGACGATGTACTTCGTCGAGGTCAGCTCGGGCAGTCCCATCGGGCCGCGGGCGTGCAGCTTCTGGGTGCTGATGCCGATCTCCGCGCCGAAGCCGAACTCGCCGCCGTCGGTGAACCGGGTGGACGCGTTGACCATCACGGCGGCCGCGTCGACCCGGGCGGCGAAGCGGCGGGTCGCCGTCATCGACTCGCTGACGATCGCCTCGGTGTGGCCCGTGCCGTAGCGGCGGATGTGGTCCAGCGCGTCCTCCAGCGTGTCCACCACGGCCGCGGAGATGTCCGCCGAGAGGTACTCCGTACCCCAGTCCGCCTCGGTCGCCGGGACCACGTCGTCGCTGTAGTTGCGCACCCGCGGGTCGCCGTGCACGGTCACCCCGGCCGCGGTCAGCTCCTCGATCACCAGCGGCAGGAACGAGTCGGCGATCGACGAGTGCACCAGCAGCGACTCGGCCGTGTTGCAGGTCGACAGGCGCTGCGTCTTCGAGTTCATGACGATCGCCAGCGCCTTCTCCAGGTCGGCGTCCTCGTCCACGTACACATGGCAGTTGCCCACGCCGGTCTCGATCACCGGGACGGTGGACTCCTCGACCACGGTCTTGATCAGCGACGCGCCGCCCCGGGGGATCAGCACGTCGACCAGGCCGCGGGCCCGCATCAGCTCCTTCACCGAGTCGCGGGTCGTCGAGTCGAGCAGCTGGATGCAGTCGGCCGGCAGCCCGGTGTCGGCGACCGCCTTGCGCAGCACCGACACGATGGCCGCGTTCGAGCTGGCCGCGGACGACGAGCCGCGGAGCAGCACGGCGTTGCCCGACTTGAGGCAGATGCCGGCGGCGTCGGCGGTCACGTTCGGGCGACCCTCATAGATGATGCCGACCACGCCGAACGGCACCCGGACCTGGCGCAGCTCCAGGCCGTTCGCGAGGGTGGAGCCGCGGACCACGTCGCCGATCGGATCGCTCAGCGCGGCCAGCTGACGCAGGCCGTCGGCCATCGCCGCGACCCGGGCGGGGGTGAGCGCGAGCCGGTCGATCATCGACTCGCTGAGGTTGGCGGTCCGCGCGGTCGAGACGTCCACGGCGTTCGCGGCGACGATGTCGTCGGCTCGTTCCACCAGCCGGTCCGCCATCTTCAGCAGCGCCGCGTCCTTCTCGGCCCGGGTGGCGGCGGCGAGGTCGATGGACGCGCCCCGAGCCTGGGCCGCCTGCTGGAGCACACTCATGCCAAACCCTTCAAAGGAGGACAAGGTCGTCGCGGTGGACGACCTCTCGTTCATAGCCGGGACCGAGCGCCTCTGCCAGTTCCGGCGTGGACCGGCCCAAAAGCGCGGGTAACTCGACCGCGTCATAGTTCACCAGACCGCGGGCCACCGGCGCACCTGAGCCCGCGTCGACCAGGTCGACCGGGTCGCCCGCGGCGAAGGAGCCGTCGACCGCCGTGATGCCGGCCGGCAGCAGCGACTTGCGCCGGGCCACCACGGCCGTGACCGCGCCCGGGTCGAGATGCAGTCTGCCACGCGGCGAGGTGGCGTGTGCCAGCCAGAACAGCCGGGCGGCCGGCCGGTGCGCAACCGGCTGGAACAGCGTGCCGACCTCGTCGCCGTCGAACACGGCGGCGGCCAGGGGAGCGGCGGTCAGCACGACCGGAATGCCGAAGCCGGTGGCGATCCGCGCGGCCTCGACCTTGGTCACCATCCCGCCGGTGCCGACCCCGGACTTCCCCGGGGCGGAAACCGAGATGCCCGACAATTCGGACTCGTTGCGTACCAGCGAGATGCGCCGCGAGGCCGGATCCGAGGGCTTGCCGGTGTACAGCGCGTCCACGTCGGACAACAGGACCAGCAGGTCGGCGTGGACCAGGGCGGCCACGAGCGAGGCCAGCCGGTCGTTGTCGCCGAAGCGGATCTCCTCGGTGGCCACGGTGTCGTTCTCGTTAACGATCGGCACCGCGCCGAGATCCAGCAGCTTGCGCAGCGTCCGGTAGGCGTTGCGATAGTGCGCCCGGCGTGTCACGTCGTCCACGGTCAGCAGCACCTGGCCGACGGTCAGCCCGTGCCGGGTGAATCCCGCCGCGTACCGTCCGATCAAAAGCCCTTGCCCGACGCTGGCCGCGGCCTGCTGGGTGGCCAGGTCGCGCGGTCGCCGGCGCAGCTTCAGCGGGGCGAGCCCGGCGGCGATGGCGCCGCTGGAGACCAGCACCACCTCACGCCCGGAGGTGGCCAGCTTGCCGAGCACGTCGACGAGGGCGTCGACGCGCTGCTCGTCAAGGCCGCCGGCGGCGGTGGTCAGCGAGGACGAGCCCACCTTGACCACCACGCGGCGTGCACCGATCACCACATCACGCACGCGGACCATTCTGCGCGCCCGGGCCCCCAAGATCGCGGTTGGATCTCATATCGTGGCGTCGGTGACACCGCAGGAGTACGTCGAAGAGGTCCTGGCGCTCGTCGAGCGGATCCCCGAGGGCCGGGTCATGTCCTACGGCGCGATCGCCGACGCCCTGGCCGAGCAGTCCGGCCGCAACTCCGCCCGGCAGGTCGGCACGATCATGGCCCGGCACGGCGGCGGCGTCCCGTGGCATCGTGTGGTGAACAGCGCCGGCCGGATGCCGCCGGGGCACGAGCAGGAGGCGCGCCAACGGTTGCTGGCCGACGGAGCGCCGCTGAAAGGTGACCACGTGGACATGTCCCGCGCGGCCTGGACGCCGCTGACGGAGGTCTGATGGAGACCGGAAAACCCAGCATCACCGCGTACGCGGCAGCAGTGCACCGGGCCGCACACCAGCTCGCCGACGGCGGCCGGATCCTCACCGACCCGATCGCGGTCCCGATCGTCGGCCAGCGCAGCAACGAGATCCTGCGCGACCAGGACGTGCCCGCCCGGCGGCTGATGCGACACTTCATCGCGGCCCGATCGCGCTTCGCCGAGGACCACCTGGCCCGCGCCTACCGCACCGGGACCCGCCAGCTCGTGGTGCTCGGCGCCGGCCTGGACACATTCGCGTATAGGAACCCGTATCCCGACCTGCGGGTCTTCGAGGTCGACTTTCCGGACACCCAGCGCTGGAAACGCGAGCGGCTGACCGAGGCGAAAATCACGATCCCGCCGACGGTGACGTACGTGCCGATCGACTTCGAGCACCAGAGCCTGGCTTCGGAGCTGGTCCTCGACCCCGGCCCGGCGTTCTTCGCCTGGCTGGGTGTGGTGCCCTACCTGACCCGGCCGGCGTTCGACGCGACAATCGACTACATCGCGGCCCGCGCCGGCAACGAGGTCGTCTTCGACTACGCCGACCCGCCGGAGTCAATGACCGCCGACCGACGAGCACGACACGAGGAACGCGCGGCCCGGGTCGGCCGGCTCGGCGAGCCCTGGCGCACTTACTTCGTCCCGGCCGAGCTGGCGGCCTCCCTGCAAGCCAAGGGCCTGACGGAGATCGAGGACTTAGGCCCGGCCCAACAGGCGGCGAAGTACCTCAACCGCCCCGACCTACCAACCAACTTGGCCGGCGGCCACATCATCTGGGCAGCAGTACGTTGACTAGTAACGCGTAAGGATTTGACGACGCGCAATTGCGTCCTGGGACTATGTCCCGCATGACGGATTCCGTGCCGGAGTCAAGCTGGACTGGTCTGCTCGCCCAGAGGAGAGAGCAGCCAGAGGTGCTCGGTCTGCGCCTGCCGGTAAGACCCTCAGAGCATGGCTTGACGGGCTCCTTCCTGGCCTTGGGCATGGACCAACGTCGTTGGTGGGTCAAGCCGCCCAACCAGGGCGAAATGGACTTCGCTCTGGTCACCGAATACGTCGTCGGCAAGGCTGGAACCCTCATCGGCGCACCCACCTGCAATAACTCGGTGATCGAGATCGGCGCGGCATTCGACGGCTGGGAGTTCGCTCCGGGAAGGCGTCTGCGGGCCGGTCTGGGTCACGGCACGCTGGAGGTGGACGCCGCCATCGAGGAGCGCCCCAACCTGAAATACCGCAACGAAGATGACAACAGGGCGCGCCAGGCGGGCATCTATGCGCTTCACGACTGGTGCTGGGGCTCGGACCAGCAGTGGCTCCACTCGACCACTCAAGAAAACAGCATTTACAGCCATGATCATGGCTTCTACTTCCCGCCGGCTTCCTGGAGGTGGGAAGCAGAAGCATTGCGCGCCGACGTTGACAAAGCACATGTGCTCGGCCAGGCGACCGATGGACTCAGGCAGCGGGACTTGTGGGACGTTGCTGATGCGCTGGAAAAGGTCGACAAGATGGCCCTGCTGTCGATCCTTCGGCGGGTGCCGCGGGTGTGGCCCGTCACGGATGCGGAGCTTGAGACGCTCGGCTGGTTCCTGGAACGCCGAGCTGGGGCGGTCGCGGCGCGTCTGCGCGAACTAGTCTGATCATGTGAGGGGGCGAGATGCGGTACGTGTACAGCGTTGTTAGGTACGTGCCTAACCCCGCGAGTGGCGAGTTCGTCAACATCGGCGCCATTGCGGGCAGCGATGAGACCGGCGACTGGAGCCTGCGTCAGGCGGGCAACCCGCGGCGTGCCCGGCTCTTCGGCCCGTTGGAAAGCCTCAATGCTGTCGACGCCTTCATGAATGACATCGGAAGTCGGCTGGACCGCTTCGCTCTGATGCAGGGTGCGGAGGTTTCCGAAGCCTGGCTCACCGACCTGCACCGACGCCACCGGAACGTGGTTCAGTTGAGTGCGCCTGCTCCCGTAATCGCGGAGTCGGCCGAGGAGGCTCTGGGTTTCGTCTTCTCGCAGGCGATTACCGATGACGCCGGTAGCGGCGGGATCTCCCGTCCGTACGCAACACGTCTTCGCCTTTTCTCGGAGCTGAAGAGCAGCTATCGCAGAGCCAGTATCGGCCCGATGCTCATCCGGGAGAAGGCGTCAGTGCTGGCCGACGGCCTCCTTGCTCCGATGGACTTTGTCGTCGGGAACGGCGTGGCCGTCCAACTGGCGCACACCTGGTCTTTCCAGATTCAGGCGCTAGGGGAGGTGGCTCGAGACGTGAAATCGTGGGGTTTCACCCTGGAGCGGCTGCTCAGGCATGGTGGCAGCACCGTCGGCGAGCGCGCGGTGGAAATCCGGCCGGGGACATCGGTGGAGGTGGTTTATGCCCCGCCGCTCACCGAGCCCCAGGGAAAGGCCTTCGAGGAAGCGAAGTTGGTGTTCGACGACCTCGGCGTGACCGCCGTCCCGCAAGCAGAGATAGCGCGAGTCGCGGACCAGGCTCGGCAGGAATTGCGACGTGCGGGAATTGCGGTCGACCTGATCGGCAGTGAGTAGCAAAGCCGGCTAGAGCAGTCGGCCGGCGCCGCCGCGGCGGGGGTCGCCGGCCGCTCCGCCCTGGCCCACTCCCGTCACTCCGCCGAAGTAGTGGTCCTTCTCCGCCCACTGGTTGATCTGCCAGCCCGCCTCCGCCAGCGCCGCCAGCGAGTCCGCCGGCACGCCCGGCTCAGCGTGCACGGTGTCGTCCACCACGTGGAAGCGGGGCCGGGCGATCGCCGCCGGCATGTCCAGGCCGTCGACCAGCAGGCCCAGCAGCGTGTCGATCAGGGCCGTGCGGATTCGGGAGGCGCCGGCCGAGCCCGCCGCCGCGGCCAGCCGGCCCGAGTTGTCGATCACCACGAGTGGGCACATGTTCGACGACATTCGGCGGCCCGGGGCCAGGTCGTCGGTGATCAGTTCGCCCTCGCCGAGCATCGAGTTCATGTTCACGCCCAGGCCCGGCAGCCAGACCGCCGCGCCCAGCCCGAGCGTTGTGGTGATCACGCAGGCGTTGCCGTCCGCGTCGACCACCGAGACGTTCGTGGTGTCGCCCTTGCGCTGCTGCCCGTGGTCCCGCAGCGCGGCCGCCACGACCACCGACCGGGCCGGCGGCGACAGGTCGGGCAGCCCAGGCGGCAGCGCGGCGATCGTGTCCACGGTCCGGTTCAGGTCGTGCCGCGCCC
>Ga0307508_10006911_pt1 | contig 10605 bp, 14 predicted proteins | sample 9_EM_MG_FD_203089 | JGI IMG/M metagenome (GOLD analysis project Ga0307508, IMG submission 203089) | Populus trichocarpa ectomycorrhiza microbial communities from riparian zone in the Pacific Northwest, United States - 9_EM | ecosystem: Host-associated > Plants > Roots > Unclassified | place...
GAGACGCAGTGCCGAGCCGGTCACAAGGATCCGATTATGTGACGAGGGGGCAAGCGTGTGAGTTTAGGGTCTGGTTGTTTGACAAGTTGTTTCTGTTTCTGTTTGAATTTTGCAACGGCCTCTGGAGGTCGTATCAAAACTGGGGCTAAACAATGATTGTTTACTCTTTTTTCCGAGATGTTTATAAACAACTTTTGTTTTGGAAAATCGTTTGTGATTTTGTTTACAAGTTGTTTATGAGTTGTTTCGGTCATCGTGAACACCCCTATTGTCTACTGAATTAAGGATTGGCAGAGTCCGTTGATGATGACGCTGATGACAATGATGATGTCATACTAACAGGTTCGTCCGGGAGAGTGATACCCCATCTTCGACGGGCTGAAGCCTGGTCAAAATCACGACGGAGCTGCCTTCTGATAGCAGTGAGAAAGGCCCTAGAAAGTGCCGTGTCACAGTCAGAATCAGGATGACTAGGCCAGACCCATCCAGGGTAAGCTCTGCCACAAGAACCTCGGGTAATGACCTTTTCCCCTGTCATCTTCTCAAAAGTACGAATGTAGATACTGCACATAATGCAGCAAACCTTCGAGAGACCAATGTACCCTGGGCGCTCGATTTTGCGCTCAACCATCGCAATAATCATAGCTAGCTCAGCATGAACCATAGGGTTCAAATGTATCACTGAAGGCACCTTCGAACATTCGGTAATGAACGACTGCCGAGTCTCCTTGTCATTCGCATCGAGATACATGGTTGTGAACACGGCTGCATCCAAAGCCATTTGTACGGTCCTGTGAGACATGTCACAGTGGAATGGTGTTGTGGCTGTTGAGCTGAGGACTTCAACGCGGAAAGTTCCGTCCAAAAGCTTGCGCAGGTGGCACGACTGAGTGAGTAAGAAAAGCCTGTTGGCCGATATCACTAATGACATGATCTTTGGTGCCCAACGTCGAAGCTGGAATTGCACACCATTTTCTAAATAAGAAATGTGAATTCGGGACAGCGTGAAAATCATTTCGGCAGTGAATCACTCACCAGCCAAAAACCCATCCACGGCGTCAAGCAACGTCACTGTATCATCAGCAAGCGCATCTTCGGGAAGAAGGCCATTTTTCGTCCAGAACGAATAGACACCTAGAAGCAGTTGTATTTGGAGGATGGAAAGTTGTTTTGTGGCCCACGCTTGGCTCACAATCCCGAAAATCATTTCTACTTGTTGAAGGAATTCCAATAATATGGAATGCTGTATGGGCGTGAAGGCCTCGGGTTCCTCCTCAATGAGCTTTCGAACGTTTGAAATCTCTTTCCAACGCTTGCCAACACGGTGGGCAAAGATGCCAAACGAGTAATTATGAATGGCTCTGCTGATTTCGAGTAGGTCTGTCTTTAAATCATCTGTGATGATCTGTGGGGAGCCGCCCGCTTCAGGTGGCTTGTAAGGGACCCCGCGAAGCATAGTGAATATGGACTTTAGGTGTTGGCAACAACGACGGTGCGAATCGTCATTCTGGTGATCGAACACGATGTACAATTGCATTTCAATCACGTCGTTACAACTCTTCAAGTGAGCCATCGTAGCGGATGCGTTTCGTGTTTCACGGAGAGAGATGCTTGCAAGGTCATCAAGGAGTGTCTGGGTGGGCGTGCGATCGACGATAGTTAGAGGTGATTGTTCATGAAACGGTGGAGGCCGGTCTACAAAAACGTTGATATCCTTGAGGAGGTCTGTGTAGTACGCTGGGTCCCCTGGCCCGACGGAAAGGATGCTGGACATAGGGCCGATTACTATTATGAAAAAAGGCATTTTAATAGTATGGGTAATAGTAATAGTTCAATAGGATGGTAATAAGTGTTACCTGAGTAGTAATTGTAGCGCAGGTGTTGTGTGTGTTTGGCGGTAAGGCGGGGGCACAGCAACAGTTGTAACCAAACCAAACAGAGGCAAGACCGCAGAGACCCACGACCCATCGCCCTTTCACGCTGATACGCATTCGAAGCTCGATGTTAGCCTCGCCCTACCAAGATTCTCACGGCACGCTGTGGAGGTGGTGCTGCAAGCAGTCTAAAGCGTCTCAAATCTGTGTCAAATGAACACCCGTTCTTCCCCAAACAGGCCAACACGAGTTAAGTCAACTGGGTATACCCCCGTCATTCTGGAATTAAGCGCATGGTCATAGATGTCCCCCTATTATCGCCGCACGTACCGATGCCATGACTATGTCTGGGCGTGAGCTGCAGCAATTGCTGGCGCGCAGTTTGTAATTAATCTTGGCGACAAACATCTCGCTCTGCCGGGTCGCTCGGTTAAGGATTTGTCGCAGAAAACATACAATCAGTCTGGCCTTTATTTGACGCGGACATTTTCTGCAGCCTTGAACGGACTTTGGCCATCAGTTTTCATCTTGGTTGGAGCACAAAACACAACAGCACCGACGTACAGGTTCGCCGAGGATTCTCGCCATATACCATCTATTCTTAGGGGCGTCATCAGTCGACGGTGTCAGCCTCAGCGTAGTCTTTGATGCCTGCCAGGGCCACGCAGCATGCACACATCGATTCAGCCCGACCGATGATTCTGCATTGGGGCTTCATACCCGTCTGTTACTCCTGCCATCACGGCAGTAACAGTGTATCTTCTACAGCATCGTAATTTAACGCGCATGTCAAAATACAACAATCCTGTTCGAGTGAGGAGAGTACAGTCCGCAGCGTGCAATTGGGCTATAAGGCTTAATATTTAATCAAATGGCACTGGTTTGACGGTCCCGCCGAAAGTTATGAAACCTGCACCCGGTTTGTCACTGGTAGTGGCATCTCCAGCCTTCTGCTTTTCATCCTCGGCCGCCGCAAATGCACTTGGGATATGTATCCCACAGCAGTCGCCCCAGCCCATCTCGAGCTGTCCAGCACCAGCACCATCGAGGGTGAGCCGTCATGGGTCATGTGTAACGCCAACACTGACCGCGCAACTGGGCGGAACCCCAAAGGAAGGGCAAAAAGTGATAATCGTCGAGACCCCAGACCCCATGCGCACCGCCATGCGAACCAGCAGGCTCAGGCCAGTACGTAGACTGCACAATCCGCATGGCGCTGATGTATTTCCAGAATAATTTAAGAACAATGGCTTGGTGATCTGATTCAGCGAATACTCCCGATTGGCGTGAATGTCTTCGTCGGCTTTCGGCCTTAACCACTTCTCCCACGTCCGGACACGTTTCTGCACAGCTGATTGGCTGGCCTCTCTTAATTGAGGTCACGGTCCCGCGATCTCCTTTTGCCATGTCCGGCACACTTCTTTTTTTTACCATAACATTGTTAATATTAACATCAATCACGCCATCTGGCAGTTACCTTTGCAAATTTGTTCCACCAAACTTGCCAGAAGCTCAGTCATCCCTCATCCCCCCCATGCCTCGCATTGTTCGTCGCCCACCAGTCACCAAGGATGAGAAATTGGCTCGTCGACGGGATCTGTATCAGCGACGATGCAACAGTAATCCAGCATGCCCGTCGTCGTCAAATTCTCCCGTTTCACTGCCGTTAATCACCACAACTACTTAGTTCGAGACGTCGAGCCTCGACGCAAGGCCGAGTTTTGTTCACGTCAGGCATCCGGGTCAAACTCAGCTCGCAATGTCACGCCTCCTGAGATGGCCGATGTCGGACAAGCCTGCCTTCGAGGCATGTTCCCGCGACTTCATGCTGACTGGAAATTGTGTTCATTTTTTCTAGTCCTGGGCTTCTGCGCTTCGTTACTCAAAATGGAACAGACTTCACAAGTTGACCGGCTTCTGTTGCACATGACATATAATGACCTATATTCTATCTTTCGGAACTTGCGGACACGGGGTGATGGTCGTTTACGCGCCGCGCCTTGGCGCATAGGGTTGACGGCCCTTGCGCGACAAATTTTGTAGAAAATTGAGGCGTGACTCGTATCTTGAGAATGTATGGCCTGTGCTTCTTGTGACCACAATGGTAGCGGCGGCAAGCGCCAGGTCCCCGACCCAACGCCTATTTGGCTGCCCGTCAGCCTTGATCTTTTGCCTTCGACAAGTCGATGATTCTTAGTGTGGTTCCCTGGTTGTTCCCCCTACATCTTCATCGTGGTCCTAGCCCTAGTGTCAAAGTCAACTGCAATGTGTTCATTGTTAGTGCACCCAGCGGCAGCACAGAACTGGTCCATTGATGATGCGCAGATCGTGTTATGAACGTTATATTCTACGTACTCTGAGACAGTAGATGAAATCACAGACAGCATACATGTATGCTTCACATTGGCAAGGTCTTGTGTGGTTGGGGTTATTGCTATTTAATTAATGTGTACGCGTGAGCCTGAAGACTCGGATGTGCCCTTGTACTCCTATGAAGGAAGATGATCCCACATCCCGATGCTATTCACACAATGGCCGCAAAAGTCAGCTGTGATATGATCATCATTGCAGCCGGTGTTACAGAGCTGGTACGCCGCACGCACACTGATTAGCACAGGTCAAGTTTCATTACAAACAACGAACTCGGATTCACTAGAAAATATTTTGTAACCGAACCATACCGATGGCGAATAATATATGTGGTACATGTATGTATGTGTCGGATACAATAAACGTACAGTTTCTGCTACAATCGAATAATTTGCGCACCGGAGCCTGAAGGGGCGGATACAGCTACGAATGAAGTTGGTTCCACATGTTGGTCCTTTAGGTCAGGGATGGAACTCAACGGAGGACATATTACGAGTCAATCCAATCGCAAGTACCCTTCCGGTCTCCCCAGTACGGTTTCATCGCTGCCACAGCATCCATGTATTCTTCGTCCTTCTGAGGATGATTAGTCACAACGTTGTGTGATTTGAGCATCTTCTCGAACAAATATTTCTCTCCTTGCCTGATCACGCCAAAGCTGTCCGGCGAACACCCTTCGAAATTGAGGCAGTATTGTCCGCCTTCGGTTTCGGTTTGACGTTCCAAACCACGTGTCCTTGCAGGTGGTATATTAACTGCCAACGTCGCCTGATCGTTAGCAGTGTGCGGGCTGGGTGTATTTGGTCTCTTTACCTGCTGGTTTTCTGTTTTTAAGACCGAGCTGAAACACGATAGAGATATATGGTGTTAACTTGCTCCCAAAAAGCTCTATGTTCGCTGCGACTGGTTGCATCGTTGCAAGGCTAGTCCGGTTCCAAACTTGAATCAGGATGGCAGATATACTTTTTTCTCAGCCAGCTCGGCATCAGCATCGAGAACGACGGGAATGATAATGTCCACTTCTTCTTGTTGAAATGCGCATTGAATGGCCTGTCCTCGGCCAACAGCTGCATAGAGACTCGTGGCTTGTGGTTCCACGGTGTGCCGGACGAAATGGGTAAAATAGATCCTGGCTTTTTCATAAACGTTTGCAACGGTGGCCTCGAATCTCCCCCCTACATGGAGACCTTGACCAGAATTCGAGGAGAGATTGTTCTGTCGGGAGTAAGGCTTTCAGGAATTCCTTCACAGAGACGCTCTGGATTGGCATCAATACACCTGATGATTTAGGGAGGTGGAGTGCCTTGCACATCGCCAATATCAGAATAAGCCTTGCCACGAATTCGCCCCTCGTGCCAGTGGCAATGTGACACTGAATAACTGCGTCTCGCACGAAAGTCAAGGCGTGATATCTCTCATCCCGCCTGTCGACGTCATTCAAATGATGAAGGGCTGCATTGGCAAGTATTGGTTCGGAGGGATAACCGCTGATCACGTATTCGCGATGTTCGCTCACGAAAAAGAGAACCCGCATATGAGACACAATGAGCTCCATTTGAAAGTGCTGTGATGCTTGGATCTGCGCAAAGTCAAAAAGGGTGCAGACTTCTAGTGCTGCAAGATCTGCATAACGCCGTGTCGCTAAAATGACGGTGTTTCCGTCTCGTTGTTCCATCAAACGGGGGAGGGTCGTGCGATTGCGTAGTTTCTGAAGTGCATAGTTTATAATCTCTTCCTTGACTACGTTATTGCCGGAAGCGTATTGAGTTGCCCACCTGCATCATAAGATAAAATAAAATAAAAAACCCAAATCAAATGACCTTTCCTCACAAACAGGCGAGTAGCTCACAAGGAGCGACCAAATTTGACAATATGTGGGGTGCTTGTGATTTGCTCAAGCATCAAGCCCCTTGATATCTTTCCTATGTTGACGTCGAACGGCAGCTCCCAAAACGGCAGAGGAATTGTGTTGTTTTCTATGATGCGATCCGAGGGGTGAACCATTTGAGAAGGTGCAAGCTCATAGAGACGAGACGTAGTCGACGTGAAAACAGCAATAAGGGGCGATTTTTTAAAAGAATCGATAGCCCGTGTGAGCGCAGAATAATTGGTACGATCTTTCGCGTCGCTTGCTAGGAATGTTTGCGCAGAGTGCATTTCATCTACATAAAGGAGAATGATTGGCATCTCCCAGTCAGCGCTGGACCCCGTCGGTCGGCCGACAAGAATTGGCGAAACTGGAAGGAGTTTGATTAAGTTTTCAAGATGTTTCGTGGCGTTGGCCTCCACTGTCTCGATGTGCTTTTGCAGTTCCTACGAAAGGGGTGGTCAGCAACTCCTGGGTACGACTGGTACTCTACTAACCTGCTTTGTGGGACCTGTCAAGTTGACATGTCCCAGTCTATCTACAGTTCCCTTGAAGGCAGCATAAGTCGTCACACCAACACTGGTGCTGACTCGGAAATATACATATACTTCAACATAAACCTGTTGCAGGACGTCACAGCATAGATGGTCACGATTAGTTTTCTTCCCCCGTGTGGCCGGCTGGTCCAGCCACTCGCGCCAGGCCCGGGTTTTGCAAGATTACGATCTCCGTCAATATGTTCAGTAACCCGATGGAACAGGTGCCCAGGATTAGCGAGAAAGCCAATAAGGCACTGTCGAAATCCTCGTACTGTTGTGTAAAGAATGGCACAACCTCCTGGTCACTTGGGGTATGTCGCTTGGTAAGCATGCTATAGTTGCGACAGGCATGTTGAAGTACACTCACGACCGCCGCTTCGCACGTTTATGGGAATAGTGAAGATATCTCATAAAGTAGGCGGGATTTCCCTGTCCCTGAACTCTGAACAATACTGATCGTGTTTATGTACGCTGCTTCCACTGAATCCGGTGGTTGGGTTGCCACGATTGTTGCTTGAGAGAGATCCGTCCTCCATTCCAGTGCCTAAACTTTTCAGGAATAGTTTTTTGGCGCGACCTTCGTATTTTGCCCCGCAGGCGTCGGCAGTAGCTGTAGCTACTTCCTCAGTTTTTCACGGGGAGGAGGGCACATGCCCCCTACCTTGATCTAAAGAACTGGGTAAAGTGTGGGAATTCACATGAAACAATGCGTACATACAAGAGTGCTCGGTCGAGGTGACATCACCCGGCTCTCCAGCGGCGGGTTTTAGTGTCCGTGGTGGCGCTGCCAAAAAAAACTGGACGGTGAGTTGAAAAGTAGGAAGCGCCAGTAGTTTGTACTCGCCGGACGTCTGAGTTTCAACTGGGAAACCATTTTTGGGTGTGATATATGCGTCAGGTCATCGGGGTTTCTCCTGGTGGCAGGTTGACGCGATCGGTGCGTACTCACGATCAGTGGCGACTTACACGACCAAATGAACCATGCCTCCCTCTGGACGGCGAGTGAAATAGTATGACACTGTGTGTGAGAGTTTCAGCCTTGTGGCGCCACCTGGAATCTTCGCTGGATCGTCAACCCCCTTGAGCTGTTCACCGGTGTCGTCTTCGTCGATGGGGGTGTCGAGCTGCGAATATTTGTTAGATGTTGGTCAGGCCGGTTATGCGCTGGGTTTGCTCGCCTTCCAAATAACAAGCTTATCAATGTTGACCCCCACCTCTGCCTGACTGCTTCCTTGAGGTCGTTAATTATCTTGCGGCGTGAAATATGAACCATATAAGTGAATCCAACGTTACGTCCAAGAGTTGAACAGACAAGACTGATCTCGTCATATTCAAGGGCCAGAGAGCCTGTTAAACTGATCGGCGCACGGTCCTGTAGAGAATCACGAATAGTGATGCACCTGAAAGCTGAGAAGACGCTGGCTGAGACATGCTTCGTGGCAGAAAACTGCCGATAGATATGGAGATTGAGATGAACCTACAATTGCGCCGCTGCGTGTCATTGAATCCGGAGAAAACGTGAGTTGAACAAGAGGGGTTTGAATCTCGCTTGAATCTCCAAGTCATGTTGAAGGCAACAAACACATGCTCTCATCAATTGCGCTCACAGCGTTCGCAACGGATATGGTAAGTATGACGAAACATCTTCAGTACAGGTGCTGGGGAGTCGAGCTGTTGCACATGTGCATTTAAGCGCCGTTAGTCTGTCGCACAGCCACCATTTTGCGAAACTGAATAGATTGAATTGGAAGGCTCAGCTCCGACAAAACCCTCCTAACTTCGTTAAGTCGGGGAATTGAATCGAATAGTCGGGGATGGGCGCTTGCCGCCGTTACGATTGTACAAATACCTCCACAGGGTGCGACTCTTTCTGCCGTTTCGCCGACAATTCTATTCTATATGTCCAACAACCCCTAAAGAAGGCACGTATTCCTCCGTCTGATCGGGAGGGGGTACACCCAGCGCTACTGCGCAATTTACCTCATCATGTGTCATCTCGTCAAGGGGGAATTGAGGCTATATGAGCCTATTCTTCTGGCGCGCGCTCGGGCATACATGGAGGAATCCTTAGCGCCCGCTGATCGCCTCACCCACTTCTTGGGCGCCTCGCTTATTTTGTCATGCTGGGATGAACAGACAGGCAGACTGGTGGAGGCACAGTAGGTCAATTGCTTATGTGTGGGCCTTCATCTGGCTAACATGTGATTTGTAGGAATTTGATTGCCACAACTGTTCCATTTGCCATTGCCTGTGGACTCGATCCGGACGACAATACCGCGAGTGGCATATTACCGCCCGCGGACGAGATCGAGCTAATTGATAGACGGAACCTGTGGTATGGCATCACTATGTATGACAATTGCCTCTCATATGGGAATGGAACTACTCAAATGGAACTAGAAAAGGTGCGAAATCGTTGTACCCTATGTAGTGTTTGGGATGGTTATGAATATTGAATTATAGAGCATCAGCTCTCTTGATTATCTGGTCAATAAGTCGCTTAATGTAGGAATGCTCCTTTGTCATCTTGGCCGAGGCAACTGATTCACCCGTGGCTTCCAGATATGTTCCAATCCCCGTCTGCTGTCCAGATAAGGAACCGCACGGGTGCTTTGATGTGTGCCGTGCGGCAATTCGTTGAGAGTAACTATGTTTTGACGCTCGTATCACCACGCTTCATACTTACACTATTGCTCATGACCTAGTTTATCCTCGGACGTCAGCCCTGATTAATCGGGGAATACAACTGTCCCAAATACTGGGAACCTTTGCCAGTATCTTACCGCCCATCGACTCCGCGGACGGACTTGCTATTGCGGAGACAATTTCTTTGGCCAATCCCGACTTCATTAATGCACATATCGATATTTATGGCGCTACTATGCTTCTTACCAACGCAAGATTAGACGAAGAAACTATGGCATACCAACGGATATTTAAGTCTGCTTGCGCTATCGCAAGTCTGGGCAAGCATCTTCGCAGCGGTGGATGCCTCGAGCTTATTCATGCCGCACCTTCAAATATGGTAAGGGGATTGGTGTTTCACACCGTAATGGCTGGCTGACATGGAGTTGTGGTGTTCAGCTTGCGTTCTGCACTGCATGTGAAGTGTTGATACGGGATCTCATCCGCAATAGTGGCAATACAAGTCCAGAGGCTGCGCACAGGGCTGCAACAACAGAACAGAGCTTGGACCAACTTCTGAAGTTTGTAACGCAAACTGTGGTGCATTTGCGACGCAGCATAAGTATCCCAAGTCTTGGATCGCGATATGACGCTAATCAACTCGCTGGTCAGGTTGGAGTCTCCAAAAAATTCGTGGTATACTGTCAGGAACTGATAAATTTGAAACAATATGAGCTCTGATGTGGGGCGAGGGGCTGAAGCACGGACTCTTTTTTTTTCTTGCTCAGATTGATCTCTGTCGTGAGCCTACGACGATGCATGAGTGATGAATTGACAGCGGCAAACAAACAATGCGCGTGGCAGTGCTAGTGTCCGATTTCATGTGCCTGTCAACCCATCCTCGCAAATTCAGACTTCGGGCTTGAGTTCAACATGAGTCTTGAACGCGACTCGCTTGCAAAACAACGACAGGTTGCCACCGAGAGCGGTGAAAAACCGCGGCACGAAAGCGGGGACCAAAGTGTTGCAACATCAACAACTCTCTATCTCGTGTACCACCTAGGCACACTTTTCTTGCTCCGTATACCCTTCTGGGTCGTCAAATTCGTTTTTCCCTCACACCGCCCTAGCCCGACGTGGTCGTGGTTGAGCTCCATTGCCATCAACATCAAACGCGACTTCGTCCGCATCGGCACGCATGGAGGTGTTTTACAATCTCAAAGAGATGTCACTGAGCTCCCCAGTGCTGAGCAAATAAGTAGGACTGCGGGGAATGCGTGCAAGGCTGTGTGGATCGAACCAATACAGCCTGGCAATGTATGGGGCCAGG
>Ga0307508_10006912_pt1 | contig 10605 bp, 12 predicted proteins | sample 9_EM_MG_FD_203089 | JGI IMG/M metagenome (GOLD analysis project Ga0307508, IMG submission 203089) | Populus trichocarpa ectomycorrhiza microbial communities from riparian zone in the Pacific Northwest, United States - 9_EM | ecosystem: Host-associated > Plants > Roots > Unclassified | place...
GGTCGATATCCCCGCAGAATTGGGCAAGGAAGCGCGGGCGGGGGGACCCTTCCTGGCCATGCAGACGAGCTATTTCCTCGCCCGCCAGACGCTGATTGCCTCGAACCGCCCGGGGATGGCGATCTGGCGCGAGAAGCTGTTCGCGTGGATGGTTCGCAACGCCGAGAGCGCGATGGGTTTCTTCAAGCTTCCCGGCAACCGCGTGATCGAACTGGGCAGCCAGGTCGAGATCTGAATCCCTGCAGCTCGCCCTCCGCCGCAGCGCGGGCAAAAAAGGGGTCGGTCTTGCGACCGGTCGCCCTCCCGGGCAGGGACAAAAAAAAGGGCCGGTCTTGCGACCGGCCCCTGAAAGTCTTGGGAGAGGATGCCTGAAAGGCGCTGTCTTAATGAGGATCCCTCATTTATTCCGCAAGTGCGAAATAATCCCAAGCAGTTGCATAGATTGCAACTAGGACTTGATTACCCCAAACAGATCGTGCGCATCGGCGTCCTCAATCGTGACGTCGACAAAATCACCCGGAGCAAGTGTGACGGGGACATTGCGCAGATACACTGCGCCGTCGATCTCGGGTGCGTCGGCCTGGCTGCGGGCGGTCGCGCCAATATCGCCGTCTTCGTCGGGTTCGCCCACTTCGTCGACGATCACCGGCAGCGTGCGGCCGATCTTGGCGGCAAGTTTCGCTGCGCTGATCGCGGCGGTCTTTTCCATGATCCGGGCAAAGCGCTCTTCCTTGACCGCCTCGGGCACCGGGTCGGGCAGGTCGTTGGCCGCCGCGCCTGCGACCGGCTCGAACCGGAACGCGCCGACCCGATCGAGTTGGGCCTCGTCGAGCCAGTCGAGCAGGTACTGGAAATCCGCCTCGGTCTCACCGGGAAAGCCGACCACGAAAGATGAGCGCACTGCAATATCAGGGCAGATCGCCCGCCAGGCCTTGAGCCGTTCGAGCACCTTGGCCTCATTCGCCGGGCGCTTCATTGCCTTGAGCACGCTCGGGCTGGCGTGCTGGAACGGGATGTCGAGGTACGGCGTGAGCAGCCCCTCGGCCATCAACGGGATAACCGCGTCGACGTGCGGGTAAGGATAGACGTAGTGCAACCGGACCCACGGGGTCTCTCCTTGCGGCGTGCGCAGACCGCCCAACTCGCGGGCGAGGTCGGTCATGTGTGTGCGAACGGGGTGGCCCTTCCACATGCGTTCCTCGTGACGAACATCGACCCCATAGGCCGAGGTGTCCTGGCTGATCACCAGCAGCTCCTTCGTGCCTGCCGCGACCAGCTTTTCCGCCTCGCGCAGCACCGCATCGATCCGGCGGCTGACAAGCTTGCCGCGCAAGCTGGGAATGATGCAAAATGCGCAAGAGTGATTGCAGCCCTCGGAAATCTTGAGATAGCTGTAATGGCGTGGGGTCAGCTTGATGTCAGGCTGCGGTATCAGGTCGATGAACGGGCCCTGCGTAGGCGGCGCGGCTTCGTGCACCGCTTCGACCACGGCCTCATACTGATGCGCGCCGGTTACCGCGAGTACCGCCGGGAACCGCGCGCGGATGACATCGGCCTCGTTGCCCATGCAGCCAGTGACGATCACGCGGCCGTTTTCGGCAATCGCCTCGCCAATTGCGGCCAGGCTTTCCTCCTTGGCCGAATCGAGAAAACCGCAGGTGTTGACCAGCACCACGTCGGCCCCGGCATAGTCGGGCGACATGGCATAGCCATCGGCGCGCAGGCGGGTGAGGATGCGCTCGCTGTCGACCAGCGCCTTGGGGCAGCCGAGGCTGACCATGCCGATGCGCTTGGCATCGGGGATCGAGCGCATTTCGGGAATTCGGGGACGGGGAATCTCTAGAGTCATCGGCGCGGCCCCTACACCGGCCAAAAGCAATTGACCATTGCCAAGCGGCGGCAATGCGCCTTGATTGCTTGGAACGGGACAAAGGGGGGAGACGCGCAGTGTGGACAATCAGCCTATCCGCAGTGGTTGCTGCGGCGGCGGTCGGGTTTTTGGTCGGGGGGCTGTGGTACGGACCCTTGTTCCTCAAGGTCTGGCAGCGCGAAGCCGGGATTTCCGAACTCGACATGAAACGGCGCCACCCTGCTTATGTGTTCGGCGGCGCCTTCGCGCTGCAACTTTTTGCTGCCTATTTCATGGGCCATGTTTTCGCCACCTATGGCGGGCTTTCGCCAAAATCGACGATCCTCACTGCGTTCGGCATCGCGCTCGCCTTTGTTGTGACCGCCTTCGGGGTGAACTACCTGTTTGCCGGACGTTCGGTGAAGCTGTGGGCGATCGATTCGGGCTATTACCTCGTTACCTATTCACTGATGGGTGCGATCTTCGCGTGGCTGGGCTGAACTGATGGGACCGATCAACTGGCTGGCGGTGGTGCTGGCGGCGAACCTGGCGGTGGCGATCGGGTTTGTCTGGTACGGCCCATTGTTCGGCGGTGCTGCGCTGTTTGGGCGCGTGGCGGGCGGGCACAAACGCAAGGATACCCCGGTATCGGGAATACTCGGCGCGATTCTGCTGCAGGGCGTTTCGGCGCTGATGCTGGCACATGGCTATGCCCGGATCGGCGGTGTGACGCTCGCGGCCAAGCCATGGCTGTACTGGATGCAAGCGGGCGGAATTGCGCTCGCCTTCGTTGCGCCGGCGCTGTTCATTTCCTATGCGCGGCACAAGATGACGATCCGTGAGGCCTTCGTCGACAGCGGATTCTGGATCGTCGTGTACCTTGCCACTGGAACGGTGTTCTGGGCCTTGGGGTAATTCCTCCTCGGAACGGGGAGGGGGACCAGCGAAGCTGGTGGAGGAGCACCGGCGGGTAATCCTGACGGCGAGGGGCTGCGATCACTGCGCGTGCCCCTCCACCATCCTGCGGATGGTTCCCCTCCCCGTTCCGGGGAGGAATTAGCGCGGCGCAAGCACCAGCTCGGGGTCGAGCGGCTTGTTCTTGCGGCGGATTTCGAAGTGCAGCGCGGTATCCGAGGTTTCGCCGGTATTGCCGAGCAGCCCAACGCGTTCGCCCGCGCGGACCTTTTCGCCCTCCTTCACGGTCACCTTTTGCAGCTTGGCATAGGCGCTGGCCCAGCCGTTGCCGTGATCGATGATCACCAAATTGCCATAGCGGCTCGGCTCGTTTCCGGCGAAAATCACCCGCCCCTTGGCCACCGCACGCACCGCACTGCCTTCGGCTCCTGCCAGGTCGATTCCGCTGTGTGCGCCCGCCTTGCCTGCAGGCACAAAACTGCGCAGCAGCTTGCCCGGTGCGGGCCAGGCAAATCGCACGCCGAGTTCGGTGTCGACATTGGGCGCATCGGCCTTGCTGCCCCTGGGTGGCTGCGACCCTTCGGGTCCGGCGATCGGAGCGGGCAGCTTGCTGAGCGTCGGGATCGCCAGTGTGGTCCCGGCCTTGAGCGGCTTTTTCGGATCGAGCCCGTTGGCGACCGCGATTGATTGCCAGGTCAGACCGTATTGCATCGCGATCTCGAACCCGGTTTCGCCAGTTTCGACCGTGTGACTGCGACGGCGCGGGATCACCAGCTTCTGCCCCGCGCGCAGGGTGTACGGCGCCTTCAGCCCGTTGGCCTCGATGATCAGCACCCTCGGGACGACCGCGCGGGCTGCGACGCCTGCCAGCGTTTCGCCGGACTTGACCGTATGGACGGTCTCTTCGGCCGGATTTCCGGCCAGCGCCGCACCTGGCAGGGCCAGCGAGATCAGCGCGAGCAAGAGCGCCCCCGATGCCCTTGGGCGCCGCATCAGTACCGCGTCCTCAGCTCGGCGAGCGATTGGTGGTGCGTAAAGTCGAGATGCAGCGGGGTGACCGAAATAAATCCTTCCTCGATCGCCTCGAGATCGGTTTCATGGCCCAACGTATGCTCGATCCCGTGCAGCCCGAACCAGTAATAGGGATAGCCGCGCGGATCGGTACCCGTGACCACCGAGCCACGCGCGTAATCGTGGAAGCCCTGCCGCACCACCCGGATCCCCTTGACCTCGCCCGCGCCGAGCGGCGGGAAGTTCACGTTAACGAGGGTACGGTCCGCGAACGGCACGTCAATAAGGGGTTTCAACACCCTCTCGCCCCATTCCTCGGCGGCATCGAACGGCACGGTGTCACCCATGCCTTCCTTTGAATAGACCTGACTCAGCGCGATCGAGCGGATACCGGCCAGCGCGCCTTCGATCGCAGCGGAAACGGTGCCCGAATAGGTTACATCGTCGCCCAGATTGGCGCCGCGATTGACGCCCGAGAGGATCAGGTCGGGCAGGTCGGGCATGATCTGTTTGAGCGCCATGGTCACCGCATCGGTCGGCGTTCCGGTCACCGAAAAACGCCGCTCGGAATGGCGGTTGAGGCGGACCGGGCGGTTGAGGGTGAGCGAATGGCCCGCGCCCGATTGCTCCTCGCTGGGTGCGCAGATCCAGATGTCGTCCGAAAACTGGCGCGCGATCCGTTCGAGCACGGTGAGACCGGGGGCGTCGATCCCGTCGTCGTTGGTGAGGAGGATGCGCATTACCGCACAAACCTTGGTTTCACGTCGTCATCCTGAACTTGTTTCAGGATCCAATTTGCAACCAATCCAAACTTCGCGGTGGATTGCCTTGGTCGCCGTTGCACCGAAATCGGCACCGGGGGAGCTGGCCGCCGAGTGGACCCTGAAACAAGTTCAGGGTGACGGGTATGCGGTCGGAAGGAGTGATGCGCGTTCATCAGCCCGGAGTCAGCCGCGTCATCCCGCCCACATATGGCGCTAGGACCGCGGGTACATCAACCGAGCCGTCCTCGTGCTGGTAGTTCTCCAGCACCGCAACCAGCGTGCGGCCGACGGCGAGGCCCGAGCCGTTGAGCGTGTGGACGAATTCGGTGCCCTTTGCTCCCTCGGGGCGATAGCGGGCGTTCATCCGCCGCGCCTGGAAATCGCCGCAGTTGGAAATCGACGAAATCTCGCGGTAAGCGCCCTGGCCGGGCAGCCAGACTTCGAGGTCGTAGGTCTTCCTCGCGGTAAAGCCCATGTCGCCCGCACACAGCAGCATCTTGCGATAGGGCAGCTCCAGCGCTTCGAGGATCGATTCCGCCGCAAGCACCATCCGCTCGTGCTCGGCCTCGCTGTCCTCGGGCTTGCACACCGTGACCAGCTCGACCTTCTCGAACTGGTGCTGGCGGATATACCCTCGCGTATCGCGCCCTGCTGCGCCTGCCTCGGAACGGAAGCAGGGGGTGAGCGCGGTGAGGCGGATCGGCAGTTGGGCCTCGGGCAGGATTTGCTCGCGGACGGAGTTGGTGAGGGAAACCTCGGCGGTGGGGATCAGCCAGCGGCCGTCGGTGGTCTGGAAATTATCCTCGGCGAACTTGGGCAACTGGCCGGTGCCGAACAGCGATTCCTCGCGCACCAGCAGCGGTGTTGCGCATTCGGTGTGGCCATTGGTGCCCGTTTGATGATCGAGCATGAATTGCCCGAGCGCGCGCTGGAGCCGGGCCATCTGGCCGCGAAGGAAGGTGAACCGCGCGCCCGATATCAGCGCGCCGGTCTCGAAATCGAGGCCGAGCGCGGGGCCGAGGTCGGCGTGTTCCTTTGGGGTGAAGGCGAACTCGCGCGGGGTACCCCAGCGGGCAATCTCGACGTTACCGCTTTCGTCAATGCCAGGGGGGACATCGGCGTCGGGGAGGTTGGGCAGAGAAGCCAGAGCTTCCCTCACTCTTGTCCGAAGGGTATTTTCGATATCGTCGGCATTGGACATCAAGCGTTTAAGCTCTTCCGCCTCTCCCAACAATTGCGAAGCCAAAGCTTCATCGCCGTCAGCCTTGGCCTTTCCGATCCCTTTGGATGCAGCATTCCGCTTTGCCAGCCACTCCTGCTTTCGCGTCTGGACCTGGCGAAGGTTTTGGTCGTCGTCGAGAATTCCATGAGACGAGCCGCCAACACCCCGACGACGGAGGGCATCATCAAACCCTTTCGGATTTTCACGGATGAGGCGGATGTCATGCATGGTGGCGCTATGCCGTGTGACACACGCACACGCAACACTCACTCCATCGTCATCCTGAACTTGTTTCAGGACCCATCGTGCCGCAAATCCGGAGCAGGAGTTTGCCGCGTTACGCTGCCCAAGGGCGAGGTGAGCGCGCGATTCAACGCTCCGCCTTTGGGGAGAAATGGGTCCTGAAACAAGTTCAGGATGACGGGGGGAAAGGGGGCAGCTAACCGCAAACGCGAATCACCGCCCCGGGCAAGTGCTCGCGCCCACCAGCGAGTACAGCGGGCAGCTCGAAAGGAACCCGGTCGCAAGCGGGATGATCCCCAGCCAGCCCCAGTTGCCGATCGGCAGGCCGACCTTGTCGCCCACGAATACCAGCGCGATCAGCACGATCCCGATCAGGATGCGCAATGTGCGGTCGATCCCGCCGACGTTGGTCTTGAACATGGTCCTATCTCCATCATGCAAACCCGGTGCACATGGCCTTCGCAGGTCTGCACCAGTGTGCATTGACCAGGATCAATCGATGGAGAGCGTGGGAATGGTGGGCGCGGCAGGGATTGAACCTGCGACCCCACCCGTGTGAAGGGTGTGCTCTACCACTGAGCTACGCGCCCATTCCCGCTGGAGAAGCGCGCCCTTAAAGCCCCCGGCACGAATTGACAAGCGCCCCGCAGCATCTCAATGCGCAGGCCATGAATGACGATACACCACAGACCGATCCGGTTCCCGTCACCTCTGCTGCAGGTCCGGACGTTCCGCCCGATCACCTCGCGATCAATCCGCGCAGCCTCCATTTCGATGGCGACAAGCTGCAACGCGGGGTGGGCATCCGGTTCAAGGGCGTGGTCCGCACCAATGTCGAGGAATACTGTATTTCCGAAGGCTGGGTGCGGGTCCAGGCGGGCAAGACGATGGACCGCAAGGGAAATCCGCTGACGCTCAAGCTGAGTGGCCCGGTCGAGGCGTGGTATGAGGACTTGGGTGAAAACCCGCCGGTTGCCAAGGCGGACTAGCGCTGCGCCTTAACGCATATTGGCAGCAATAATCGCGCCGATCGGATCGTTGACGTACAGCTTGCTGTCGGGCTTTGCGGCCAGTGCTTCGCCCTTCTTGGGCTTGGCCGGATAGATGAACCCGTTGAGCGGCCATCTGGTGCCGCCCAGCGCACCGATCGGGGCGAACCACACGCGCACCTGACTCCAGTCATTACCCGGCGAGACGTCCACTGCTTTCACGTCGTCATCGATCTGGCCGCGCGTGCCGTTGATCAGCGACCAGTTGGCGTGGCGGAGCAGCACGGTGCGCGAATCGAGAATCCTGCTGACTGCGGCGACATGGCCGAGTTCCATCTTGCCGTAAGGCTTGAAGCTCATCACCGCGCCGACTTTGGGACGGGTGCCGCGCGCATACTTGCCTGCGGCTTGATTCCACCAGGTCCAGGCGTCGCCGTAGATATGGATGCCCGAGACCGAGCGCGCGTAAGGCACGCATTGCAGCATCAATGGCAAGGCCACTCCGCCGCCGCCACTGACCACCGCCATCTCGGACATCGCCGCTCCGGACAGCGGCCCGGCATTGGCCGGAACCGACCCGGCGACAAGTGCCGCTACCATTGCTGAAAGACCCCGTGCCCTCATGAGGCCGACAGTCTCATTTTAGGGTGACCTTCGGGTTTTCCCTTATGGTTAACGGACCGGCAAGGAATTGCCGGATGGTGACGATTTGCCGCAGTGCTTGCGCTTTGCCGCGCGAACCGCCACTTGGGGCCTTCCCATGCGCGCTCAGGTAATCATCATCGGCCGACCCAATGTCGGCAAGTCGACGCTGTTCAACCGGCTGGTCGGGCGTAAGCTCGCGCTGGTCGACGATCAGCCGGGAGTCACGCGCGACCGCCGGTTTGGCGACGCGAACTTGCTCGGCCTAGAATTCACCATCGTCGATACTGCCGGGTGGGAGGACGACGATCCCGCCAGCCTGCCGGGCCGGATGCGCGCGCAGACCGAAGCTGCGCTGGTCGGCGCCGATGTCGCGCTGTTCACGATCGACGCGCGCGCCGGGCTGACCCCGCTCGACGAGGAAATTGCCCGCTGGCTGCGCGTTTCCAAGGTCCCGGTGATCGTGGTGGCCAACAAGGCCGAGGGCCGCGCGGGCCATGGCGGTGTGCTCGATGCCTTCAACCTGGGCCTGGGCGAACCGGTCGCGATTTCGGCCGAACATGGCGAGGGCATGGGCGACCTGTTCACCGAGCTATTGCCTTTCATCGAGGGAAAGGAAGCAGAAGCCGAGGCAAATCCCGAAGAGGACGGCGAGGAATACAATTCCCGGGCACCGCTCAAGCTCGCCATCGTCGGCCGGCCCAATGCGGGCAAATCGACGCTGATCAACGCCTTCCTGCGCGAAGACCGCCTGCTTACCGGGCCGGAAGCGGGGATCACCCGCGATTCGATTGCGGTCGACTGGACCTGGACCGATCCCAAAACCGGCGAAGAGCGTCCGGTCAGGCTGATCGACACTGCGGGCATGCGCAAGAAATCGAACGTGGTCGAAAAGCTTGAAAAGCTTGCGGTCGCGGATGCCCGCCTTGCGGTCGATTTCGCCGAAGTGGTGGTGCTGCTGCTCGATGCTACGCGCGGGCTGGAACATCAGGACCTCAAGATCGCCAGCCTCGTGCTCGAAGAAGGCCGTGCGCTGATCATTGCGATCAACAAATGGGATGTGGCCGAAGGACCCTCGGGCCTGTTCAACGGGATTAGCGCCGCGCTCGAGGAAGGGTTGGCGCAGGTCAAGGGTCTGCCGCTGCTTAGCGTCTCGGCGCGCACCGGCAAGGGGCTCGACGACCTGATGCGGGTGGGATTTGAAATCCGCGATGCCTGGTCGAAACGTGTGCCGACCTCGCTGCTTAACCGCTGGTTCGACGAAGTGCTCGAAAAGAACCCGCCGCCAGCCCCCGGCGGCAAGCGGATCAAGCTGCGCTACATCACCCAGGCCAAGACCCGCCCGCCCGGCTTTGTGCTGTTCGGCACGCGCTTGGATCAATTGCCTGCCAGCTACGAGCGCTACCTGATCAACGGCATCCGCCGCGATCTGGGGTTCGATGCGGTCCCGGTGCGGCTGACCCTGCGCAGCCCGGCGAACCCGTTCGCCAAGAAGTAAGGCAATGACGACGGAGCGCATTCCCGCGGCGCGTCGTGGTTACGTGATTTGCAGCGATGCGCGTTCGGGAAGTACCTTTCTCAGCCGAGTGCTGATTTCAACCGGCGTGCTCGGCGTGCCTAAGGAATATTTCCACGACCCCCGATGGATCGCGCATTTGCGGCGAAGCAAGGACGGCCTCGAGCAGGTACTCGATCAGGCATCGACGCCCAACGGAGTCTTCGCTCTCAAGGTCTTCCCCCCACATTTCGACCACTCGCGCCGCCTCGGTTGGGCCGAGTTGCCGGGACTTGGCTTTGTCGAACTACGCCGCGCGGACATCCTCGGCCAAGCAATCTCCACTGTCCGCGCAAGACAGACCGGCCAGTGGCTCAGCACCCAACCAGCCGTAACTGCGCCGCGCTATTCGCGCGGAGCGATCACCGACGCGCTCGCTCGGATCGCCCATGGTCGCGCCCGCTGGGAATGCTATTTTGCCCGAAATGCGATCACCCCGCTGCGCCTCACCTATGAGGAGGCTCATGCCGATCCGCAGCGCGCGGTCGATGCAGTGGCTTTCATGGTCGGGATCGAGCGCCCGTTCCAGGTCGATCCGGCTGCGTTGGAACTGGAAATGCAGCGCGACGAACTGTCCGAGGCGTGGCGCGATCGGTACATTTCCGAATGTTCTGACCGCAGCTACTTAGATCGAGGCTGGATGGGGCGTTGGCTGGGTTCGCCGATACAGATCGCGCGCAAAGTGCTCGGGACCTGAGACGGCTTAGACCTTTTCAGGCTCAGCTAGTCTCAGCCGCCTTGCTGTACAGCTGCACATAATTCTGGATGCCCATCCGCGCGATCATTTCGAACTGGGTCTCGAGGAAATCGACGTGTTCCTCCTCGTTCTCGAGAATCTTCTCGAACAGCTCGCGGCTGACATAGTCGCGCACCGCCTCGCAGTGGGCCACGGCTTCCTTGAGCACGGGAATCGCCTCGTGCTCAGTGGCGAGGTCGGCCTTGAGGATTTCCTCGACATTCTCGCCGATCTTGAGGCGTCCGAGCGCCTGAAAGTTGGGCAGGCCTTCGAGAAACAGGATGCGGTCGGCGAGCAGATCGGCGTGCTTCATCTCGTCGATCGATTCGTGACGTTCGAACTCGGCCAGCCGGGTCACGCCCCAGTTGTGCAGCATCCGGTAATGCAGCCAGTACTGGTTGACGGCGGTTAGCTCGTTGAGCAGCGCCTTGTTGAGGAAATCGATGACCTGCGTGTCACCCTGCATGGCTGCCTCCTGCGTCTGTGAGAAGCCAGTATGAACCCGTCACCGGGCCGGGGCAAGCAGTCAGGCCCGCGTTCTTCGTAGGTTACTGGCAGATTTCGTGGGTCACTGGCAGACCGGGAGGCGGTGGGCGAGGCGTTCGTCGGCGAGAATGTCCGCAGCCTCGTCCAAGCATTGGCGGCACTGGGGGGTGTAGCCAAGTTCGGCGTAGATCGA
>Ga0307508_10006913_pt1 | contig 10604 bp, 8 predicted proteins | sample 9_EM_MG_FD_203089 | JGI IMG/M metagenome (GOLD analysis project Ga0307508, IMG submission 203089) | Populus trichocarpa ectomycorrhiza microbial communities from riparian zone in the Pacific Northwest, United States - 9_EM | ecosystem: Host-associated > Plants > Roots > Unclassified | place...
GCGGACGGCGGGGTGCTCATCGGGGCCCTGGTGCCGGGCAGTGAACTCTCCGGCGACCGCGGCATCCGGACACGTTTCCCGGCCCTCGCGCAGGCGCTGCTGGCCGGGGCCTCCGGGCAGCTGCGGAACCGCGCGACCACCGGTGGCAATCTGCTCCAGCGCACCCGCTGCGCGTACTTCCAGGACGTCACCAAGCCCTGCAACAAGCGCTCCCCGGGCACGGGTTGTTCGGCCATCCAGGGCAGCCACCGCGACCTCGCGGTCATCGGCACCTCCGACTCCTGCGTGGCCACCAACCCCTCCGACATGGCGGTGGCCCTGGCCGCGCTCGACGCCGTCGTCCATCTGCGGCGCGTCGACGGCAGCCCGCGCACCGTGCCGCTCGCCGACTTCTACCTGCTGCCCGGCGACACCCCGCACCGGGAGACGGTGCTCCAGCCCGGCGATCTCGTCACCGGCGTCGAACTGCCACCGCCACCGCCCGGCGCCATGTGCTACCGCAAGGTGCGCGACCGCTGGTCCTACGCGTTCGCCGTGGTGTCCCTCGCCGCCGTGGCCGCCACCGACGACGGGGGAAATCTGCGGGAGATCCGGCTCACGCTCGGCGGGGTGGCCCCCAAACCGTGGCGCGCGCACAAGGCCGAGCAGCTGCTGACCGGGCAGCGGCCCACCGAGGACGCGCTGCGGACCGCGGCCCTGGCCGAACTCGCCGCGGCCCGCCCGCTGCCACACAACGCCTTCAAGGTCGGCCTCGCCGTGGACCTCGTCACGGCCACCGTGCGCGACCTCGTGGCAGGGGAGGGGCGATGACCACACTCGAACGGACCGTGGGCGCCGAGGTGACCCGCGTCGAAGGGCGCGAGAAGGTCACCGGCACGGCGCTCTACGCGTACGAGTACCCCGTCCCGGACGCCCTGTACGGCGTGGCGGTGCAGTCCACCATCGTCCGCGGCCGGGTGCGCTCCGTCGACTCCGGCGCCGCGCTGGCCCTCCCCGGGGTCGTCGCCGTGCTGGACAGCGGCAGTGTGCCGCGGCTGCGCCCGACCGACGACCCGGAGCTGTCCGTCCTGCAGTCCGCCGAGGTCGCCTACCGGGGGCAGATCGTGGCGGCCGTGGTCGCGGACACCTTCGAGACGGCGTGCCAGGCCGCGGCCGCGGTACGCGTCGTCTACCAGGAGGAGGCGTACGACGTCGGGCTGCGCGACGGTGATCCCGGCATCTTCGTCCCCGACACGGTCAACGCCGGATACCCGGGCCGCGCGGAGACCGGGGACGTGGACACCGCCCTGGCCACGGCGCCGGTCACCATCGACGCCACGTACACCACACCGCCCGAGCACACCAGCGCGATGGAGCCGCACGCCACCATCGCGGTCTGGGAGGGCGACACCCTGACCCTCTACAACGGCGACCAGGGGCCCTGGATGACGGCGGGTACGCTCGCCGCCCTGTTCGGGCTCCCCGAGGGCGCCGTACGGATCGTGGCGGACCATGTGGGCGGCGGCTTCGGCTCCAAGGCGGTGCCCCGGCCGCCCACGGTGCTCGCCGCGCTGGCCGCGCGCGCCGTCGGCCGCCCGGTGAAGCTGGCCGCCACCCGGCAGCAGATGTTCACGATGGTCTCGTACCGCACCCCCACCCTGCAGCGGGTCCGGCTGGGGGCCGGGCGGGACGGACGGCTCACCGCGATCTCGCACAACGCGCTCCAGCAGAGCTCCCGGCTCACCCCGTACTGCGAGCAGACGGTCGCCGCCACCCGCATGATGTACGCGGCGCCCCACCGCCGCACCATCCACCGCCTGGCGCAGCTCGACGTGCCCACGCCGTCGTGGATGCGGGCGCCGGGCGAGGCACCGGGGATGTTCGCGCTGGAGAGCGCGATGGACGAGCTGGCGTACACGCTGGACATGGACCCCATCGAGCTGAGGGTGGTCAACGAACCGCCGGTGGACCCCGAGACGGGGCACCCCTTCAGCAGCCGCAATCTGGTGGCCTGTCTGCGCGAGGGCGCGGCCCGGTTCGGCTGGGCGGGGCGTGACCCCCGCCCCCGCCGACGCCGCGAGGGGCGGTGGCTGGTGGGCACCGGCGTCGCGTCGGGCAACTACCCGGCCACCACCTGGCCCGCCGCCGCGACCGCCCGCGCGGAGCCCGACGGGCGCTTCACCGTACGGATCGCCGCCGTCGACATCGGCACCGGAGCCCGTACCGCGCTGACCCAGGTGGCCGCGGACGAACTCGGGGTGGCGCTGGACCGGGTCACCCTGGAGATCGGCCGCAGCGTCTACGGCAAGGCACCCTTCGCGGGCGGTTCCATGGGCACCAGCTCATGGGGGTGGGCGGTGAGCAAGGTGTGCCGGGCGCTGGCCAAGCGGCTCGACGAGGCATCGGGCCAGGTCCCGCCCGGCGGGCTGGAGGCCCACGCGGACACCACCGACGACATCCGGGCCCGGAAGGAGCTCTCGCGCCACGCCTTCGGCGCCCAGTTCGCGGAAGTGCGGGTGGATGTGGACACCGGGCAGGTACGGGTCGACCGGCTGCTGGGGATGTTCGCCGCCGGGCGCATCATCAACGCCCGTACGGCCCGCTCGCAACTGCGGGGCGGCATGTGCATGGGGCTGTCGATGGCGCTGTACGAAAACCTCGAACTCGACCCCAATTTCGGCGACTTCGCCAACCACGACCTCGCCGGATACCACGTGGCGGCACACGCCGATGTGCGCGATGTCGAGGCGCACTGGATCGAGGAGGACGACGACCAGCTCAGCCCGATCGGCGCCAAGGGCGTGGGGGAGCTGGGCATCGTCGGGACGGCCGCGGCCGTAGCCAACGCCGTCCATCACGCCACGGGGGTGCGGGTGCGCGACCTGCCGATCACCCTGGAGCGGGTCCGCACCGATCCGACGCACTGATCCGACGCACTGATCCGACGCGCTGACCCGAGCCCCTGATCTGCCGCGCTGACCTGGTGCCCTGACGTGACACACTGAACAGGGCCTTTCGGTCAAGCGTGAGGAAAGGCCCCGCCCGGGTGTCCCGCGGTAACGGCGCGGGACACCCGGTGCGTGAGGGGCAACTGCCTGATGGCAGCGTCTTACTGGGCCGCGCCGCCGTCGCCGATGGTGGCACCGACGGCCTCCAGCGCGGTGGTCACCGGCTGGAAGAACGTCTCACCGCCCGCGGTGCAGTCGCCACTGCCGCCGGAGGTCAGGCCGATGGCCGCCCCGTCCTCGGTGAAGAGGGAGCCGCCGCTGTCGCCGGGCTCGGCGCAGACGTCGGTCTGGATGAGGCCGCTGACCGAGCCCTCGGCGTAGTTGACGGTCGCGTTCAGAGCGGTGACCGAGCCGCCGTTCAGCCCGGTGGTGCTGCCCATGCGCTGCACCTCCTGGCCCACCGACGCCTCGGCCGCCTCGGTGATGTCCACCGTCTTGCCGCCGCCGGTGTTCACCGTGCTCGGGGCCTCGGTGGCGGCGTCGTCGTACGTGGCGAGCGCGAAGTCGCCGGTGCCCGGGAAGGTGGCGTCCTGGATGGTGGCGACCGGGGCGCCGTCCTGGGTCTCCGACCACTCCTCGGCCGCGACACCGCAGTGACCGGCGGTCAGGAAGCCGGGGGCGCCGCTGTCGGTGGTGACGTTGAAGCCCAGGGAGCAGCGCGAACCGCCGCCGAAGATGGCGTCACCGCCCTCGGCGAAGGTCTTGAACGTGCCCGCGGAGCGCTTGACGTCGGCCATGTCCGCGCCCAGCGACTTGACGGTGGACGTGAGGGTGTCCCACTTCGCGCCCTTGACGGTGCTGTCCGCCGTGACCTGAAGCTTGTTGGTCTTGGGGTTGATGGCCCAGGCGGTGCCCGCCATCGTGGCCTTCTCCTTGAGGGTCGACTCGGCGGCCTTCAGCGACTTCATCGTGTTCTTGGCGGCCTTGGGGACGGCCCCGGCGCTCTTGACCGCGGCGACGTCGACATTGTTGTTGTCACCGATGACATTGACGATGACCTGCTGCTGGTCCTTGTCGTACCAGGCACCGCCGAACGCCTCGCCCAGGCTCGACGCGAGCTGCGCGATCGCGTCCGAGGCGGAATCGGAGTTGAACGCCTTGGGCTTGGCATCGATGGCCTCGGTCTTCTTGTCCTCCGAGGCGTTGGCGTTGGGCAGCACAATGGCGGCACCCACGACGGCGGCGGCCGCGGCAGCCCCAATGATGATCTTTGTCTTGGGGACGCGCTTGTGACTCCGGCTCAACTTGTGACCTCCTGTGGGGCGCACGGGGTCGTACGCAGGGGACGGGTTCGCTACGGCAGTGGATACGCAGGGGCCGCTGGTTGTGTTCAGACCAATTTCCACGCCTCGCGGTGACAGGTCTCACAGCTGGGACGAAGGAGCGGCGATGCCCGCATTGGTGTCCGTGTGCGGGGTACCGGCCGTCTCGTGCCCCTTTCCCACCCACGGGGCCGGGACGGGGCCCGCCTACCAGAGAGGAGCGCGTCGTGAGTGACGACCAGCAGCCGGAAGCCCCCGGAGAGCATGCCCCCGCCGTCCCCAGGGACCTGCCCGATCAGCAGGCGCAGGGCGGCCCCGACCCGCTGGACATCCCCGACGGGGCGCCGCGCACCGGCCCGCCCCACCGCCCGGACGACGTCCCCGACCTGGACGAACCCGGCACCCGTCGGCGCGGGAAGCCGCACAGCGGAGGCGTGCACCCCGAGCAGCCGGTGCCCGACGAGCCCTCCGGATGACGCCCCCCGGGCGGTGGTTGACGGGCGGTGATTGACCCGGCGCGGCCGGGGGATCAGGAGCGGGAACCGCGTCTGCGGCTGGAGAGCCGCTGAGGCCCGCTACTTCCCGCCGTCCGGCTTTCCGCTCCTGGTGTGCCGGAACGCCCACTCCATGCGCGGTTCCACCACACCGCGCAGGACCCGCCGTACCGGAGAGGTGCAGAGCACCGTGATCATGGTGACGGCCGCAGCGGTCACCGCCAGCTCGCCGAGCGGGGTGTGCAGCCACGGGTGGTCGTACCACCGGCCGAAGCGGGACGACTTGATGATGAAGCCGTGCAGCAGATAGCCGTACATCGTCCCCGCGCCGAGCACCGTGAACCACATGCGCCGCCCCGGCACCCACGCCAGGAAGCAGGCCGTCAGCACCACCGCGCCCGCGAAGAGGATGGGCGTGGAGAGCAGCCCGGCCCACTCCGGGACGCCGTCCAGGGCGGCGACGCTCTTGCGGTGGTAGAACCACTCCGAGTTGAACCACGGAGCCACCACGTACGCCGTCACCAGCGCCACGATCCCCACCGGCAGCGCGATCCACCGCGCCCGCCAGGTGCGCAGCCGGGCGAAGTGCTCCGGCCGGAGGGTGAGCCCGAGCACGAAGAACGGCAGGAACGCCAGGGTCCGCTGGAGCGAGAGATCGCCGCCGGTCTCCGGCGAGAGCGAGCCGAGCGCCGCCACGGCCAGCGCGACCGGCACCGGATGGCGCAGCGCCAGCCACAGCGGGGTGGTGATCCGCCAGATGAACAGCGCGACCAGGAACCACATCACGTACCACGGGTCGAGCAGACTGAACGGTTCGTCCGGGTTGTCCTGCGCCCAGCGGGAGAAGAGGGTGTACAGGATCTCGAAGACGACGTAGGGCACGACCACGCCGGTGACCAGCCGCTGAAGCCGCTTGGGGGCCATGTCGAAGCTGCGGGAGAAATAGCCCGATATCAGCGCGAAGGCGGGCATGTGGAACGCGTACACCAGCAGGTAGATGGCCATGGAGGCCCGGCTGCCGTAGGTCAGTGGTTCCCATGCGTGGCCACAGGCCACCAGCACGATGGTGAGGTACTTCGCGTTGTCGAAGTACGCGTCGCGGGGCTTGCCTTGAGCCGCGCCCTCACCCCGTGGTGGCCGTTCCGCGGTGGACTGCGGCGTTGTCACACGGGTGGGGGTGTCCTGGTGCACTTACTTCTCCCGGTCACCTTCATCGAGCCAGCGAGGTTTCCTGTTTCGCCTGCCCGACGTGGCCCCGCTCATGACTGATCACGCTAGTGGCACATGACACCACTTCCGTGTGGAACCGGCCGAATTTCATGAACATCCCTAAAGGCTCAGTATTCGGCCCCCCGGTGCTCGGGAAGTCTGCTAACGGTGGTCAGCTCACCATCGGCGGAGGCGAACAGCAGCGCCACGGCCAGGGCACCCGGGTCGGGCACACCGACCGCGTGATCCCCGGTGTAGCTGGCCCGTCCGCGCCGGGCGCGCAGATAGGCGGTGGCCCGCGCGCCGCGGTGGGCGGCCACCGCCGCGAGCCGCAGCGAGCGGGCCGGATCGGCGGTCGGCGGGCAGTCGGCGAGCGCCTTCGCGGCCGGGAGGAGCGCGTCGACCATGGTCTTGTCGCCGACCTCGGCCTCGCCGACCCGCTGGATCGCGGCCGTCCCGGCGGCGATCCCGGCGGCCAGCTCGCCGGTGCCGGGCGGGGTGGGGGCGGCCGCGGCGACCGCGTCGGCCAGCTCCTGGAAGAGCAGGCCGAACAGCGGACCGCTGGTGCCGCCGACGTCGTCGAGGAAGACCCCGGCGGCGGCGGCGAGCGGCGCCTCCGCGGTGTCCTCGCCGACCGTCGGAGTGGCGGACAGACTGTCCAGGGCGCGGCGCACCCCGTCCATCCCGGTGGCCAGGTTGGCGCCGAAATCACCGTCGCCCGCCTGCTGGTCGAGGGCGGTCAGCTCGGGTTCGACGGACCGTACGGTGGCGGCGAAGCGCATCAGCCAGGCGGTAACGGTGGCGCGGGTCAGGGAGCGCGGGGCGGGGTTCACGGTCATGGGCGCGGGGCTCCTCGGGGCTCTCGGGGGTGACCGGCGGTAAGGATCACAGGGGCCAGGCCGCGGTGCGGGCGGGGGAGTCCCACAGCCGCAGGACCTCGTCGTCGGTGGCGAGCAGGGACAGCGAGAAGCCACGCATGTCGAGGGCGCTGACGAAGGTGCCGGTCAGGGACCGGTCGAGGGCGGTGCCCCGGGCGTCGAGCGCCTTGGCCAGCATGTGGTGGATTCCGTACAGCTCCAGGGACGTGACCGACCCCAGACCGTTGACCAGCGCCAGCACCCGGGGTGGCGGGCCAGGGGAGAGGGCGGCCAGCAGCCGGTCCGTCATCGTCTCGACCAGCTTGCTGAGGGGCGCGTGCGGCACCGTCTTGTCGGCGCGCTCACCGTGGATGCCGACGCCGAACTCCAGCACGTCCTGGGGCAGGTAGAACGCCGGGGCCCCGGAGGCGGGGGTGGTGTGCGCGGCGGACGCGACGGCGAGGCTGCGGGAGCGGCGGGTCAGATCGACGCCGAGCGCCACGAGCTCGTCCAGGCTGCGCCCCTCGTCGGCGGCGGCGCCGAGGATCTTCTCCACGATCAGGGTGGCGCCGGTGCCGCGACGGCCGACCGCGATCTCGTCGGAGTCGGTGGCGAGGTCGTCGTCGATCAGCACCCGCTCGCAGCGGATGCCCTCGTGGTGGAGGCGTTCGGCGGCGATACCGAAGTTGATGCGGTCGCCGGTGTAGTTCTTGACCAGATGCAGTACGCCGTCGTCCCCGGCGACGGCGCGGCTGGCCTCGAAGATCTGCCGGTTGTGCGGCGAGGCGAAGATCCGGCCCGGGCAGGCGGCGTCCAGCATCCCGGCACCGACGAATCCGGCGTGCAGCGGTTCATGGCCGGACCCGCCGCCGGAGACCAGCCCGACCCGGCGGGCGGGCGAGGTGACACGGGAGCGGAAGTACCCGTGGCCGGGATGGTGCTCGACGAGAGCGGCGTGGGCGACGGCGAAACCGGCGTGCGCGTCGGGGACCAGCGATTCTGAGGAGTCGGCGAAGTACAGCGGCATGGTCGCGGCTTCCCTGGAGGAGTGGGACGGACAGGGACACTCGCTTCGATAGTCCGCCGCGATCCAGGGGACGGGCGCGCCGACCGACCCCGAACGGCCTACGGGCATAGGCCGGTCGGGCGACGGGGCAGGGGTGCACACGGACCACGGCGAACTACCTCGTACGCGACGGCGGGATCTCCAAGCACCGACCCCGCGCCGTGGACTCGTGGCGCGGGGTCGGGGTACTCCTGGGAGGGCTACTTCCCCAGGGCCTTCTTCAGCTGCGACTTGTTCATCTGGGACCGGCCCTCGATGTTCCGGCGCTTGGCCTCGGCGTAGAACTGGTCCCGGGTGGGGCCCTGCGACCCGGTGTGCGACCGCTTGCCACCGCGCCGCGACGGCGACATGTCCTCGGTGGAGATACGGCTCGCCGTCCGGGACTCCCCGGAGCGGGCGCGCTCCTTGTTCACCGTCCGGGCGGCCATCTCCTTGGCCCGGCGCTCGCTCGCGCCGCGCTGCTCCGCGCCTTCCTTGATGTGTTCGTACTGTCTCTCCCGCTTCGAGCTCGATCCCCTGGGCATGGTGTGCACCTTTCTCCGGAGTCAAGCACCACAGAGACAACAACCATTTTCGCTCCCGGCACCCGGCCCGCAACAGCGCCGCGGCTGCCCGGGGCGAGCGATTGGGCCCATCAGGTGAGATGTGCTCCGGGGGCGGTCGGACCGCCCTGCTGGTGCTCGACCTGCCCCGCCTCGGATGACAGCGTGTGCCGACATGGAGCACAGCCCTGGACCGCAAAACGTGCGCGCGAGGCTGCTGCTGGCCAGCGCCACCATGCTCTTCGTCGAGCTGGCGCTGATCCGGTGGACCGGCGCCAATATCGTCCATCTGAGCTATTTCTCGAACTTCATCCTCCTGGGCTCGTTCCTCGGAATCGGCCTCGGATTCCTTCTTCCCGCCGGCCGCGGGCAGTGGCTCACCCGCTGGGCGCCCATCCCGCTGGCCGTCCTCGTCGTCCTGGTCCGGGAGTTTCCCGTCCAGGTGCGGCAGAGCAGTGGCGAGGTCATCTACTTCACCGCGGTGAAGACCACCGGTCTGCCGCAGTGGGTCACCCTGCCCGTGCTGTTCGGGCTGACCGCGCTCATCATGATGGCGATCGGCAAGATGACGGCCGACCAGTTCCGGCGGCTGCCGTCGCTCGAGGCGTACCGCTTCGACCTGCTCGGCTCCCTCACCGGCTCGGTGTCCTTCGCCCTGCTGTCGTGGCTGCGCGCCCCCTCGGTGGTGTGGGGTGTGATCGCGGCGCTGGCGATGCTGGTGCTGGGCGGGCGGCGCAACACCGTCCGGTACACGATTCCGCTGGCCGTGATGGTGGCGGTGCTGGCCCTGGAGTCGGTGGCGAACGGCATCTCGTGGTCGCCGTACTACAAGATCGAGGTCAAGCGGTCGACCTCCAAGGCCCGGGACTACAACATCGCCGCCAACGGTGTTCCGCATCAGTCCATCGCCCCGCTGAAGGCGCTGACGAAGCCCGGCTCACCGTATGAGCAGCCCTACCGCGAGACCCCGCGCAACTCCCACCGCCGGGTGCTGGTCATCGGCGCGGGCAACGGCAACGACGTCGCCCTCGCCCTCGCCCACGGGGCCCGGAGCGTGGACGCCGTGGAGATCGACCCGAGGCTTCAGGAGATCGGCGCATCCCTGCACCCGGCCCGGCCGTACGACAACCCCCGGGTGCACGTCCACATCAACGACGGGCGCGCCTTCCTGGAGCAGACCGACGCCCGCTACGACCTGGTCGTCCTGGCGCTGCCGGACTCCCTGACCCTGGTGTCCGGGGCCAGCAACCTGCGGCTGGAGAGCTATCTGTTCACCCGCCAGGCGTTCGAGGCGGCCCATCGCCATCTGGCCCCGGGCGGCGCGTTCGCCATGTACAACTACTACCGGCAGAACTGGCTCATCGACCGCTTCGGCGGGACGCTCACCTCCGTCTTCGGACACGCCCCCTGCATCACCCACTACGGCAACAGCAGGGCCGCCGTCCTCGTCGCGGGCACCACCCCGGCCGCGCAGTCCTGCGGCGCCACGTGGAAGGCGTCCGGCCCGGTGCCGAAGGCCGCGAGCGACGACCATCCGTTCCCGTATCTGCTGCACCGCACCATTCCCACCCTCTACCTCGGTGTGCTGGGCGCGATCCTGCTGGTGACCCTGGCCTCGGTGCGGCTGACCGGAGTACGGCTGCGGCGGACCGTCCGGTACGCGGACATGTTCCTGCTCGGTGCCGCCTTCATGCTGCTGGAGACCAAGAACGTGATCGGCTTCGCGCTGTACTTCGGCACCACCTGGCTGGTCAACGCCATGGTCTTCGCCGGTGTGCTGCTGGCCGTCCTGTGCGCGGTCGAGGTACGGCGGCGGATCACCAAGCTCAACCAGCTGGCGCTGCGGCTCCTGCTCTTCGCCTCGCTGGCCGTCTCCTGGCTGATCCCGGCCCATCTGGTGCTCGGGCTGCCCTTCGCGGGGCGCCTCGCCGCCGCGATCGCGCTGGCCTTCGCCCCCATCTTCTGCGCCAACCTCATCTTCTCCGACCGGCTGGCCGCGGCCTCCGACCCCACGTCGGCCTTCGGCGCCAACCTGCTCGGCTCGCTGGTCGGCGGCACCCTCGAATACCTCGCGCTGGTCACCGGCTACCAGGCCCTGCTGCTCGTGGTGGCGGTGCTGTACGCGGGCGCCTGCGTCCTGATGCGCTTCACCCGGCCCGACGCGGGCGAGCGCGCCGAACCCGAACC
>Ga0307508_10006915_pt1 | contig 10603 bp, 15 predicted proteins | sample 9_EM_MG_FD_203089 | JGI IMG/M metagenome (GOLD analysis project Ga0307508, IMG submission 203089) | Populus trichocarpa ectomycorrhiza microbial communities from riparian zone in the Pacific Northwest, United States - 9_EM | ecosystem: Host-associated > Plants > Roots > Unclassified | place...
ATGAATGATATCAGTCATGACACCGCGGCGCCAGTCCCAGTGAAACCAACCTGCCAGTCAAAAGAGATAGAGAGAAGACCGAGCCCTTCATTACCGTTACTTCCGCCAAACACCCGGGAGACGGTCGCGTTGTTTGGTGCAGCAAGGCAGAAGATCGACACGCCAGTGAGGAGAGGGAATATCCATTCCGGGAAGAGTTCCCAAATAAAGATGCTGGACAATCTGAATTAGGCCACAAATCAAAAGATTGTAGTAGAACGGGGCTTACGCTCCGAAGACCAGGTAGAATACCTTGAGTTTGCGGCGAGCAGTCGAACCATCTCGGAAGAATGCATCAAACATGGAAATGAGCGGGAGTACTCCAGGATAAAGCATCTTTGAGGGATAAAGTAGAGTTGCTTGTGCGTTGCAATGCATCAGAGGACATATCACCCGGCCAAGGCAAACTCACATCTCAGTACACCACCGATTCCGTAACCAATGAGCTGACTGGAAAACAACAAGAAGATGGAAGCTGCAGCATTTGGGGTGATGTTGTAGTACAGGCGCTGGACGGAAAGGACCTCGGTTGCAAGGGCGGAGTTTGCTGCTGCGCTAGCCATGATAATGATGAATGCATTCTCCTTTTTGTTGAAAGGATGCTGGAGGGGAGTGAGATAGACGGGATGTATGGGAGTGATTGAAGCTTACGGGATTTAAGTAACGGAATAAACCATGGCGAGGGATGAACGTCTCCATCGCAAATCCGAGAATGTATGAAATAATGGCAAGGAACATCAAGGACACCCCGACAGCTTGCTGGAGATGACGAAATGAGGGTATGGAATGCTGTGGAGATCATGATGGAGCTTACCGGTTTGAAATAATAGATCTCGGCTGTTTTGTTCAATAAGCAGAACAAAGAACAAAGAGAGAAACGTACCCAAGGAGCCACCAAAGGCAGAGAGACCAAGCCCAAGGAAGAAGGCGCGGAAGGTCCACGGATTAAGAGAGGGATCATCATCGACAGAGATGACATGTGTCGCGATTTCACGTTCGCTGTGGAGGACGACATCTGAGGCATCGTCGGTGGGTGGGTTTGATGTGGCCTCGACGTCTGCCTTTGCGTAGTATGACTTTTCGTCGCTGAGACTGGGTACCACGTCGACCGTAGTGGGATAATCGTTTGGACCGACATGGGATCCTTGATTGTCCGTGGATGAGGACATAAGGTACGAGATGCCGCGACATGGCCATTGGGAGGGACTAGTTTAAGTATGGTGGTTCCGGTGCGAGGCGCACCGAGGAATGGACATGAGACAACCATACATAATCGCACAATAGCCAGGGTAACGGCATTAAAATATTAACGTGTGGAGCAAACTAACTGACCCTTATCTGACACCAATCAATTGGGGAATGACCAGGGGTATTAGAGCGTAGCGCATGCAAAGCGCATGCGTTGTTATGTTTCGCCATCAGTATCGGCTTGCTTGGATCATTTGGTCCTGAAGCAGGCACCTGAGATCTGAGCACCTACTCCGTATTTATCATTGACATCGAATATCTCTGGAGAAACCTCGTGGGCATATATTGCGAATCTGCATATTTTTGAACAAAATGTATCACGGAAGAATCAAGTACTTGCCCGCGTGACACCTATCGATTTCGAAATGATTGACGTCGTGGCGGCCGACGACGAGGACCTCGGAACTCTGCCGATTACGGAGCCAGAAGCGTCCGTATTTCTGAAACGTTCTGGCTCTGGAAAGGGCGCTTGGCAAAAGGACTAGAGTCGAGTCTCCACCGTATATTATCATGCTTGTACCTTGTGGAGTTGGAATATTCCAAGTCGTATCATGATGAGGCACAACGTTCAGCCACTGCGGCACCGTGGCGACCGAAACCGATTCGGTGCTGTCGACGAACCATCCACCGTTTGATCCGGTCGATATTGCTACACGTTCAACGTGTGCGTCTGTCTCCCTTCAATGGGTGACACAAACGAACGACTCCTTGTCCAAATCGGCTCTTACAACACAAACCTCCAAACCGGCGCAGGGCTTCCTCAGAACCTCGTTGACTGGCTTGCTCCCACGTTTCAGGTGTCCTCTTTCCTCTCCAAGGAGCAGAGAGCACCAGACATTGTCGCCATTGGGTTCCAAGAACTACTCCCACTCCACCTTGGACGTATGTCCCCCATTTCCCGTGTGTGTACGAACGGCTCTGACAGGCGTTTTGCGACCGACAAACACAGTCGCTGGACGCTCAAAGTCAGTTATAGACGAGAGGGATGTGCATATACGCACTCAGATAGAAGCGCATGCCCCGAACAAGGAGTCTTATTCCCTCGTCGCGAAAGTCGTCAACGTCGGTGTTGCACTGCTTGTGTATGCCAAAGACGACGCAATTGCTCGTCGTGTATGCGATGTGCAGACACAATGGACTGGTAGCGGACCCGCATACATGGGCAACAAGGGTGCCGTAGGCATAAGATTCCGTGTCTCTGATCGTGGTTCGAAAGCCGGCGAGGTCTTCACGTCAGTATGTTCATTCGCCGTGTTCTCGAGCTTACCTAGGCTTTGGCAGTTTTGTCTGTGCTCATCTCACAGCCCACGAGACACACCTCAAACACAGGATAGCAGACTACCACCACATTGTCCGGACTCTTCTCTTCTCGGCGTCGCCTTCGTTCCCTAATGAACCACTCACGACCATGTATGCTACTTCTCACCTCTTTTTCCTCGGCGACCTCAATTTTCGTGTCACGATCCCCCCTTCACACCCGCTCCATATGGCATCCCGCGGAGAAGAAGCACTGTCCATGCTTGCCGACGAGAAAACACGAGAAACTTTGAAAGAGTACGACCAACTCATCAACGAGCGTCGCAATGGACGCGTGTTCATCGGTTTACGAGAAGGTCCTTTCTGGACGTTTAAATGCACATACAAATATGTGCTCGGTGAAATCGACAAGTACAAGTACGCCCGTTTCTTAGTGTATCACCGCCTCCTACTAAAGTCGTGTTCCCCTGTTCAGCACAAGACGAACGCCGTCATGGACAGACAGAATTATGTACACGACGTTTACAGATTCAGCGACTGCGCCGGATAAGTCCAATATCGTTAATATTTTGTACACTTCTATCCCCTCGTATGTCGCCTCGGATCATGTGAGTGCCCTTCATATCAGTGTTGCTCGTGATGGGTCCTCTTATCATGCGGGTGTCGTCATTGATGTCGTTTTGTTACTAGAAACCAGTGGTGTCCCTCCTTCTCCTTCCGACACCCCACTCTTTATCCGCCGCTTCGCCATCAACCCCTGGAGAGCCAGAATTGCAGTCGACCCCTCCCCGCCTTCGTCTACCCTCGACGTATTCCCCAACGCCTGACCCTTTCGCAACCCTCAAGAAATACACGGGCCGCACGTTGGACCGCATCGTCGGCTATACGTGGTGGCTCCTCATCATCGTTGGTGCAGGTTCCACCGTCGTCGGCATCTTCAATTTCCTTTGTGTCTACGCTGGTTGGAAGTGGCTCGGGCGGTGGTGGTGGGAGTCATCAAACGGAAACGGTGCTCCGACGATCGTGGAGGCTGCGTGAAGCTGTGGCCTGATCAGATGGTCATTATGATGTTTATCCAGGATCTTCTTGTCTTTTTTTTTTAGTTGATGGTCATTTGTGCATTCGAGCGTGCCACTTCCGTCCAGGGACCGTAGATATCGCTATCGCTCCGCATTGCAAGAGCTGGCTGTGTGTCCTGTGTACCTGCTAATTGGCCGAACAGTTGAAATGAATGCTGTAAGTTGGCTGGGGTTTCAGATCTTTCAGAGCTGTGCGAGACGATCACGAGTGGTCAATCTGATCATATTCATCTCATTGGTGGAGGTACAATAACCTCACAGCATTACCACCTAAATGGAGACAAATGTGCGTACTACGCCAAAACAAATATGATGAACCGTTGAACGATTCTGTGAGCACTTTTCGGCATTACCGATATACTTTGCATTACATAGGTGTGACGTGCAAGGTACATACCAAGCTGTGTGTGTAACTGCGGATATCCGCGCAGGCACGTCGTATCTATCGGTCATCCCGGATTCTGATCTGAACCCCTTGAATTTTCTCTCCCTGGGATGGGCTGCGCCAAAAAAAAAAAGTCGTCCAAATGTAGCCGTGACTAACTGATTCTCCACCACCGTTCCCTCCTTATCGCCCTTCGATAATTTCGTTCTCCATCGCAAGTAAAATTTCAGGAGTCGCCAGGTCATCTTGGCTTCCTTCTTCGTTCCCGTGTCCGGGTGCGAAACGGTCTGCGGCTGGTTCGGAGGGAACACGCACGAACGAAACGAAAGTGAACGCGAGCAATGACGTGCACATTGACACGACGATTAAAGCTTGCGGAAAATCCGCCACGGTATTGGAATGGACAAATCCAGACAACGCTGGGCTAATGACCTAGGACCTGTCGGAAACCAATGACACAAAACCTACGGGTGAACACAGTATCGTCAGCCGACGAACCCAATGTTGGCCCGAGAACACGTACCCGAGAGCCTGTATGACGCTGGGTGCGCCAAAGAGTTTGCCGACCTCGCCCAACGACGATTCGTGTAAATATCTAGAGCGAGCGTCTGTGTGGCAGGGGGGGACCCTGCAGCAAACGAGCCAATTGTGTTCGCCAACGTGAAAAGTGTGCCTATACTTGCGACTGCCGTGCACAGGAAAACTACGGTATCCAACCCTGCTTTTTTTTTTTGCTGAACTGCGCCGCAGCGTATTGAATTTTGTAGGAACCCTGTATTGGCGACGATGAACAATCTAGTGTCTAGAGTATACTGTGGCAGCACTTACCGTGACGCTCGTGATAAGTCCGTAAGCAATGGCAATGAAGAACAGGTTACAATCTCTTCCTCTCCGCTTGAGTGGATTTGCATCCAAGGAATGTTCGGGTAGCAAGATGACGAACGGACTAAAAAGCCTAGCGATGCTCTTCACGACACCGAGAGCACGACCACTCGGCGCTTGGTTCGCCTTTTCCTGTTTCCGCCGTAGATGCGCACCCCGTGCTCTCGCACGAGTAAGTGATTCCGGAAGGATAAACAGAATGAAAGTGGCATATATATGCCATGTAGAATGGTGGCGAAATAGAAAACGGACAGTATAGTCTCTGTCGAACATATGAGCAAACCACCGAGAACACGCCCTACAGCTACGCCTGTGAACATAAGACCAAGTGAAAGCGAGAAATACCGTGATCTGCCCGATCAATAGTTTTTTCTAAGGGACCGAAACCAAAGACAACTGACCTCGTAGACGGGTCGGTTGTATCTGCTAGATACGTGTGATTAATTGCTACTCCAGTCGACATACCTATGCGTGAGGATAAATGTTACATTTGGGTAGATTAACGATGCGAGTTGTTGCGTAAAGTACTCACTTCCACACAGGTCCTCGATCAAAAAACCAACCAAAGGGAACCAGGCAATACATCCACAAACAATGTGGTGATGATGCGAGTAAATTCAGTCATGAAGAGACCGAATACAGAAACAAAGATGACAATACGTCGTCCATAACGATCAGATGGCTGGATAGACACCTTGAGCCGAATAGCCTACCAAGCCTCCATACATACTTACGGATCCCCACCAACCAGTTGAGGGGCAACTAAGTATCCCCATGGAGGTGGCGAAGACTAAGAGCAAGTTCAGACAGACGATAGATAAGGGATTCGGCACAAACCTGCATTGAGTCTTGCAACGAGCACTTGCACGACTGGATCTGAGGCACACCTTTGTTCGGGATCAGGCCTGTTTTGGGTATAGTCTGATGATGGGGTGCATGTGGGGCCTAAATGGAGGGTGGATACCATGTCGACTGCGGTTTCATTGGCATCAGAACCGTATGGAATTGGCGCATCAACGGCGTTCATTGTTACGAGGCTGTGTGTCAAAGTGGATGCAAACGAATGTAAAGAAGTTATCCATGACATAATCGGGTCTGTAAACACAGCACGCAAGGGCAGTGTACATGGCTACCCTCGCAGAGTATCCGCCGGTGGAACCGAAGGGTATACCGAAAATGAGCCTTGTAGCAAAATGTGTCAAGTAAAGAACACAAATACACGCCATGACTGACCTCTTCGTCTTCTCCTCTTGGGACAGAGGGAAATGAATGTATCTGCTCCGAACCGAGGAGGATGGACTGTTCGTGATTTGGGTGAGAGAGCACGTCAGGGTCATCTGGATGGATTGGGTCCTCTGCGCGCCGGTTGCTCCCCATGGTTAACAGAGCTGGCGAGTCGCTGCGACTCGGAGCCGCCGGGCCGGATGCGTAGTGACGTTAGTCATTTTGTGGCGAGCGATCGCGTAAGCGGCCTGAATCATCTTAAGAAGTACTTACACGTGAGGCCGCTGTCTACGATGGTGAGCTCGATATACGGAAAATGCACCATCAGATCTGCACCTAAGACAAGACGAAAGTCGCACACAGTGGATATTCCTCAGGCCCTCAAGGATTCTCTTCGCAAATTTCGTTTCGCAAGGCGGAGCCAAGGGAGTGCTGCGCTCATCGTCAAGATCAACAAGAAGGATCTCGTTATGGAAGAGCAAGATCAGTTCGACAACATCTCCATCAAGGAACTTGCGGAAGGTACTTTGGACGAATCGATCATGGATCTGGATGGGTAACAGGGATTATCGGTCATCTTCCACAGAGCTTCCCGAGAGCTCACCAAGATATGTCGTGCTCTCCTACGAGCTCAAGCACAAGGACGGAAGAACATCGTTCCCTCTTGTCCTCGTCAACTGGACACCTTCTGGATCCGAGACCACGCTCATGACTCTGTACGCGAGTGCATTTATTGCCTTCCAAAATGTCGTGCGTACAGTATTCAGGTACTAATCTCGCACGATCACGGCTGAGGTTCCTTCCAGGCGGACATATCCAAGGTCATTGAGATAAATGATGGCGAGGAGAGTCTTACAAAGGACGCTATCGATGCAAAGCTCCTCTCATCTTGAATGTTCTCGTGGCACATATACAACTGATCTCGGATTATACTTGTAGGCAGCCATTCGCATCAATGATCCGAATACATTGATATCCAACAACATATGCTGCTTAGTGATTTACCAGCGCTTACATTGTCCTATACTCACCGACCTCAACAACTATCTCTCCTGTCTGATAGCTTCCAATGGACGTGGTCGAGTTTGGCAGTGGATGAAGAACCACGCTGGCCCATCATCCCAGGTCGTAGCCAACGACCTGATGCTGAGAATCACCCTACTGTATACCGTGACAGAGATACTACTGGGACAGCGACGATCGTGTCTTTCATTCGATCGTGTGGAGCTCGGGATGATAACTTACCTCCAAAGAAGCGCAGGCTGGTGAACCTGTGATACGAGATCATCATGATATCCCACCCCATTGGATAAGCTCCCGACATACTACCAAATTATACCCCCAATAAGTAGTACAAAAGGTAACATTTCTGCAGTGCAATGTCACACCCAACCCCCTCTCTTAATACCGCCGTCAACATCGCACGGTAAGTGGGGCAGTGGTCTAACTGCCATTTCCCCCCTTTCTGCAGGATTACCATCACCAAAGTCAGCCCCCTCTCTGAACACTGTCGTCAACACTCTCTCCAAAACAAATTGGGTAATTTGACTGTCATCTGTCTTTTCCCTCAACGACATCGCCTGGTACTGTGGTAGACAGGAGGTCTCGACTGCGCCCATCACTTCTATCGTACTCAACAATTTGTCGTTTCTGTACTGATTCTCTGCTCAGTTCGTGGTTCGGGAGCGTTTCATGTCTTTGCATATTCATGGTGTGTCAATAGAATTTACTGAGGCTAATATTGCGTGAACTTGTGGGGGAGCATCGACGAACTTTTGAGTTTCTGCTAAACTCGAGATTCTTCGCTTGAGCGGTGGCATAGAACGGGTAGATTCCTGAATGGGTAACATCTATCCCAACGATGATTCTTGCTGTTTCGGTGTTCCATTGCAAATCGATGTCGGAATCGGACATGAGAAACACGATAGACAGACCTTTTCTAACAGAGCATCCCTCGGCTATTGTGCGTCACGGCCATCTTCGCAGACGGCTTCAGAACAACGAGATAAGGTCCACAAACTTGAATGAGTTCAATCTACCTCCAGCTTGTTTAAATGTTTAGAATGGTCGGAGTCCAAGGTTTTAGAACGAACCACTCACTTCACGTCCGAATTCAACATTAGTTGGTAATATCGGAAGGATGGGAGGGTTGAAATTTATTAAATATCTTAGTTCTCACAGCTTTAGTGCAGATCGATTATAATGATGCCTGCGACATTTGTGAAACACGCACCATTTCCACTGGCACACGCACATGCTCGCTTTTGCTGGATGGATCGTGTTCTTGTAGAGTAGTGGATTCCCGGGAGTGTATCATGTTGGATATTGCCCATGGTAGCAGATTTGCCAAACGGGCACCGAAACCGAGAAGTGTGGTAAATATTTAACATGTGTTTTGAATGATCAACCTTGATTGTGACTCGTTTCGTGGGCAGCAGTTCCCTGTTGACTGCAATTTTGAACCTTCGCCTTCTCGGATAGTAGGCATGTCACGTCAAACAAGATTGTTGAAGACGATCAGCGATATTACCTCGACTCCTCTCGCAGCGACATGCTCCAAGGGGCGAACAACACACGTCGAAACGCCACGTTTATGTAGTTTCAGGCGTGATGTTGCCACGTGTTATGAGTTCTAGATCCTGTCAAAAATGTTCAGCCAAGCTGCCAAAGAGCTTGTCTATTCTAAAAACCAGAACCCTTGATGTTTCATTGAGCACCACATTTATTGTGACCCATCAGCGTATAAAATGCTCCATTGCTAACCACTGATTGCAGGGTCGAGTTCTACGTGAGGCTGTATCGGCTCATACGTCATGAACTCCCTGCGATATGTAGGTGAATCCCTTCGTAATGAGTCACGAGCTTTTAAAATCCCAGGGTCCCCGTGGCTGCCAGAGATACCCAGGGGAATCATCTCTCGGTAGGATTCAAAACGAAGGTCAGTCACGGAGATGACACTGCAGTATTTGTGAAGAGTCCTGCCGAGGACATCCCGAGGAGGTGCTAAACTGAGGCGACTAACCCAAGGTGTGAGCGAGCGCACGACACAAGAGGGAGTCAGTGGAGGGACGTACCGCAAGTTGGTGTGAGGGCTTCTGAGTAAGTCCGGAACCGTCGCGAGACCTCGTTTACAAGAAGTAATCCAGGTGACATAGCTTGGGTATGATCAACAGCGTCTATCTTCTGGTTGAGTGATACTGCCACACTGGGGGTGGCACTACAGTTCTCGCGGGATCTAGCAGAAGTAACATACCTAGACAGGTCGATCCAGTATACAGCGAAAATCTTCGACGTAGACTTTGCATTGAGTTGAGCACACACTTACCAACATTCTATAACATGCGAAATATGTTCTGGTCTCCCGTCCCAGTATTATCACAATCGTACTGCCAGGTGACCGTCAAGAAGAAATGGAAAGCCCCAAAGTTTGTCAACACATTCTACTGGGCCACCTCTGCGACGCTGAATGAGGGAGAAGCAGCATCAGCGACCTATTCAATATGTCCTACCTCATCACCCAAGCTTGAGCCACTTTGTGTAGCTGGCACACTGTGGATGCGGGTTGCAATAGTGATATATACGAGAAGCGTGACAATTAGTCGCGACTATACACACACGCTACTCCCTAGGAACGAAAGGACTGGTAACGCGCTTGGACGGCGCCTCGACGACTGCCGGAAGGTTCCTTGCCATTTCCTTGGTACCAGCCGGGAAAGGAAGATCATCCACACCTTTCGGCAACACCTTTTCGTACTCTCCATTAGCTTGATGAGCTTTCGCTACACTAATCATTTTCTTCTTGGCATCACGGATCAGGACTTGGGCATCATCAATTCCAGGAACGGCACCCTTGAGGAAGATCAAGTCGAGCTGGTTGTCCACTCGTATTACGGTGAGATTCTGAACAGTGATACGTTCACCGCCGAGCCGACCTGCCATCTTTTTACCAGGCCAGACACGACCAGGATCCTTAATCACACATTTAGCTATACCATAGTTGGTGATGAGTTGGGGACATCACAAACCTGATGGGCACCAGTGGCTCCGGCAGAACGATGTGATACAGACACACCATGGCTTGCTCGCAAACCTTTAAAGTTCCAACGCTTCATGGTACCTTGGAAGCCTTTGCCAATGCTGTTGAATAAAGCACGTCAGCGAGACATCATGTTATGCGTCGGAATTGAGCCGCACGAGTTTGCTATGACATCCACATATTGTCCAGGGACAAAGTGAGCAGCAGACAGCGTGGTACCTTACTGAGGTTGAGTTTATTGTATTGAGCTAGGATATGAGAACTTACCAACAGGAACATGTGCGTCCGGCGTAACTGAAAACTCCTTCACGATGTACTTCGGAGGTACCTTGGCTTTTCGGAAATGACCCTTCATTTGATGCGTCGTCGTTCTACTCGGGCGGTCAGATGCGCCTAGTTGAATGGCATGGTACTCGGTCTGATCTGGTCGCTTGTACACGATGTTGGCCGTTA